>Ga0207675_100000611_pt1 | contig 34846 bp, 28 predicted proteins | sample KBSSwiS42_FD_184305 | JGI IMG/M metagenome (GOLD analysis project Ga0207675, IMG submission 184305) | Switchgrass rhizosphere microbial communities from Kellogg Biological Station, Michigan, USA - KBS Switchgrass S4-2 (SPAdes) (version 2) | ecosystem: Host-associated > Plants > Roots >...
GGCCGCTACTCTACCCCGAGCAAACGCGTACCTGGCAGGACATGCAGTATCTGATCCAGCTGCTCGAAGCCTACCGTGCTGATTCGGCAGACGGTACTTATCCTACTACCGCGGAGGGAATCGCGGCGCTCAAACCGAAGATGAACAAGGTCAATGCTGCGAATGACCTCATCGGTTGGCCTAGCTATCAGACTTTGCCAACGAAGGACTTCTGGGACAACGATTTCGTCTACAAGTGCCCGGGAGATACCGGTGAGTACGACCTCGTTTCGTACGGCGCGGATGGCAAACCTGATGCGGCCCCCGGCGGCCGCGACAAGAACACCGATATCTGGGCGAACGCCGAGGGTTCAGTGATCGCAACGTGGTTCGAGTACACACCGACGAGCGCGCTCGATGTGCAGATGACGATGAATCTGACCGACATGGCGTAGCGACGTTCGCATGCCGGCAACGAAAGAGGAACTCGTAAACAAGTGGGCTAGGTCGCTAGGTGGTGGCCGTCTCGTTCGAGCAGGCAACTCGGTTCAGACGCTGGTGGATGGTGAAGAAACGTTCGCTGCGATGTTTCGGGAGCTGCTGACCGCCCGAGCCGCGTGGCACTACATCTATCTGCTCGGCTGGTACATGGACGACTCGGTGCCGCTCGTCAAGGATGTGCCGACTTCTACCATCCTGGAGATCTTCAAATCTGCAGCCGCCAGCCAGGTTCAGATAAGAGTCATGCTGTGGGAGCAGGTTGTGGGGAGTGATGAGCGCAAGACCAACAAGACCTCCGTAGAAAACATCAACGTGCTCAAGACCGGCGCCGCCATCCTGGACGGCCACACACCCACCGTACTCAATAGTCATCATCAGAAGATTCTGGTGATCAAGGGGGAGCGCGGGCTCGTAGCCTTCTGCGGCGGCATCGACATAAATGGCGACCGCATTCGCGTTCAGGAAAGCCCCGAGGCTCAATCCAGCAGCGGCCAAAATGGCAGTCCGTTTCACGACGTTCATTGTCGCATCGCTGGTCGTGCCGCCATCGACCTACTCGGCACTTTCATACAGCGCTGGAAGGCGCATCCTGACACCAAAGCCATCGACGCACGCGCGAGGCTTCTCGGTTACGGCGAAGCACCGCCGTCGACGTCTGCTGGCAACGCATTCGTTCGCGTGACAAGGACGTACAACTGCGCCAAGCAGCGGCCGGAACGCGGCCAGCCGACCCCGAGCGTCGCTGGAGACACGAACGAAAGCGTCCCTTCCGATGTTCAGTCGCTGAAGAACATATGCGCAAAAGAGCGTTCGGTTCGTGAGACGTTGCTTGCTTCGATCGCAACCGCCACGCGCTTCATCTATATCGAGGAACAGTACCTCATCGACCTCGAAGTAGCTGCTGCATTGAAGAAGGCTTTAGCGCACCTTCAACACATCACGATCCTGATCCCCCATTTCAGAATCACGCGTCCTTGGGTAATGAAGGGACGCCGCAAGTCGTTTATAGAAGCCATAACGGGCCGCGCTGATGTTCCTGACAAGACGTCCAAGTTTGCCGTGTTTTATCGCGTGTCCAGCGACGCCGGCACGCTTGGACCGCATAGTTACGTTCACGCAAAGACGTGGATTTTCGACGACGAGATGATGATCATCGGTTCGGCCAACTGTAACCGTCGCGGATTGACCTCCGACAGTGAGGCGAATGTCTGCATCTTTGACAAGCCCACTTCTATCGACCAACCGAGTCTGGCGCATCAGCTGCGAATGCGACTGTGGGCTGAGCACCTCGGACTGCCGGCATCTACGGTCACCGACGGAGTGAAATCGCGAGGCTTGTGGTTCGAGAGTCGCCCTGGCTCGCGCGTGCGTCCTTACGATCCAACCAAAGGTCCGGAGCAATGGGCGGCGGACGCGCCCGCGCCCGAGAGCGAAGCGCTGGTGCGTGACCCCTTCGACCCTGACTATGGAGATCTTCCGAAGTGCCAGGACGAAGACTGCAAGGCCGGAAATTACAACCATTAGCTCGACTGCCTTTCAACGGGCGTACATTAGACCCTGCAAACTAAGATCCCAGCCCTTCAGGACTTGCCATGCACGGGCTTCCGATTTAAATCGCTGTGTACGCATAGTCCAGAATGAGCACTGACAGGTCCTGGATGTCATGAGTGACGAATGCGAACTCCCTGAGGAGTGGCGGACGGAGATCTCCCGCGCAATTTTTCTTTCCTCGCCCCTGCGAATGCCACGGAGTGGGCTTGCCGTGGGTAGCTTCTTGCCGCTTGACCTCTCGTCGATCTAGCGCAGCGAGCCTCGTTAAAACGCCCCAGGACCGCCACAGCGACAATAGGTGATAACGGTTGAGCTAAGCAGCTCGAGAAAGATCGGTGCCGAAAACCCGAACATCCGTGTCTGACGTCAATTCGTCCGCCCATTTAATTAACGCGCGACGCATCTCACGCACATAGCCGTAGCGGTTATAAATGGCCGTAATACTGCCGTCCGAATGACCCAGCACGCGCTTGATCAGCTTGTCACCCTCATCCCCAAGTACTTCCGCCAAACGCGTCGCAACAGTCCGGCGCAGCACGTGTGATGTGAGGTGCTTCGAAAGGGGCGCACCGTTATTGGCGATGATTTGATCTCGCAGCTGCGTATTAAAGAACTTGGAAATGGCCTGTATCGGCGTGCGACCGTCGGTGCTCGACAGAATGTACGTCCCGCTCGTCCGGCGCGGTATCGCCTTCAGAATCTCGATGGCCTGCGGCACGAGCGGTACGACGTGCACGTGATCCGACTTGTAGTTATCCGCGGGAATCACGTGCAAGGCCTCCTCGAGGTCGATCTGCGACTCCTGGGCTGACGCTACTTCATCGAGGCGGCAGCCGTTCAGCAACATCAGCTGCGCATGGGTTCCGAATGGATAGCCGCAGTCCCCTGCCGCCTGCCACACGATGCGCGCCTCGCGCAACGTCAGTACCGTCTCGCCGCGCTTCTGCTTGGGCAGATTCTTCTGCATGCGGCTTGCAGGGTTGTCTTTGCGCTTGAGGACGCTTTCATCGATCGCCCAGGAGTACATCTGGCGCAGTACCGACATCGTCGTGCGTGCAGCCTCGATGCCACCCAGCTGACCGCCCTTCTGGCCCTTCGGTCGCGGCCGCTTCACACGCGCCGCATTCATCACCTCGCGCGCGTCCTCACGCGTCACGAGCTCGGCGAGCTTCTCGCCAATGCTCGGATTGATATGCGTCTCGAACGCGATCTCGTAGTTCCTGGCTGAGTCGAGGGCCTTCGAGCGCACGTAGTCCTTGAGGTATCGCTCCGACAGCTGGCGGACCGTGAGCGTGTAAGCCGTTGCGCTCTGCGCCATCGCGAGCTTCGGATTGATGCCGAGCTTCGCCTGCTCAAGCAGATGATTCGCCTGGGCGCGCGCGGCCTGGAGACTCGTCTGCGGATAGTTGCCGAGGCTGACCCGGATCTTGCGACCGAGCAGGCGCTTCCCGTGCGCATTGACACCGCCCTCGCCCATCACGCGCAACACCAACGTCCAGTTCGCTGCACCCGCCGGAAACAGCCGGATCGAAAGGCCCGGCACGGAGCCATCGGCAACGCTTTGCTCTTCCTCGCGTGACTGGGCGAGAAGAGATTTCAACTTAGGATCGGTAAGTCTTTTCAGCGGTTCCATGTGCATCGTTACGGTTCCAGAAACGGTGCCAGTTTGGGCTGGCTGCACCTGGAAGTTACGCTACGCCGATGGAAATCGCGCGTCTACAAATTATTGGATTCGTTGACTAAATAGACCTCAGTGGATGTTGGTGGAACTAGTCTGAAAAAATTCGGGACGTATAGGTCGCAGGTTCAAATCCTGTCACCCCGACCACAACTCCCTGCAGTCTGCAACAGCAAGCCCCGTGACCACGAAAGCCCCCTTGCCTCAGCGCGGACTATCGATTCTGAGCCAATCGGTGAACCAACGGTTCGCTCACAGCATCGCGCGAGAATCGTAGGCCGGCGACGATCAGCGCCGCAGCGCTGAATCCGATGACGACGATGAGGTCGCGACCCATTGCGAAATCCGCGGCTGACGCGGCCGCAGGACCAGCAATGGATGCGTGCCTCAGCAGATCGACCCCGTACGTATAGGGATTCAGCGACGCCACGATCTGCAACGGCAGAGGCAATTGATGCACCGGGTACAGCGAGCCGGACAGGAAAAACACGGGAAAGATCACCAGGTTCATCATGCCCGCGTAGTTCTCCAGCGTGCGCGACCACGCTGCGACCAGCATGCCGAGACTGGCGCATACCAGTGCAGTGCCGAGCAGCCCCAGCACGAGTAGCGGAATCGACAACTGCGAGCTCACGTAGCCAAGTGCCGAGAGCAGTACCAACAGCATGAGCGCCTGAATCAGCGCGGACAGCATCGCGGCCAGCGCCTTTGCGATGGCAATACAGTAACGCTCGATCGGCGCGATGATGAGCATGCGCATGACGCCGGATTCCTTGTCGTACACCGTCGACAGAGCAGCGAGCATCGCGCCGAACAACAGTGTCATCCCCAGTACGCCGGGCACGAGGAACGTCTGATAGTTCCCGCTGCCTGATCGCCCCTGCGTCGCCGCGAAACCGGCACCGATCACTAGCAGCCAGAGCATCGGTCGAACCATCGATGACAACAGCCGCCAGCGCTGCCGCAGCAGCTTGATCACCTCGCGCTCGAGCACCGCGAGAATCGGACGGGCGGCCGCGATCACGCAGCCCTCCTTTTCTGCGACGCCGGCGGACGATTCACCCAGAGAAACACATCATTGAGATTGGGCCGACGCCAGCGCACTGCCTTGGCCTTCGATGCCAGCTCGGCCTGCAATGAACCCAGTTCGACCGGATCGCTATCGCAGCGGAACTGCAGGCTCTCCCCTTCGATCAGCGCCGCACCCAGCCGCGGCTCGAGCTGTTCGGCGAGTTGCGCGGGCTGGTCGGTTTCGACTTCCAGGATGTTTCGGCAGAGTTGTTCAACCAGCGTCCTCGGCGGACCTTCGCGCACAACGCGACCCGAACTGAGGAATGCGACTTGGTCGCAGTCGATCGCTTCTTCGAGATAGTGCGTTGTCAGAAACACGGTCATGCCGAGTTCGGCTCTGAGTCGGGCGATGTGGCGCCAGATCGCTCGCCGGTTGGGTACATCCAGGCCGATCGTGGGCTCGTCGAGGAACAGGATCCGCGGCTGATGGATGACGCCGCGCGCGATATCGAGTGCGCGGCGCATCCCGCCCGAAAGCGATGCCACCGGCACATCGCGCTGCTCACTCAGACCGAAAAGCTCCAGAAGCTCGGTGCTGCGTCGGTGGATCTCAGCCCGCGACAAGTCGTTGAGCCTGCCGGCGAAGCGCAGATTCTCGGCAGCCGACAGGCTCCGATCGAGCGCGGGATCCTGGAACACGACGCCGATGCTGCCGCGTACAGCAAGGCTTTGCCCGTTGACAGCGTAGCCCGCCACCCACGCCTCCCCGGACGTCGGACGAAGTAGTGTCGACAGCATGTGAATCGTGCTGGTTTTGCCTGCGCCGTTCGGCCCGAGCAGCCCAAAGAACCCGCCGCGCGGAATCGCGAGGTCGATGCCCGCCACCGCGATCGTTGCTCCGTATCGCTTGGTAAGGAACTGCGCGCGGATTGCCAGCTCGGTGGTCATGAGACGGCAATCGACTTGCGATGATCGCGGAAGATCAGCGGCTTCTCCCCTGCACGCCCCCGGTCCGCATGCGCCGCGGCCTCCGTGACCAGGTGATGGTGCGGAGAAAGATCGCAAACCGGATCTGCATTGGCCGCATCGCCCGTGAGCAGGTAAGCCTGGCAGCGACAACCGCCGAAGTCCCTGCCCTTCTCGGGACAACTGCGGCATGGCTCCTTCATCCAGGCATCGCCGCGGAAGTGATTGAAACCGGGCGAGTCGTACCAGATCCACCCGATACTCGCCTCGCGGACGCTGGGCAATGTCAGGTCGGGCAGCATGCGCGCCGCGTGACATGGCAGCGCTATGCCATCCGGTGCGACCGTGAGAAACACCGAACCCAGACCATTCATGCACGCCTTCGGTCGGCGCTCGAAGTAATCGGGCACGACGAAATAGACCTTCATGCGGTCGCCGACTCGCTTGCGGAAGCGGTTGGTCATTTCCTCCGCACGCCGCACCTGCTCGCGACTGGGCATGAGCTGCTCGCGGTTGAGCCAAGCCCAACCGTAGTACTGCGTGTTCGCGAGCTCGACGTACTCGGCGCCCATCTGTTGCGCCATGTCGAGAATCTGTCCGACATGATCGATGTTGTGACGGTGCAGAACGACGTTCAGCACCATCGGGTAATCGTAGCGCTTGATCAGCGCCGCGACCTGCGACTTGAGATCGAAGGTACGCGTGCTGCTCAGGAAGTCGTTCATCTTTCGCGTGCTGTCCTGGAACGACAACTGAATGTGGTCGAGACCCGCCGCCTTCAGCGCGCCGATGCGCGATTCGTTCAGGCCGACGCCGGACGTGATGAGATTGATGTAGAACCCCAGCGCATGCGCTTCGCTCACGATCTGTTCCAGATCATCGCGCAGCAGCGGCTCGCCGCCTGACAGGCCCAGCTGTACTGCGCCGAGTGCCCGTGCCTCACGCAACACGCGGATCCAGTCATCCGTCCCGAGCTCATCCCCGGTGTGTGCAAACTCCGTTGGATTCGAGCAGTACACGCAGTGCAGCGGACACCGATACGTCAGCTCCAGCAGCAGCCAGAGCGGCGGCCCGGACCGACTGTCGTTCGTCCGTTCGATACGAGACTCGATCACGCGCGAATCTCCAGCCATTTCTTCTCGACCGCTATGGACACGAACGCAGCGACGTCATCCGTGAGTCCCGTGATACCGAATGTTCGCTCCAGGTCCGCGACGATCTCCGTGAGCATGTGTTGACCGTCACAGCGACTCATGATCTCGCCGGCGCTGCGGTTGAGCTTCACCATTCCTTCCGGATAGAGCAGCACGTGCGCACTCTGCGCGGGCTCCCATTGCAGCCGGAACCCGCGACCGACCAGAGGTTTCGCGGTAGCACTGACGTCCCTCACGATTGGACCCCGTAGCGTTGTGCCATGGCATCGTTCATCTGCCACAGCACGTCGAGTTTGAATTGCAGTATCTCCAGAGCGCGCTCCTGCGCCGCGCGCGTCGTGAACTGGTCCAATGTGACGGCGAGGCTGAACTCTACGTCGCGACGCGCGAGGCTCACGCGGCTTTGGAAGTAATGCAGGCCGGCGCTGTCGATCCACGAATAGTGCTCGGGCCAATTCGCGAGGCGCTGCTTGTGGATCTGCGGCGCGAAGAGTTCCGTCAGCGACGCACACACCGCTTCCTGCCAGGGCGCGCGTCTCGCGAAATTCACATAGGCATCGACGGCGAAGCGGACCCCTGGCAAGACGTCGGTCAGGCCCTCGACTTGCTCGCGCGCAAGCCCGACGGCCTGTGCCAGACGCAGCCAGGACTCGATGCCGCCCGGATCATCACCATAGCCATCGTGATCGAGGATCCGCTGCACCCAGTTGCGTCGCACCTCGCGATCGGGACAGTTCGCGAGGATCGCGCCATCCTTGATCGGGATGTTGATCTGATAGTAGTAGCGATTCGCGACCCAGCCCCGTATCTGCTCGCGGTTCGCCGCTCCGGAGTTGAGCATCACGTTGAACGGGTGGTGGATATGATACGCACTGCCTTTGTCGCGCAGCCGTTCCTCGAACTCCTGTCGGGTCCACGCGGAAGTCACAGCGCGATCTCCTGGCCGTCGTACGCGACCTCGATCCCGCGACGAGTGAGATCGGCGCGCTCCGCCGAGTCCTCGTCGAGGATCGGGTTGCTGTTATTGACGTGAATCAGGATCCGACGCGTACGCGGCGGCAGTCGCTCGAGCCACTCCAGCATGCCGCCCGGACCGCTCTGCGCCAGGTGACCCATGTCACGTGCACGCTTCTGCGAAAGCCCGAGGCGGATCATCTCGTCATCAGTCCAGAACGTGCCGTCCACCAGCACGCAGGCCGCGGATTGCATGCTGCGCCAAAGGCGTGCGTCCACCGCGCCGAGCCCTGGCGCGTAGAGCGCGGACTGTCCGCTGACATCGTCAGTAACCATGAGCGCAATGTTGTCGCCCGGAATCGATGACATGCGATTGGGCGAGTACGGCGCGGGCTTGCCCGCGACCGGCAGCGCACGCCACCGCACATTCGCGACCCCGTCGATCAGGAATTCTTCGCCGTCGAGTCCGATGCGATGGCGATCCACGCCGCAATAGTGCGAGAGAACGCCAAGCACGGGGTTGCCACGCGTGAGATCAGCATATGCCGCATCGGTACACCAGAGCGGCCATGGACGCGGCGACTCTCTCAGCATGTACAGGCCGGTCGTGTGATCGATCTGCCCGTCGACGAGAATGATGGCGGCGATGGCGCTATCGCGCACTTCGCGCCCGCGCTGGAGGACAGGGTTGGCTTCGAGTTGCGCCCGGATGTCAGGCGACGCGTTGACCAGCGCCCACGAACTCTCGCCGCTGCCGGCGATCGCGATGGAGGATTGCGACCGCGCTTGCGCCCGCAATGTGCCCTGTCGCAAGCCGGCGCAATTGCTACAGTTGCAGTTCCACTGCGGAAATCCGCCGCCCGCAGCGGATCCCAGCACACGGATCTTCATTGAGTACGACGGCAGCCGTGTCCGGCCGCCGCCGCATTGGCGTCAGCGATTGGCGATGTACATCGTGATTTCCATGCCGAACCGCAGATCGATCGCTGTCGGGGTTTCCCACTTCATGGCAATACTCCTGCGAAGGGTTGCTGACCCTGCCCCCAGGTCCGCCCGGGTTGGGCTGCGGCCATCTTCCGCAATCCCGCCGCCGCCTGAAACGAGATCATCATGAAACTGCCCTCATGATTTTCATGAGCCGGCTTGGGTGCGCCCGCGCCGGGCCGGCAAGCTGTAGCATCTGCTGTTGCCGGATTTTCACATTCACAGGCAGAGGCCAATGAAACTGCGCACTCGCCTCAACCTCATCGTTGCGGGCCTGACTGCCGCCTTCGTAGCGGTGCTGATAGCGGCCGAACTTCTCAATGTACGGGCGTCCGTGCGAGAAGAAGTGGACGCCGCCAACCGCGTGGCATCGCAGCTGCTGGGGCGCCTTGCGCGGATCTACTCCAACGAAGGAGGACCTGAGCTGGTCCTGCAGTTTCTGCAACAACTCGGACGGGTCCGGTCGAACGACATCATTCTGCGCACAGCCGCGGGCGAAGAGCTCTATCGATCGCCGCCGCCGACCTGGAAGGCCGGTCGGGAAGCGCCGCAGTGGTTTGCGCATTTGCTCGCCCCACACACGGCGCGATATACCTTTCCGTTGCCTGGCGGTGTCCGGTTGATCGTCGAAGCGCAGTCCTCGCGCGCCGTCCTCGATGCATGGGACGACCTGACGCAGCTGCTGGCGCTGGCCGCGATCATGCTCGCAGTCGCGAACGGGCTGGCCTTGTGGTTGATCAACCGCGCACTGGCGCCGTTTCCGATCATCGCCGCAGGCTTGGAGCGCGTTCAGCGCGGCGAGCTTGCATTCAGGCTGCCGCAGCTCGCCGGGCCCGAAGCACAGGCGATGGGTCTGGCATTCAATCGAATGGCACAGGCTGTGGAAGACAACGTGCTCGCGGAGCGCAAAGCGCGCGAAGCGGAGACGAGACTCGAAGAGCGGCGCGAGATGGCGCACCTGGTCGAGCAGCGTGTCGAGGAGGAGCGGCGTTTGATCGCGCACGAGCTGCATGACGAATTCGGCCAGTCCGTGACCGCTATCCGAAGTCTCGCCCTCGCGATCAAGAACCACACAGGCACCCAGGACCCTGCAACGAGCGAGACCGCACAACTCATCTCCGACGAAGCGGCGCGCCTGTACGACGCGATGCACGGTCTCATCCCGCGTCTGTCGCCGCTGTCGCTGGACACACTCGGGCTCGCCGAAACGCTGGGAGACCTGGTGCGGGACTGGCAGCGCCGCTATCCGTCGATCGCGCTCACGTTCCGACACGATCTGTCGGCCGACCTAGGTCCGAGCGCGGCGCTGGCCATCTATCGTGTCGTGCAGGAAGGATTGATCAATGCGCTGCGGCACGCTCAGGCATCCAATGTCGAGATTCGGCTCGAATCGGCGGCGCAGCACATTCGTGTGACTGTCAGCGACGATGGCATCGGGCTGCTCGAGGAATTCTCGCGACCGGGGCATTTCGGGCTGCGCGGACTCGCAGAGCGAGTCGCACACCTGGGAGGCACGCTGAAGATCGGCAATCGGGAGACGCGCGGCGCGTGTCTGACTGCCGAGATTCCGCTTGCGGCGGCGTCATGATTACAGTCCTGCTCGTCGACGATCATGCGGTTGTTCGCACTGGATTCCGGCTCCTGCTGCAGTCCGTGGCGGAAGTCTCCGCCGTTCATGAAGCGGAATCCGGCGAGGTCGCGTGCCAGCGCTATACGGAGCTGGCTCCTGACGTGATCGTCATGGACCTGGCGATGCCGGGCATGGGTGGACTGGAGGCGCTACGCAGAATCCGGTCCCATGATTCAAACGCCCGCGTGCTTGCGCTTTCGGCGCATGATGACCCGATGCACGCGCGCCGGGCGCTGCGCGAAGGCGCGCTCGGCTTCCTGTCGAAGCGCAGCGCGCCAGAAGCTCTGATCGAAGCTGTGACGGCAGTTGCGGCGGGCCGACGCTACATCGACGCGAGTCTTGCGCAGGAGCTTGCGCTTGCGGATCTCGATGGGGCAGCGAAGTCGCCCGTCGAACGGCTTTCGGAGCGCGAGTTCGAGGTCTTCGTTCGCCTAGCTCGCGGTGCGACCGTGCAGCGAATTGCCGAAGACCTGAAACTGTCCGCTTCAACCGTGGGCACGCACCTTTACAACATCAAGCAGAAGCTCGCGGTGGTGAATCAGTCGGAGCTCACGCTGCTCGCGATACGACACGGGCTCATCGATGCTTGAGCGGCTGCTGTAGAAAATCGTGCGTAGTGGCGAGAACTTGGAGCTGGTGCCGGCTGAGGGACTCGAACCCACGACCCCCTGATTACAAATCCGATCGAGGTGAAATCGAGGGAGTCGGTCAGCACCGTTCTCGCGATCGTAGATGACTGTTTTGATTCGCGTTAAGTAGAGATCAATTAAATCAACGCCTGCGTGACGCCCGTTGCCACTTGTCACGACTGAGCACAACGAAGCAGCACTGAGTCCCGCAAATCTCCCGCAGATTGCTGACCATCAAACTTTCAGTGCATCGTCGATCGACGTGTCCGAGCAGCGGGAGCCCATTTTTCGGAAACGCGACATGTAGTGGCCGACCGATTTGCATCCTTCTCAAGGCGTCGTGAAGTTTCACCGCTTTTTCAGCGGCAGCTTCGTAGTCGGCACTAACAGTGAGTTGCGCTCGTTGCGGCGATCACCCTACTCGACGACCTGCTCCAGCACGTTGTGGCCTGATCCGGACCGAGATTCCCATTGGAAGTGCTCATGCAGCTGAATGCGCCCGTCTGGAAGTGTTTGCACCTCGCAAGAGGAAACCCCGCCGTCGACACGTCCGCCCAGGTCGACTTGCGCGTATCTGAAGGTCAGCTGTCTTGCAGACAGTGTGCCCACCAGATGCCCCAATCGCACTGGTCCTCCAGAATATCGTGCAGACACCGTTTGCCCGTGCTGGGTGAACGCAAATAGCGTGTCGCTGTTGACCTCGCCGCTGCTCGCAGTCGCGGCTACGCGCATGCTGACTCCATCGAGCAGTTCGCCGCGCGTGCCCACTTGCGTATCCACGCCGCCTGAGAACACGAGCCGCAGCTCGGCCAAGACTGCGTCGGCAACCGCTAGTGGACAACCGGCGTAATCGTAAATGCCACCGCGCTCGCTGTTCTGTCCACACACGACGAAGATTCCGCTGCCGACTTTGTGCTTGATTCGCGAGGCCAGCCAGCCGATGAAACCGCTGTTGTCAACGCCGGGCGGGAAATGGCAACACCACACACGCAGCCGTTCGATCGGTTGATCCTGCGCGAGTACGGGTACGAGCTGACTCCAGCAGTCTCGATCGCGCACGAGCGCGACTGCATCGGCCCGCGTCCGCTGCGCCAGTGCAGCGAGTGGGAATTCGTCGAACCACCAGTCGCCTTCCAGCACATCGAAGCTCGTCAATGCGACGACACTACGCAATCGAAGATCGACCTGCTCGGGCGTCTCGTAGCTTATGTACATCTATCCGGCTTCCTCGCGGCGATCAGGGCGTGCACCAGTATTCAGATCAATAGTGGTGCACGGTAGTACCACGCAGTTGCACCTGTCAAGCAGTCGATACCGGTGCTACTCTGACGCCATGACGATTACTTCGGTTACACAGCCGTTCGTGTTCATCGGCGGGGACCCCAGTTTGGACCTGGTGAATACCGTTGCCTGGACGCAAGCCGGCCCGGTGCACGAGCGGCTGACGAGCTATGAAGTCCTGACGCGTTGGACGGAAGGCGCTGGTCTTCTGGATCGTGCGGCGGGCGCGAGTTTGCGCAGACTCGCGCAGTCACGTGTGCACGCGGCTCGGACGGTACTGGCGCAAACCCACGAGATGCGCGCCGTTCTGCGGCAGCTCTTCAGTGCCAAGGCTGGCAGCAAGACTGCGGCTGCGAGTCTTGCTGCGTACAACGAGTCATTGCGCGAGGCGCTGCAATGGGTAGAGATTCGCCTGGCACGAGGCAGACGAATGCGGGCAGGCCCCGCATTTCTCCAGTGGTCCTGGCAGGGTTTGGAAGATTCGCTCGAGTCCCCGCTACGCCTCATCGTCTGGTCTGCCGCGGAGCTACTGGTATCCGACGAGGCTGCGGAGATTCGAACCTGCGCCGGTGAGGATTGCGGGTGGGTCTACGTCGATCGCAGTCGCAACGGCTTCCGTCGCTGGTGCCGCATGCAGACGTGCGGTACAAAATCAAAGTCACGCCGCCGTCGTGAGCGCAGCGCGCATTGATCGATCGTGGTCGAACTCTGTTTCAGCCCGACCTTGCCGGATGAGTCGGCGGCGCGTCCGTGGAGTGTCGTCTGGAGTATTGAGTGCCTGATCGGACGCAGACACCTCAAGACCTCACCGCACAAACTGCATCAACATTCGCCTTCCCACTTATGGCGGCCTATTTCCGTGGGACCGCGAGCAGGATGGACGCGAAGTTCGAGTGCGCGTTGAAGGGCAGTTGATCTTCAATAGTGTGGGGACTCCGCCTTGCCTCCGCATTGCAAGGGTCGGGACTGGCCTACATGCCTGAAGACCAGGTACTGCCGCACATAGCTACCGGTCAGTTGATTCGTGTTCTGGAAGATTGGCGCATTTGCTCTTCTCGTAGATGCGCTGCGCTTCAGAGGATGAAAGCACTCGATCGCTAGCAAGGTCGAAGAGAGATCATTCTACCGATCACATTGAGTGCCCTCGGCGCCAACCCAGACTCGCTATCCGCTGGCACTGAGGTCCAATTGCTTCCGCTCGGCCGGCGGCGAACACTTCAGCCGCAGAGTGGGCGGGTCGAATGCGTGCTGCACGCTCCCGTTGTCCTTCCGGACCGAAGCACCATAGGGAATATGCCATGAAGACCTGCACGCCCCGCGACATTTTTCTGCAAATCGAACCGCTGCCCGACTACAGCCCACTGGCGCCGATCTTGTGCGCGCGGCGCTACGGGCGCGATTGCATGTTCAACGAGGGTCACGAGCTCGGCCGTATTCCCGCGGATGAGATTCTGGCGAAGCGCTTGAATGCGGTTGTCTATCGCGAGTATCTCGATCCGGACTACACACAGCCCAACACGGCGCCCCTGGTTCCCTCGGATGCGATGGAACCGCCCTGGAATCGCCGTGTTCCAGGCGCACTGATCTGGGCAAGGCCCGGCGAGCATCTGCGCATTCACGTGCGCAACGCCGATCCGAGTGACTGTCACAGCTTCCACCTGCACGGCTTGCGCTACGGCATCGAATCGGATGGAGCCTGGCCGCTCGGCGTGGCATCGCGCGACGGTCGACGCAGCGACGAGATCCTGCCCGGCGAAAGCTGGACCTACGTGTTCGATATCACGGAGGAGATGATCGGCGCGTGGCCGTTTCACGATCATGTTCGTCACGTTTCGCACAACGTCAATCGAGGCCTGCTCGGCGGGCTGATCGTGCGCGACCCAAAGGCACCACGCGTCGATCACGAAGTGCCTCTGTTCATGCATGCGATGGCCGATGCCATGACGCATTGCGAGTTCGAAAGCCCGACGCTCAATACCGGCGGGACGTTTCAGCTCAACTTCCCCGATGCCAACGAGATCTGCGACTACATCTGCCGCATTCACGGCGGCAGCATGGCGGGCCGCATTCGTGTCGTGGGCGGCACGCCGAATCCGTCGCCGGTCGACATTCGCATCGAAGACAACAAGTTCGTGCCTGCCGATGTCACGATCACAGCCGGCACCGCGATCAAATGGACTAATTTCGGCAGCAATCAGCACATCGTGTTCGCGGGGGGCGGCGGCAATCTCACGTTCTGCTTGAACGGCCGAGCGTTCATCGGCAACACCCCGACGATCGTCGGCCGGCCGGGCGAGAAGATTCGCTGGTACCTGTTCAATCTCGACGTAGGAACGATGTGGCACAACTTCCATCCACATTCGGCGCGCTGGCAGATACCGACACCGCCAGGCGGTGCGAGCGATGTGCATGCGTTGAGTCCGGTGGAGACTTTCGTTCTCGATACCGAAGTGCCGCCAGCGATTCGCTTGCCCTGCGAGCTGGAGGAACTGCAATGCTGTCCGCCCCGTGATGCGTGCTTGGTTAAGGTATGCGCGGACTTTCTGTTTCACTGCCACATCGAAGAGCACATGATGGCGGGCCTCGCGGGCCTGGTACGCGTTGAGCAGCGCGTCTGGGTGACCGACGCTGCGCTCAAGCAGTCGGAACTGCTGTTGCCGATGAATTGCTGTGGCAATGAGTGCAGTTGGGTCGATCTTAAGCGGTGCCTCGCGGCACATCGCCATGAGCCGACGCCCACCGGCGAGCAGCCACCGCCGCACGGTCACGACGCCGAGCACGAGCATGAGCACACTCACGTCGCACCCCACCACGCAGCGACGCCGGTCTTTGCGCCGGGAGCGCATGTACTTGCGCAGGCCCAAGAGGTGCGAGCGACGCTCAGTGTGGTTCCGGAAACGATCGTCATGGTGCGAGAGCACTCGCACGGCGAAGTGGGTGCTGCACATGAACCCGCTGTGCAAGAACTCAAGGTACCGGCACAACCGCTGATCGATCCGATCGAAGCAGCGAACAAGGGGTACTGGGAACTTCTGCCATGCGAGACGCCGCTTCTCACTGTGCATGCCGCGCTCATGCATACGGGGAAGATCCTGTTCTTTGCAGGTTCGGGCAACGACGAGCTGTACACCACCGGCTTTCGCAGTGCCGTATACGACTACGAAAACGGCGGCTTCAGCGTGCCGCCGACACCGGTCGACGTGTTCTGCGCGGGGCAAACCATTCTGCCGGACGGCCGCGTTCTGGTCGCGGGCGGCACTGAGCGCTACGACCCATTCGTCGGGCTCAAGACTGCATTGTTGTTCGACCCTATCAGCGAGCAATGGACGTTCGTTCACCCGATGAAGAACGGCCGCTGGTATCCAACGCTCCTGACGTTGGGGGATGGACGAGGATTCGTCGCTTCGGGCGGCGGTGCGCCGGAGGATGAGATCTACGCCAATCCCACCGGCTGGAGCGTTGCCGGCCCCGGCATTGGTTGGCCCCTGTATCCGCATCTGCACCTCCTGAAAGACGGCCGCGTGTTTCATTCAGGCATGCGTCTGGGTGGCTCCGGCATGCAACCAGGCTTCCTGAATCCAACGACCGGCGTATACACAGCGCTGCCCGCGGCAGCGATTCCGGCGAGCTTCAACTTCGGCGCGCGCGATCAAGGCGCGACGGTTCTGTTGCCGCCCGCTCAGGATCAGAAGGTAATGGTGATGGGCGGCGGCAGTCCCAGCATCGCCGCTGTACACGTGATCGATACGGACGCGGCGTCACCGAAGTACGTGGCGGCGCCCTCGATGTTGCGCAATCGCGTACACGTCAACTCAGTGATCCTGCCCGACCGCACCGTCGTCGCCACGGGCGGCAGCGGTATCGCGGAAGATGCGTTGACGGCGTCGACCGAAGCTGAGATTTACGATCCGGCGACGAACAGCTGGACAACGGGTGCCAAAGCTCGCGTGCCGCGCATGTACCACTCCATCGCCATTCTGTTGCCGGATGCGCGCGTACTGACCGCAGGTTCCAATCCCAGCCGCCGCAACGATGAGATGCGAATGGAGGTCTACCATCCTCCGTACCTGTTCCGCGGTCCGCGGCCTTGCATCGAAAGCGCACCGAAGAAGGTCACTCTGGGCGCCTCGTTCAATGTCCACATAGCGGGGGCGACCGACATCAAATGGCTGAGCCTCATTCGGCCTATGGCCACCACGCACTCGTACGACAGCGATCAGCGCCTGGTCGATGTTCCATTCCGTCGCAGCGGTGCGTGCCGCCTCAACGCGCAGATGCCCGCGAATCCGAATCTGGTGCCGCCGGGCTACTACATGCTGTTCGCGGTGAATCGACGCGGTGTGCCGTCGATCGCCAAGTGGGTTCAGGTGGTCGCACCTGTCAAACCGCCGCGGCCGGGACTAGTCAGAGGCGACATCGTCGTGGGCACTGGCAATCGGCTGGTGCGCGTAGACCCGGCAAGTGGAGCGACGAGCGTCATTGCCGAAGACGGTGACATACAGAATGCGCTAGGCCTGGCGTTCGATTCGCATCCGCATGTCGCCGTCGTCACGGACAGCGGCAGGTTGCTGCACGTCGTACCGGCGAGCGGCGCGCAGACCGTGATCGTCAACGACGGACGCCTGTATCAGGACGTCGCAGTACGATCCGACGGCAAGTTCGCAGCGATCAATCTGCCATCGGCCGGGCCTAGTGGCGTGTTTCTGATCGATCACGACGGCACGACTACGAAGTTCAACACCGGGACGCACTTCGGCGACGGACCGACCGGCCTGGTGATCGGCAAGGACGGCCATTTTTACGTAAGCCACTTGGGCACGCCCATGGTCATTAGGGTGGACAAAAACAGCGGAGCGGAGACGGTCGTTGCCGAAGGCGGACTGTTGCAAAGCCCAAGCGGTATCGCCGTCTCGAAGGACGGTCACTTGCTGGTATCGGACTTCGGCACGGATGCCATCGTGCATATTGATCCGGGTACTGGGCACCAATCGTTCGTCACTCAGGGCGGGCTCCTCAAATCACCTTTCGATATCGCGGTCGAGCCCGATGGCAACATTCTGGTCGTGGACCTGGTAGGCGACAAACTCATCCGCGTCGATCGCACCACTCACGCGCAGACGGTGCTTGCACAAGGCGGGTTGCTCGCCGGCATTCGCAGCGTAGAGGTGTTTGGCGGTGGTTGATCGGGTCACGCTTGTCGTCGGAGTCGAAGCGCATTCGCATCACAGATACAGAGGACAGACTCATCGCGAGCGCGGCAACAAGGGGGCTCAACAGCCAACCGGTCAGCGGGTAGAACAACCGGCAGCGATCGGAATCCCGAGCGCGTTGTAGCCGAACGCGAAGAACAAGTTCTGTCGGATGTTGCGCACCGTGGCTTGACTCACGCAGATCATCGAGAGGCATACGAAAGTGTCCAAAACAGTGTCCACAGCCCACACGAAATGCCGCAGAAAAATAGATAGGTGGCCGTGCCGACTACCTGATAGAGCATCAAAGCGGGACGACTCATAGTGTCGCCCTTTGCCGGCGAACGTGTGATCAACCACAGCAAGGGTGTTCTCGAAGAGAACTACGACCTGTGGGACTACTTCGATGAGAAGCGCGATGCGCTGGAGCGATTTGAGAACTATCTCTTGCGGCTGCAAGACAACGAAGGAGCGGCCGCCGCCGAAAGCGCGACCGCAAAGCACGCGCCTCCGACTAGTCGCCGTGCGCAGACCCGTGCGGCGAGGTCTCAGAACGCATGACGCCACACCGGCGGCCATCAGTGCCGCGTCGGCGCCTTTGCATTGGCGACTACATCGAACGAGCGCGACCTTCGTACATGAACGTCATCGGCTTGGGACCTTTCATGTAGCCCGTCTCGAGTTGCAGGATGGAGAACCCGGCGCTCTCAATCAGCTCTTGGATGGGCCGATTCAAGTGGCAGCCCCCGCCGACATACTTCCAAGCGGGAGTCAGCCGATCCTGCCACTTGCGGACAGCCTGATCCGGCGACCTTCCGTGCTCTACAAATAGAAGCTGACCGTCCAACTTCATTACGCGGCGCATCTCCCGGAGTGCAGCGATTGCATGCGGAATAGTGCACAGCGTCCAGGTCGTGACGACGGTATCGATGCTGTGGGCGTCGAGCGGGATCGATTCAGCTGATCCCTCTATGAGTGTCACAGGCACTGTGCAGCGGCTGGCTGTTCGCTGCGCCATCGCCAACAACCGGGGCGCGGGTTCAAGTCCGACGATCTCGGAAACTCGCGCCTGGTAGAGGGGCAGATTGAGACCAGATCCAATACCGACCTCGAGCACCCGCCCTAGCGCCGCCGAGGTCACTCGGCGTCGATACCGCAACAACTGGCGATTGCGCATCGCGAGGTTGATGACGTGGGGCAGGAGATGGTTCTCATAGAAGCCCATATTCGAATCGAGATTGCCCGCTACGTTCCGCAGAATGTCCGAAGCACCCGCTCCGACGGCTGCGGTGGCTGTTCATAGTCAGCGACGTCGGGCTGGTCATCGTAGGGTCGCTGCAGAATTCCATGCAGCTGATGAAAAGGATCGAAGTCACCGTGCTCGGCCGCAGTCAGCGCCGCCTCAACGCGGTGATTGCGCGGAATGAACGCGGGATTCACGCGGCGCATGCTCATCACCCGTTCAGTGACGCCTTGCGGATCGCTGGCCAGACGCTCGCGCCAATCCCGCAACCAGCCATCGATCTGCGAGGACCGCGCAAAGAGCTCACGCAAGGCGCTTTCGCTGCCGGGACTCTCTACAACACGAGCAAGCCTACGGAACGTCAGCGTGAAATCTGCACTCGCTTCTTGCATGGCTGCGAATAGACGGTTGACCAGATCAGAGTCACGTTCACTGCCGTTGATGAGCCCGATCTTGCGGCACAGCTGGTCAAGGTACCGTGCATTGAACTCCGCAGTGAACGACTCGAGGACTTCCGTTGCGAGTCCAACCGCTTTGTCAGTGTCAACATCAATCAGTGGTAACAGCGTCTCGGCGAATCGTGCGAGGTTCCATTGCGCGATCGCGGACTGGTTCGCGTAGGAGTAGCGCCCAACCCGATCGATGGAGCTGAATACGGTGTTCGGATGATAGTGATCCATGAACGCGCATGGACCATAGTCGATCGTTTCGCCCGAGATCGCCATGTTGTCGGTGTTCATGACGCCATGGATGAAGCCGACTCGTATCCAGTCCGCAATGAGCGCAGCCTGTCGCAGTACGACCGCCTTCAATACATCGAGTGCAGGAACGGCCGCATCGCGCGCGTCGGGGTAGTGACGCGCGATGACGTAGTCCAGCAACTCGTGCACAGCATCCAGATCACCGCGCGCAGCAAAGAACTGAAACGTTCCCACGCGAACATGACTTGCAGCCACCCGAGCCAGCACAGCACCCGGGACTGACGTTGCGCGAAAAACCTGCTCGCCGGTGGCGACCACTGCGAGCGATCGCGTGGTCGGAATGCCAAGAGCATGCATCGCTTCGCTGATGAGGTACTCGCGCAGCATGGGCCCGAGCGCGGCGCGGCCATCGCCGTCGCGCGAGAACCGCGTCAAGCCCGCGCCTTTGAGCTGCACGTCACGTAGCACTCCGGTGTGCCCCTTCAGTTCTCCCAGCAGGATCGCGCGCCCATCGCCTAGCTGCGGTACGAAACTGCCAAACTGATGCCCGGCATAGGCCATCGCGATCGGGTTTGAATCCTCTGGCACTTGATTTCCTGAGAACAAAGTCGCGGCTTCGCGCTCGACGTCCGGCTTCAGTCCTAACTCATCGGCCAAGGTTCGATTGAAGATGACGAGCTTCGGGTCCTTGACGGGCGTCGGCAGGACGCGCTGATACAGCTCGGGCGACAACGAAGCGTAGCTGTGTTCGAAACCTAGCCTCATCAAATGACCTGTATGCGCTTTCGCTGAAAGCCTGAATTGCTCCGATTGCACGGAAGTGTGGTTGGCGGTGAATGAGCCATCTACCGGAGACTTTGGATCGAGACCGATGATCTCAAGTCTTCCGGTGTTCGGTATTCTTTCGAGATGAGGAAGTCCTACATGCTGGTGGGCTTTTGCGCTGCCCTGACATTGGCGGCGTACCTGCTATTGCGCGGCGATCCGATCGAGAAGTTCCCGCCCGAAGCTACTGCTAGCGAGGCAACTGCTGCAGCGAAGAGTTCTGCCGAGTCCTCTGTGGGGGCGGTCAGCGCAGCGCAGCTGCCCGCAGAGTCCGCGGCAGCGCGGCCGGCCGTAGCCACCCCGACCGTATCCGCCCCTGCTCGCTTCCGCTCCCTGCGACAGTGCTTCCACGCCGCTGCTGATCTCGGCAACGCGAAAAGCGTGGGGGACTGCAAAGTGTACGAAGGACGACAGGAGTTCGAGCGGGCCTATGCCGAATGCCTGAATGGCTGGAGGGATTGGCGGAACCGCACCGCCGCTGCCGAAAAAACCTTGTCCGAATGCGGCGATGTCACTGACATCGAGAAGCAATACTACGAAGCCACCAGGGCGGCAGCCAAGGCGGGTGATCCTGATGCTCAACTTTGCTATCTGGCGTTCGACTTCAGTTTCCACGGTCACCTTACACCCATTGCGGGGGCTGAGCTTGCAGAGTACACGGAGGTTTCTCCGACGTACGTCGATGCCGCCATCAAACGGGGAGACTGGCGCATCGCGTACCTGCTGACGCAACGTAGCGGCCCGTCCACGCGGCTCAATCAGGGAGGTCGGCCCGAAATCGTTTACCGGATGAGCAAGTTACTGAGGCACGGTGCCAGCGGCGACTTCGCAAAGTTTCTGGACTACAAGCTCAACTCTCTGGCGCATCCCGATCTCAAGCCAGAAGCGGCGCTGCCCCCGAAGGTGATGAAGGAGGGCGATGCCTGGGCGGAAGAAACCTACAACACTTACTATTCGGGCGTTCCCGTGATCACTGAGCCGCCAACCATCTGCGATCACTAGGGACGCTGCGGGATCTGCGCAGGGAGCATCATTCATGATCGTGAGCTTCGCGGGCAGCACGTCATGAGCTTGGAAGATTACCATCGCCGCTTGGGCATCGTTGCAGCGATGATGGGAAAATCGACTGAATACTGCGGCTACCCCATTGCTTGTCTGACGGGATGGATCGAACCTGCGATTCTGCTCGAGCAGATCCATTTCTTTCATGACCTCGGCGGCAGTGATCGCCGAGATTTCTCGCGCACGGCATCGATGCTTTCGTGCCCCATGACCCGAAACGGGCCGGCGCTATCGCACCCTCCCGTTCAGAGCTTCATTGCGAGCCTGCTCAGCGCGCGATCCACTGGCCCGATTAAACGCTCAGCAGGGCGCAAGAGTGTCCACAAAGGTGTCCACAGACACCAACTGGGCAACCATCGCAGCCAGCAAAATTCAGCGGTTGGATCGTCTGGAGTCTTGTTGACTACCTGTTGAAACGAAAAGGGGTCGCGGCGCAGCGGCGATTTTCAGCTCACTACACCCTCGTGAGACATAGAATTTCTCGACTACACGAGCACTTGGGATTGGTGCCGGCTCACGGACTCGAACCGTGGACCCCCTGATTACAAATCAGGTGCTCTACCAACTGAGCTAAGCCGGCGCGGCCGCCTCTCATATATATGGAGTACGAATGAGGAGGCGCGGCGAATTATGACCATCATCGGCCAGTAGCCGCAAATCAGCAGGAGATTTTACGGCCCGAGCACCCGAGAATCACCACGCTTGTTCCGGTCGCGCGAGGACGGCGCCAAGGCCGCGAGCACTGCGCTCCAATGAACAGCCCTGACATAGCCGATTGCAATGAGCAGTCCGACGGAGATTCCCGTCCAGAGTCCGAATAGCACGCCGAGTATCGTGCCGCCCAGCAACCAGGTCGCAACGAAGCGCACGCACACCCACAGCGGTGCGTCCTGGTATCTGGATTCGGGGGTCTGGTCTGCTTGCAACATGCGCACGGCGCAGCTGCCTCGACTGATCGGCAGCGGCGCCCGTGCTGAATATAGTGATGGGATGTTGCAGCTTGATGCAGCTTACGTTGCTGTCATGCGTGCACGTCGCGAAACAGATAGTCCGACACGAGCTTTTCAGCGCTAGCCGGCTTGAACCTGCCGTCCGCGTTGTCCGCGCAGTGCGTGATCTCGCCGACACACACGCTGTTGTCATCGCTATAGAGATCGACTCGAACGAACCCGAAGTTCCTGCTGAGCTGCGCCGCAACGCTGAGCATTTCGTCCAAGTTCCTCGGCCGCGCAATAGTCTCGTCGGTCCGGCGATACTTGATCGAAAACGGTTGCTCGTTCCACGCTGCATCGAAGTACTTGCGCTTGTGCTCGATGTAACGGTCGACGTCGACTTGGATGAGCTTCGGCGTTCCGTTCACGCAAAAAATCTTGTAGTCCTTGAGGTTCCAGCTGCCGAACAGTATCGGCTCGACAATCACCTTCGGCTTGAGCGACTTGTAGTTCGCCTCGCGCCCCATCCGGTAGTAGTTGATGTCAAACCAGCTCTTGATCAGCGCACGATCGACCGGTTCGCCCTGTTTGCGCAAGATCACGCAGCCGCTGGTGTGCGTGGCTTTGATGCAGCACTGAGCCGGAAACTCGTATGCGTCGATGGCAGCTTTGCTCTTGATCACATCGAGCGTCGGAACGACGTACGCGTCTCCAACTACTGCTCTCACATATAGTTTGAGGAACTCTTTGTCCGTGACGAAGACGCGCAGCGGATCGAGAATATCGTCGCTGGTCTTGATCCTATGCAATACATCGTTGTAGGACATGCTCTTGTTTGGCAGGCGCTTGTGGAATCTGACGAACTGAATGAGCGAGACCATTCGATCGCCCGCGCGGCTTTCCGGAAGCGATCGCAGGAACGACCGATAGACACCACGGCGCACGCGCCTGAACAACGATTCCTCGTCTTGCTTGCTCCAGCTCATGAGAAACCTCGGAACGGCTCCTGTGCGAGCTCTTCTATGAGCGTCGCGTACCCCGCAACCATGCAGCTCTGCGAGAACTCGCGCAACACACGCTTGCGCGCGGCTCGCCCAATGCTTTGACGCAGCTCCGCCTTCTCGTGCAGCTCGGCAAGCAGCGGCGCCAGCCTCGAATCGAGCTCCGTCCGGTCCAGTGTGAAACCATCGACGCCGTTGCTCACCATTTCTGCGGCGCCGCCGATTTCGCTCAAAACGACCGCTCTACCCATCGCCATCGCCTCGAGCGCTGCGTTCGAGAACGTCTCGACCTGGATGGAGGGCAACACGAAGACATCCATCGCGCAGAGCGCCGGCCGCACGTCCCGCATCTGGCCCGCGAAAATGACTTGCTGCCCGATGCCCAGCGCCGCTGCCCGGCGCTCCAATTCGCCTCGCAAGTAGCCCTCGCCGATGATCAGCGCAAATGCATTGATGCGGCGGCGTCTCAATTCCGCGACCGCGTCGATCAGCACGGCCTGATTCTTTTCTCGGAACAGCCGTCCCACTGTGCCCACGACGAAGCCGTCTGGCGGCACGCCAAGCCGGCGCCGCTCGTCGTGGCGCCGGACTTCCGTCTCGTCGGGCATGAAGTGCTCCGGGTCCACTCCGTTGTAGAGCACCATGGATCGTTCGCTTGGATAACGCAGCACCGAGTGCCAATACGCTCGCTGCGCTTCGCAGCCGTAGACCGTACGGTCAAAGCGCCGCAGTAGCGGCCGGTAGAACGAAGCCTGCCACCCACCGCCACTGCGAAACTCGGACGTATTGATCAGGCCGACCGTGCGCGGGCGGTTCGTCATGCCGAGGACGGCCAGCGTGATGTACAGCGCGGGGTAGAGGTTCACCGCCAACAGGACACTCGGCTTGTAACTGTCAACGATGGAGCGCAGCGCGCCGATGGCGGCGAGGGAAACTTTGCCGCGGCGCCCGAGATGCCAGAGAGGTACGGCTGGATCCAACTCGGCGCGCAGATCTTCTGGTGCATTCAGATACGCGATCCCTGTCGACACGCCGCGCGCACGCAGCGAGTTGACGAGGCGCACGATCTTGGTTTCGGATCCGCCGCGCCCCAGGTTCGAGAGCACGAACAAGGCGCGCATACCTGCATCGCACGCCTGCGTCGCTGACAGCGGAGAAGCCGCCATATCTGTGCTTGCGATAGCCATTGCCGATCCGTTCTAGAGCTCGCGAACGGCACCGACCGAGCGATCGTCGAGCTTCGATTCGAGCGGCGACGCCCTGCGCCGCTCGAGCAGCTCGAGATACTTGAGGGCAATGTGTCGCGCGGAGTATTGATGGCTTACGAAAGCCCGCGCGCGTGCGCCGATTGCAGCACTCGCGGCAGGATCGCGCAGCAACTGACCGATTGCAGCACACATGTCGTCCAAATCGACGCAGCGCCGGCCCAGGTTCCGCCGCTCGATCAATCCGTCCGGATCGAAGAACGACACGACGGGGACGGAGCGGATCCAGGCCTGTAGAAAGGTATTCGGAAACCCTTCCGAGTCCGAAGTGTTCACATGGATGCGCGAGCGCTCGAACCACTCGCCGACCGCGTCGTAGGAGACGGCACCGGTCATGACGACATTGGGCAGAGACTTCGCCTCTTCCGCAATGCGCTCGAAATAAGCTTTGCCGCTGGGCACGCTGCCGCCGACGATGGCGAATCGGTAGCCCGGAAGGCGGCGCGCCAGCTCGAGGACGAGATCCGGCCGCTTCACGTGACGCAGATTACCCACCCACAACACATCGATGTCCTTGCTTCGCGCCGCGGCTGGGTTGGCAGCATCGACCGCGATGTCCAGGATTTCGCTATTCACTCCATAGTTGTGGACGAGCAGCGCGCGCTGTTTCTCGGTCTGCGCCGCCAGTAAGGAGGCGTTGCGGACGGCGTAGTCGAACAGCCACCGATCGCGTCGATGCCGCATGGGCTGCTGGCCCCGGCGACAGTCATTGTCCCCTGCGATGCGCACGATCGAGCGCTTGCCGACCTGCTTCGCGAACCAGACCGCTACTCCCGACCAGGAACCGGCCGGCGATTGATAATAGACGTCCGCACCGACCTGCCGCATGGCACGAAGTACGCTGCTCAACCGCGGATGGAAGAATCGAACCATCCGGATCCCCTCGTCCATGCGATACGCCGCGACGGCGCGAATGCCATCCACGGTGGTCACGCGCGGTTGACCGTGATCGTGCACGACGATCGAAACATCCAGACCCAGATCGCGCCAGGCCCGCGCGAGCAGTACGTGCTGCACCGATTCGCCGCCGATGTAGCCGTACGAGCTGTCGCCCGTCAGCATGGCGTAGTCCTCGAGCCCGATGATGCAGATCTTCGTTATCGCCATACGTCCGGTGAGTGCCTGGAGTCGTCAACGTCTTTCCCAGGCAGCAATATGCATGCCACTTATAGCTCGCGTTAATCGCTGCTGCTCGTCAGGGCAAAAGCGCTTGTAAGTATTACGCTGGCGCCTCCCCGGCTGATGAGCGCTGCAAATACTGCACGCGAGTTGTAAGGATGGCCCCTGGCCTACTTCCAGCCGACCATCCAGATGCCCAACACACTGCGCGCGAGCCGGTTCCGGCACAGGCGCTTGCGCAGCGACGGGGACAGAGCGCCGAGACCTCTCTCGAGCACATACGTCACCCACGCAGGAATTCGGAAATACCCCGAGCGCAGCCGCGCGTACTGCACGGTCCGCCGGAAGCCCGCATTACGAAAGATGCGGCGCAACTCCGTGTTCGTGTATTCCTTCAGATGAAAGCCGGTCGCAGTGTCGTCGAAGGAGCGCGAAACGTCGTGCGGTCCAGTGAGCAGGTTCGGCGTGACGCACACGTAGACGCCGCCGGTTGCGATCCCGTTGACGATATTGGCGAGCTGCTCGGCCGCATCCTCGGGATGCAGGTGCTCCATGAGTTGGTTGCTGTAAGCCACTGTGACGCTGCCCGGCGGAACCGGCACGCTGACGCCGTCCGAGAGAATCAAGCGAAAGTTGGCCGGAACGCGGCTCTCCCTGCTGATCGTTTCGGAAACGTCGAGCGCATACACCTGGTGAACGCGCTCTGCCAGATGCAGCGAGAGGGCGCAGTCACCTGCACCGATTTCGAGGAAGCAGCTATCGGGCGTGAGGAAGCGCCGTAGCAGGCCCAGTTGCTCCTGCACGTTCCTGGCCCGTTCGGCCGACGACACTTTGCGTGCGAGCTGTGGATGATGGGGTACACGACGGAACAATTCGTCGTACGCCTCGCTGTACAACTTGCGACGTTCGGTCCTGGAGGCGTTACGCAGCTGCGCGGCGAGCTGCTTTTCGATCTGGTAATGCTCCCACAGCTGGTCGGCAGTACGGTTCGGCGGCGAAGCTGCACGCAGCGCGGGCATGATCACGCTCTCTGGATTCGACACGTTCACCGCCTCCCTCAGGACCGTTTCTTGCAGATTGTCCGGGACGCTGCAAACCCTATGCCGTCCTCGTCCAGCGAGGCTTTGTAGCATTTGCTCAGTCGACGACCCATGCGCGTGGAGAGATTTCCCTATGGACTTAGGCTTCGAGACCTTCGGCAACGCGACGATACTTGCATACGACAGCGGCTCACCCGTTGTCGTCACGGACCCATGGATTCGGGGCGCTCAATACTTCGGCTCGTGGACACTGCCCTACACGGTCAGTGCACGGCAGATGGAAAGCCTGCGCCAGGTACGCTACGTATGGCTCTCGCATGGCCACCCGGATCACTTGAATCTTCCGTCCCTGGAACTGTTCCGCGACAAGATCCTGCTGGTCCCTAGACATCGTGGCGACCGCATCGCATCGGACCTGCGGCAGGCCGGGTTCAAGGTGCAGGATCTGCCGAGCGGCGAATGGGTGCAGTTGTCCGCGCGCGTCCGAGTGATTTCCTACGCTGACTGGAACCAGGACGCGGCCCTGCTGATCGCGCTCGGCGACAAGTGCGGCGTGCTGAACCTGAACGACGGCGGCGCGCTCGGCACGAGAGCTCGGTTGCGGCGTCAACTGAGGGAGTTCCACACGCGCTTCGTGCTGCGGCTCATCAACTATGGTGACGCGGACATGATGAACTTTTTCGCCGAGAGCGGCGAGCGTATCAAGCCGACCGCCGCTCATCCGAAGACGCTCGGCTACGACTACAACCATTTGTTGAAGCGCTGGGACGGTACGCACACGGCGCCGTTCTCCTGCACTCACGCCTATGCGCGAACCGACTCCCAATGGGCGTCTGCATACGAGACACCTCAAGAGGCGCACGCTCAGGGCTTCAACCCGGCGCTCGGCACTTTCATTCCCGGCTATTTCATGTACGACGCGCTGAAGGACGAAATCACCCTCACGCCGATGGAGCGCGCCGAACATGTCTTCCGCCGGCCGGAAGAATTCGGCGATCACTGGGAAGAGCCGCTGGAGGCCGGCGAGCGTGCCGAGGTTGCGGCTTACTTCCGCAAGTTCGAGCATTTGCGCGACAAGTTCGCCTTCATCAATTTTCGCGTCGGCAGTCGCGACAACGTCATCGATCTGGCCGGGCCGAAAGGTGTCGGCATCACGTTCGAGGCGCCGCGCAAGTCGTTGCTGGAGGCCGTGCGGTGGGAGATCTTCGACGATCTGTTGATCGGAAATTTCACCAAGACGACCTTGCATGGCGGGCTGCGCTCGCTCTATCCGGACTTCACGCCGTACGTCTGCAAGTATGGAGATAACGGGCGAGCCTTCAGCAGCCTGGAGTTGCGCGACTACTTCGGCGCCTACCGCAGTGCTGCCGGCTTGCAGGGCTGGCTGGATCAGATACGGGTGGAGGGCACGCGCAAGGTCCGCACGCTGCTGTCGGCAAACCGCGGCGTGTACCTATTCGCGCGCCGCATGTACGGACACCTGAAATCCTAGATCGGGCGTTCGCCGGGTCGAGGGAGGTCGAAATATGCCGGGCATAGTTGTGGCGCTCGGGGGATTCTCCACCGATCGTCTGCGCGCAGCCGTGCAGAAGCTGGTGTACGTTCTCTCGCATCGCTCGGAGGCCGTCAGCCTCTCTGCGGAGCTCGCGATCGGCTGGGCGGGTCCGCGAGAGCGCATCGACAGTCAGACGTGGGCGGACGAACCCGGTCACGAAGTACATGTCTGGCGCTACGGACACACGTTCAAGGACGCAGCCACGCCGCAGCCGATCGACGCTGCGCAGATTCTTCGAGACTACATGTCCGAAGGCATCAAAGCCTGCTACGAGTACGAAGGCTGCTTCGTCATCGTCGTAGCCGATCTGCGACTGCAGCGGCTGTACGTCGTGCCGGATCGATTGAGCACGCAGCCGCTGTACTACACACGCGCTGGCGACGACATCGTCATTGGTCCCGAAGTCAAGGCGTTGAGCACGGTGATCGCAAGGGCGCCGACCTTGTCGCGGGACGGCCTCATCGGCTTTCTCTCGATAGGCTATGACATCGCCGCACGAACCGCGTTCAACGATATCCAGCGGGTGGAAATGGGCAAGATGCTGGAGATCACTCTTGACCGGCCGAGGCGTTGCACCGCGCGGCGCTTCTGGAAGATGGACTTCAGCTCGACGCACAAGCTCACCGATCGGCGAGATGCCGAGGACGCGCTACTACAGTCGATCAAGCATGCGCATCGCCTTCTGCTGAGCGACCAGCCCACTTTTCAGATCCTGCTCTCGGGCGGGGCGGATTCGCGCGGCATACTCGCCACTTGCTGCTTGCTCGGCGTGCTGCCGGCCAAGGCCATCAGCTGGGGACTTCTGCAGGATGCGCCTCGTTCCGACGCAGCGATCGCAAAATCGCTCGCCGAGCGCTGCGGGGTGCCGCTGGACTTCATCGCTACTCGCGCCGAGACCTTCATCGAGAATTGCGAGCAGTGGGCGTATGTCTCGGAGCTGTCGAATGACAACTTCGGCTGGTACGGCGAAGGATTTGGCACGTTGCGCTACCTTGACCAGGTTGGCTACCCGTGCTCCTTGATCGGCGATGAGGCCTGGGGTTGGCAGGGCTTTGCCTATGACGAGCCGCATGCGTACTCGAAGGTGCTGGCGCCCAGCGTCCCTGCGTCGTTGCTGGGACTGATGCACGAGAATTGTCGCGAGGCTGCGGCGTCCTCCTATCTGGCCAACCTCAGAGAGGTCATGCGAGATTGCCATGATACGGACTGGACCGATCGCAAAGACTTCTTTTATCTGCATGCGCGTGTGGCGCGGTTCATCATGGCGCTCGGCTACCACCGAGGACAGGCGCTGGAACAGCGCAGACCTTTTCTCACCCGGGGCGTGCTGGATGTCGTGCAGCGCCTGCCAGCGCAGTTTCGCGTTTACAAGAACCTCTACCTCACGATGCTGCAGCGGTACTGGCCGAAAGCGGCGCGCGCGCCCTATCCGAGCGTGAATAGCCTGATCGACTGGAACTACGAGCTGCGCATGAACGCATCGCTCAGGGATTGTTTCCTGCAGATCCTTCACGATCCGCTCATCGAGTCCGGCTCGTTGGGCGATTTGATCGACCCTGGTCGATTCCGCGCGCTGCGCGATGCATTCTTCGCGCAGCGCCCCGCGCCGCTTTCCAGACGCAGTCGCGCGTCCGGAATCATCAAGTCTCACGTCAAGCAGCTGTTTCGGCGGCAGCCGATCTACAAGCATGTCGATCGCTGGGCAAATTCGCGTCCTGACGACCGGCCTGCGCCAACTCTCCCGCCGCTCGACATCCTGCGCAGAGTCGCAATCGTGGTGCTGCTCGAACGGCAGCTAGAGCGTTTATGCAAATGAAACGAGCACAAGCGCCATTCGTACTGTCCTTCACGAAGAAGGAGGGCATCCCATCTCTCGCGTGGTGCCTGGAGGCAACCTCGGCAACAGAGCGAGTGACGGTCTGCCACGGTTCACGGGTCGAAACGTCGACGGACGCTTTCGTGGAGGGTGCGTGGGATGGAACCTATGTCGACATGGCAATGGACCAGGGTGTGTGTATGGGATCGGGGGGACGTATCAGAAACGGTGAGTTAGTTCTGAGTTCTCCAAGCCATACGCTCGAAGCCCTGTATTCCGTACGAGTGGCTGACCGGCTTGTCGTTTCTAATAGCCTGCCATTTGCGCTGGTTCGGGCAGGTCTGGATTTGGATCCCGGCTATCGAAGCTATTTGATCGACATGCGGTCGATCAAGCGAGGCCTGCAGCGATACGTGAAGATCATCCCCACGCTGCAAGGGGTTCCGGTCCAGAGGCATTTTTTCAGTAACCTGGTTGTCGACCGGGATTTGCAAGTGCGGCAGGAACGCAAACCGCCGGCGCCGCGCTTCGCAGCCTTTGCGGGCTACCGGGAGTATCTGAAGAGCACGCTCGAGCGAATTACCCTGAATGCAAACGACAGCAGCCGTTCATTTGTCTACCGGCTTCTGACTACGGTTTCGCGGGGGTACGACTCTCCGGCATGCGCCGTGTTGGCGAAGGAATGCGGGTGCGAGCGAGCGATGACCGTCAGCGATTCATCTTGGGGCAATCCCATCGATAGCGGCCGGGAAATCGGGGAATTGCTCTTCGACGAAGTCATTGAACGAAAGCGGCAAGCTTACTTTCACAACGCAGGCATGCCAGAGGCTGAATTCGCAGCTTTAGGAGACGCGGGAGACGTCCAATTCAGCGGCTTTGAGGACGTGCTGGCAGGATGCATTTTGACTACGGGGTTCCCCAATGCGTGGGATCCTCAGTGGGACATGGGACCTGACATTCGCCGTCACGACGCAAGCGGTTCGAGTCTCGGAGAGTTTCGCCTCCGTGTGGGATTTATTCATGTGCCTGTTCCCTTCATCGGCTGTGAAAACCATTCCGATATCAGTGTCATTGGCCGCTCTGCCGAGTTGGACCCATGGAGAGTGGGCGGACTCTACGACAGGCCTATCGCGCGAAGGATTGCTGAAATTGGCGGAATACCTCGACACATGTTCGGCCAAAGAAAGTCAGCTGCGGCCACATGGTGGACGCTGCAGCCAAAATCCGAATCAAAAGCGAACTACGAAAAGTTTCGTAGCGCACATCGAAGACCCGAAGATAAGACTACAGAACTCGTTCATTCGCTGCTGTACTGGTTATCGCGGCGGTGGCTCTATTTTGGCTGGCTGTTCGCGCGCGTCCTCGGAAAACTAGGTATCCATGTGCAGATTCCACAGGTAGTCCCGCTGCGATTTACTGAACCAGCTGTTGAGGCACAGCTCGTCCAATGGGGCATTTCGATCGTTCGCCAACGCTATCAGTTTGAACCTGATAGATGATTGTCGGCGCGTTCGAACGCGAACAACTTGCGTCCGCTTGCGGAGACAGTCTCGCTGGCCACGATGCGCGCTCGTTCCTGCAGGCAGCTCACGAAGTGCTCTTCGTCGTAGTGCGGAAAGATGTCCTCGCGCATCCTCAGCAATTCGACCACCATCGGATCCGTCTTCGGAACGAACTCGATGACGCCGCGCGGCGCCATGCCCGTGAGCCACGACACCACGCCGTCGAGCGGCACGTTCTTCGAGATCGCGACGTGGTGAATCAAGGCGAGCGCGAGAACTGCGTCGGCTCTCGCTCGGCCTTGCAATCCGCGCCGTTCGGCCTGTCCCCAGCCCTGGTCGGGCGCGGGGTTCGTCACATCCAGGAACAGCGGTGTGAAGGCCAGGTTCTCGGAGCGCGCGCGATCGAATGCCAGGTCGAGTGCGCCTTGATCGAAATCGAAGCCGATCACCGCGCGCGCGCCGGCCTGCAATGCCGCCACCGAATAGTCGCCGGTGTTGCAACCGATGTCCCAGACGGTGCGCGCCCTGCTGTCGCTCACGAAGCGCGCCACGAAATTGCGCTTGGCTTCGGCTTCCGTGCCGCGATACGAATTCTGCCGCGCGTACTCCTGCCACGTCGTCGGCTGGCGATCCGCCGGATGGAGCGCTGCGATCCACGTGCGCAGACCGGTCAGCAAGCGCACGAATGCGGGCTTTGGAAAGCGCAGTTTTCCCGCAACGGCTTTTTGCGCGTCCGACGATCGAGTCTTCTGCAACGACCCTTGCATGACCACGTTGGTGAGCACGCGCCACGAAAGCTTGCGCCGCAACGGCAACAGCGCACTCAGCTCCGCCGCACCTATTCCCTCCGGGCTGCCGCGATACCATGCGTTGTGTGGAATGCCGAACATCGAGCGCAGCAGCAGCGGGTTGAGGAACTGCTCGCAGAATTGTCGATGGCCCAGCCAGAACTGCCCGTCGACGTACCGCCGGAACGAGAGGCGATCGATGAACACCGGTCGCGCGCCGTCGAACTGGATGTTGTACGCAGTGGCATCCGAGAGCGTGACGCCGTGCTGCAAGCCTTCGAGATACAGGTCCAGTTGTAGCAGCGCTGCCGACTGCAGCGCGCGGAATGACCACTCGTAGGGGTACGAAATGAAATCCAGCTTGGGATGCTCGAGCACGTAGGCCGCGCCGGCGGCAGCTTCCCCGATCAGTGACGCGGGACGGCGCGCCTGATCGATGAGCATTCCTTTCTTGATGAGCGCGGTGACGATCCCAGTGGATTCGACGTAGTCGAAATCTGCGACAGCCTGCGGCATCACGGTCCGCAGCACGCGCTCGCCAAGCCAGAAGATGCGACCGCTCGGGTCGCGAAACGAACCCGGCTCAGCGCGAACCTCCGCTGCCGCCAGAAATTCGGCGGGCACTGCCGCCGCCTCAGGCGTCGTTGTCAGGGGACGTTGCACTGGAGCGAGCGTCGTGCGAGTCCTTGCGCCTGTTCGTCAAGAAGGTTTTGAGCCGCTGCCAATACAGACTCACGACCGCTGCCGCGCCCGCGATGCCGGCGAGCAGGCTCTGCACCAGAATGCTGCCGGTGCCCGGGTCAAGGTAAGCATGTGCTGCAGCGGAGAAGCCGGCGAGTTGCACTGCCAGCCATATCAAAATGACGCGCTTTCTGGGCATCAGGTCGCTCCTCGTCGCGGGTTGCAGACGTCAGTCGAATCCGTACTCGCGGTGAGTGAAGCAGCCGGCTCAGTCGTGGTCGCCCTCGGATGCTGCGTTCTCTTCACGTGCACAAAACCTCGGCTCTACCTTGGTGAGGACACTGCGAGCGTCCCCGGAAATCAGGAACACCCTACAACTATTCTGCTCGCTCAAGGGTTCCCCGCCGAGATAGTGATCGAGAAGACTGACGAGCGGCGCTGGCCGCTGCACGTATCCGGGCTGGACGCCCGGAGCCTTGATGGCATACAGCGTGGAGAACGTATCCCGGTAGTCCGTGTCGGTGAGCACGCCGCCACGCAGATTGATGCCGTTGGGAAAATGCGCAGCAATTCTCGAGCCGTGATCGCCGTTCACGACGACTGTGGCTCCCTCCAGCAAGCCGCGGCTCTCGAGTGTGTCCAGCAAGTCATCGAGCATGCTGAGCACGCAACGCACCTGATCCGTGTAGAGCTCATACCTCTGCGCGCGGCTCTCTGCAGTGTTGTAGACGAACGAGTCGCTGGGCGTGAGGTGATTGGTCAGCCAGTCCGCCGCCCGCGGCCGCATCGCGCAGCGGTCGTCGAACACATAGGGATAGTGTGGCACCATCAGGTGCGCGAAGAATGCATGGCCGCGCGGATGCGCGACGATATCCGCGGTCAGCTGTTCGAGCACGGCGGGAACCGGCAGCGACCCGAAGCTCGGCGGCTCCAACCGTCGGCTCGGCACGTCCACGCCGCGGCGCGCCAGCGGCTGGCGCACCAGGCGCTCGTATGCCCTGTTCAGCACCAGCAGGCTACGCGAGCGCGACAGCAGCGCCACGACGATGAAGCGGGCTTTCTCACGCGCCTGCAGCGGCAGATCCTGAAGCGACTCGAGGCTTGCCACCGGATAGGTCAGGCAATTTCGCAGTCGCACGCCATTCGCGTGGCACAAATCGATGTATGTCGACTGATACAGATGCAGCTGATAGCCACGTTGCTGCAGCATGCTGAAATAGGCGGAGTCGCTCAGTTCCCACTCGCGCCCCCCAGTGCCTCGCCTGACAAACGAATGATTGAAGCCGCGCTCCGCGAAGTTCAGCAGGTTGGCGATGGCGTTCTCCGTGTTCGCGTACTGGCTGTACGCGCCGCCGAACAGACGAAAGCCGCGCGAGGTATAGAACTCGAGCAGCTCGCCGCGCAGCCGGCGGGCAGCGTCGATCTCCGGCGGCAGTCCTTCGACCCCGATGTGCTCATCGAGAACGAGATGAATGAGGAGCGGCGCATTGCTGGCGTGCGCGGCCGCCGTCCCCGCCCGGTTCGTGATGCGCTGGAAGCTGGGGTCGGTGGTCAGCATCGTGAACGCGATGAGCGTGACGAAAATGACGCTGACGATCGCGGAAGCATGCTCGCGCAGCAGCCAGAGCAAGGCACCCAGCGCAGCGGCTACACCGAGATACAGCACCACCACTAGGATTGAGGACAGGCTAGGAGGCAGCGTTACGTGCAGGTCGATGAACAACGTAAGCAACAGGGCGAACAGCACCGTGCGACCGAGGGCGCCCATGAGCCCGGACGCGAGCGCGAGAATTACCGCACTTGCGACCG
>Ga0207675_100000612_pt1 | contig 34835 bp, 31 predicted proteins | sample KBSSwiS42_FD_184305 | JGI IMG/M metagenome (GOLD analysis project Ga0207675, IMG submission 184305) | Switchgrass rhizosphere microbial communities from Kellogg Biological Station, Michigan, USA - KBS Switchgrass S4-2 (SPAdes) (version 2) | ecosystem: Host-associated > Plants > Roots >...
CACCGAGAGCGACCTGCCGCCGATCCAGGCGTGGCGCCGTGCGTTCGGGCGCATGGGACTCAAGCCGACGCAGTACCGCTGCGCATCCGAGGCACTGCTGCGCCGCCTGCGCAAGGAGGGCGATCTGCCGCGCCTGCATCCGCTGGTGGACCTGTGCAACGCGGTGTCGGTGGCGTTCGCGATCCCGGTGGCTGCGCTCGACCTGCAGCGCATCGACGGCGACCTGCAGGTGCGCCATGCCACCGGCAGCGAGGATTACCTCGCCTTCAGCGGCGAGCACGAGCATCCGGAGCCGGGCGAGGTCACGTTTGCCGATGACGCCGGCCGCGCGCACGCGCGCCGCTGGACCAACCGGCAAAGCGCGCTGTCGGCGATCCAGCCGGCGAGTGCCAACGTGCTGATCGTCGCCGAGGCGCTGCACGATGGCGCAGCGGCCGACGTGCGCGCACTGGTGGACACGCTGGCGCACGAGCTGCGCACGCTTTGGGGCTTGCCGGTGCGCAGCGCGCTGTTGTCGTCGCACGCGCCGCGCTTCGAGTGCGCGTGACGCCGCGGCGCCGACGCGTTCAAGCCGCCGGCGGCGCGCGTTGCAGCGCGTGCGCACACGCCGCGGCGCTCGCCCACGCCCACTGGAAGTTGTAGCCACCGAGCCACCCGGTGACGTCGACCGCCTCGCCGATGAAGTGCAGCCCGGCGACGCGGCGGCTTTCCATCGTCTGCGAGCTGAGCTCGCGCGTGTCGACGCCGCCCACCGTGACCTCGGCCTTGCGAAAGCCTTCGCTGCCATTGGGGGTCACGCGCCAGCGCTGCAGCTGCTGCGCCAGCGCGGCGAGGTCGCGGTCGCGGATGTCGGGCAGCGGCCGTTCGGCGATCGCGCCGCCGTGACGCGCCAGCCAGCTGTCGGCGAGGCGGCGCGGCATCCGCTCGGCGAGCTCGTTGCTGAGCCGTCGCCGCGACGCCCGCTTGGCCGCGAGCAGCTCGGCTTGCAGGTCGCGCCCCGGTGCAAGATCGATGTGCAGCGCCTCGCCGCTGCGCCAGTGGCTCGAGATCTGGAGGATCGCCGGGCCGCTCAGGCCACGGTGCGTGAACAGCAGGTCTTCGCGAAACACGGTGCGCGCGTCGGCGCTCGCCACGTCGACCTCGAGCGACAACCCGGCCAGCGCAGCGAACGGCGCCCACTGCGCGCTGTCGAACGTGAGCGGCACCAGCCCGGGCCGCGGCTCGACGATCGCGTGGCCGAACTGGCGCGCGAGGCGATAGCCGAAGTCGCTGGCACCGATCTTCGGAATCGACAAGCCACCGCTGGCCACCACCAACTGCGCCGCGCGCACCGGGCCGCGCGTGGTGTCGAGCGCGAAGCCGTGGACCTGCGGGTGCACCGCCTGCACGCTGCACGGCTGCCAGCGCTCGACGCGGCCCTGCGCGCACTCGGCCAGCAGCATCGCGATGATCTGCTCGCTGGAGTCGTCACAGAACAGCTGGCCCTTGTGCTTCTCGTGCCAAGCGATGCGATGGCGCTGCACCAGGTCGATGAAGTCACGTGGCGTGTAGCGCGCCAGCGCCGAGCGGCAGAAGTCCGGGTTGGCCGACACGAAGTGCTGCGGCGCCGCGTCGCGGTTGGTGAAGTTGCAGCGTCCGCCGCCGGAGATGCGGATCTTCTCGGCGACCGCGCTCGCGTGGTCGATCAGCAGCACGCGCACGCCGCGCTGGCCGGCGATCGCGGCGCAGTGCAAGCCGGCGGCACCGGCGCCGACGATCACTGCGTCCACCTCGCGCATCGGCGCGATCATAGGGGTCGCTGCCGAGGGTTCAGGCGATGCGCTTTCGTCCTACACGCGGATGCGCGTTCGGCCGATCGTGGCCGTGAGGGCCGCGCCACAGACTGGCGCCGACCCGAGAGAACCCGCCATGTGGACCGTCAACGTCATCCTCCCCTTCGGCCTTCGCTTCATCATCACGCCTCGCGGCCTGCTGGTGGCATGGGCCGTGCTGGCGGTGGCGATCCTGCTGGGCTTGTACGTCCTGCTGCTGCAACAGTCGGTGCAGCGCGGCGAACAGCTGCGCGCCGAACAGCGCCGCCTGGCCACGCAACCCAGCGAGAAGACCGTGCCCTACGCGACGTTCTCCCGGGCCACCACCAAGCCGTGATCGCGCGCGTCAGCGCCCGCCCCTGAGAGGGCGGGGTCACGGCTTTTTGACGCGCGGCGCGTCGCTCGACGCCGTGCGCTCGACGGGTTGCCCGTCCGGCGCCAGCGCGCTGCCGGCCGACACCTGCAACGCATCGTTCGCCGGGGCACCGTCGCGGCGCATCGCCAGTCCAGTGACCATGCCATGCGCTGCCGCATGGGGGGCGTGCGGTGCACGGTACATCAGCGACTCCCCGGCGTAGGCCCATGCTTCCAGCAACGTGACGCCGGGGTCGTGCGGTGCGAGGTCGGTCCAGTCGGGGGTGTGTGCGGGGACGTGCGACTCGGCGGCATGCGCGCCCCCCACTGGCGTCGACGTCGCGACGCCGTCGATCGGCGTGGCGTGCAGTGCCAGTTCGCTGAGAAAGACTCCGGGATACAGACGGTCGACCATCGGGCGCCTCGGGCAGGTTGGGGCGGGCGCACCCGCACGGGTCGTGGGTTGCGGGACCGGTCCGAACGGTTCAGTGCCGACCCACAGTGAACGACGCGGCGTTCACTATTGAACTGCCTCCCGCAGGTCGCGGTGCTTCAATGGTTCGCACGATGTTGTACCGGAGCACACCATGATGATGACGCCAACCCGCGATCCGTCTGCTCCTCGTGCCGCCTTGCTGAGCGCGGCGGCGATCGCCACGGCGGCGATCCTTGGCTTCGTCGTCGTCCTGTTCGACTCGGCCGGTTCGATGCCGTGGCTGCCCGCTGATCAGGACGCCGCCATCGCGCACTGCGATGCAGCGCCCCACACCACGCAGCGCGTGGCCTGCCTGCTCGCGGCGACGACGCCGCATCCGACGCGCGTCGCCGCGCGCTGAGCGGCCGCGCCCAGCAACGAAGCCGCGGCGCCCGGCGCCGCGGCCGCCGGGACCGCTTCAACTGTCAATCGTTGTCGTCGTCATCGTCGCGGCCGCCATGGTGGTGGCCGTGGTGATGGTGATCGTCGTCGTCGCGCGGTGCCGCGCAGAAGAAGTTGGCCGCATCCTCGATGCTGCCGTGGCCCTTGTAGCGCGCCTGCTCCGGCCACGCGCACAGCGGGCGGGTGCGGCCCGGCCACGGCGTGCCGGCCGGCGCAGTGGCCAGCAGGCTGGCCGGCGCCTTGCCGTGCTCGACCCACTGCACCAGCGCCGCAAAGGCGTCGAACTGCGAGGTGGACGGGCCGCCGCCGCAATGGTTCATGCCCGGAGCCACGAACAGGCGGGCGAACTTCTGCGCGTCGTGCAGCCCGCCGTTGTCGGCCACCAGCCGGCGATAGAAGCGCACGTGGTACTTGGTGGAGAACACCGGATCGGCCTGGCCCGAGTAGATGATCAGCTTGTTGCCCTCGCGCCTGAAGCGCCGGTAGTCGGTGTCGCCGGTGCCCATGAAGTCCATCGCCGATTCGCGGAATGCGCCGCTGCTGGCGAAGATTTTCGGCGCGTCGGTGTCGAAGTTGAAGCTCAGCACCCACGGCACGTAGGCGTCGCCGCCGCCGGCGAAGCCCGGGATCGGCCCCGACGTGGTGATCACGGTGCCCGGGTGTCCGGGTGTCCCACCGGTCGTCGTGTTGGGGGGCGTGGTGAAGATGAACGGCAGCGCACCGCCGCCCAGCGTCAGATTGAGCGACGTGTTGCCCGGCAGCGTGGGAATCAGCGGCCCGAGCTTCCAGACCCGCCAGCCACCGGCGGCGATGCCCGGATCCCAGTACCAGCCGGCGTACAGCGCCTTGCCGCGCGAGTTGCGCGCGCCGTCGAACACCTTCTCGAGCGCACCCACCTGGGCGTGCGACAGCTTGCCGGTGCCGGCCGGCCCGAGCGTGGCCGGGTCGAAGTGGCACGCCTGCGGGTTGAACACCATGCCGTCGACCAGGCCGTCCTGGGCGTCGCACTGCTCGAGGATCGCATCGCCGACGATCGCCAGCTCGTCGTTGGTGAACGCGGTGGCGAGATCGGGGTTGCCGAACGGCGTGCTGGCGCGCGCCGCGGCGGCGAACGCCTGCGAGTCCCACGCCTCGGCGAGCGCCGCCTTGGGCAAGTCCATCCCCGGGTTGCCCGAGACGATGCCGTCGAACAGCGTGGGGTAGCGCTGCGACAGCATCAGCCCTTCGCGGCCGCCTTCGGAGCAGCCCTGGAAGTAGGCGTATTTCGGCTTCTTGCCGTAGAAGCGCTCGGTGATCGCCTTGGCCGCGTTGGTCACGCGCGCCGGGCCGTTGTAGCCGTAGTCGCTGCGCGCCTGCGGGTCGAACGCGAACTGGAACGAGCTGGCCAGCGCCGACGTGTTGGTGGCGTTGTCGTGTCCGCTGTCGGTGGAGACCACCGCATAGCCCTGGCCGAGCTGCGGCGCATCGGCGTTGCCGAGGTTGCCATCGGTGCCGCCGCCGCCCGAGTAGAAGAAGCGCTGATTCCACGCGGTGGGCAGGCGCAGGTGGAACTTGATCGCATAGCGCTGGCCATCGGCGCCGGTGCGCTCGTTGATCGCGCCCAGCACTTCGCAGTGCGCGGGCAGCGTCGCGCTGGCCGGGTTGAGCTGCGCGGTGGTGATGCGCGCGCCCTCGATGAACGAGCCCAGCAGCGCATCGCAGGGCACCGGTTGTGCGGCGTGGCCCGGACATGCCACGCCGACCCAGATCGCCAGGGACGCGCCCGTGCGCAGGACCGTCGAATCCATCGTCGTCTCCTCATGGAATGTGCAGGTGGCGTATGAATCGGGTGGCCCGTTCGCTGCGGGCAGGTGATTACTATCGATAACGAATTGGCGCGACGCCTATAGGGCTTTTCCCGTGGGCACGCCAGTGCCGGTGCGCCGAAAAACCATATGGTCGGCAACAGTTTTTGGCGGGGATCCAGCGGATCAGGCGCGACGCTGCGTGGCCACCTTCTGCAGCAGCTCGAACAGCATCGCGCGCTCGCCGGCGCTGAAGTGGCTGAGCAGCTCGTTCTCCATCGTGTCGGCGATCTGCTTGGCCTTGCCGTGCAGCGTGCGGCCCTTCGTCGTGAGCTGGATGTACTGCATGCGCGCGTCGTGCGGGCTGCGCGTGCGCTTGACGAGCTGGCGCTGCTCGAGACGGTCGAGCACGATCGTCAGGTTCGGCGCCGCCACGCCTAGCGCGCTGGACAGCCGCTTGTGCGTCACCTTGTCGTTGCCTTGCACCAGCGACAGGATCGAGAACTCCACCTGGCGCAGCCCCAGCGGCAGGCCGATCAGCGAGTCGAACAGCTTGTAGGCGGGGATCGCCGCCTGCGCGATGTTGTAGCCGAGCAGCCGGAGCAGGTCGGATTGATCGAGGCCGTGCGACATGGGGTGCGTGCGCTGGGGCGCCAGTCTACGCGGGGCCCTCGGGTGCCACGCGAGTGCCGCCGGCGTGCTAAAACGGGCCACTGCACGGAGGCAGCATGAAGCGGTGGCAGGTGGGCCGGGTGCGCGTGACGCAGGTAATCGAGCTCGGTCCGATGCCGACCTCGCCCAAGTTCTTCTTCAAGGATCCACCGCCCGACCTGGTGGCGCGCCATGGGTGGCTGAAGCCGCATTTCGCCAACGACGACGGCAAGCTGCTGGCATCGATCCACTGCTTCGTCGTCGAGTCGGCGGGCCGGCGCATCGTGGTCGACACCTGCGTCGGCAACGACAAGAAGCGCAGCAGCCCGGCGTGGAACGCGCTCAACGGCCCGTTCCTGCAGCACCTGACCGACGCCGGCTTCGCGCCCGAGTCGATCGACACCGTGCTGTGCACGCACCTGCACGTCGATCACGTGGGCTGGAACACGCGCTGGGTCGGCGCTCGCTGGGTGCCGACCTTCGCGAACGCGCGCTACCTGTTCGCGCGCAAGGAGTGGGAGCACTGGGCCGCCGAGGCCCGCGCGCGCGAGGCCGCCGGCCGCGGCGGCGGCGCGCCCGACGACGTGCTGGGCGATTCGGTGCGGCCGATCCTCGACGCCGGGCTCGCCGAGCTGGTCGACACCGACCACCGGCTCACCGATGAGGTGGGGCTCGAGCCGACGCCCGGCCATACGCCGGGGCATGTCAGCGTGCGCATCGAGTCGGCCGGCCAGCGCGCGGTGATCACCGGCGACCTGATGCACCACCCGATCCAGTGCGCCGAGCCCGACCGCCTCGGCAACTTCGACCACGACGCCGAGCAGGCGCGCGCCACGCGGCGCTACTTCCTCGCCTGCTGCGCGCGCGATCGCACGCTGGTGTTCGGCACCCACTTCGCACCGCCCACCGCCGGGCACGTGGTGGCGGCCGACGGCGCCTGGCGCTTCGACGCGCAGTAGCCGTGCCGATGCTGCTGCGCGCCATCGCGCTGGCCTGGGCGCTCGTGGCCAGCGCGGCACAGGCCGGTGTCGACGTCAACCTGGCGTCGCAGGCCGAGCTCGAGGCGGTGAGCGGCATCGGGCCGTCGATGGCCGAAGCGATCCTGCAGGAACGCCGCCGCGCCGCGTTTCGCGACTGGCCCGACCTGATGCGGCGCGTGAAGGGCCTGGGAGCCGCGCGCGCCACCCGGCTGTCCTCCGAAGGGCTGACGGTCAACGGCGCACGATTCGATGCCCCGTCCGTGCCACCCGCCGCGCCGCGCTAGCTCCGGCGCGGCGCTTCATTCGATTGAAGAACGTTTCAGCGCGCTTTCAGCGCCACCGGCCGCGTGCGCCGCACCATGCGCAGCCATCACGACGCCGGAGACTGCCTTGCTCGCCGAACTCACCGACTGCCACGCCGCCACCGAGCCCGCGCACCTGGCGCCGCAGCCGCGCTGCGTGGCGGCGCCGACCTCCGGGGTGTGGTCGCGCATCACGCGCCAGGCGCGCGACGCCGCCGAGCGTGAGCCGCTGTTGCGCCGCCTGCTCGACGACAGTGTGCTGTCGCAGCCCACGCCGGCACGCGCGCTCAGCGCGATCCTGGCGCGCCGCATCGGCGCTCAGCAGCCGGACGTCGCCCTGCACGCGTTGCTGCTGGAGGTGCTGAGCGAAGACCGTGCGCTGCTGCCGTTGTTCGAGGCCGACCTGCAGGCCGTGACGCTGCGCGACCCGGCGTGCCGCTCGAGTTTGCACGCGCTGCTGCACTTCAAGGGGTTCCACGCTCTGCAGGCGCAGCGCGTCGCGCACAGCCTCTGGAGTGGCGGGCGCCACGATGCGGCGCTGTGGCTCGGCGGTCAGGTGGCGCAGGCGCTGGCGGTCGACATCCATCCCGCGGTGCCGATCGGGCCCGGCGTGCTGCTCGATCACGCGACCGGGGTGGTGGTGGGCGAGACGGCGTTGATCGAAGCCGGCGTCACGATCCTGCACGGCGTGACGCTGGGCGCCACCGGCAAGCAGCGCGGCGACCGGCACCCCAAGGTGCGGCGTGGCGCCACGCTCGGCGCCGGGGCCGCCGTGCTCGGCAACTTGGAGATCGGCTGCGAGAGCCTGGTGGGCGCCGGCAGTGTGGTGCTGCACGACGTGCCACCGCACAGCACGGTGGCCGGCGTGCCGGCGCGCGTGGTGCGCGCGCCGTTGGCCGAGCGCCTCACTTCGGGCGCGGCCGCGTGAGCCCGGCATCGGGCGCGCTCAGCTTGCCGGCGCGCAGGTCGGCCACTGCGGTGGCGAGCGCGCGCGCGACGTTGCGCGCTTCCTCCTGCACCGCGCTGTCGTGGTCGAGCTCGTCGTGGCTGGTGGCATACGGCTTGTAGTAGCCGATGAAGCGGTCCAGCCGTGCGGCCGCGCCGGCATCGATCAGCCCCATCCAGTCGAGCCAGTCCGACAGGGCGCGCCGCACACCTTCGATGCCGGCGACGTCGCCGTGCACGATCAGGCCATAGGTGCGCCCCGCCAGATGCTTGGGATAGGCCCAGCCGTTCAGCTCGAGCGCCTTCGCTTGCTCGGCGTTCTTGCCGTGCGTCGACGTGACGTCCGGGTTGCCGCCGTCGGCGCACACCAGCCGGTCCATCATCAGTTTCAGGACGCTGCTGGCCTGGTACCAGTGCACCGGCGTGACGATCAACACGCCGTGCGCCAGCGCCCAGCGCTCGTAGATCTCGGCCATCCAGTCGTTGACCTGGCCGAGCGCGTGGTTCGGGTAGCACGAGCACGGCCAATGGCACAGCGGCATCGCGGTGGCGACGCAGCCCTTGCACGGGTGAATCATGCGGCCGTACTCGGAGGTGATCAGGCTCAGGTCGAGCAGGTCGGTCTGCACCTTGGCCTGCGCCAACGTCTCCTCGGCCAGCTTGACGAGCCGAAACGTTTTCGATATCTCGCCCGGGCAACTGCCGTCGTTGCGCGGTGACGCGCACACCAGCAGGACGCGCGACGGCGTCGACGGGTCGCGCTGTATGCTCTGCGCCTGCTCGATGCGGTTGCGCGTGTCGCGCCATTCGTCCGACAGCTCGTAATCGGGGTCGGCGAAGCCATGGCCGGCCTTGTGCGTGAACGGCGACTTGTGATTGTGTTCATGCGCGTCCCACGCGATGGCCTCCAGGCGGTCGATCGCCGCCTGCTCGGCCCGGTAGGCCGGATCGAAGAACAGGCGCTGGAAGCGCTGCGCAAAAGAATCGCGCTGCAGCGCGACCACCTGACCGGTGCGGGGCTTCATCGCAGCGCAACGGCAAACCGCATGCCCAGGCGGGTGTCAGCCCGTGGCCATCCGGGGCCTGCGCCGAATCCGCCTATGCTCACGGGGTTGCTATCAGGAGTTGACCATGGCCGCGATGCACACCCACCGCTTGCTGATGCCGGTGACCACGGCTGCCGCGCTGCTGTTCGCCGGTTGCGCGTCGACTCGGCTCGACGCGCAGTGGGCTGACCCGCAACTCTCGCAAGGCAGCTTGCACGGCGCGCGCGTGATGGTCGCCTGCGAAGCCCACGACCTCGTCATCAAGCGCATCTGCCAGGACCAGATGGCTGCCGAGGTCACCGCGCGCGGCGGCACGCCGGTGGCCGCGCCCGACACCAGCAACCAGGCACCGGGCCGGCCGCTCGGGCCCGAGCAATATCTCGGGCCGGCGCGCAGCGCCGGCGCCAAGGCGGTGCTGACCCACTATGTCACGCAGTCCGACGTCGCGGTCAGCCCGCCGTCGAGCGTCTCGTTCGGCATCGGCGGCTTCGGCTTCGGTGGCGGCGGCGGAGGCGTCAGCACCGGCGTGGGCGTCACCGCGCCCGTGGGCGGCGGACGCACCAGCGTCGGCTATGCGGTGACCAGCAACCTCACCGACACCAACAGCGGCCGCGTGCTGTGGACCGCGAAGGCCAGTGCGCCGCCGTCGGGCGATGTCAATACGCAGCTCAACGAGCTCACGAAGGTGGTGTTCGGCGCCGCCGACAGTGCCAAGCTGTTCTGACGACGCACGGCGCGCGTTCCTGCGGCGCAGGCTCGCTGCGGGTGGTCGGCGACGGGTTGCGCGCCGGGCGCGCGCCGCGCGCGCGCGGCAGCGTGTCGTGGGGGCGCATCACGCGAGCGCCGCCGTGCCGGGTACTCGCGCCGCGCCGGGGCGCGACGGGCCTTCGCTGCGGGGCTTGCGCATGATCGTCTCCCTCGGGTGTTCGATGCGTGCAGTGATATCACCGGTCGCCGCGCTCAGCATCACTCCCGGTGAGGATGCGCGGCATGGCGGTGGCGGCGCCGCGCATCCCTTGCGCAGCGGATGCGCGAGCGCACGGCGCGGCGCACAGTGCAGATCGTGATGGATTCTCCGCGCCACCTTCGTCCATGCCGCCGCGCAGACGCCGCCTCAGGTGCGCGGCATGATCGGCGGCAGGCACACCAGCGCCTGCATCAGGTCGGCCAGCCGGCGTGTGCCGGTCTTGTCGCGGATGCTGCTGATCTGCGTGCGCACGGTCGACAGCAGCACCGCATGCTTGCTGGCGATCTGCTTGGGCAGCAGGCCCTCGGCCAGGCCGAGCAGCACGCGCGTCTCGGCGGGCGTGAGCCCGCAGGCGCTGGCGTAGAGCTGGATCGCCAGCGGGTCCTTCACCTGGTTGAGCCCGAACAGCAGCAGCGCCAGCGGCCTTCCGTCACGCTCGTGCTGCAGCAGCGGGAACACGGCCACCGACAGCGCGCGGCTGCCCGCACCCAGCCGCACCAGCGACCAGTGGCCGCCGTGCGCGCTGTCCACGGCCTTGGCCAGGCGCGCCTGATCGGCCTCGGCGTCGAGGGCGAGCACCGCGACCTGCGTGTCCTCGATGCGCAGCAGCGCGTGGCGGCTGCACTCGCGCAGCGCCGCTCGGTTGGCGAACGACACGCGCAGCCCGGCGCCGACTGCCATCGCGCCGAGCTGGATGCAGTCGAGGATCGACTGCACGATGATCGACGCGTCCGAGTGGCCCGACTCGGGGCTGCGATCGACAGGGCGCGCTGGCGGCAGCGGCCGCGCGGCGGCGGGGCGGCGAAACGGCGGCGGCAGGCGGGTCGACGCGGGCGGGACTTGCAGCTGTTCCATCGGGACGCGCTCCAGGGCTTGGTGAGGGGTGCGACAGCGTCGCGCGTTCGGCCTTTCAGGTCCTTGGGTCGGGGCTGAAATTTGGGGGGTGAGGGCGCCGCGACGTTGTTTGGGACGCGCGGCGCTGGCAGCATCGCCGGGCCAGGGCCCTGAGGGGCCCGTTCAGGAGAGTGCATGTCCGAGAGCATTGGCCGGGGCTTTTGCCTGGTGATGGCGCTGCAAGACCCGGCGCGGCTGGCCGAGCTGATGCAAAAGCTCGACTCGGCGCGCTACAAGCCGCGCATCCAGAAGGCCCTGGCCGGGCTCGACTACGTGCACTACGCGCGCTTCGTGCCGGTGTGGGAGCAAGGGCTGCTGCTGATCGTCACCGAGTTCGACGGTGCGATGCCCGACTACGTGATGGACTTCGCTGCGGTGCTCGACGACGAGTTCTCGCTGATCCTGTCGTACATGAAGGACCAGCCGCCGCTGCCGGTGAGCCGCTACCCCGAGCAGTTCTGGCAGTACGTCGACAAGCACACCGGGCCGAAAGCACCCCAGCCGGGCGCCTACCCGGAGCCGTTCTCGGCCTACCCGGGGCTCACCGCGCTCGAGATCGCCGGCGCCGCGCGCAGCAAGGCGCTGCCTGATCCGTTGCCGGGCGAGCCCGAGCCCGAGGTGGTGCTGGCCGACGTGCAGGCGCACACGCTGCGTGCCTACAAGGCGACGCTGGCGTGGCACTGCGGCTTCGAGTTCAAGAGCGCCAGCCAGGGCCGCGAACTGCTGCGCGCGCTGGCCGCGCGGCTCACCCCGGCGTCAGCCAACATGCGCGGCGAGTCGCAGTGCGTCACGCTCGGGCTGACGCACGCGGGGCTGCAGGCGCTCGAGCTGCCACAGGCGACGCTCGAGCAGTTCCCGCAGGCGTTTCGAGAGGGGCCGCGCCTGCGCAGCGAGCGCCTCGGCGACGTCGGGCGCAGCGCACCGGTGCACTGGCGCGTGGCCGGCCACGACGCGCACGGACATGCGGTGGTCGTGCACGGCATGGTCTCGGTGTACACCAACGGCGATCGAAAGGCGCTCGACGACGGCGTGCGCCGCGTGCGTGAGGCCCTCGCCAAGGGGGCCGACGAGCGCTTCACGCAGGAGGCGCAGGCGATCGGCACGCAGGGCGAAATCCACTTCGGCTACCGCGACGGCATCGGCCAGCCGCGCTTCCAGGCCGCCGAGCCGGCGCACACGCATTCGGCGCGCCCGATCGCACCGCCCGGCGACCTGCTGCTCGGCCCGCAGTTCCGCAACGCGCGCGGCAGCTACGCGATCGGCGCGCTGCCGGGCGCGCTTGCCACGCACGGCACTTACGCGGCGCTGCGCGTGATCCAGCAGGACGTCGCTGCCTTCGAGCAGTTCCTGCGTGGCGTGCACGACGAGCACGGCATCGACCCCGAGCTGATGGCCGCCAAGCTGGTGGGCCGCTGGCGCAACGGCTCGCCGCTGCCGCAGTACCCGACTCGGCCCCATCCGAAGGGCTGCGACGTATCGGCCGAGCTGCTCGACGCGTTCGGCTACAGCGGGCGCGCGCATCTCCCAGACGAGCACGCGCTCGCCAAGACCGGCGAGGCGCCGGCATCGGTCATCGACGATCGCGAAGGGCGGCGCTGTCCGTTCGGCGCGCACATCCGGCGCCTCAACCCACGCGACGGCATGGTGCTCGGCGTGCCGTGGGGGCGCCGCATCGTGCGCCGCGGCATGCCCTACACCGAGCGCGACGCGCGCGGCGAGGTCGTCGAGCGCGGCTTGGTCGGCCTCTTCCTGTGCGCCGACCTCGAGTCGCAGTTCGAATTCATTCAGCACGTGTGGGCCAACCAGGGCCTGTCGGCGCCCGGGCTGCGCCACACGCAGGACCCGTTCAGCAGCGCCAACCAGGTGGCCACGCCGTTTCGCTTCCGCCCGACCGAGTCGGAGGCCGAGGTCACCGTGATGGTGCCACCGCTCACCACGACGATCGGCAGCCTGTACCTGTTCATGCCGGGCCTGAGCGGGGTGCGTTGGCTGGCCGACGCCGGCTGGCGCAGCGAGCGCGCAGGCGCCGCGTCGACGCCCAAGCTCTCCCCCCGGGACATCACGATGGACCTTTCGACCTTCGACCCTACGACCCCGCAGTTCAACGCCGACCCGTACCGGTATTTCGCGGCGTTCCGGCGCCAGCAGCCCGTGGCGCTGATCGGCAAGCCGTACGACACGCGCTGGGTGTTCAGCCGCGCGCTGGTCGACGAGGTGTGCCGCAACGACAAGGTGTTCCTCAAGCCCGGCAAGAACCGCGCGGACGACGGCGCGCGCCCGTTCGCGCTCGCGCACGAATTCGGCGATGGTCTGTTCTTCATGGATCCGCCGCGCCATCGCGAGGTGCGCGAGATCATGGACGGCGTGTTCAAGGCGGCGATCGTGAAGGCGCCCGAGAGCGCGCGCCAGGGGGCGCTGGCGCTGCTCGAGAAGGCCAAGGCCGCCGGGCAGATCGACCTCGTCAAGGACTACGCCGGGCCGCTCGCAAGCCAGGTGTTCTTCCACCTGATGGGGATCGGCGGCGGCACCGAATCGTTGGTGGTCGACCTGTGGATCCGCCAGGCGATGCACTCGCACGACAAGGGCCTGCGCGACGACCAGCGCATCGGCGGCGCCACCGCGACGCTGGCGCTGCGCACCTACCTGCAGGCGCTCGGCCGCGAAGTGGCGCGCGGCGCCGGGCCGGCGGCCGCTGGCGACGTGCGCACCATCATGGCGGGCATCCAGGCCTCGGTGGCATCGCCCAACGGCATGAACCCCGACGAGGCCACCAACACCGCGCTGCACATGGCGCTCGGCGGCTACCTGTCGACCGAGTTCCTGATCGGCTCGGGGCTGTACAACCTGCTGCGCGATCCGTCGCAGTGGCAGTTGCTGCGCAGCGGCCGCGCGACGATCGAGCAAGCGGTCAACGAGATGCTGCGCTTCGACGCGCCGTTCCAGATGGCCGACCGCTACGTCGAGGACGACACGCCGCTAGGTGACTTCAAGCTCGAGGGCCGCAAGATGTTCACGATCGTCTACGGCTCGGCCAACCGCGACCTGCCCGACAGCGACGAGCCCGACCGCTTCGACATCACGCGCGACGCCAAGCAGAATCACTACGGCTTCGGCGCGGGCATTCACCATTGCATCGGCGCCCCGCTCGGGCGGATCGTCACCGGTGTGGCGGTGTCCGCGCTGCTCGAGGCGTGCCCCGGCGCGCGGCTGGGGGCGGTAAGCCCGTGGGGCGCCGACCCGTACTTCCGCACGTTGTCGTCGCTGCAGGTGCTGTTGCGCTGAGAAAGGCTGGCTCGTGCGACTGGACACGCCGTTTCGACCCGCCAGCGCGGTGCAGCGCTTCGGCAACGCCGAGCTCGACCGCGCCGCGCAGGAATTGCGCATCGACGGCAAGCGCGCGCCGCTCGGCCCGCGCGCGATCGCGCTGCTGGCGATGCTGATCGACGAGCGCGCGCGCCCGGTGTCGAAGCACGAGTTGCTCGACACCGTGTGGCGCGGCGTGATCGTCGAGGAGAACAACCTGCAGGTGCAGGTCTCGACGCTGCGCCGCCTGCTGTCGCCGCAGGCGATTGCCACCATCCCGGGGCGCGGCTACCGCTTCATGCTGGCGCTGGAAGGCGACGTCGCCGAGCGCCTGCCCGAGGCCGACACGCTGCCGGCGCTTGCGCTCAACGCGGCGCGCGGCAACCTGCCCGAGCGGCTGCCCGAGATCTATGGCCGCAGTGCCGAATGTGCGGCGGTGCAGGCGCTGGTCGAGAAGCACTCGCTGGTGTCGATCGTCGGCGCGGCCGGCATCGGCAAGACGCGGCTGGCGCTGGCGGTGGCGCGCTCGCTCGCCGCCGGCGCGCCCGACGGCGTGTGGGTGATCGAGCTGGCCTCGCTGAACGACCCGCGGCTGCTGGTGCCCACCGTCGCGCAGGCGCTGCACCTCACGCTGCCGGGGCTGCGCGAGGCGACCGAAGAGCTGGCTGCGGCGCTGCACGACCAGCGCGCGCTGCTCGTGTTCGACAACTGCGAAACCTTGATCGACGAGGTCGATGCGCTGCTGGCGCGCGTGCTGGCGTCGGCGCCGTCGCTGCGCGTGCTGGCCACCAGCCAGGAGCCGCTGCACGTGGCGGGCGAGCAGGTCTACCGGCTCGGGCCGCTGGCGGTGCCCGAGGCGGCCGCCCCGCAGCACGACGCCACCGCCTACGGCGCGGTGCGGCTGTTCGTCGAGCGCGTGCGTGCGCTGCTGCCGCGCTTCGAACTCACGGAGGCCGAGGCGGCGCCGGTGGTCGAGATCTGCCGCCGGCTCGACGGCCTGCCGCTGGCGATCGAGCTGGCCGCCGCGCGCGTGCCGGTGCTCGGCGTGGCCGGCGTGCGCGATCGCCTGGGCGAGCGCTTTCGCATGCTCACCGGCGGCTCGCGCGTCGCGCCCAAGCGTCACCAGACGCTGCGCGCGGCGCTCGATTGGAGCCTGGGGCTGCTCGACGACGCCGAGCGCGCCACCTACCGGCGGCTCGGCGTGTTCGTCGGCGCCTTCTCGCTCGAGAGCGCGCAGGAGCTGGCAGTCGACGACGGCATCGAAGCGTGGGCGGTGCTCGAGCACCTGAGCAGCCTGGTCGACAAGTCGCTGGTGATCGCCGAGGGCGATCTGCGCCCGCGCTACCGAATGCTCGAGTCGACGCGCGAGCACGCGCTGGAGCAGCTCGCCGCCGCCGGCGAAACCGATCGCTGGATCCGGCGCCACGCCGAGACCACGGTGGCCGCGCTGCGGCGCGCCATCGCACAGCGGCGCAGCGACCTCGTGCTGGCCGAGATGCCCAACGTGCGCAGCGCCTACGACTGGGCGTGCGATGGCGGCCATGACAGCGCGGCGGTGGCGCTGGCCACGCTGCCGTCGATGGCGATCGCGGTCGACGGTGCAGTGCAGGAGGCGCGCCAGCGCCTGCTCGATGTCGAGCCGCGCGTCAGCGATGCGTTGCCGCGCGAGCTGGTGGCTCAGTACTGGCAGTGGGTCGGCCGCATCGGGCTTGACGGCCGCCTGCCGTCGCCGCGCTGCGTCGAGGCGTTCCGGCGCGCCGAGGTGCTGTTCAGCGAACTGAACAACGAGCGCCACGTGCACGCCTGCCGTCGCCACCTCGCCGAGGCGCTGCTCGACGCCGGCGATCTCGAAGGCGCGGCCGCCGCGCTGCGCCGCGCGCGCGAAATGGAAACCGACGCCTGGCCGCTGGCCGATCGCATGCGGCGCCTGCGCGTCGAAGGGCTGTGGCACGCCGAGAGCGGGCAGCACGAAGAGGCGCTGCAGACCTCGACGCTGGCGCTCGAGATGGCGCAGATGGGTTCGATCGACCGCTACGAGCTGGTGCTGCTCGACGACATCGCGCGCATGCACCTGGAGGCAGGCAACGCCGACGAGGCAGCCCAGCGCTACGCCGCGCTGGCCGAGCGCGCGCGCCGCACGCCGAACTCCGGGCTCACGCTGTCGAACGCGCTGGTCGGGCTGGTGGCGGCGCTGACCGCGAAGAACGACCTCGATGCGGCCGAGCGCGTGACGCGCGAGGCGCTGCCGCTGCTGCGGCGCACCGGCATCCTGCTGGCGCGTGCCGACATCCTGGCGTGCCTGATGGTGCGCCGCGGGCGGCTGGAACTGGCGGCGCAGTTCCTCGGTGCGTCGGACCGCTTCCGCGCGGTGTCGGGCATGCCGCGCGGCGCGATGGAGCAGCGCTGTCGCGACGAAGCGTTGCAGCACCTGAGCAGTGCCGCGGGTGCCAAGCGCCGCGCCGCGTGGCTCGCGGTGGGCGCGGCGGCGAGCGAAGACGCGCTGGCGCAGGCGGTGCTCGACGGCGCCAGCGCCACGCCGTCGCGCCCGTGATGCCGTCCGCGCCGCGCCCGACGGCGCGCCCGCGAGACCGGGCCAAGGGCCGCGCAGCCAGCGCGCCGACGCGGCGCTAGCGCGGGTCCGGCGGAGGCGGCCGTCCGGCCGGACCCCAGATCGATTCGGGCTTGGTGCGCGGGTCGCGCACCGGCCATTTGCCCTCACTCACCTGGTGCAGGAAGTCCTCGAGCAGGCGGTTGAAGGCGAGCGGCTCCTCCAGGTTCACGGCATGCCCGGTGCACGGCAGCACCGCCAGGCCCGCGCGCGGCACCACGCGCTTGATCAGCAGCGACGGCTCGAGGCACAGCTCGTCCTCGTCGCCGCTCACGATCAGCAGCGGCACGTCGATGGCGGCCATCGCGTCAGTGAGGTCGTACAGCGACGGGCGGCGTCCCTGATAGCCCTCCATCGTGAAGGCCGAGCCGGTGTCGGAGTGCGAAGCCAGTTGCCGCGCGAACTCGGCGAAGCCGCGCGGGTCCTTGCGCAGGTACTGCAGCCGCGCGGCGCCGTGGCCGTAGGAGGCCATCAGCTGCGCCATGCCGTCGCGCCGGATCGTCGCCGCGCGCTCCACGCACTCGCGTTGCCACGCGCGGTGGATCGCGGGGTACGCGCCCGAGCCCACGCCCACCAGCGTGAGCGACAACGCGCGCGCCGTGGCGGCGTGGCGCGCGTGCTGCATGCCGAAGTGCAGCGTCGCGAAGGCGCCCATCGAGCAGCCGACCACGTGCGCCTGGCGCAGCTGCAACGCGTCGAGCACCGCGACGATGTCGTCGCACTGGCGCTGCTGCTCGTAGTGCTGCGCGCCTTGCGGCACGTCGCTCGGCGGATAGCCGCGCGCGTTGTAGGCGATGCAGCGGTGCGTGCGTGCGAAGTGGCGCAGCTGCGGCTCCCAGCTGCGATGGTCGCCGGCGAACTCGTGCACGAACACGAGCGGCGTGCCGCTGCCGGCCTCTTCGTAGTGCAGGTGGACGCCGTCGTCGGTGCGGATCGTGGGCATGCGCTCTCCTCGGTGGGTGCGCTCAGCGCGCGGCCGCGGCGATGACGTCGTCGACGCCGATCGCTTCCATGCACGCCGGCTTGCCGCGCGCCGACGGCTCGCATTCGGTCCAGAACTTCTGGCGGCACGGGCTGCAGGGCAGCTTCTTGTAGACCACGGCGCTGTGCTCGCCCCAGGGGGCGAACTTCAGCGGCGACTGCGGCCCGAACAGCGCCACCAGCGGGCGCCGCAGTGCGGCGCCCAAGTGCATGATGCCGCTGTCGTTGCACACCAGCAGCTCGCAGCGCTCGAGCAGCGCCATCGTCTGGCGCAAGGTGGTGTTGCCCACCGCGACGATCGGCGCGGGCACGATGCGCTCGGCGAACGGTTGCGCGTCGGCCGCGTCGCCGGGCCCGCCGAACACGATCACACGCGCGTTGTGCGTGGCCTGCAGCCGGTTGGCGAGCGCGATGAAGTTGTCTTCGTGCCAGGCGCGCGGCTTGTTGGTGGCGAACGGATGGATCGCGATCAGCCGGTCCGCCGGGCCGACGCCATGCTGGTGCAGGAACGTGCTGGCGAACAGCCGCTCGCCGGCGCTCAGCCACGCCTCGAGGTGGTCGTCGGTCACCGGCACGCCGTCGGCGCGCAGCACGTCGAGGAAGTTCTGCACCTCGTGCTGGTCGTGCCGGTACGGCACGCTGCGCGTGAGCAGCAGGCCGCGCGCCTCGGTGGCGAAGCCGATGCGCCGGTGCGCGCCGCTGAACCAGGCGATCAGCGCGCTGCTCAACGAGCGCTTCAGCACATAGGCGGTGTCGAAATGCCGCTGGCGCAGCCCCTGGATGAAGCGCCACTTGTCGCGCCACGTGCGGTGCGTGCCGCGGCTCTCGGCGTGGCGCGTCACCGGGTCCCAGGGCAGCAGCTCGTCGACGTACGGGATGCCGGCCACCACGTCGGCCGAGCCCGGTGCCACCACCCACACGATGGTGGCGTCGGGCTTGGCGCGCCGCAGGTTGCGCAGGAACGGCACGGTCAGCAGCGTGTCGCCGATGAAGCGGTAGCGCAGCACCAGGATGCGCTCGCCGCTGTGGGCGGGGTCGGAGGATGGGGTCGCTGGCATCGGAGCGGGCGTCACGCGTCGTCGTGGCCGAACGCGAGCGCCGCGATCGCAGTGTCGCGCAGCGTCGCGCCGTCCGCGCGCTGACGAGCGAAGTCCGCAGCGTCGACTGCCGCGGCCGCGCTGGCGTGCGCGCGCGCCAGCGCGCTCGCCTCGTTGGCCTCCAGCGTCTCGTCGCGCGCCGCGTACGTCGCCTGCGCATAGCCGATCAGGCGCGCCGCAGCGCGCGGCCGCCGCTCGAGCGCAGCCAGCAGCGCGAGGTAGGCGGCGGCCACGTGCTGCAGCTCGAAGCGCATCGCCTGCGGCCACGCCGCCTGCGCCACCGTGCGCGCCTGCGCAGCGTCGTCCTGCGCCAGCAGCGCGGCGCACAAGTTGATGCGCGCGAACGCCAGGCTGTATTCGTCGCGCGTGCCCTGCAGCGTGGCCACCAGCGCCGCGCCGCCGCGTGCCGCGGCGTCGGCGTCGCCGGCCGCAAGCTCGTGATCGACCAGGTTGCCGAGCGCGATCGATGCCGTGCTGCCGCGCGCGCGATCGAGCGCCACCAGGCGGCGGCTGCGCTGCAGCGTGCCGCGCGCATCGCCGCTCAGCCGCGCCACCACCTGCGCGGCCTCGGCGCCCCACAGCAGGCGCTGCGCCGGCCAGCGCGCGTCCTCCAGCGCCTGCAGCTCCTGCAGCGGGGCCTGCGCTGCCACGAGGTCGCCGGCCTGCGCGAGCGCGCTGGCGGTGCGCGCCAGCGCGTGGTACAGCGTGAAGCGGTCGCTGCCGGCATCGCCATCGAGCGCGCGCGCCAGCGCCAACGCACGCAGGGCCGCGTCGCGCGCGCGCGGCTTCTGCGTGTCGGCCCACGCACAGCTGAGCTCGATGCCGATGCGCTGCGCCAGCGCCGGTGTCGGCGCGGCGTCGAGGCGGCGTTCGCACGCGTCGGCCAGCGCCATGCGCTCGGCGTGCAGCGATGGCGGCAGCGCGCGCAGCAGCGTGGCGGCGATCGTCAGCTCGCTGGCCACGTCGTCGTCGGCGCGCGCCCACGCCAGCGCGTCGCGCGCGTTGTCGAGGTCGAGCATCAGCTCGCCCTGCCACGCATCCGCGCCGATCGCGCCGCTGAAGTAGGCCTCGTATGCGGCGTCGCAGCGCTGTGCCATCGCGTGCGCATGGCGGCGCTGCAGCGGCGCACGCTCGAGCGCTTCGTCGAGCTGCTCGAGCGCGAACGCACGCGGCGAATCGAGCAGCCGGTAGCGTGGCGTGGCCTCGTCGCCGTCGGCCAGCGGCGCGGCCAGCGAGCGCTCGACCAGCGCATCGAGCGCATCGAGCACGGCCCAGGCGTCGAGCTCGCCGCCGCTGTCGACGTCGGACACCACCTGCTGGATCAACGGCAGCGAGGCGCTGCCGGCCATCACGCCCAGGCGCCGGAACACCCGTTGCTCGCGCGGCGACAGCAACGCATGGCTCCACTGCAGCGCCGCGCGCAGCGTGCGCTGGCGATCGGGCGCGGCGCGGTTGCGGCTCGCGGTGAGCAACTGCAGCCGTTCGTCCATCGACGCCAACAGCTGCGGCACGCCGAGCAGCGGTGCGCGCGCGGCCGCCAGCTCGATCGCCAGCGGCAGCCCGTCGAGCGCGCGGCACAGCGCGATCACCGCCGGCGCGTTGGCGTCGTTGAGCGTGAAGCGCGCGTCGATCGCCTGCACCCGCTCGGTGAACAGCGCCACCGCGCCGTACTGCTGCGCCTGCGCCGCCGGCAGCGCGCGTTCGGGCACGTCGAGCGGCTCGATGCGCAGCACGCGTTCGGCGGCCACCTTCAGCGGCGCCTGGCTGGTCACCAGCAGCCGCAATTGCGGGCACGCCCCGTGCAGCGTGTGGCACAGCGCCGCCACGTCGGCCAGGCGGTGCTCGGCGTTGTCGAGCGCGAGCAGCATCGTGAGCGGCGCCAGCGCGGAGATCAACTGCGGCAGCGGCTCGCCCGGCGCGCCCTGCACGCCGAGCGCCGCGGCGATCGCGCCGGGCAGGGCCGCGGCATCGTGCACCGGCGCCAGCTCGACCCAGCACACGCCGTGCGGATAGGCGCTGCGCCGCGACTGCAGCAGGTGCTGCGCCAGCAGCGACTTGCCGATGCCGCCGGCGCCGACGAGGCTGACCAGCCGATGCGCATCGACCAGCCGCTGCAGCGTGGCCAGCGCGTCGCCGCGGCCGTGCAGCGTGATCAGGTCGACCGGCAGGTGGGTCGGTGGCGTCGCGACAGCAGGCGGCGCGCTGGCCGGCTTGTCGGCGTCGCGGGCCGCCAGCGATGGCCGCTCGCCGGGCGACGCGGCCTGGCTGCGCGCGACGAAGCGATAGCCGCGCCCCGGGATGGTGGCGATCACGTCGTCGCCCACCACCTTGCGCAGCGCGCTCATCTGCGCCGCGAGGTTGTTGTCCTGCACCACGAGGCCGGGCCACACCAGCTCGATCAACGCGCGCTTGCTGACCAAGCGGCCCGGGCGCTCCGCCAGCGCGAGCAGCAGGTCGAACGCGCGTGCGCCGAGCGAGGCTGGGGCGCCGTCCACCAGCAGGCGTCGCTCATGGACCTGTAGCTCGAACCGGCCGAAGTGCCATGCGGCGGTGGCCCCTGGCGTGCTCATCGGGCGCTGTGCGTGAGTGCGGGGCACGCAGCTTAGCAGTGGCACCGGCCGCGGCCGCCAGCAGATTGAAGAACTTTTCAGGACGCTTTGAGAGCGCGGGCGTGCGTGGCGGCGACAGTGGCGGCCGCTCGTGAAACGCGATGCGCTGTCCACCCCGATCTGCAAAGGAGACCACCACGATGTACCCCGACAGAGACGTCACTGCCAGCAACCGCGCGCTGTACCGCGAATGGGCGCCGACCCAACCGCGCGACCCCGCCGTCGAGCGCACCCCTGTCACGCGCCGCGTGCGCGGCGGCCCCTGGCTCGCCGCCGCGCCGATGCTGGCGGTGATGGGGCTGACGATCGGCACCGCGCTGATCGTCGGCGCCACCGCCAAGGCTACCGCCGCGCTCGGCCAGTCGAGAACCATCCCGATCGCCGGCGCCGAGCAGATGCGCCGCCAGGCGCTCGCGGTGCAGGCGTTCCAGGCGCGCGAGTACCCGATGGCCTACGGCCGCTTCGCCGAGCTGGCCGACGCCGGCGACGCGCCGTCGGCACTGATGGCGCTGGCGATGGTGCGCCACGGGCCGGTGCTGTTCGGCAGCGACTGGTCCATCACGGAGGGCCAGGTGCACCGCTGGAGTGCGATCGCGCTGCGCGAGGTGCAGGACCACGGGCTGGCGATCGCGCAGCACGACCGCGGCGAGTGAGGGCGGCTGGGGGCGACGCGCGCCGCGCAGGCGCTTAAGATGGCGTGCACAGATTGTGCTTGCGAGGGCACCATGGCCAAGACCGCGATGCACGCCGAACCGTACGAGTTCGAGTTCGACCCCCACACCACCGCGCTGCTGGTGATCGACATGCAGCGCGACTTCGTCGAGCCCGGCGGCTTCGGCGAGGCGCTCGGCAACGACGTGACGCCGCTGCAGGCGGTGATCGCGCCGTGCCGCAAGATGCTCGACGCGGCGCGCGAGCTGGGCCTGCTGGTGATCCACACGCGCGAGGGCCACGCGCCCGATCTGGCTGACTGTCCGCCCACCAAGATCGTGCGCGGCAAGGGCGCCAAGCGCATCGGCGACCCCGGGCCGATGGGGCGCATCCTGGTGCGCGGCGAGAAGGGCCACGACATCGTGCCGCAGCTGTATCCGCAACCCGGCGAGGTGGTGATCGACAAGCCGGGCAAGGGCGCCTTCTGCGCCACCGACCTCGACCTGGTGCTGCACAACCGCGGCATCCGCTCGCTGATCGTGTGCGGCGTCACCACCGAGGTGTGCGTCAACACCACGGTGCGCGAGGCCAACGACCGCGGCTACGAGTGCGTGGTGCTGTCCGACTGCGTCGGCTCGTACTTCGCGGAGTTCCAGCGCGTCGCGCTCGAGATGATCAAGGCGCAGGGCGGCATCTTCGGCTGGGTGTCGGACTCCAAGCGCGCGCTGGCCGCGCTGCGCGGCTGACGGGAGGCGCCGCCCCTGCGGCGGCGCCTCGGCGGCGTCAGGCTGCGGCCGGCCGCGCCGGCTGCCCACGGTCGAGCAGCAGGCAGATGGCGCCGAACATCGCGTAGCCGAGCGACACCAGGGGCGACACCGCCCAGCCGAGTTGCGGGCCGTGGATGAGCCCGATGTAGGCGAATACCGCGCCGGCAAACGCCGCCACCGCGGCGTGCTTGAGCTTGTGGTCGATGATGAACGCGGCCATCGCGCCCAGCACCATGCCGGCCAGCACCGAGCCGCTGCCGAGCGACGCCATGCCCTGGTAGACCACCCCCACCTGCGCGAGCGCTGCGAACCCCACCTTGTCGGCACTGGTGCCGCCGGCCTGCAGGGCGCTGTCCATGCTGATCTTGGCCCACTCCGCGACGTTGGGGATGATGGCCAGCACCACCGCCGGTGCGTGGTTGGCCGGGCTGGCCTGGAACGCCTGCGCGCCGATCACCAGGCCGATGTACAGCAGGATCGGCAGGATCGCGACCAGCGGAATGAGGTTGAGCAGCAGCGCGGTGAGGCCGAGAAAGCACACCAGCGCGATCACGAGGCCGGTGGCCAGCGAATAGCCGATGCGCCCCCCGACCGACTTCCACCCCGGGTGCCCGATGTACACCGCCGGCGGGAACGGGCTGCCGAGCAGCGAGCCGAGGATCGCGCCGATGCCGTCGGCCAGCAGGATCTTGCGCAGGTTGTAGTTGTCACCCGCCGCCGAGGCGCTCTCGACGTTGTTCATCGCCTCGGTGAAGTTGTAGATGCCCAGCGGGATCGCGGTGGCCAGCAGCGGCCCGATGCTCGCCAGCCCGGCGAACACCGCGCCCGAGAACCACGGCAGGTGCAGGCCGAAGGACGAGAACGCCTTGCTGACCTCGGCGCCCTTCATGTAGTCGCTCCAGCCCAGGGCCGCGGCGATCCAGCCGATCAGCGCCCCGACGATCACCGCCGCCAGGCCACCGGGCACGCCGCCGGGGAGCCGGATGTTGCCGGTCCAGGCGATCAGCACGATCGCGAAGCACGCCATGCCGATCCACGGCAGCTCCCACATCTGGAACGCCGGCCGCATCGAGATGAATGCGATCGAGATGCCGGCCAGCGTGCCGAGCATCGCGGCGCGCGGCGTGACGCGGCGGATCCACGGGCCGACGAACGCGCCCAGCAACACGATGACGCCGATGATGAAGCACCACGCGAGGCCCGCCTGGTACGCCAGCATCGGGTCCTTGGTGGCGAGGTAGGTCGGCAGCATGATCACCAGCACGACGATGAACATGTGCGGCACGCTCGGGCCGTACGGCATCGCGGTGACGTCGGAGCGGCCTTCCTGCTTCGCGAGCTGCCACGCCAGGTAGGCATAGAACAGGTTGCCCAGCGGCAGCGCGATGCCGAGCGCCGGCAGCACGCGGCCGTACACGGTGTCGGGTGGCAACTGCACCACGTACAGGCACAACGTCGTCAGCACGATGACGTTGAGCAGCACGTTGGTGAACAACCCGAAGAAGCCATTCAGGTCGCCTGCTACCCACAGGCGAGCCGCACCACCGGGGGTGCCTGCTTGCATGGTCGTCTCCTCGTTCTTGGTCGTTCGAGTGAGCGCGCGATGTCGCTCGCGCCCGCCGTCGGCATCGCGGGTGCCTTCCCATGCCCGCTGCAAGCCGCGGCCGATTCTGCACCGCGCACGCTGTCCGTGCGAGCGTTTTCGTGGCGCGGTCGAGACGGCGCGTGCAGACCGCGCGGGCTACTTCTTTTGCTGCGCTGCGGTGTAGTCGCGCCAGCCGCCGTACTGGGTGATCTCGCGCTGGCCTTCGCACAGGAACGGCTCGCCGAGCACGCCGAGCACGATGCTGCCGTCTTGCAGCACCACCTTGCCGATCGACAAGCCCGGGGGCTCGTTCTGCAGGATGCTGGCCAGGCCCTCGAGTGGCACGCTCCACACCTCGAGCGCCACGCGGGTGCCGGCGCCCGGCGTGCGCAGCATGGCCGGATGCCGGTCGCCGATCGACCAGATGCGATAGCACCCATCGGTGCGGTCCTCGCGCACGAAGGTCGCGCCGGCCGCGAGCATGTTGGGGTTGAGCTCGAGGCCGCGCATCAGCGTGCCGTTGACAGCCAGCAGCGTGTTCGCCATGGGGTGTGCCAAGGTCAGTGAAGGATCCAGGTGCCGGTTTCGCCGCGCAGCGCGCGCTCGATGCTCTCGGTGTTGGTGATGACGCCGCGCCCCTTGGGCCGCGCCTTGACGAACCTGACCAACGCCTCGATCTTCGGCCCCATGCTGCCGGCGCCGAAGTGGCCCTCGTTCGCATAGGCCTGGGCCTGCGCGACGGTGAGCGTGTCGAGCCACAGCTGGTCGGGCTGGCCGAATCGGATCGCCACGCGCTCGACGCCAGTGGGGATCATCAACAGGTCGGCGTTCATCTCGATGGCCAGCAGGGCGGATGCGCGATCCTTGTCGACCACCGCCTCGACGCCGCGCAGCTCGCCGTTGGCGAGTTGCTCGACCGCGATGCCGCCGCCGCCGCAGGCGACGATCAGCACGCCTTCGCGCGCGAGCCGCTCGATCATCGGCGCCTCGATCACGCGCAGCGGCTGCGGCGAGGCGATGGTGCGGCGCCAGCCGCGGTCGCCGTCGCGCATCACGGTCCAGCCGAGCTCGGCGGCCAGGCGTTTGGCCACCTCTTCGCTGAGGAACGAGCCGATCGGCTTGTCGGGCTTGGCGAACGCCGGGTCGTTGCGATCGACCAGCGTCTGCGTCACCAGCGTCACGGTCTGCGCGCGCAATCCGCGCTGCTTCAGCGCGTTGCCGAGCGCGTTCTGGAACATGAAGCCGATCGCGCCCTGCGTATCGCCCACCGCGTACTGCACCGGCACCGTCGGCACCTGGCCATCGGCGATCTCCGAGCGGCGCAGGATGAAGCCCACCTGCGGGCCGTTGCCGTGCGTGAGCACCACGTTCCAGCCGGCCGCGATCATCGTGGCCACGTGGGTCGCGCTGTCGCACACCGCGTCGTACTGGTCGGCCAGCGCCATGTGCTGAGCGTCGCGGATCAATGCGTTGCCGCCCACGGCAACGACGGCCAGGGGCTTGGTCATGCTGCGCCCTCCGCGTGTCCGACATCGTGTGCCAGCGCCTTCACCGCGGCGGCGAAGCACGCCATCGGCGCGGTGGTGACGCCGGCGCCGATCTGGCCCACGCCGGCTTCGCGGTGCGCGATGCCGCTGTTGATGATCGGCAGCACGCCGCAATCGACCACCTTGCGCGCGTCGATGCCGGCAGCCGCGCCGGCGAAGTCGAGTGCCGGCAATGTGAAGGACGGATTGCTGCCGAGCGTGATGGCACGCATGCGCAAGCTGTGGTGCACGGCGTCGGTGGGCGTGCCGCCGACGAACTTGACGATCGCCGGTGCGGCCGCCATCGCGAAGCCGCCGACGCCGGCCGTTTCGGTGATCGCCGAGTCGCCGAGGTCGGCCGCCGCATCGGCGATCGAGTAGCCGGGGAAGTACAGGCCGTCCACCGGATTGGCGGGCGCCTCGAACCAGCGCTCGCCGGTGCCCGACAGGCGCACGCCGAAGTTGACGCCGTTGCGCGCCATCACCGTGACCAGCGAGCTGCACGGCACGCCGGCGGCGGCATCGCACATGGCCTTGCACGCGGCCATCGACAGGTTGAGGAAGAAGTGGTCGTTGGCGGCGACGAAGGCCAGCGCCGCCGCGGCGTCGGCACGCGCCACGTCGGCCTCGAGCAGCGCCGGCGCGATGCGCTTGATGAACAGCGCGCTGGCCGCGGCGTTGCGGTTGTGCACCTCGTCGCCCATGTTGAGTGCCTGCGACATCAGCGGCTTGAGCTCGATCGGCCCGCCCTTGGCGAGCGCGGCGCGCAGCGTCGGTGCGACCACCGACGCCATCGTGCGCAGACGCGCGATCACCTCGGGCCCGTTGGCGCCGAAGCGCAGCACCTTGCCCAGGCCCTCGTTGAAGTTGCTGTGGCTGCGCTGGCCGTTGGCGCGGTTCTCCACCACGAACAGCGGCATCGACGGACTGATGATGCCGGCCATCGGTCCCACCGCGGCGTGGTGGTGGCACGGCTCGAGCGCGACCGCCCCGCGCTCGAGCAGCGCCTGTGCGGCGGCCACCGAATCGGCCCAGCCTTCGAGCACCACCGCGCCGAGGATCGCGCCGCGCATCGGCCCGCACATCGCGGCCCACGCGATCGGCGGGCCGGCGTGCAGCACCAGCCGGCGGCCGCCGCGCAGCGCCGGCAGCGCGTCGCGCGCGGGCGCGATGTCGACCAGCGCGGGTTGCGCCTCGAGCAAGCGCGACATCGCGAGCGCATTGGCCTGCTCGACCCGTGGATGGTTCAACAGCTGCGCGAGCGCCCACGCAGCGTCGCGGTCACCCTGCGCCGGCGGCTGCCACTGCAGCGCGACGCACTGCGCGCCGGCCGCTGCGACGTTGTCGGCAAAACCCTGCAGGCCGACGTTGACGACCGTCAGCGAGTCCTTGAACAGTGCGAGGGCGGCCATCGCTCGTCGCCTTCAGAGTGGGGTTGCGCGGCGCGCGGCGCCATGCGCGGCCAGCAACGCGGCTTCGATGTTGCTGCCGACGATCAGCGCGCCGGCCTCCTGCAGCGTGCGCAGCTGCCCCGCCTTGTCCTGCGGGTCGCCGTCGGTGCCGCAGACATGGCCGATCGCCAACAGCGTGCGGCCCTGCGCACGCGCCTGCGTTTGCGCGTCGCGCAGCGCCGCCGCCAGGCTGTGCGCCGGGTCGGCATGCGAGCCGTAGCCAAGCACGACGTCGAACAGGATGATCGCCACCTGCGCATCGGCGCCTTGAGCACGCACCAGCGCATCGCGCACCGACGGGTCGATCATCGGGTGCGGGCGGCCGCGCGTGTAGTCATCGTCGCCAAGGTCGAGCAACACATGGCCGTCGTAGCGGCCGTCGAACGGCTGCGATGCGGTGGTGGGCGCGTTCGACTTGCACGGCAGGCCGCGTGCGTTGAAGGCGAGCTGTGCCTCGTAGCAGAAGGTGCCGCCGGTGAAGAGCGCGCGCACCGCCTGCTGCGTGGGTGCCATCGCGGCGCAGCGTTGGTCCACTTGCGTCAGATCCGCCGCTGCCGGAGCAGGCGCCGTCACGCGTGCGCCGTCGCCGCGCGCGAGCGCCACCGCCAGGTCGGCCGCGTGGCGCAGCGACGTGGCGGCCACCAGCGGCGCGCGCAGCGCTTGCGCCGACGCGCCGAGGAAATGCACCACCACGGGCTTGCCAGCCTGCGCGGCGGCCGCCTCGATGCGGCGCGCGATGTCGGGCGCCGGCGGCTTCGAAATCAGCACGATCACGCGGGTGGCGGCATCGGCGGCGAGCGCGGCGACGCCCTGCAGCATCGTGATGCCGCCGATCTCTTCCTTCAGGTCGCGTCCCCCGGTGCCGAGCGCCTGCGACACGCCGCCGCCGAGGTGGTGGATGCGACAGGTCACTTCCTGCAGCCCGGTGCCCGACGCGGCCACCAGCCCGATGTCGCCGCGCCGCACGACGTTGGCGAAGCCGAGCGGCACGCCGTTGACGATCGCAGTGCCGCAATCGGGGCCCATCACCAGCAGCCCCTTGTCGCGCGCGACGGTCTTGATCGCGCGCTCTTCGGCGATCGGCACGTTGTCGGAGAACAGCATCACGTGCAGCCCGAGCGCGAGCGCTTTCATCGCCTCGGCGCCCGCGTAGTCGCCCGGCACCGAGATCAACGCCAGGTCGGCATCGGGCGCCTGTGCGACGCCGAGCGCCACGCTGGTGAGCGGCAGCGAAAACGCCGCGCCACCGCTGTGCGCCGTCGTGTCGTTCGCCTGCAGCAGCGCGTCGGCGGCGTCGAGCGCGGCCTCGCAATCGGCGGGCTCGCCGCGCACCACCACCAGCAGATCATTCGGCGACGGCGCGACGTCGATCGAGAGATCCGCCTGCTCGAGTTGCGCCAGGTTCGCCGGCGTGGCCATCAGGCACGACGCCTGCGCGATGCCGTCGCGCTCGCGCAGCCGCTGAGCGAGCTGCATCAGCGTGACCGAATCCTTGTACAGGTTTCGGAACGTGCGAAAGCGCGTCGTCGCCATGATCACGCCGTGCAAGCGACGGGGTGCCATGCGCGCAGCGCGCCGAGCAGGCCGGACAAGGCGTCGGCACCCGAGGTGGCACCGATCGCGCAGGCCGCGCGCCACGCCGCCTCGACGTCGCGCCACGGCGTGTCGCTCAGCCAGGCGTCGCGTGCATCGAGCAAGCGCTCGCCGAAGTGGCCGCCCGCGGCCAGTCGCAGGTGGTGCGCCGAGATCGTTGGCGTGCGCGACACCGCGGCCACGAGGGCGTCAGACAGCGCGGCGCGGCATGCGATGCGCGCCGGGTCGTCGGCCAACAGGGCATCGAGACCAGCGCACAGGCCGACCAGAAAATCGTCGCCCGCCGGGGTCAGCCCTTCGCCCCAGCCGACCAGCCGCGTGGCGAGCTGTGCGGCGCGCGCACCCTGGAGGGCGCGGCAGGCAGCCGTCAATTCGCCAGCAGCGTCGGCGGCGGCGCCTGCGATCACGCTCGAGCGTTCGCGTTGCCGCCGCGCCAGCCAGGCCGTCGCGCTCAACAAGCGCGGGTGCCACCGGGATGGCGGCACCGTGCTGCGGCGCGCAGCGGGCCGCCAGACGCGCGCCTGCGTGAAATCGAGCGTCACGCGCGGGCTGCGTGCGATCCCGTGCCGACAGACCAGCGCGTCGCCCGTCGTGAACCAGCCGCGCAGGTCGGCCGGTGCATCGTGCAGCTCGATCGACGTCGGACCATGGCCCGCGCGCGGCGTCACGAGCGTCAGCAGCGCATCGCCGCAGGCGATGTTGCACGCCTGCGCGAACGTGCTGTGCACGCGGCCCGCAAAGGCGCGGCGCGGCACCAGGTGACCGATGGCCGAGACCTGCAGCGCGCGCTGCGGGCGTCCCAGCTGCTGCCGTGGGTGCAGCAAGGCATGCGGCGCAGCGATCGGGGCTGGCTGGATGAGCATGGCCGCACGACGATGGCGGGGGTTGGATGGGGGCCGAACGTAACACGGCGCCTGCAGGCGGTCAAAAAAACAACGGCCGTCGGCTGGGTGCGCCGCAGCACCGCGGGTGCGGGTGCTGCATGCCCCGCGAGCGTAAAGACCTGCAACGCCCGACCACCCCCGCGCCGGACGCAGCGAAAAGGCAAGGCACAATGCGGTCATGCCAAACATTGCATCCATCCTTAAAAGCGAAATCGCGCGCGTCGCCCGCAAGGAAGTTCGTGCGGAAACCGTGCAACTCAAAAAGGTCGTCAGCGCATACCGCTCGCAAATCGCGACGTTGAAGCGCCGCGCTCAAGCGCTGGAGCAACAGGTGCGCACGCTTGGCAAGCGCGGCGGCGTCAAGGCCGCCGCAGCGCGCGAAGACGAGGAGGCCAACGGCGTGTCGCCGTCGTTTCGCTTCAGCGCCAAGGGGCTGGCCTCGCACCGCAAGCGCCTCGGGCTGTCGGCGCACGACTGCGGCATCCTGCTCGGCGCCTCGGGCCAGTCCATCTACAAGTGGGAAGACGGCAAGGCGCGGCCGCGCGCCAAGCACCTGCCGGCCATCGCGGCACTGCGCACGCTGGGCAAGAAGCAAGCCGAAGCGCTGCTCGAGTCGCGCCGCAACGGCTGAGCGTCACGGGCCGCGGGGCCCCGGACGGCGCCGGCCGAGCGCCGTGCCACGCCCGCCGGGCGATCACGTCACCGCGATGTCGCGCCGGCCGCGCGTGCGGTCGAAGGCGTAGTGGCGTGTCGGCGTGCAGACCTGGATCTCGTACTCGCTGAAGTGATCGCGCCGTGCCGCCTCCTGGGCCTGCAGGTGCTCGGGATCGTTGCGCCACGCCAGCAGCGAGGCCGCGTCGGTGAACTGCACCAGCGTCAGCGCCTCGCCGTCCGCGGCGGCGAAGTCCTTGTACGACACGAAGCCCGGCATGCGCGACGCGATCTCGTACAGCCGCGCACCGACCCGCTCGAGCGCGGCCACATCGGCGTCGGGTCGGACGCGGGCGCGGAAGATGACGACCACCATGGCGGCTCCTCGGGTGCGGCTGCGTGAACTGCATGCTACCCGCGACAATGGAGCCTTCAGCCATCGCCCACCAGGAGTGAACCCATGTCGGTGCCGCCGATTCCGCTCGATGCCCAGGTCGTGCAAGCGTTGTCGGGCGTGTCGACCGCCACGCTGACCACCGTGCTGCTGAAGCACGGCTTGCGCAACGTGTGGCTGCGCGGCACGCGGCCGCTGGCGCCCAACCTGCCGCGGCTGGTCGGGCGCGCATTCACGCTGCGCTTCGTGCCGGCGCGCGAGGACCTCGCGACGCCGGCCTCATGGGGCAGCCCCATTTCCACGCGCGCCGCGATCGAGGCGATGCCCAATGGCTGCATCGCGGTGGTGGGTGCGCTCGGCACCACCGACGCCGGCATCTTCGGCGACATCCTGGTGGCGCGCATGCGCCGGCGCGGCGTTGCCGCGCTGGTCACCGACGGCGTGGTGCGCGACGTGGCTGGCGTGCTGGGTACCGGCCTGCCGGTGTGGTGCCAGGGCACCGCCGCGCCGCCGTCGGTGGCCGGCCTCACGTTCGTCGGCTGGCAGGAGCCGATCGACTGCGGCGGTGTCGCGGTGTTTCCCAACGACGTGATCAGCGTCGATCAGGACGGGGCGGTGCTGATCCCGGCCGCCTTGCTCGACGAGGTGGTGGTCGCCTCGGTGGAACAGGAGCGGCTCGAGGGCTGGATCATGAGTCAAGTGGACGCGGGCGCCGCGTTGCCGGGGCTGTATCCGCCGAACGACGACAACAAGGCGCGCTACCAGGCGTGGGCCAAGAGCCACGACGGCAAGCGCTGAAGCCGCCGCTACACTGAAACGCCCAGGAGGCCGCCATGATCGAGCACCACATCGACATCCCCACCGACGACGGCGCGATGAACACGTTCGTCGCGCATCCCGACGAAGGCGGGCCGTTCCCGGTGGTGCTGTTCTACATGGACGCGCCGGGCAAGCGCGAAGAGCTGCACGACATGGCGCGCCGCATCGCCGCGGTGGGCTATTTCGTCGTGCTGCCCAACCTGTACTACCGCCGCACGCGCCAGTACGAGCTGAAGGAGCGCACCGAGGCCAACATGGCGGTGATGTTCGAGCACATGCAGTCACTGGGCTACAAGACCACGGTGTGCGACACCGAGGCGATGCTGACCTACCTCGACGCGCAGCCGCGCGCCGACAGGGCGCGCATCGGCGCGGTCGGCTATTGCATGAGCGGCCCGTTCGTGGTGTGGGCCGGGGCGTCACAGCCGGATCGCCTGCGTTGCATCGCGTCGATCTACGGCGCCAACATGGTCAACGACAAGCCGAACTCACCGCACCGCATGGTCAACAAGCTGAAGTGCGAGGCCTACTTCGCCTGCGCCGAGATCGACAGGTGGGCTTCGAGGGAGCAGGTCGCGCAGTTGCAGGCCGCGTTGCAGGACGCCGGCGTCAAGCACCGCGTCGAGTGGTATCCCGGCGCCGAGCACGGCTTCGCGTTTCCGCAGCGCCACTGCTTCGACAAGCCGTCTGCCGAGCGCCACTGGGTGCGGCTGTTCGACCTGTTCGAGCGCAATCTGCGCCGCGCGTCGTGACGCGACGGCGCTAGCGCGCGCAGCCGCCGGCCACCACCGGGTGGCGCGCCGGCACGCAGCGGTCGACCTTCACGTCCATCAGGCGCGCGCGGCCCTGCTCGACGCGCCAGGCGATCGTGAACGGCTTGATGCGGCCCGCCTTGGTGAGCGCATAGGCGTACGCGATCTGGCCGCTGCTGTCGTCCTCGAACGTGGCGCCCACCACGCGCAGGCTGCGATCGAGCCGCTCGACGTCGGCGAAGAACGGCAGCACCTCGGTGGACAGGTAGTGCTTCAGTGCCAGTTCGCCGTTGGCCTGCACCGGCACGTCGCCGAAGATCTTGTAGACGGCGTCGACGTTGCCCGTCATGGCCAGCTGCACGAACGATTCGACGGTGGGCGCGTGGTCGGCGGCGGGCGCCGTCTTGCGCAGGCTCAGCACGTTGCCGCTTCGCTTGGCGTCGGGCACGGGCATCGGGTCGTCGGCGGCGCGCGCGCCGCTGGCGAGGGCGCAGGCGAGGATGACGAGGGTGGTGATCGTTCGGACAGGCACGTGAAATCCTGGGGCGCGCAGCGGCGGCGCGGTCGGTGCCACTGTCGGTGCATGGCATCGGGCGCGTCAATGCGAGCCCGGCTGGAAGGGCGGCGTTTGCGGTGCTTTTTGGCTGTCGCGCCGCGCGCGCCACAATCGGGGCGTACCTTCGCAAGGAGATCCATGGCCAACCCCCCCGACGACGCGGCACCTCCCGCGGGCACCGAGCCGGTGGCCGACAGCGGCATGCGCAAGGGCCTCACCAGCTACGGCGACGCGGGCTTCTCGCTGTTCCTGCGCAAGGCTTTCATCAAGGGCGCTGGCTACACCGATGCGGCGCTCGACCGGCCGGTGATCGGCATCACCGACACCGGCAGCGGCTACAACCCGTGCCACGGCAACATGCCGCAGCTGGTGGAGGCGGTGCAGCGCGGCGTCCTGATGGCCGGCGGGCTGCCGGTGAAGTTTCCGACCATTTCGATCGGCGAGAGCTTTGCGCACCCGACCAGCATGTTCCTGCGCAACCTGATGGCGATCGATACCGAAGAGATGATCCGCGCGCAGCCGATGGATGCCGTGGTGCTGATCGGTGGCTGCGACAAGACCGTGCCGGCCCAGTTGATGGGCGCCGCGTCGGCGGGCATGCCGGCGGTGCAGCTCGTCACCGGGTCGATGCTCACCGGCTCGCACCGCGGCGAAACCGTCGGTGCGTGCACCGACTGCCGCCGTTATTGGGCGCGCTTTCGCGCCGATGAGATCGATGGGCAGGAGATCGCCGCGGTCAACGACCAGTTGGTGGCCAGCGTCGGTACCTGCTCGGTGATGGGCACGGCCAGCACGATGGCATGCCTCGTCGAGGCGCTGGGCATGTGCGTGCCCGGCGGCGCGTCGCCGCCAGCGGTGACGGCCGATCGCATGCGCGTCGCCGAGCGCAGCGGCAGCGTCGCGGTGCAGATGGCGCGCAGCCGTCTGACCATCGACAAGATCCTCACCGTCAAGGCGTTCGACAACGCGATGCGCGTGCTGCTGGCGATCGGCGGCTCGACGAACGCGATCGTGCATCTGACGGCGATCGCCGGCCGCTGCGGCTTCGAGGTGGACCTCGACGCGCTCGACCGCATGGGCCGCGAGACGCCGGTGCTGGTGGACCTGAAGCCCTCCGGTCAGCACTACATGGAAGACTTCCACGCCGCCGGCGGCATGACCACGCTGCTGCGCGAGCTGCGATCGTTGCTGCACCTCGACGCGCTGACGGTCACCGGCCGCACGCTCGGCGAGGAGCTCGAGGGCGCCGCGCCGGCTTTCGAGCAGCGCGTGGTGCACCGCCTCGCGCAGCCGCTGTACCGCGAAGGCGGCATCGCGGTGCTGAAGGGCAACCTCGCGCCGGGCGGCGCGATCATCAAGCAGTCGGCCGCCGACCCGAAGCTGATGGAGCACGAAGGGCGTGCGGTGGTGTTCGAGGGCGCCGCCGACCTCGCGCAGCGCATCGACAGCGACGCCCTCGACGTCAGCGAAGGCGACGTGCTGGTGCTCAAGCACATCGGCCCCAAAGGCGCGCCCGGCATGCCGGAGGCGGGCTACATCCCGATCCCGCGCAAGCTGGCGCGCGCCGGCGTGAAGGACCTGGTGCGCATCTCCGACGGCCGCATGAGCGGCACCGCGTTCGGCACCATCGTGCTGCACGTGACGCCGGAGTCAGCGGTGGGCGGGCCGCTCGCGCACGTGCGCAACGGCGACCGCATCCGGCTGTCGGTGGCGCGCCGCGAGCTCAGCCTGCTGGTCGGCGACGACGAGCTCGCGCGCCGCGCCGGTGAGCAGCCGGTGGCCATCCCCAGCGCCGAGCGTGGCTACCGCAAGCTGTTCCTGTCGAGCGTGACGCAGGCCGACCAGGGCGTCGACTTCGACTTCATGCGCGCGCCGCGCATGATCGGCCGGGTGCCCAGCCGATGATCAAGGCGATCCGCGCGCGCGTGAAGCGCACCATCGACAGGCTGTACGAGGTGTTCGGCCGCGGCGTCGTCCTCACGGTGAGCCTGCTGCTG
>Ga0207675_100000615_pt1 | contig 34800 bp, 28 predicted proteins | sample KBSSwiS42_FD_184305 | JGI IMG/M metagenome (GOLD analysis project Ga0207675, IMG submission 184305) | Switchgrass rhizosphere microbial communities from Kellogg Biological Station, Michigan, USA - KBS Switchgrass S4-2 (SPAdes) (version 2) | ecosystem: Host-associated > Plants > Roots >...
GCGAGAATCCGACGCTGCTCCCGTCCGCCCTCGACGAAATGTTGCGGTACGACGCGCCGCTGCAGCTCTTCCATCGATACGTGCTAGAGGACATGGAGTACGGCGGATACGAGCTGCGCCGGGGCGAGCAGATCGGTTTCCTGTACGGGTCGGCCAATCGCGACTCGCAGGCGTTCGATCGGCCGGACGAGTTCGACGTCGCACGCGCGCCCAACCGGCATCTCGCATTCGGCGCCGGTGTGCACTTCTGCCTTGGCGCGCAGCTCGCGCGGCTCGAGCTCGAGGTACTGTTAGGAACGCTGCTCTCGCGTCTGCCGATGCTGCGGCTCGACGGCGAGCCACCGCGCTACCGGCCGGGACTCGTATTCCGCGGGCTGGAGGGCCTGAACATACGCTGGTGAATCCGGCTCAGGCGCCGATCGGGTGCCAGGTGGTCTTTGTTTCCTGCGTGTCGCGGATGAGATACGGGCTCTGCGACTCGTCCGTGTTCCAATCCAGCCCCGCGCGCAGCACCACGCGCTTGATGTTGTCGGCCGCAGCGAGCTGAACGCGGCGGGCCGTGTCCGCATCCTCGTCGCAGTACACGACCGCGTTGACGTCCATGTGCGAGGCGAACTGCTCCGCGAGCTCCTCGCGCCAGCCGGTCAGCATATTGACCACACCGGCGGGTATGTCCGAGGCCTGCAGGACCTCGCCCAGGCTTACGGCTGCGAGCGGCAGCGTCTTCGACGCGAGCACGACACAGGTGTTGCCTCCCGCAACCGCAGGCGCGAAATTCGACACGAGGCCGAGCAGGCCGCTCGCCTCAGGCGCGATGATCGCGACGACACCGGTCGGCTCGAGCACCGAGAAATTGAAGTGCGCGGTGGCAACCGGGTTCACCGAGCTGAACACCTGCTGGTACTTGTCCGCCCAGCCCGCATAGTAGACGAGCCGATCGATGGTCGCGGTGACCTCGGCGGCCGCGCGGCTGCGCGTCCCTCCCTGCAACACGAGCTCGGCGGTGAACTGCTCGTGACGGCCCTCGAGCATTTCCGCCGCGCGATACAGCATCTGGCCGCGCAGATACGGGCTCGCCTGCGACCACGTCGCAAATGCGTTTCGCGCCGCGACCACCGCGTCGCGGAAGTCCTTGCGGCTCGCACGGCAGACGTTGGCGACCAGTCGGCCGTCGCGCTCGAGCGGGTAGTAGCGGCCCGACTCGCTGCGCGGGAACTTGCCGTCGACGTACAGCTTGTAGGTCTTTGCGACCGGAACGCGCGCCCGCACGCCATTGGTGCGCACCTTCGGGGCCGCCGGCGCTCCGTTCGGGCGCTTTCGTGCGCGTGCGGACATCAGGTGAGCTCCACGTAGGCATCGAGCCCGTGCAGACCACCCTCGCGGCCCATGCCGCTTTCCTTGTAGCCGCCGAACGGGGAGGTCGGGTCGAACTTGTTGAAGGTGTTTGCCCACACGACGCCGGCGCGGATCGCGCGGGTCATGCGGAAGATCTTCGCGCCCTTGTCGGTCCAGATGCCGCCCGACAATCCGTACGGCGTGTTGTTCGCCTTGTCGAGCGCCTCCTGGAACGTGCGGAAGGTCTGGATTGCGAGCACCGGGCCAAAGATCTCCTCCTGTACCACGCGGCTCGACTGCGACACGCCGGTGAAGAGCGTCGGTCGGCACCAGTAGCCGGCGCCGGGGACCGGGCAGGAGCTCTGGTGCATTTCTCCGCCCTCGGCCTGGCCGATCCGGAGATAGTCCTCGATCTTCGCGAGCTGCGCCGCGGAATTGATCGCGCCGATGTCGGTGTTCTTGTCGATCGGATCGCCGACGATCAGAGTCTCCATCCGGTCCTTGAGCTTTGCGATCACTTCCTCGGCGACGGATTCCTGCACCAGCAGCCGCGAGCCAGCGCAGCAGACGTGGCCCTGGTTGAAGAAAATCCCGTCGACGATGCCCTCGACCGCCTGGTCGAGCGCGGCGTCCGCAAAGATGACGTTCGCAGCCTTGCCGCCGAGCTCGAGCGTAAAACGCTTCGACGTCCCGGCGAGCCGGCGCTGGATCAGCCGGCCGACCTCGGTCGACCCCGTGAACGCGATCTTATCGACGTCGGCGTGATCGACGAGCGCGGCGCCGGTTTCACCCGCCCCGGTGACGATGTTCACGACGCCCGGCGGCAGCCCCACGTCGCGGATCAGCTCGGCGAGCTTGAGTGCGGTGAGCGGCGTCGTCTCGGCAGGCTTGAGCACTACCGTGTTGCCGCAGGCGAGCGCCGGCGCGATCTTCCACGCCGCCATCAGGAGCGGAAAATTCCACGGGATGATCTGGCCTGCAACTCCGAGCGGTCGCGCGCGCCGCCCCGGGAATGCGTAGTCGAGCTTGTCCGCCCAGCCGGCGTAGTAGAAGAAGTGCGCCGCGGCCAGTGGCACGTCGACGTCGCGCGATTCGCGGATCGGCTTGCCGCCGTCGAGCGTCTCGATCACCGCGAACTCGCGCGCCCGTTCCTGCAGCGCGCGGGCGATCCGGTACAGGTACTTGCCGCGCTCGGCAGGTTTGAGCTTCGACCAGCTCCGCTGCCAGGCGCGCCGTGCCGCCGCTACCGCGCGGTCGACATCGCCGGCGTCGGCCTGAGCGACCCGCGCCAGCGGCTTTGCGGTCGCCGGATTGATCGTCACGAACGTCTGCCGCTTGCGCGCAGCCACGAACTCCCCGTCGATGAACAGCCCGTACTGCGCGTCGATGCGCGCGTGATCGGTGCTCTCCGGCGCCGGAGCGTACTGCCAGCCCGTATCAAATCTGAGTTTCGTGTCCGGTCGCGCCATGCTCAGTCCTTGGAGAAATAGTCGGCCGACTGGTAGACGCCGGTTCGCTGCTTCTCGAGCTGCATCAGCAGGTCGTTCGCGAGGCTGCTCGCGCCAAAGCGGAACCAGTCCGGCGTGAGCCACGCTTCGCCCAGCGTTTCGCGCAGCATCACCAGGTAATGGATCGCCTGCTTGGCCTTCGCGATGCCGCCGGCGGGCTTCATGCCGACCATGCGGCCGGTCGCACGGTAATGATCGCGGATCGCCTGCAGCATGACCAGCGTGACCGGCATCGTCGCGGCGGGCTGGATCTTGCCGGTTGAGGTCTTGATGAAATCCGCGCCGGCGTGGATTGCGAGCACGCTCGCGCGGCGCACACGGTCGAGCGTGCCGAGCTCACCGGTCTCCAGGATGACTTTGAGGTGCGCGGCGCCGCAGGCTTCCTTGACGGCCACGATCTCGTCGAACACTCGCTGGTACTCGCCCTGCAGGAAGGCGCCCCGGGCGATCACCATGTCGATCTCGTCGGCGCCTTCGTCAACCGCGATGCGGGTTTCTTCCAGCTTGATCGCGAGCGGCGCCATCCCGCTCGGGAAAGCGGTAGCTACCGAGGCGACCTTGATGTCGTGCCCGGCGAGCGCCCGGCGAGCCACGCCCACCATCGTCGGGTAGACGCACACCGCCGCCACATGCGGCAGATCCGGCTGGCCCGCGTGCAAGTGCACGGCCTTGCGGCAGAGCTGCGTCACCTTGCCGGGCGTGTCCTGCCCCTCGAGCGTCGTCAGGTCGATCATGCTGAGCGCGAGCCTGAGCGCGTGGATCTTCGAATCCTTCTTGATGCTGCGTGTGCAGAAACGCGCGACGCGTTCCTCGACGCCGACCTGGTCGACTCGAGTCACGCGGTCGAGCACCGGCAGTCGGGGCGCAAAACGCTCGATCACCGTGCTCATGGGCTGCCCCGCAGGCGGATCATGCCGCACCGACCGCGGTGTCGAGACCGAGACGGATCATCTCGTCGAAGCTGGTCTGTCGTTCGGCCGACGAGAGCGCCGCGCCGCTCGTGATCTCGTCGCTCACGGTGCAGATCGCAAGTGCTTCCACGCCGAACTCGGCGGCCACGCCGTAGATGCCGGCGGCCTCCATCTCGACCCCGACGATGCCGTACTTGCGCATCACCTCGAACATTTCGGGCTCGGGCGTATAGAAGAGATCGGCAGAAAACACGTTGCCGACGTGGAACCTGAGCCCGCCCTTCTCGGCCAGCCGCGCAGCGTCGCGGACCAGCGCGAAGCTCGCGATCGCCGCAAAATCGTAGCCGCGAAACCGCATCCGGTTGACCCCGGAGTCGGTCGAGGCACCCATCGCGATCACGATGTCGCGCAATTTCACGGCCGGGTTCACGGAGCCGCAGCTCCCGACACGGATGAGCTTCTTCACGCCGTATTCGGCGCAGAGCTCGTGGCAGTAGATCGATGCCGACGGAATGCCCATGCCCGAGGCCATCACCGAGCAACGCTCGCCGCGGTATCGGCCGGTGTAGCCCCACATGTTGCGCACGTCGTTGACGCGCCGGGCGTCCTCGAGATAGTTCTCGGCGATGAACTGGGCGCGCAGCGGGTCGCCGGGCAGCAGGATGGTCTCGGCGAAATCGCCCGGCTGGGCGTTGATGTGCTTGGTTGCCATGGTGCGAGCGCGGGTCAGCGATTCTACACGCGATGCCGCGGGCGATGTATCGGGGACGCGACAGCGAGCCACATCCGCGTTTCTGGATTCGGCGGGGGCGGACCGCCTATACTCGCCGCCACCTGTCGCGCGGCATCCAAGCGCGACCAACACAACCGATCAGACAGGGGGAGACTCTCTTGGCAGCGAAAACCGCTTCGTTTCGGCCGTTGGCGCGCGCGTGCGCGCAGACGCTCGCAGCCGCTGCGCTGGTAGCCGGGACGGCTCAGGCCCAGGAGGCCGGCCAGCTCGAGGAAGTCATCGTCACTGCGCAGCGTCGCGCGGAGAACATGCAGCTCGTGCCGATCTCGGTGTCGGCGCTCGAGGGTGAGCGCATGGATGCGCTGTTCGAGGGCGGCGACGACATCCGCGCGCTCGCGACCCGCGTGCCGAGTCTGTATGCGGAATCGTCGAACGGCCGGATTTCGCCACGATTCTACATTCGTGGCCTCGGCAACAGCGACTTCGACCTTGCGGCTTCGCAACCCGTGTCCATCGTCGTGGATGAGGTCGTTCTCGAAAACGTGGTCTTGAAGAGCTCGCCGCTGTTCGACCTCGAACGCGTCGAGGTGCTGCGCGGCCCTCAGGGGACGCTGTTCGGGCGCAACACACCGGCCGGCATCGTCAAGTTCGACACGAATAAGCCTAGCCAGGACTTCGATGCGGATCTTGCTCTCAGCTACGGCGAGCTCGACTCGACCAGCGTCCAGGGGGCGATCGGCGGCGGCCTGAGCGACACGATTTCTGCGCGGGTGGCCGTCCTCTACCAGTCGCGCGGGGATTGGATCAACAACGATTTCACGGGCGAGAGCGACGCCATGGGTGGCTTCGATGAATTCGCCTGGCGCGCCCAGTTGCTGCTCGAGCCGAGCGAGTCCTTCAGTGCGTTGCTCAACGTGCATGGCCGGGACGTCGACGGCACCTCCTCTATCTTCCGCGCTAACGTGCTCGGTCCGGGCAGCAACGGGTTCAATTCGAACTACGACCGCGACACGGTTTCCTACGACGAGGGCGGCAACAACCCGCAATCCGCAGAAGGGCTGGGGGCGTCGCTGCGGATGGATTTCGACTTCGATGGCGACACGAAGCTGACCTCGATCACCGCGTACGAGGAAACAGAGAGCAGCAGCCTCGGCGACATCGACGGTGGCCACGGCGCCGATTTCCCGCCTCTCAACTCGAACGTCGGGCCTTGCCCGCCGGGCAACACACCGGGCGTGGATCCCTGCATACCGTTCCCATCGCAGACGCAGGACGGCATCGACGACCTGGACCAGTTCACCCAGGAATTTCGCCTCGCCTCGCTGGCAACCGATGATCTCTTCTGGCAAGCCGGCGTGTACTACTTCGACTCGAAGTTCAGCGTAACGACGGTGCCGTTCTTCGCGCCGCCGACCACGGTCGAGCACGAGAACACTGCCTGGGCCGTGTTCGGGCACGTGAGCTATGACGTATCCGATGCGCTTACGCTCTCCGGCGGGGCCCGCTACACAGACGATGACAAGGACTTCCGCGCCCTGCAGGCCAACATCCCGGTTGCGCCGCGGTCGGTCTCCGACGAGCAGGTGAGCTGGGACTTGAATGCGCTCTACAGGGTGAGCGATACCTTCAACGTCTATGGGCGTGTTTCATCGGGCTTCCGTGCGCCGACCATCCAGGGCCGCGACGTCGCGTTCTTTGGCCAGCCGTCGGTTGCGGACTCGGAGACCATCACCTCTGGTGAGGTCGGCTTCAAGTCCGATCTCGCTGCCGGCCGCGTGCGCTTTAACGGCGCGGTCTTCTACTACGAGATCAAGGACCAGCAGCTGTCCGCGATCGGCGGCGGGGGGAACTTGATTCAGCTGGTCAATGCCGACAAGGGGACGGGGATGGGTTTCGAGCTGGAAGGCGAGTTCCTGGTGACCGACCGACTGTTGCTCACCGCCGGCTACAGCTATGTGGACACCGAGATCGACGACAGCGTGCTGACGATCCCGGGGTGCGGCTCCCAATTGTGTACGGAACTCGATCCCGTGGCTCCCAATGGCAACCTGATCATCGACGGCAATCCGTTCCCGCAGGCACCGGAGTACATCGCTAGCGTGACCGCGCGCTATGGCGTCCCGGTGGGTGATACCGGCGAGTTCTTCGTTTTCACGGACTGGGCGTTCCAGGGCGAGACGAACTTCTTCATCTATGACGCCGTGGAGTTCAAGACTGACGACAACTTCGAAGGCGGCCTGAGGATCGGCTACTCAATGAACGACGGACAGTACGAGATCGCTGCCTTCGGTCGTAACATCACCGACGAAGAGAACGTCAAGGGCGCCATCGACTTCAACAACCTGACGGGCTTCGACAACGAGCCGCGCGTGTTCGGCGTGTCGTTCAGGGCACGGTTCGACTGAGCGCCAGGTGGCGGCCGGCCCGGGCAAGGCGCGCGTGAAAGCACGCGCGGTACTTCTCGTTCTTGCAGCGCTCGCGACAGGCTGCGCTGCGCAGCCCGGCAACGGCAGCGGCGACGCGACCGCGATCGACCTGATCGTCGCCGGCGACCACGTGGTCACCATGGACGGTGACCGGCCGGTGCTCGAGAACGGCGCGGTCGCGGTCGACGACGGTTTCATCGTCGCTATCGGGCCGCGCGAGGAGATCACTCGGCGCTATCGCGCCCGCGAAACGCTCGACGGCAAGGACCGCGTCGTCCTGCCCGGTCTGATCAACGGCCATGCACATTCCGCCATGACCCTGATGCGCGGCATCGCGGACGACCGCGAGCTCATGGACTGGCTGCGCAACTACATCTTTCCGACCGAGGTCCGGTTCGTCGACGCGGGGTTCGTGCGGATCGGCACCGAGCTCGCCTGCTGGGAGATGATCCGCGGCGGCACGACGACCTTCGTCGACATGTACTACTTCCCGGACGCCGTGGCGCAGGCGGTCGAGAAGTGCGGACTGCGTGCCTTGATCGCGCCCACCGTGATCGACCAGAAGAGTCCCGATGCGAGCGACGCCGCCAGCTCGCTACAGGTCGCAGCTCACTTCGCCGAGCGGTGGAAGGGGCGCAACAATCGGATCATTCCCGTCATCGGGCCGCACTCGGTGTATACCTTGAAGGCCCCGCAGCTCGAGGCCGTTCGTACCCGGGCGCGGGGGCTCGGAGTGCCCGTCAGCATCCACCTCTGCGAGTCACGCTTCGAGATCGACTACGCGAAGAAGAATTATTCGAAGACACCGATCAACCTGCTCGAAGACATCGGGTTCCTGGACGGGCCGACCATCGGAGCACACGTCATCTATCCGACGGACGAGGAGATCGGGATTCTCGTCCGGCACAAAGTCGGGGTCATCCACAATCCGACGTCGAACATGAAGATCGCCTCGGGTGTCGCGCCGGTGACGAAGCTGCTCCAGGCCGGCGTCGCGGTGGGGCTCGGCACCGACGGTGCGGCGACCAACAACGATCTCGATCTCTGGGAAGAGATGCGGCTCGCGGCCTTTCTGCAGAAGGTCTCGACGATGGATCCGAAGGTTGTGCCCGCCCGAACCGCACTGGAGATGGCTACGTCGGGGGGCGCCAGGGCGATCGGCCTGGGTGATCAGATCGGCTCCCTGACCGTTGGTCGCCGCGCCGACCTGATCCAGGTGTCGCTGGAAGACCTGCATTTCACGCCCCTCTACGACCTGGTCTCGCACCTCGTTTACGTCGCCGATGAGCAGGACGTCGTCAGCGTCGTCGTGGACGGCAAGGTGCTGATGCGCGAGGGTGAGGTGCTTACGGTAGATGTCGCGCGGGTGCGCGCCGAGGCGGCTGCACTCGCCGAGCGGATACGCGCCTCGGTGGTGGAGAAGGACGCGGCGGCGGAATAGCTCTCGCCCACGTCACCGGACGCCATCGGAGACGGCGAGGTCGCCTGTTCCCGGATTGTCAAGCCTGACCATCGCGCGATGTAGGAAATTTCTGGCAGGATCATGCAGACATTGACCGTCACCGGGCGGAGCGGAAGAGAGTAAGCTGCAGTCGTCCAATCGCTAGGGGCTAAAACCCGTCAAGCAGGAGGACAGGTGAGGGGCCACTTAGTGGCCCTTTGTCTTTTGGGGGCATTCGCGTGCGAGGGTTGCACGGCTGACCGGCCCGATCCACTCTCGCTATCCACGACCCAAACGCATGGCCGATGACCCGGCCCAGGGCTCCCGCGCTCGCACGCGGGTGCGCGGCCGCGAGGAGTAGTACGGCATTGAAGCTGACGGGCGCCAGTCTGCTCGCTTACGTCCGCCACGCAGTCGCCGGGCTGCGGCCGAACGACCTGTCCTCCGCAGTCTTGTTGGCAGAAGCTCCGCTGCGATCGGAGCTCTTGAGCGCCGAGCAGCTGGAGCAGCGCGGCCGATATATCGCGGGTACGCACACCGTGTCGCAGCGTCCCGCGACCGACAAGCTGTTGCCGCGGTTGACAGCGAACGAGGACATCCTGCGCGGCGCGTTCGACCAGTTGACCGAGGCGGTCGCGGCCGATCGCCGCGTGACGCCGGCCAGCGAATGGTTGCTCGACAACTTCTACTTGATCGAGGAGCAGATCCGCACGGCGAGGCGGCACCTGCCGCGCGACTACAGCCGCGAGCTCCCGCAGCTGGCGGACGGCCCTTGCGCGGGATTCCCTCGCGTCTATGACATCGCGCTCGAGACGATCGCGCACGGAGACGGGCGGGTCGACCTGGAGAGACTGAAACGCTTCATCGCCGGCTATGAAAGCGTGACGGCGCTGAACCTCGGCGAGCTCTGGGCGATCCCGATCATGTTGCGTCTCGCGCTGATCGAGAACCTCCGCCGGGTGGCGTTGCGGATCACGGCTGGCCGGATCGACCGCGACCTCGCGGAAGTCTGGGCCCGCAGGATGATCACGACCGTCGAGCACGACCCCAAGGACCTCATCCTGGTGATCGCGGACATGGCGCGCTCGGATCCGCCCATGACCGCGCCATTCGTATCCGAATTCGTTCGCCTCCTGCAGGGGCAGGGCCCCGTCCTCGGGCTTGCGCTCAGCTGGATCGAACAACGACTGGTCGAACCGGGCTTCACTACGGACCTGCTGATTCAGGCGGGCAACCAGAACCAGGCGGCCGACCAGGTGACGATCGGCAACTCGATCGGCAGCCTGCGTTTCCTCGCGTCCGTCGACTGGCGCCGCTTCGTCGAATCCGTGAGCGAGGTCGACCAGGTGCTGCGGTCCGACCCGGCCAGCGCGTACGCGGAGATGGATTTCGCAACGCGCAACCGCTACCGCCAGGCGATCGAACGCATCGCGAAGCGGAGCAGGCTGTCGGAGCGTCAGATCGCCGAAGGCTCGATCCGGCTGGCCAGCGAGGCGGCGGCCCGTGCGCAAGCGGATGACGTCGAGAGTACGCGACGCACACACGTAGGCTACTACCTGATCGATCGGGGACTGCGTGAGCTCGAGCGGCTCGCGCGATTCCACCGTCCCGTGCCTGAGGTAGTGCGCGACACTCTGGGACAAGCTCCGTTGCTCGTGTATCTCGGCGCGATCGCGCTGATCACGATCCTGACCAGTGCAGTCCTGCTGCCGGCCGCCGGCGACGCGAGCGGCTGGCGACTCGCGATCTACGTGGCAGCCGTGGTGCTCGCCATGAGCCAGCTGGCGGTCGCACTGGTGAACTGGCTCCTAATGCTGCTCGTGGCGCCGCGTGCGCTGCCGCGGATGGATTTCTCGACGTCCATCCCGCCGACCTCGAGCACGTTGGTAGTCGTTCCGACGTTTCTCACCACGATCGAGGGAGTCGACGACCTGGTCGAAGCACTCGAAGTGCGCTTCCTTGCCAATCGCGATTCGAGCCTCCGCTTCGGACTGCTGACGGATTTTCCGGACGCAGACGCGGAGCTGCTCCCGACAGACGACGCACTGCTGCGTCATGCTGCCATGCGCGTCGAAAGTCTCAACGCGCAATACGGCGACGACACGTTCTATCTCTTCCACCGACCGCGCCGGTGGAACGCCGGCGAACGGGTGTGGATGGGATACGAGCGCAAGCGGGGCAAGCTCGCCGATCTGAACTGGCTGCTTCGTGAGGGCGCGTCGAAGTCGGCGGCGGAGCGATTCTCGCTGGTCGTCGGCAACATCGAGCCACTGGCGAACACGCGCTACGTGATCACGCTCGATACGGATACGCAGCTTCCGCGCGACGCCGCCCGTGAGCTCGTCGGCACGATGGCGCACCCGTTGAACCGTCCCGGTTACGACCCGTCGCGACAGCGGGTGTGCAAGGGCTACGGCATCCTGCAGCCGAGAGTGAGCCCGAGCCTTCCGGGAGCGAGCCGTTCGGTCTACGCGCGCCTTTACAGCGGCGATTCCGGTATCGATCCGTACACGCGCACCGTTTCCGACGTCTACCAGGATTGGGTCGGCGAAGGCTCATTCATCGGCAAGGGCATCTATGACGTCGACGCATTCGAGCAATCGCTCAACGGCAGATTCCCCGAGAATCGGATTCTCAGTCACGATCTTCTGGAGGGCTGCTATGCGCGCTCCGGGCTGATCAGCGACGTCGAGGTGTTCGAGGATCACCCCGCGTCCTACCTGACCGACCTCTCACGCCGTCACCGCTGGATCCGCGGCGACTGGCAGATCGCGAGCTGGCTGTTGCCGTGGGTGCCGGTGAGCCACGGCCGGCTGCAACGAAACCCGCTTTCGGCACTGTCGCTGTGGAAGATCGCCGACAACCTGCGCCGCAGCCTGGTACCCGTGGCGCTGCTGCTGCTGTTGCTGGCCGGATGGCTGACTCTGCCATCTCCGAAGCTCTGGACCCTGGTCGTCGTCGTCGTCGTTTTCGCGCCGGCATTTCTCGGCCTCATGCAGCAGTTATTCCGCAAGCCTCCGGACAGCCTGCTGCGACTGCACGTCGCAGTAACTCTGCGGTCGGCGGTGGTGCGGTGCGCCCAGGCGGTGGTTGCACTCGCCTGCCTGCCGCACGAGGCGTTCGTCAATGCCGACGCAGTGCTGCGCACGACGTGGCGCATGCTCGTCTCCCACCGACGACGACTCGCCTGGAGCCCGTTCGGTGCGCAGTCGCAGGGCTCCGCGCTCTCGCTGTTGGCGTCGTTTCGGGCGATGTGGGGTGCCCCGACCGCTGCGATGGCGACCATCGCCGGACTGGCGGTTTCGAGGCCGGCGACTCTGCTGTGGGCGGCACCGGTACTCGCGCTGTGGTTGTTGGCGCCCGGCATCACCTGGTGGCTGAGCCGACCGCTGGTGCTGCGCGAGCCGCGTCTCAAGCCCAGCCAGGAAATCTTCCTCCGCACGCTGGCGCGGCGCACGTGGGCGTACTTCGAGACCTTCGTCGGACCGGAGGATAACTGGCTGCCTCCGGACAACTTCCAGGAGCTGCCCGTACCGAACGTCGCGCATCGCACATCACCGACCAACATGGGACTGGCGCTGCTCGCCAATGTGACCGCCTACGACTTCGGCTATCTGACCGCCGGAGGACTGCTGGAGCGTACTTCCAACGCGTTTCGCAGCATGTCGTCGCTCGAGCGGCACCGGGGTCATTTCTACAACTGGTACGACACACGGACCCTGCAGCCGCTGCTGCCAATGTACGTCTCCACGGTCGACAGCGGAAATCTGGCGAGCTACGTGCTGACTCTGCGCGCCGCCCTGCTGGCGCTGCCCGATGATCCGATCCTTTCGCGACGCACACTCGCGGGCCTCGCCGACACGCTGGACGTGCTGCAGAGTTCTGTTGGCGCCGATGCCGGAGCGGCGCTTGCAGCAATCCGGCACGAGATCGATCCGGGCACCATCGCTGGCCCGATGCCGCTTCGTGATGCGAAGCGGCGACTCGACCGGCTGGTGACGCTCGCAGGCACACTCTCGATTCCCGACGCCGGCAACGGTGTGCGCAGTACCGCGGCAGACGCTGCCCGGACCCAGGACTGGGCCGCGATGCTCCTGCGACAGTGCCAGGTCAGCCGCGACGAGCTCGTGTCACTCGCGCCGTGGCTGTCGTTGCCGGCCGCTCCGACGGGGCTGGAGGCGCTGCTGCCAGACACGCGGACACCGAGCCTTCGGGAAGTTGCCGATCTCGAGTCGAAGCTCTCGCCCGACATCACGCGCGCGCTCGAGACTTGCGCGGATGCAGCCATCCGCGAGTGGCTGATCGCGCTGCGTGAGTCAGTGACGGCCGGCAGTGCGGTCGCGCGACAGGCGATCGAAAACAGCGAGCGCCTTGGCGGCGAGGCCGGCGAGTTCGCCAACGTGGACCATGCCTTCCTGTACGACCGGAGCCGCCGCCTGTTCCGGATTGGCTTCAACGTCAGCGACCGACGGCTTGATTCGAGCTACTACGACCTGCTTGCGTCGGAAGCGAGGCTCTGCAGTTTCCTCGCGATCGCGCAGGGTGCGCTGCCGCAGGAGAGCTGGTTCGCGCTGGGACGAATGCTGGCAATCGCCGGCGGCGAGCCGGTGCTCGTCTCGTGGAGCGGCTCGATGTTCGAGTACCTGATGCCGCAGCTCGTGATGCCGAGCTATCCCAACACGCTCCTCGACCAGACCAGTCGCGCGGCAGTGCAGCGGCAGATCGACTACGGGCGCCAGCGAGGCGTGCCATGGGGCATCTCCGAATCGGGATACAACTTCGTAGATGCAAATCGCACCTACCAGTACCGGGCCTTCGGCGTGCCCGGGCTGGGATTGCAACGCGGCCTCGGAGACGACCTGGTCATAGCCCCGTACGCGTCGGCGCTCGCATTGATGGTTGAACCCGAGGCCGCCTGCAGCAACCTCGAACGCCTCGCCGCGGCAGGCCTGCTGGGCAGGTTCGGAATGTTCGAGGCGATCGACTACACGCCGTCCCGTCTGCCACGCGGGCAGACCGGTGCAATCGTCCACAGCTACATGGCACACCACCAGGCGATGAGCCTGCTGGCGTTCGCCGACCTGCTGCTCGATCACGCGCTGCAGACCCGCTTCGCCTCCGACCCGGCCTTCAAGGCGACGTTGACGTTGCTGCACGAGCGAATACCGCGGTCGGCCGCTGTGCATGCCCACCCGGCCGCGCTGCCCGGCACACCGGTCATCGCCGAGCAGCCACTGGCCGCGACGCGCGTGATCACCAGCCCGGACACACCCGCACCCGAGGTGCAGTTGCTGTCGAACGGCCGATATCACGTCATGGTGACCGGCGCGGGCGGAGGATATAGCCGATGGAAGGATCTCGCGGTCACGCGCTGGCAGGAGGACCCGACGCGTGATCACTGGGGATCCTTCTGCTACATCCGCGACCTGGCGAGCGGTGAGTTCTGGTCGAATGCGTCGCAGCCTGCGCCGCGACGGCCCGACCACTATGAGGCAATTTTCACCGAAGGACGGGCGGAGTTTCACCGCCAGGATCGGATCGACGGCGCGCTGATCGAGACCCGCACCGAGATGGTCGTCTCGCCGGAGGACGACATCGAGCTGCGCCGCATCAGGATCATCAACCGCTCGCGGACGCGCAGGGCCCTGGATCTGACGACGTACGCCGAAGTCGTCATGGCGCCTGCTGCCGCGGATGCGCTGCATCCCGCCTTCAGCAAGCTGTTCGTGCAGACGGAGATCCTCAGGCAGAAGCGCGCGCTGCTCTGCACGCGCCGGCCGCGCTCCCTCGACGAGAAACCGGGCTGGATGTTCCACCTGGCCACGATCTCGGGTGGAATACCGGGTGAGCTTTCCTTTGAAACCGACCGCGCGACGTTCATCGGTCGCGGCCGCACGGCTGCGAATCCACGCGCGCTCGCGACGAATGAACCGCTCTCCGGCAGCGAAGGCCCGGTGCTGGACCCGATCGTCGCCATCCAGCAGCAGATCGTCCTGGACCCCGATCGGTCCGTCACGATCGACGTGGTGACGGGTGTAGCTCCCACTCGCGAGAGCGCGGAGCAACTGATCGACCGCTATCAGGACCGGCATCTCGCCGACCGGGTGTTCGGCCTTGCGTGGACGCATAACCAGGTCGTGCTGCGGCAACTGGACATCACGGAATCCGACGCGCAGGTCTACCAGCGCCTCGCCGGCTCCGTGATACATGCAAACGCTTCCCTGCGTGCGGACGCGAGCACGGTGCTCAGGAACCGCCGTGGTCAGTCCAGTCTGTGGGGCTACGCAATCTCGGGCGATCTGCCGATCGTTCTGCTGCAGATCGCCGATCGGGAGAACATGCAGCTCGTCCGGCAGATGCTGCAGGCCCGGGCATACTGGCGGCTCAAGGGCCTGGTCGCCGATCTTGTCATCTGGAACGAGGAACACGCCGGTTACCGTCAGCAACTGCATGACGAGGTCATGGGTCTGGTCGCCGGCGAAGCCAGCGTGATCGATCGGCCCGGCGGCATCTTCGTCCGCGCTGCCGATCACATCACGCCCGAAGACCGTGTTCTGCTGCAGGCGGTGGCACGCGTCGTGATCGTCGACAAGCGCGGTACGCTGGCGGAGCAGGTCAAGCGCCGCATGCCGTCGGTTGTGCCGTTACCGCTGCTGGCGACGACCAAGCGCCGCCCGCCCGACGATCCCGTCCCCGCGGCCGCGCCTCGCGCCGACCTGATTCTGACGAACGGTGCCGGCGGGTTCACGCCCGATGGGCGCGAATACGTGATCACGCTCGAGTCCGGGCAATCGACGCCGGCACCGTGGGTCAACGTGATAGCGAATCCGCAGTTTGGAACGGTCGTTTCCGAGAGTGGTTCCGCGTATACGTGGAGTGAGAACGCGCACGAGTTCCGCCTCACCCCGTGGCACAACGACCCAATCACCGACGAGAGCGGGGAGGCGTTTTACCTGCGTGACGAGGTGTCCGGACGTTTCTGGTCACCGACGCCCGGGCCGGTCCCGGGGCGGCGGCCGTACGTCAGCCGGCACGGCTTTGGCTACAGCGTTTTCGAGCACGAAGCAGCGGGCATTCGATCGGAACTCATCGTGCACGTTGCTACGGACGCTGCGGTCAAATTCTGGGTGCTGAACGTCCGCAATGAATCGGGTGAGCTGCGCAAGCTCTCCGCGACCGGCTACATCGAGTGGGTGCTCGGGGATCTGCGCGCGAAATCCGCGATGCACGTCAGCACGGAGATCGATCCGAAGACCGCCGCCCTGTTCGCCCGCAACCCCTACAACGCGGAGTTTCCGGACCGGATCGCCTTCTTCGACGTCGACGACCAGGGCGCAGGCCGGACCGTGACTGGCGATCGCGCGGAATTTCTCGGTCGCAACGGAACGACGCAGCGGCCGGCGGCGATGGCGCGGGCGCGCCTGTCGGGCAGGGTGGGCGCGATGCTAGATCCCTGCGCGGCGATCCAGGTCACCTTCGAACTTGGCCCCGGCCAGGAGCGCCAGCTCGTCTTTCGCATGGGCGTTGGCGCGGGCCTCGACGAAACCCGGGCGCTGGTGACCCGGTTTCGCGGCCCGGCGGCATCTCGCGCCGCACTCGAATCCGTGTGGGAGTACTGGAAGCGGACGCTCGGGGCCGTGCAGGTCGAGACACCCGACGAATCGCTGAACGTTCTCGTAAACGGCTGGCTGCTCTACCAGACGCTGAGTTGCCGGTTCTGGGCGCGCAGCGGGTTCTACCAGTCCGGTGGCGCCTTCGGGTTTCGCGACCAGCTGCAGGACGTCATGGCCCTCATTCATGCCGAGGCGCGGCTTACGCGCGCGCACCTGTTGTTTTGCGCGAGCCGGCAGTTTGTCGAAGGCGATGTCCAGCACTGGTGGCATCCGCCTGCCGGCCGTGGAGTTCGTACACGCTTTTCCGACGACTACCTGTGGTTGCCACTGGCGACCTGCCGTTACGTCTTTGCGATTGGTGACACGGGCGTACTCGACGAAACCGTGCCGTTCCTCGAGGGCCGTGCGGTGCATCCCGACGACGAGTCCTACTACGACCTGCCCGGGCGGGCCGGCGATTCCGCGTCGCTGTACCAGCACTGCGTGCGCGCCCTGCGTCATGGATTCCGGTTCGGGTCGCATGGCCTGCCCCTGATGGGCTCCGGTGACTGGAACGATGGCATGAACAAGGTGGGCATCCACGGCAAGGGAGAAAGCGTCTGGCTCGGGTTCTTCCTCTACGAGGTCCTGCAGCAGTTTTCGAGGCTTGCACGTATGCATGACGATGCCGCATTCGCCGAGGAATGCGATGCGGTCCGCGTTCGGCTGCGCGAAAGCATCGAGACTCACGGCTGGGACGGGCAGTGGTATCGGCGCGCGTATTTCGACGACGGGACGCCGCTCGGCTCCGCGACGAACCCTGAATGCCGGATCGATTCGATCTCGCAGAGCTGGTCCGTGTTGTCCGGTGCAGGCGACGCCAAGCGGGCCCGGCGAGCGATGGAGGCGCTCGATTCGCATCTCGTACGGCGCGACGATTCGCTGATCCAGTTGCTCGATCCGCCATTCGACCAGTCGAGCCTGGATCCCGGTTACATACGCGGTTACGTTCCCGGGGTTCGGGAGAACGGCGGCCAGTACACGCACGCCGCAATCTGGGCGTCGATGGCATTCGCAGAGCTCGGCGACGCACGGCGGGCCTGGGAACTGCTGACGATGATCAATCCCGTGAACCACACGCTGTCCGGCCAGGACGCGGCGATCTACAAGGTAGAGCCCTATGTCGTCGCCGCGGATGTCTACGCTTCGCCGCCGCATGTCGGACGCGGCGGCTGGACCTGGTACACCGGCTCGGCGGGGTGGCTGTATCGCCTGATCGTCGAATCACTGCTCGGATTGCGTCTCGACGTCGACAAGCTGCGATTCAAACCCTGCCTGCCCGCCCATTGGCGGTCCTTCAAGCTTCATTACCGCTATCGCAGGACGACGTACCACATCCTCGTCACGCAGAGGCCGGCACCCGGTGAGGAAGATGCTGGGCAGGTGACGGTCACGGTGGATGGCATGCCCCGACGTGACGAGGCCGTGCCGCTGATCAATGACCGCATCGACCATACGGTCGAGGTGAGTGTCCTGACGGCGCCGACCGCCGGGATCGAGCGCGAGCTGGCGAGCGGTGCGACACCCGCCTGAATGCCGGGATCAGTGGATAAAGCTCGTGCCGTAATCCATCGCCGGCAGCTCGAAGTGCGCCGCGAGACTCTGCCCGATGTCCGCCATCGTGGCGCGCCGGCCGAGCGATCCTGCAGGCACCCCTGGTCCGCTCACGAGCACGGGCACGTGCTCGCGCGTGTGGTCGCTGCCGGGCCAGGTCGGGTCACAGCCGTGATCGGCGCTCAGGATTGCAACGTCGCCCGGGCCGAGCCGCGCGAGGAGGGCCGGCATGCGCGTGTCAAAATACTCGAGCGCGGCGGCATATCCTTCCACGTCCCGGCGATGGCCATAGAGCATGTCGAAGTCGACAAAGTTGCTGAACACGATCGAGCGGTCCGGCGCGGTGGCCAGTGCCTCGAGCGTCGCGTCGAACAGCGCCGCGTTGCCGGTCGCCTTGACCGAGCGGCTTATGCCGCAGTGCGCGAAGATGTCGGAGATCTTGCCGATGCCGATCACCTCGCCACCGCTCGCAACCAGCTTGTCGAGCACGGTCGGCGCGGGCGGTGGCACGGCATAGTCGCGGCGGTTGCCGGTACGGACGAAATCGCGCGCACTCGTGCCGACGAACGGTCGCGCGATCACGCGGCCGATCCGGTATTCGTCGACCAGCTCGCGCGCGATCAGGCACAGGTCGAGCAGCCGCGCGAGGCCGAAGGTCTCCTCGTGGGCCGCGATCTGGAACACGCTGTCGGCCGAGGTGTAAACGATGGGCTTGCCCGTGCGCACGTGCTCGTCGCCCAGCCGCTCGATGATCTCCGTGCCCGAGGCGTGACAGTTGCCGAGCACTCCCGGCAGCCGGCCGCGCTCGATCAGCTCGTCGAGCAGCGCTTTCGGAAATGTGTTCTGTGGGCCGCGGAAGTAGCCCCAGTCGTAGAGGACGGGCACGCCGGCCATCTCCCAGTGCCCGCTCGGCGTGTCCTTGCCCGTGCTGAGCTCGGCAGCGTAGCCGTATGCGCCGGTTATGGCGACGTTGCTGTCGCAGCCCTCGGGAAAGCGCCCGCTGCTGTCGCGAGCCGCGTGCAGCAGTCCGAGCTTCGCAAGATTCGGTATCACGAGCGGCCGACCGGCGCGCGCGCGGCTTTCGGCAATGTGTCCAAGGGTATCGGCGCCGACGTCGCCGAACTGGCTGGCATCGTCGGTCGCCCCGATCCCGAAGGAGTCCAGCACGAGGATGACGGCGCGTGTCATGGCCGATTGCTCCATCCCTAAGTAGTACAGCGTCGCCATCAGCGAGGCGAAGAACACGATCACCGGCAGCGCCTGCCGGTTAGTGTCCCACATCCGCGGCAGAGGCAGGCGCACCGGCTAAACTTCGCACATGACAGATGACATGAGTGGGACCCGGCGAGCGGCGTTCGACACCAGTTCCGCCCGCGGACAGACCGCCGGGGCCGCCCTCATGGTCAGGCCGGCGGCCTTCGGCTGGAACGCGGAAACCTACGACAGCAATCGCTTCCAGGCGCGAAGCGCGCCCGACGATCCGGGGCTCGCGTCGGCAGCGCTGGCGGAGTTCGATGGTCTGGTCGCGGCGCTGCGCGGCGCGGGAGTCGCGATCCACGTGGTTGAAGATCGACCTGAGCCGCGCTGCCCCGACGCGGTGTTCCCGAACAACTGGGTGAGCTTTCACGACGACGGCACGGTCGTGCTGTATCCCATGCTTGCACCGACGCGGCGCCGCGAGCGGCGGCCGGAGCTGCTGCAGGACCTCGTGGTGCGCGGCCCATACTCGGTTACGCGTCTGCTCGATCTCACGCACCACGAGCTCGGCCAGCGATTCCTCGAGGGCACCGGCAGCGTGGTGTTCGATCACGTGGCACGCGTCGCCTACGCCTGCTTGTCGACGCGAACTCATTCCGCAGTGCTGCAGGAGCTGGCGGGCGAGCTCGGATTCGACACATGCCTGTTTGTCGCGAGCGGCCGCGACGGCACGGCGGTCTACCACACCAACGTGCTGCTCTCGATCGGCGAGCGATTCGCCTTGATCTGCTCCGAGTCAGTGGACGCGAATTATCGTGAAGCGATCCTGTACCGACTGGCGGCAGGCGGGCGCAGCGTCATCGAAATTGGCATCGATGCGCTGGAAGCATTTGCGGGGAACATCCTCGAGCTACGCGCCGCCGACGGTGCGGGTGTCCTCGTGATGTCGGCTCAGGCCCGCGCGGGCCTCGCCGCCGGTCAGTTCGATGCGCTCGCGTCCTGCGTCGACCGTGTTGTCGTGGCACCCGTCGCGCGCATCGAGCAGGCGGGTGGCGGCTCGGTACGTTGCATGCTGGCAGAGGTCTTTCTGCCACCGTGCCGGCGGGAAAGTTAGAATCCCGCCGGGATGGGGGGTCTGTGCTCGAACTCGGCGTAAAGAGCCTGATTGCCTACCTGCTCGGATCGGTGAGCGGCAGCCTGCTGCTCGGGCGCCTGCGCGGTGTCGACATCCGCGAGCTCGGCAGCGGCAACGCGGGGGGCACCAACGCGCTGCGGACGCAGGGCTGGCAGTTCGCGCTTGTGGTCATGGCCATCGACATCGGCAAGGCGGTGCTGGCGGTCGGCGTCCTGCCGGGCCTCGATCTGCCGCTCATCGGCATCAAGCCGCGCGTCGACCGGAACTGGCTCGCGGTCGCCTGCGCGATCGCGGTCGTGGTCGGACACGTGTACCCGCTCTGGTACGACTTCCGCGGCGGGAAGGGCGCGGCCACCCTGATCGGCGCAGTCGCGGTTCTCGCACCAGCCGCGCTCATCCCGGTGCTCGCGGTGTGGCTCCTGACGGTGATGCTGACCGGCTTCGTAGGCCTGGGCACGATGCTTGGGAGCGTCGCCCTGCCTGTGTATTTCGCGCTCGAGCGGCCGGTCGATGCGGCGCTCTTGAGTTTCGGCGTGCTCATGGCCGCCTTCGTCATTTACACGCATCGCGCCAACCTCGCGAGAATGCGGGCCGGGAACGAGAGTCGTGCGCGGCGGCTCTGGCTGCTGCGACCGCGATGAGCCCGACTGCGCCGCGACTCCTGGGTCTGCTCTGCGATGGCAGCCTGCACTCCGGAGCGCAACTCGCGGCGGCCCTCGGCGTGTCGCGCGCCGCTGTCTGGAAGCTGGTTGGCGAGCTGCGCGCAGCCGGTGTCGCCATCGATAGCCTGAGCCGCCGCGGCTACCGTCTGTCGGCGCCGGTGGAACTGCTCGACGCTGCCCGTATGCGTGCGCATGCGTGCGAGCAAGGGCGCCGGCTGCCGGACGAGCTCGAGGTGCATTTCCTCATCGACTCCACCAACGATCACCTGTACGCCGCGCCGCTACCGACGCCGGGTGCGGCGAGAGTCGCGTTCGCCGAGTTGCAGAGCGCCGGGCGTGGCCGCCGCGGGCGACGCTGGATTGCACCCTTCGGCAGCGGGCTCACGTTCTCGATCTCCTGGACGTTCGCGGAGACGCCCGCCGATCTGCCCGCGCTCGGGCTCGCGCTCGGCGTGGCGATCGCGAAGGTCCTGAGCGGCCTCGGTGCGCAGCGCCTTTCCCTCAAGTGGCCGAACGATCTGCTGCACGACGGCCGCAAGCTTGGCGGGCTGCTCACGCAGCTTCGGCAGGAATCGGGTGGCGCGGCCACGGTCGTCGCGGGGCTCGGACTGAACCTCGCGCTTCCGGACGCGGCGCGCAACGCGATCGAGGCGGTCAATACGTCCTATCACCCTGCACTGGCTGTCGCCGATCTCGCAGGCGCGACTCCACAGGGAGTGCCGTCGCGCAATCTCATCGCATCGCGACTGGTGCTCGGTTTCGAGGATGCATTGCGCGAATTCGCGACGGTGGGCTTTACCGGCTTTGCGCAGGAGTGGGCAGCGCTCGATGCGCTGCGCGGCGCGCCGGTGCGAGTCCACCAGGGCAGCGAACGATTCGAGGGCACAGCGCGCGGCACGGATCGCGACGGCGCGCTCCTCGTCGAGAGCGCCGGACGCGTACTAAGGGTGTTTTCGGGTGACGTCAGCGTGCGGAGCGCCGCTTGTTGAGCGGCTTGCCTCCGCAGGCATCGCAGCCCGACGCGGATGTGGCGGCAAGACTCACCAGCCGGGCCCGCACCCATTGCGGGCAACTGCTGGACGCGCTGGACCACGCGAGCGCGCGGCTCGCCAGCCGCCGTCGCAGCGCTCGCGGCGCGAGCGCCCACGCGGCGTAGCCCGCCGCTACGGCGACCAGGAGCGCAACCAGCAGATTCTGCAGCACGGGTGGGCCTCAACCAGTGAGCGCAACCGCGACGCGGTAGGTGATGAAGGATGCCACATACGCAAGTGCGAACAGATAGCCGGCCATGAGCAGGGGGTAGAGCCAGGAATTCGTCTCGCGCTTGACCACCGCGAGCGTCGACAGGCACTGCGGGGCGAACACGTACCACGCGAGGAGCGAGAGCGCGGTTGCCAGGCTCCACGTGGAGGCGATCATCGGCGTCAGGGCGCCGGCGAGCTGGTCGTCGGTCGCCGAAAGCGAGTACACGGTGCCAAGCGCGCCGACGGCGACTTCGCGCGCAGCGAGGCCGGGCACCAATGCGAGCGAGATCTGCCAGTTGAACCCGATCGGAGCAAACAGGTACTCGAGACCGCGCCCGATGTATCCGGCGACGCTGTACTGGATCGCGGGGCCCGTCGCATCCGGCGGCGGTGCCGGGAACGTGCTCAGGAACCAGAGCACGATCATCAGCGAAAGGATGATGGTGCCAACCCTGGTGAGGAAGATCCGCGTGCGCTCCCACAGGCCGATCAGCAGATTGCGCAGGTTGGGCCAGTGGTACTCGGGCAGCTCGAGCAGCAGCGGGTGATAGCTGGAGCGCATCACGGTGCGCTTCAGAAGATAGGCCACCGCCATCGCCGAGACGATTCCGGCGGCATACAGGATGAACAGCACCAGCCCCTGCAGGTTGAACGGACCGACGGCGCGGTTCGGGATGAATGCGGCAATCACGAGCGCGTATACCGGCAGCCGCGCGGAGCAGGTCATGAGCGGCGCGATCATGATCGTCGCCAGGCGATCGCGCAGGTTCGGGATCGTACGCGTCGCCATGATTCCGGGAATCGCGCACGCAAAGCTGGACAACAGCGGGATAAACGCTCGACCCGACAGACCGACGCTCCCCATCAGCCGGTCGAGCAGGTACGCAGCCCGCGGCAGATAGCCGCTGTCCTCGAGCAGCAGTATGAAGAAGAACAGGATCAGGATCTGCGGCAGGAAGACGAGCACGCTGCCGATGCCGGCCACGATTCCGTCGACCAGCAAGCTCCGGAGCGGACCGTCTGGCAGCGTCTGTTGTATGAACCGGCCGAACGCCGCGATGCTGCCGTCGATCATGTCCATGGGCACCACGGCCCAGCTGAACACGGCCTGGAACACGAGAAAGAGCAGCGTCGCGAGGATCGCGAGCCCGGCGACAGGATGCATCACCAGTGCATCGATCCGCCGCAGCGCGCGGTGCCGGACGGGTTCGGCGTAGCCGATCGCACGCAGGATGCGGCGGACTTCGCGCTGCGTGCGCTCGATTTGCGCAAGATCGGGTTCGCGCCATTCGACGGGCGGCGACGCGGCCGGCATCGGAACGCCTTCGAGCCGCTCGACGAGCTGGCTGTCGCCGTCGCGTGCCACGGCGACGGTCTCGACCACGGGTATTCCGAGCTCGTGCTCGAGCGCGGCGGCATCGACCTGGTATCCCCGCGTGCGCGCGAGATCGCTCATGTTGAGCGCCACGATCATCGGGATGCCGAGGTTCTTGATTTCGAGCACGAGGCGCAGATTGAGTCGCAGGTTGGTCGCGTCGGTCACGCAGACGATGAAGCGCGGCGCGGCTTCGCCGGATAGCCGGCCAAGCAACAGGTCGCGGGTGATCGCCTCGTCGAGCGTGGTCGGAGTCAGGCTGTAGGCGCCCGGCAGGTCGAGCACGCGGTACGAGCGTTCGCGCGAGGGTCCCTCGAACACACCTTCCTTCCGCTCGACGGTGACGCCGGCATAGTTGGCGACTTTCTGCCGGCTGCCGGTGAGCCGGTTGAACAGTGCCGTCTTGCCGCTGTTCGGGACACCAATCAGAGCGAGCGGAAACGCATCGACCATGACGGCCTGGGCGCTCATTTGCTGCCGCTGTCCTCGACGTCGACCATCACCGCCGCGGCCTCGCGGCGACGGAGCGCAAACACCGAGTTGCCGACCCGAACCGCGATCGGGTCTGCGCCGGGCCAGATTTCTTCGATTACCTCGACGCGCTCGCCGGGGCAGAAGCCGAGCTCGAGCAGCCGTCGGCTGACCGTCGAGCGGGAAGAATCGCCCAGACTCTGACCGTCATCGGCGACCGCGGTTACGACGCCACGAGCCCCCTTGCGCATCGCGGCCAGACTGAGCGCTGCCATGGGGTAAATGATACCAATCGTAATGAGAATCGTCTGCAATAGGCATCTCGGATTTCCAGCAGAATCGCGGGTGCGTGGTCACCGCCGGAGCGCTCCGTTACATACGTGATCTTGCTAATTGACATCGGCAACAGCCGGGTGAAGTGGGCAACGTTCAGGGAAGGAAAACTCGGGCCCCAAGGTGCGGCAGCCCACGGGTCCTGGAATGAGGCCGACTGGCGGCGCGAGATCGAGCAAAGCGGGGCGACCCGGGTGCTCGTGGCCAGTGTTGCGGACCCGGCCAGGAACGAGCTGCTGAACGCCGCCTGCCGGGAGACGATCGGTCGTCCTCCCGAGTTTGCAAGCTCGACAGACACGGCGGCGGGCGTGCGGAACGGCTACTCGAACCCGGCGCAGCTGGGCGTCGATCGCTGGCTGGCCGTCATTGGCGCCTACCACCGGCATCGGGACGCCTGCTGTGTCGTCGACGCGGGAACCGCGCTCACGATCGACGGCGTCGACGCCACGGGCCAGCACCTCGGCGGTTTCATCGTCCCCGGGCCCCGCCTGATGGTGGAATCCCTCCTCACCGGCACCAGCGACCTGGCCGATCGCTGGGCTTGGAGGAGCACGCCCGACCCAGCCCGCTTTCCGGCGAACACCCGCGACGCGATCGAGCAGGGGTGCCTGATCTCACTCGCCGGCCTCGTCGCCAACGCCCAGCGCAGGCTGGAAGCCCGGGCGGGTCGGGCGCCGCGACTGATCCTCACTGGGGGCGGCGCTCAGGTCCTGGCTCCGTGGCTTACACAACCACCTGAATTTATTCCAGATCTTGTCCTTCAGGGGCTCGCCCATCTGACATAATCCGGGTCGCGAACGGGGCTGAGACCCGGTGCGGGGTTCGCTCCCCGGCGAGACGTGTATGATCCGCGCGTGGTTGGGCCTGGCACCCGTCAACGGGCGGAGGAAAGGTGTTGAGAATCAATGTCTTGACGACTGCCTCAGTCGCGGTCGCCCTCGGCGCCATCGTGTCGCTGGGGTCCGGGTCCGCACGGGCGGACGTTGCGGCGGGCAAGGCCCGGTTCAATGCCGTCTGCGGCCAGTGCCACGACTCGGCAGACTTCGAAAATGAGAATCCGCAGGCCTTGGCGGCGACGCTCCGTCGCATCGTGAGCGGCGAGCTCAAGCACAAGAAGCCGCTACAGCTCTCGGACCAGGAAATCGCGGATATCGCCGCCTATATGTCGACCGGCGGCAAATAGCCACGGCGGTTCTAGTCGCATGCGCGCGCTGTTCCTGCTGCTCCTGCTGGCCAACGTGCTTTTCTTCGGCTGGTCGCGCTGGGTGGCGCCATCGCAGGCGGGCGCATTGTCTTCGACAAGCTCGCAGCCAAACCTGCGCAGCATCCGCCTCGTAACCGAACAGCCCGCATCGGGTCTGGAGCCAGTACCCGCCGATCGTTCGGCGCTCGGCGATGCGGTTGCACTGTCGGACTGCATGAGTGCCGGGCCGTTCCTGGAACCCGGCCGGGCGCAGGCGGCTGCCACGCGGCTGCGCGACCAGGGCTTCACGCTCGACCTCCGGGAATCGCGCGACGAGGTCTGGGTCGGTCAATGGGTCCGTCTCGATCAGCTGCCAAACGAGGATGCCGCGACGGCGGCGCTCGCGGGGTTGCGGGCCGCGGGTCTGACCGATGCCTACCTGCTGACCAACGAGGCGCCGGGCACGGTGATCTCGCTTGGCGTATTCGCGGACGCGCAGCGCGCGCAGGACATCGCGGGGCTCGCGCGCGACGCCGGTTACGAAGCAACCGTCGGCGATCGCTTCCGCACGGCCGATGTCACCTGGCTCGATATCGATCGTCGCTCGAACGCGGGCCTCCCCGCGCTCGAGTCGCTGCAGGCAAGCGCGGGCGCCGCGGCGCGGCTCGAACTGCGTCCGTGCCCCGGGCACACAGCAGTCGCAGCAGATAGCGCGGCAGAGAAAGAGGGCATCTCGACTGCCAGCGAATGAGCGAGGTCGGTCGCGGACGTCGCGCTAGAATCGCGCCCTCAGATCAGCTTCGCACGCGCCGGCTTAGCTCAGTTGGCAGAGCAGCGGTTTTGTAAACCGCGGGTCGGGGGTTCGATTCCCTCAGCCGGCACCACGTCGCGTCAGTCGGTGGACTGGATTGCCACTACGCGATCACAGCGCGGGCAGGTCGTGGGATTGAGATCGAGCGCCCACCAACGCCGCCCGCATTCGCACCGAATGCGGAAGTGAGTTTCGACGACAGTGGCGACGCCGGTTGGTTCCGTCGCGACCTCGATCTGCTCGGTCGTGCCCATGTCTTCCAGCACTTCGATGCCCGTGCTGTCCAATCGGCTCACGATCGAGCCGCTGGGCCGAACCGCTTCGCGCCACTCCGCAGGCGGCTCACGGTCGGGCTCGACGTACTCGGTCGGCCGCCGGCGCGCCCACAGTGATTCGAACGTCCCCTTGAAATTCTCGACCGTCCCTTTGAAATTTCCGACGGTCTCTTTGAGGTCCAACACCGGCACTTTGAAGCCCATCGCTCACTACTCCCTTGCGCGCTCTACGGCGGCTTGGCTTATATATATACCTCCGAATCCAGCCGGATGCACGCGCGGCCGTTCGATACGCAGGTCACGATCCGTGGGGACGACCGGGGGCGGCGTTGGCACGGCCGCGCCTGCCTATGTCAGGATCGCCGTCAGTCAAACGCTGCCCGGAGGGCCCGACAATGGCACTGTGGAAGGAGCAATCGGGGAAGGAGACGGTTCCTCCCATGGCCGACCCCAGCCTGAATGGTTCGGAATCCATGACATATTCCCCTGATCGTCCGCTTCCCGGCACGGCCTCAGTCGAGCCCGCTCGTCGTCCCGCGACTGCCGGCGCTCCCGCAAAGGAGTCGCTGATTGCGGCGGATGTCACCATCGAAGGCAAGATCGAGGGCGCCGGGCACATCCGGATCGCCGGCCGTTTCAAGGGGGACGTGAACGTCGAAGGCAACGTCACCGTCGAGAGCGGTGCACACGTGACCGGGCAGCTGCGTGCGAACACAGTGGTCGTGAGCGGCGAGGTGCAGGGCAACATAGACGCCAGCGCCAAGGTCGAACTGCTCGAGACCGGTGTCATCAACGGTGACGTCAAGGCGGGTACCTTGACCGTCGCAGCCGGTTCGCGGATGCGCGGCCAGGCCGATTTCGGCTGGAAGGACAAGGGCCCCGGCGGCAAGTAGCCGCCGGGCCAATCATGCTCAACACCCGTGCCCCGCCAGGCACTGTCGGCCGGACCCGGTCCTGCCCGCACTGCAAGGCGACCATCCTGGAAAGCTCGGCGATCTGTCCGCAGTGCCGGCACCACCTGAAATTTGGTGCCGCGGCGGCGCCAGGCGAGCTCACGAAGTCGTTCTCGGCCCTGCGTGTCGAGGGCGCGGTTCGCCATCCGGAGCAGGGCGGCGAGTGCGAGTTTTCGGTCGTGCTCGCGATCGTCAACGAGCGCGGCGAAGAGGTGTCACGGCAGGTCGTGGGCGTCGGCGCGCTGCGGCCGAGCGAGTCGCGGACCTTCAGGTTGTCGGTCGACGTACATACGCGGGATCAAAAGCCGCGCTGAGATCGATCGGCGGCGTGCATTACCGACGGGAGCACACATGGCAGGCCCGGTTGGAAAGCTGATCACCCGGTTGACCGCGGGGATGCGGTTCCCGACCCTGTTCCTGATCGTCGGCGGCCTGTTTCTCGTGAATCTGGTCGTCCCGGACTTGATTCCGTTCTACGACGAGATCCTGATGGCGATGCTCACGGTGCTGATCGCATCGATCCGCAAGCGCGGCCGCACGCTCGACCCGGCTGACGGCGCCGGTCCACCAGACGATCAACCCTGACGCGACCACGGCAACAATGGCTCCGGGCCATTGCAGGCCGTGACGCGCCGGTCAGGAGCGGCGCATCATCTTGCGCGTTTCGGCAGTGTGCATCTCCTCGGCCGCGATCATCTCGCGCGCGAACTCCTCGAGCATGATGCTGCGGTCGCGCACCTGCTCGAGGAGCTTCCGGTAGGCGTCGAGTCCCTTCTGCTCGTGCTCGAGCGCCTCGCCCAGGATGTCGTCCACGCTGTGTTTGTGCGTCTCGAGTAACGGCCCGATGCGCAGCGATGGATGACCGCCCAGCGACGTGATGTGCTCACCCGCCTGAGTCGCATGCGCCATGGACTCGTTCGACTGGCTGCGCAGCCACGCGGTGATCGGGATCCGGTGATGACCGAAGATCATGAAGCTGTAGTGCATGTACCGAACGACACCCGCGAGCTCGAGCTCGAGGATCTCGTTCAGGGTGCTGATGGTTTGCTCGGTGTTGAGCTCGGAGGTGCTGCGGCTGGCCATGGTCGGCGCTCCCCGATGTGGTGCGGGGCAGGCTCGCCCGCCGTCCGATTGTAGGCGAGTACGCCGGTGGCGGCGATCAAGCTTGAGAATGCGCGCTCGTGCGCGGGCGATCAGCCGCCCTGGCCTTCCATCATTAGACCGGTGCCGCCGCGCGAGATGTGCGCCACCACCGCGGTCCGGCGATGGATCTTGGTCACGACGCCGAGGCTGATCGCGAACGCGAGCTGCACCGTCTGGCCACGTCGCAAGCCCATGTCGCCGGTTTCGACGAACACGCCGGTGGCGCTCAGGTTTTTCGCACGGCACAACCTGCGCTTGCCCGTCGGCAGAAGCAGGTAGACCGTTGTACGTGCGCGATGTCGTGTCGTCAGTCGTCTTTCCACGGCGCAGCCCTGTATCGTTATTGTGTGGCTGAACACTTGCAATTATGCACGCCTCGCCGCGGGATGGAAGCCCGTCGCGCGCAGCGCAAGCGATTGACTTATGTCCAAAAGCGGCAGATTGAGCCGCAGTGGCCGCAATGACCGAGCGCCGCGCGGCCGAGGCTCCCGTTGGCGTGTTCGATTCGGGCGTGGGCGGGCTCACCGTCCTCGCGGCGCTTACCCGGGCGCTGCCGGCCGAGAACTTTGTCTACCTGGGCGACACAGCCCGGCTGCCTTATGGCACACGGAGCGCGGATTCGATCCGCCGCTACTCCCTCCAGGCCGCGGCCCGACTTCATGACAGCGGGGTCAAATGCCTGGTGGTCGCATGCAACACGGCGTCGGCTGTCGCGCTCGATGCGCTCGCGCACGAGTTCGCGCCGGCGCCGGTGCTGGGCGTGCTCGAGCCCGGCGCGGTCGCCGCCTGCCGTGCCACCCGCACGGGGCGCATCGCGGTGATCGCGACCGAAAGCACCGTCCGGGGCGGCGCGTACGAGACCGCGATCCGCTACGAGCGACCGACGGCGGTGGTGACCGCGCGGGCCTGTGCGTTGCTGGTTGCGCTCGCCGAGGAGGGCTGGATCGACGGGCCAGTGGTCGAAGGCGTGTTGCACCGGTACCTGGATGGGTTATTCGACGCGGCGGGCGATGCGAAGCGACCGGACACGCTGCTCCTCGGCTGCACGCACTTCCCGGTGTTTGCACCGCTCATTGCCCGCATGCTGGGGGCGTGCGTAACCATCGTCGATTCCGCGGCAACGACCGCGGATGCGCTCCGGCGCGCGCTCGATGCCGCAAAGCTCACGCGTGCAGCCCGGGATACTGGAACAATACGTTTGCTCGCGACGGACGGCGCAGAGCGATTCGCGCGCATCGGCGCGACGTTCCTCGGCCGAAGGCTCGAGGCCTCGGACATCGAGATCGTCGATCTGGCCACGGACCCGCCGATTCTGCGATCCTGAACGCCTCATCCGGGCCATTCGCCCAATCAAGAGCACCCTCATGACACGAACGACGGCAACGGCCGCCCTTCTGTTTGGCATCGCCATCGCAGGCGCAACGATGACCGCGACCGCTGCAAGCCCGGTCACTCCCGCCTCCGCGGAAGTCCAGGCCCAGGCACGCGAGATCTATCGCACCATCATCGGCTTCGAGACCGTGGCGGGTAAGGGCCAGGTGCCCGTAATGGCGCGTTACCTGGCTGAGAAGTTCCGGTCCGCGGGCTTCCCGTCCCAGGACATTCACATCCTCCCCCTCGGCGAGACCGCCTCGCTCATCGTCCGCTACGCCGGCGATGGTACCGGTGGAAAACCAATCCTGCTGCTCGCGCACATGGACGTCGTGGTCGCAAAACGCGAAGACTGGACGCGCGACCCGTTTACGCTCGTCGAGGAGAACGGTTACTTCTTCGGTCGCGGCACCAGCGACATAAAGGGCGACATCGCGCTCATCGCGGCGACCTTTCTCAGGCTCAAGGACGAGGGATTCGTACCGAACCGCGACCTCATCATCGCGTTCAGCGGTGACGAGGAAACCGACATGGCCACCACCCGAAGCCTGGTCGGTGAGCACCGCGAGCTGCTCAGGGACCCGGAGTTCGCATTGAATGCCGACGGCGGCGTGGGCGTGCTCGATGAGGCAACCGGCGAGGCTGCGGTCTACTACGTTCAAGGCGCGGAAAAGCTCTATGCGACCTACGAGCTCACGATTCGCAATCCCGGCGGCCACAGCTCCGAGCCGCGGCTCGATAACGCGATCTACAAGCTGGCCGATGCGCTCAAGGCCGTGCAGGCTTATCGGTTTCCGGTGATGTGGAACGACTGGACGATCGGCAGCTTTCGCGCCGCGGCGGACGTGACACCCGGGTCGCTCGGCGATGCGATGAAGCGCTTCGCCGCCGATCCGCGCGACGAGGCCGCGGCGAACGTGCTCTACGAGAATCCGTCCTATGTCGGACTGACACGCACGACCTGCACCCCGACGCGTCTCACCGGCGGGCACGCGGACAACGCGCTGCCGCAGTCGGCGACTGCGACGGTGAACTGCCGGATCTTCCCCGGCGTCGGCTTCGAGGCGGTGCGCGCGGCTCTGGCGTCGGTGGTGGGCGAGGGTGTCGAAGTGCGGCTCACCGACGAGGGTGTGCCGAGCGACGCCTCTCCGATGCGCAAGGACGTGATGGCTGCGGTTGCGACCGCGGTGCATGCGAGCTACCCCGGCACGCCGATCGTCCCGCAGATGGCGGCCTATGCGACCGACGGCTCTGTGTTCCGCAGCCACGGCATCGCGACCTACGGTGTCAGTGGCATCTTCCTCAAGGACAGCGAGAGCTTCTCGCACGGTCTGAACGAACGCGTGCCGGTCAAAGGGTTCATGCATGGGCTCACGCACTGGTACGTGCTGATAAAGGAGCTGGCGGGGCGATGAAGCCACCGAAGCGGCGAATGTCCATCTCGCGACGCAGCTTTCTGGCGTTGAGCGCCGCTGCCACGGCGAGCCCTGTCGCTCAGGCCGTCACCGCGAGTAGCGATTCGCCAACCACCCCGACGGGTACTCGATCCGGTCTGGAGCGGCTCGACGCGCTCGCTCAAGGGGCGGTGTCCTCACGAAGCACACCGGGTATTGCTCTCTCTGTCTGGAAGGGCGGCAAACAGATCCATTCATGCACCGTCGGCATGGCGAACCTCGAATGCGGGAGCCGTGTGACCGATGCGAGTATTTTCCGTATCGGGTCCGTGACCAAACAATTCACGGCCGCATTGATCCTGAAGCTGGTGTCTGCGGGAAAACTCTCGCTCTCCGACCCGGCCCAAGAACACCTGCCAACGCTGTCCACGCACGAGCCATTCACGGTACTGGAGCTTCTGAATCACACCGCGGGCGTGCGCGACGGCGACTACGACACCGCCGGTCTGCGCCAGCACACTCAGATCGAGGTCGCCGAACGCATCGCCGGACAAAAGCCGTTCTTCGATTTCCGACCGGGCACCGCGTGGCTCTACAGCAACGCGAATTACATTCTGATTGGAGCGGTCGTCGAGCAGGTGACGGGAATGCCGCTTGCGGAAGCCGCTGCCAGGCTGTTGTTCGACCCGCTTGGTCTCGAGCACACCGCCTTCGACACCGCCGCCGATGTCGTCACGGGTCGAGTCTCGGGGTATACGCCGACAGACGTGCCGAACACGCCGTTCCAGAACGCCGAGTACGTCGACGCGCGCCTGGCGGGTGGCGCCGGAGCGATGCGTTCAACCGCCTCGGATCTCTGTCGCTGGCATCACGCGCTATTCCACGAGAACATCCTTCCGGATGCATTGACCGCGACGATGACGATGCCGGGCAAGTTGAGAAACGGGCAACTGGCAACTACCAACCGCTTCTCTTCCGCGGATAGCGCCATGGGAGACGCGCAGTACGGACTCGGACTGTTCCTCGACAACGCCACGAGGGACGAATCGCTGATCGCGGGACACCACGGCGGTATCAACGGCTTTGCGTCGTATCTGGCGAGCCATCCGTCCTCGGGTCTCAGCTATGCCTGCCTGTGCAATGCGGACACGCACCCGGGCTTGCCGTTCCGTGACATCCGCAGAACCGTCTTCTCTGAAATCCTCACGGCGGCGACGACGGGGTATGGCAAGGTGGCGATCACCTCACACTGATTCGCGCCGCTCCAGCTCCTCGATCGTCTTCGGCCAGTCGTCCTTGAGGAGGCGTGCTAACGAGCGGTCCGAAAGCATGCGTCCTCCGGTCTGGCACCGAGGGCAGTAGTTGGTCTCGTTCTCCGCGTAACGTATCCGCTGCACGCGCGTGCCGCACACGGGGCAGGGTTTGCCGTAACGGCCATGCACGGCCATTCCCTCGCGGAAGGCGGTCACGTTTTCGGGAAATCCGCTCGCCGCCTCCTCCCGCAGTCGCGCGGTCCAGTCCTCGAGCACCCCGCGCGTCGCCTCGAACAATCGATCGAGCTCGGCGGGTCCGATCGAACGCGTGAACGCGAGCGGCGAGAGCCGCGCACGGTGCAGGATCTCGTCCGAATAGGCGTTGCCGATGCCGCTCAGGATGCGCGGGTCGGTGAGGGCGCGCTTGAGGGTGTGACTCGCCGCGGTGATGCGCGCGGCGAAGGTCGCAGCAGTCGCATCGGCGACCTCGAGACCGCCCGGGTCGTGCGCGGCCAGCGCCGGTGCGCCCGCCACGACGTACAGCGAAGCCCGTCGCTTGGTGCCGGCCTCGGTCAGGGTCAGTGAGCCGTTGTCGAAATCGAACGTAGCGAGCGCTGCGCGCTGCTTGCGCGCCTTACCCGCCGCATACCAGTGCAGGCGGCCGGCGATCATAAGATGCAGCACCAGCCAGAGCTCGCCCTCGACGCCGATCGCGATCCGCTTGCCGAGCCTGCGCACCTCGCGCACGACCCGGCCGGCGAGCTCCTGCGGCGACGGTGCGAAACTGCGGAGCAGAAACGGTTTCGCGATCGTCACCCGCTCGAGGCGGTGACCCACGACCCGCGCCGCGATGGCGTCGACATAGACGCTGACGTCGGGCAGCTCGGGCATCGAACGGTACGACCGTCGCGGGCGAGCGCCGCTCGCGTTCAGCCGCGATCCAGCAGCGCGAGACCGGCTTCGTTGTACCGTGCACCGGACACCGTGTCCGGCGCAAAGGTCTGGTCGAGCAGGAACTGATCGCAGGCGGCGAGCTTGAGCGACACCGCGGCCAGGTTCTCACGCAGCCGCGCGCGGCGGGTCGTGCCGAAGATGGGCACGACGTCCGGACCCTGGCCCAGCAACCACGCGAGCGCGACCTGCGCGGGCGAGGCGCCGACCCGGGTGGCGAGACCGCGCAGGCGTGCGACCAGGGCCATGTTCTGGTCGTAGTTCTCCCCCTGCAGCCGCGGCTGGTTGCGGCGAAAATCACCCTCGGGGAGGTCTTCGGCACGGGTCAGGACGCCGGTCAGGAAGCCTCGGCCAAGCGGCGAGTAGGGCACCACACCGATCCCGAGCGCCCGGCAGGTGGGCAGGACCTCGCTCTCGATACCCCGTTCCCAGAGCGAGTACTCGGATTGCAAGGCGCTGATCGGGTGGGCGGCGTGCGCTCGCCGGACGGTCGCGGCGCTCGCCTCGGACAGCCCCAGATAACGAACCTTGCCGGCCTGGACCAGCCCGGCCATGGCGCCGACCACGTCCTCGATCGGCACGGCCGGGTCCACACGGTGCTGGTAGAGGAGGTCGATCCGGTCGGTGCCCAGCCGCTCAAGGGAAGCCTCGACCACCTCGCGAATGTGATCGGGCCGGCTGTCGCGGCCCGAAATCTGGCCGTCAGCGCTGATCCGGAACCCGAACTTGGTGGCGAGGATCACCCGGTCGCGGCGCTCGCCCTTGAGCAGCCGACCGACCATTCGCTCATTGGTAAAGGGCCCGTAGACCTCGGCCGTGTCGAACAGCGTAATGCCGGTGTCGACCGCCTCGAGCAGCGTCGCTTCGGCCTCCGCGGCATCCCCGCCGCCCGAGTAGGCCCAGGTCATCCCCATGCAGCCGAGCCCCAGCGCCGAGACCGTCAGACCCTCCCCGCCCAGCCTCCGTTGTTCCATGGCGACCTCCACATTGACATGTTCCCGTGGCCAATTGAAAATACGCGGCTCTCCGTCCGCGGAGGGGTACCCAAGCGGCCAACGGGAGCAGACTGTAAATCTGCCGGCTTATGCCTTCGTAGGTTCGAATCCTACCCCCTCCACCATGTCTGGTGAGTGGGAGGCGTAGGCCTCGACGGGCACAGGTCGGCTGGCGCTGCGGGTGTAGTTCAATGGTAGAACCTCAGCCTTCCAAGCTGATGGCGTGGGTTCGATTCCCATCACCCGCTCCAGTCCTTCTGGGCCGGGTGAGTGAAAGGTCGAGGCCCACGTAGCTCAGTCGGTAGAGCACGTCCTTGGTAAGGACGAGGTCACCGGTTCGATTCCGGTCGTGGGCTCCAGGTCGAGTGGCGAGAATTCAGAACATCCGAGGTAAAGGTCGTGGCTAAGGAAAAATTTCAGCGTACGAAGCCGCACGTGAACGTAGGGACGATTGGGCACGTGGATCACGGCAAGACGACGCTGACGGCGGCGTT
>Ga0207675_100000617_pt1 | contig 34769 bp, 31 predicted proteins | sample KBSSwiS42_FD_184305 | JGI IMG/M metagenome (GOLD analysis project Ga0207675, IMG submission 184305) | Switchgrass rhizosphere microbial communities from Kellogg Biological Station, Michigan, USA - KBS Switchgrass S4-2 (SPAdes) (version 2) | ecosystem: Host-associated > Plants > Roots >...
GGATGCGAACGCCACTGTCAGGGCCAGCGCAGGCGAGCGCAGTATCGAAGCGGCAGCATGCACCAGCGAGCGAAGTGCGGAATGGACGGGTCGCATTGGATTGGCCTCGGAGCTCGCGTCGAACCACCGAAGCATGGACCAGTTCGTGACCGATATACCGATTCGCGCTCCCCTCATTTGAAGGGGGACCCGATTGGTGGCGGAGAGAGTGGGATTCGAACCCACGTCACGGGAGAACCCGTGAACCGGATTTCGAGTCCGGCGCATTCGACCACTCTGCCATCTCTCCGCTCGGTTCATTCGCTCGGGTCGACGAGCGAGGGCGCGAATTTTATCCGATCAAGCGCGCAGCACCTCGGCGCCGCCGAGGTACGGGCGCAGCGCGGGCGGCAGTGCGATGCTGCCGTCGTCGCGCTGGTGGTTCTCGATCAGCGCGACCAGCGCGCGCCCCACCGCGAGACCGGAGCCGTTGAGGGTGTGCACCAGCTCGGTCTTGCCCTGCGCGTTGCGGAAGCGCGCCTGCATGCGTCGCGCCTGGAACGCCTCGCAGTTCGAGCAGCTGCTGATTTCGCGGTAGGTGTTCTGTCCGGGTAGCCAGACCTCGAGATCGTAGGTCTTGGCGGCCGCAAAACCCATGTCGCCACCGCACAGCAGCACCACACGGTAGGGCAGCTCGAGCGCCTGCAGCACGCGTTCGGCGTGACCGACCATCTCGTCGAGTGCCGCGTTGCTGCGCTCGGGGTGCACGATCTGCACCATCTCGACCTTGTCGAACTGATGCTGGCGGATCATGCCGCGCGTGTCGCGCCCGGCACTGCCGGCTTCGGAGCGAAAGCACGGCGTGTGCGCGGTGAGCTTCACGGGCAATTCCTCGGCCTTCAGGATCTGCCCTCGCACCGTGTTGGTCAGCGAGATCTCCGAGGTGGAGATCAAGTACTGCTCGGCCTGTTCGTCGTCGCCCCCCCGCAGCACCCAGAACATGTCGTGCTTGAACTTCGGCAGCTGACCGGTGCCCTCGAGGATCTCGCGGTTCACGATGTAGGGCGTGTAGCACTCGGTATACCCGTGCTCGCGCGTCTGCAAGTCGAGCATCAGCTGCGCCAGCGCGCGGTGCAGGCGCGCTGCAGGGCCGCGCAGGAACGTGAAGCGCGAGCCGGCCAGTCGTGCCCCGGTGTCGAACTCCAGGCCGAGCGTTGCGCCCAGCTCGATGTGATCCCTCGGCACGAAGTCGAACGCACGCGGCGTACCCAAACGCCGCACTTCGACGTTGGCGCTTTCGTCAGCGCCCCCCGGCACGTCGTCCTGCGGCGGGTTGGGCACCGACATCAGCATCTGCGTCAGCTCGCTCTGGATCGCCTCGAGCCGTGCCGCGCCACCCTTCTGCTCGTCGGCGATGCGGTTGACTTCGGCCATCTCCACCGACGCGTCGCCGCCCTTGGCCTTGAGCTGCCCGATCTGCTTGGACAGCGCGTTTCGACGCGCCTGCAACTCCTCGGTGCGCACCTGCAACTGCTTGCGCTCGGCTTCGATCTGGCTGAAGCGCTCGGTATCGAGCAAGGTCTGCGGATTCTCCCGGCGCTGCAGGCGCTGGATGACGCCGGGCAGGTCGCGGCGCAATTGGGCGATGTCGAGCATGGTGATCCTTCGCGGAAGTCGGTGAAGCAGGCAACGGTGGCGCGCCGCCGGCCGTGGCGGCCGGCGCCACAGCGGCGTCACGATCGTGAGGCCACTTCGCGCATCGACTTGTCGCCCAACCCCTTGGGCAGCGGGAAATGCACGGTCTCCTGCGTGCCCGGCAGCGCGCGCACGCTGGTGGCGCCCATCGCGCGCAGCCTGGCGATCACCTCTTTGACCAGTACCTCGGGCGCCGACGCGCCGGCGGTCAGCCCGACGCGCGACTTGCCCTCGAACCACTGCGGCTGCAAGTCGGCGGCGCCCTCGACCATGTAGCCCGGGGTGCCGAGTCGCTCGGCGAGCTCGCGCAGGCGGTTGCTGTTGCTGCTGGTGGGGCTGCCCACGACGATCACCACGTCGACCGTCGGCGCCAGCAGCTTCACCGCGTCCTGGCGGTTCTGGGTGGCATAGCAGATGTCCTGTTTCTTCGGCTCGCGCACGTGCGGGAAGCGGCGCTTCACGGCGGCCAAGATCTCGGCCGCATCGTCCACCGACAACGTGGTTTGCGTCACCACCGCAAGCTTGTCGCCGCGTGGCTGCACGGTGGCCACGTCTGCCACGTCCTCGACCAGGTAAATGCCCTCGCTGAGCTGGCCCATCGTGCCCTCGACCTCTGGGTGTCCCTTGTGGCCGATCATCACGAACTCGTAGCCCTCGCGCGCCAGCTTCGCGACCTCCATGTGCACCTTGTTCACGAGCGGGCAGGTGGCATCGAACACCTGGAAGCCGCGCGCCTGCGCTTCGTTGCGCACTGCCATCGACACGCCGTGCGCGCTGAACACCAGCGTGGCGCCAGCCGGCACGTCGGCCAGGTCTTCGATGAAGATCGCGCCCTTGGCCTTGAGGTCGTTGACGACGTAGGTGTTGTGCACGATCTCGTGCCGCACATAGATCGGCGCGCCGAAGCGCTTGAGCGCACGCTCGACGATCTCGATCGCGCGATCGACGCCGGCGCAGAAGCCGCGCGGCTCGGCCAGCGTGACCTCGCTGAGCGCCTCGGTCGGATCGGCTTGCGCCATCACAGCACCTCGATCACTTCGACTTCGAACGTCACGCGCTGGCCGGCCAGCGGGTGGTTGAAATCGAACAGCAGCCACTCGTCGGCGCACTCGCGCACCAGGCCGGCGAAGCCCGGCTCGCCATCGGGGCGCGGAAACTGCACCACGTCGCCCACGTCGAAGGCAGCGTCGTCGTCGCCCAATTGCTCCAGCAGCGAACGCGCCACGCGCTGCACCAGCTCCGGCTTGCGTTCGCCGAAGGCCGTTCCCGGCGCCAGATCGAACGTTTCGCGCCGCCCCGCAGTCAACCCCACCAGCAGCGATTCCATCGCCGGTGCGAGCTGGCCGACACCCAGCGACAGCGTGGCCGGACGCGCACCGAAGGTGTTGATCACATCGGTGCCGTCAGGGCCGGCCAGGCGGTAATGCAGGGTCAGGAACGACCCGATGTCGACGGGTTTCACGGGTCATGCCGGGGCGCAGGCCCGGTGCGACTAGACTGCCGTCGATTCTAAGCGGGCGCTGCCGCCCGGCCGCGCGTGGGACGTAGCCAACGCCATGTCGATCAAGAACCTGCCCGCCACGACCCGACCGCGCGAAAAGCTGCTGGCGCTGGGGCCGCAGGCGCTGGCCGACGTCGAGCTGCTGGCGCTGCTGTTGCGCACCGGATTGCCGGGCCAGGGAGTGCTCGAGCTGGCGCGCTCGGTGCTCGAGCAGCGCGGCGGCTGGTCGGGCCTGCTGCGCACCGATACCGAGACGCTGGGCCGCATCAAGGGCCTCGGTCCGGCCAAGCGCGCCGAGCTCGGCGCGGTGCTCGAGATCGCAAGGCGGGCGCTGTCGCAGCAGCTGGCCCAGGCCCCGGTGTTCGATCATCCCGCGGTGGTGAAGCAGTTCGTCGCGTTGACCCTCGGTGCGCTCGAGCACGAGGTATTCGCGGTCCTGTTCCTCGACAACCAGCATCGGCTGCTCAAGCACGAGGAGATGTTTCGGGGCACGCTGACGCACACCAGCGTCTACCCGCGCGAGGTGGCGCGTCGCGCGCTCGAGCTCAACAGCGCAGCGGTCATCCTCGCGCACAACCACCCATCGGGTGCGGCCGAACCGTCGCGGGCCGACGAGTTCCTGACGCAGTCGCTGAAGTCGGCGCTGCAGCTGGTGGATGTGCGCGTGCTCGACCACCTGGTGGTCGGCCGCGGCACGGTGGTGTCGTTCGCCGAGCGGGGGCTGTTGTGAGGGCCAAGGGGCTCGATCAGCTGAAGGCGCTGCACGAGCAGCTGCGGCGCGAGCGCGACGCGAGCGCGGCACGCGACGCGCAAGAGGTCGCGCAGACGGTGCAGCAAGCCGCCGAGGCGGCTGCCTTCGCCACCGCGGTGGGACCGGTGCGCGCGCTGCGCCGCCACGACCGCGTGCCGCTGGCGCGCGAGCGCCCCACCCCGCATCCGCGCCAGCGCGAACTCGACGAGCGCCGGGCGATGCGCGAGGCGCTGTCCGATGAAGTCGACGTCGAATCGCTGCTGCTCACCGACGACGGGTTGAGCTTCCGGCGGCCCGGCATCGGGCCCGACGTGCCGACGCGGTTGCGGCGCGGCCAGTGGGCCTTGCAGGGCGAGATCGATCTGCACGGCCTGACGCGCGAGGCCGCGCGCGAGGCCCTGGTGTCGTTCTTGCGCGAGGCGCATCGGCGCGGTCAGCGTTGCGTGCGCGTGGTGCACGGCAAGGGCCACGGCTCGCCCGGACGCCAGCCGGTGCTGAAGGACAAGGTGCAGCGCTGGCTCGCGCAACGCAACGAGGTGATCGCCTTCGCTCAAGCCGCGGGCGCGCAAGGTGGAGCCGGCGCGCTGCTGGTCCTGCTGGCGCCGCGCGGCACGCGGTAGCCGCGCTCGGGCAGGGTCTTCGCGTCGCAGCGCGGCGGGCGCGCCCGTCGCCCACGACAATGCGCGCCACTGCACGAAAGGGTCTTCGTGACCAAGCGCTCGCTGTCGGACTTTCCGATCACCCGCAAATGGCCTCCCCGGCATCCCGATCGACTGCAGCTGTATTCGCTGCCCACGCCCAATGGCGTGAAGGTGTCGATCTTCCTGGAGGAGACCGGTCTGCCCTACGAGGTGCATCGGGTCAGCTTCGACACCCACGACCAGAGGTCACCCGAGTTCCTGTCGCTGAACCCGAACAACAAGATCCCCGCGATCATCGACCCCGACGGGCCGAACGGTGAACCGCTGCCGCTGTTCGAGTCCGGTGCGATCCTGCTGTACCTGGCCGACAAGACCGGGCAGCTGATGCCGCGCGACGTGGCGGCGCGCTACCAGACGATCCAGTGGCTGATGTTCCAGATGGGCGGCGTCGGGCCGTTCTTCGGTCAGGTGGGCTTCTTCCACAAGTTCGCCGGCAAGGACTACGACGACAAGCGCCCGCGCGACCGCTATGCCGCAGAGTCGCAGCGGCTGCTCGCGGTGCTGGATCGGCAGCTCGCCGATCGCCCGTGGATCGCCGGCGACGACTACACGATCGCCGACATCGCGACGTTCCCGTGGGTGCGCAATCTGGTGGGGTTCTACGGCGCCGGGGAGCTGGTGCACTTCGATCAATTCGTGCACGTGCAGCGCGCCCTCGAGGCGTTTCTCGAACGGCCGGCGGTGGTGCGCGGCCTCAACATTCCGCCACGGCCCTGAGCGGCGGCCCTCACGCGCGATTGCGCATCCAGTCGGCGGTGCCCTGGAACGCCTGCTGCAGCGCCGTGGCGAGCGCGGGGTCAACTTCGCATTCGCGCAACGCCTGCGTCATGCACGCCATCCACTGGTCGCGCTCGGCATTGCCGATCGCATACGGCAGGTGGCGCGCCCGCAGCATCGGATGCCCGAAGCGCTCGATGTAGTGGTTGGGTCCACCGAGCCAACCGCACAGGTACCAGTACAGCTTGTCGCGCGAGCCCTCCAGCGTGGCGGGGTGCAATGCGCGCATCCCGGCATACGCGGGCTCGAGGTCCATCAGATCGTAGAAGCGCTCGACCAGGGTGCGCACGCCGGCTTCGCCGCCGAGGCGCTCGAACGGGGTATCCCCGGAGGCCATCGGCTCAACCCGCCAGGTGCTTGGCAGCCGCGGCGACGATCGCCTGGCTCGCCGCCGAACCCGGTGCGCCGTCGAGCAGCAGCTCGCGCTTGATCACCGATTCGCGCACGCTCGCGTCGTAGGGCACCTCGCCGAGCAACTCGATCATCACCGGTTTGTCGAGGCCGGCATTGACGTAGCGATCGATCACCAGCTGCAGCTGCTTGCGGATCGCGCGCGCTTCGCCCGCGCGCTGCACTTGATTGACGAGCAGCCGGATCAGCCGCCGCGGCTGGGTGGTGGCCAGCACCTTGATCGTGGCGTAGGCATCGGTGAGCGATGTCGGCTCCGGGGTGGCGACGATCAGCACCTCGTCGGCCAGCGAGATGGTGTACAGCACGACGTCGGAGATGCCGGCGCCGGTGTCGAGCAGCACGCGGTCGAAGCGCGGGCGCACGCGCACGATCACGTCGTGCAGCTGGTCGCGCACGGTCGGTGTGAGGCGCGAGTATTCGATCATCCCCGAGCCCGCCAGCAGCACCGAGAAGCCGCCGGGCGCCGGCAAGATCGCGTCTTCAAGCCGCGTCTGCCCGGTGAATACGTCGTGCAGCGTGAGCTTCGGATACAGGTTCAGCACGACGTCGAGGTTGGCCAGGCCCAGGTCGGCATCGAGCACCAGCACGCGTTCGCCCTGGCGCGCCAGGGCGGCCGCGAGGTTGGCGGTGATGAAGGTCTTGCCCACTCCACCCTTGCCGCTGGTGACGGCGGTGATGAGTGCGCCGGCGGCCGAGGTGACGAGCGCTGCCGGGTCGGATGCGGTGGCGGGGCTCATGCCAGCGGCCTCACGTCAGATCCTGGAACGTCGAGGCGGCAAACAGCAGCCCCTTCTCTTCGGCGCTCACCAGCGGCACCGCGGTGGGCTCGAGGCAGCACCGGTTGCGGCCTTCGCTCTTGGCGCGGTACAGCTGCAGGTCGGTGCGGTCCATCCACAGGCGTGCGGTGGTGCGCACCCATTGCGGGGCGAACGCGCCGCCCACGCTGACGGTGACGCCCACCGTTTCGCCGGGCGCGATGTCCACCGGCGAGCGCGCCACACGCTTGCGGATGCGCTCGGCCACCTGGGGGCCGAAGGCAGCCGGGCAGTTGGGCAGCACGATCGAGAACTCTTCACCGCCGACGCGCGCCACCAGGTCCATCGGGCGCACCGTATCGGCGAGCGCACGCGCCACCGCCTGGATCACCAGATCGCCAGCCGCGTGGCCATGCGTGTCGTTGACGCGCTTGAAGTGATCAATGTCGAGCGTCAGCAGCAGCGCCGGCTCGCCGGAGCGCGCCACGCGATCGATCTCGCGCGCCAGCGCCAGCTCGAAACTGCGCCGGTTGGCCAGCCCGGTGAGTGCATCGCGGCTCGACAGGTCGACCAGCGCATCGATCAGTGCCTGGAGCCACACGTCGCTCATCGGTTCGCCGGGCAACGGGCCGTGGCCGGATTGGTGCAACAGCTGCAGCGCCACGTCGGGGTTCAGCCCATGCGCGGCCGCCACACCCGCGGGGTGCGGTGGCGGGGTGCTGGCGTGTGGGTCCACGTCGATGTCCGATAGTGCGGCCTCGATGCGGCACGGGCACGCATCTCAGGGCGACGCGGTCAGTCTAGCGGCAGCGGCGTTTGCAGGGCCGCGAAATGAGCGCCAAAGCCAGTCCATCTCAGGACGCGCGAGAGGTCGCGCGCCGGCAAGATGCACCGGTCTTTGCCGTGTGCCATGCCCGCTGCCCTTCGCGACACCTGCCCCGCCGCGCCCGATCTCGCCGTGGAGCAGGAATTCGCGTTCTCGCCGCAGGACTTCGAACGCGTGCGCCAGCTGATCTACGACCACGCTGGCATCCATCTGCACGCCGGCAAGCAGGCGATGGTGTACAGCCGTCTGTCGCGCCGTCTGCGCGAGACCGGCCATCGCACGTTCGCCGAGTACCTGGGCTGGCTGCAACAGCCCGGCGACCCCTCTGCCCACGCCGAATGGCAACAGTTCGTGAACGGGCTGACGACGAATCTGACGTCGTTCTTCCGCGAGGCGCACCACTTCGACTGCCTGGCGCAAGACCTGCTGGATCGCCCCGGACGCGACCTGCGCATCTGGTGCGCGGCCGCGTCCACCGGGGAGGAGCCGTACTCGATTGCGATGGTGGTCGACGAGACGCTGGGCGCGCACGCACGCGTCGAGATCGTCGCCAGCGACATCGACACCGCGGTGCTCGACAGCGCGCGTCGCGGCATCTACGAGGCCGAGGCGCGCGGCCTGTCGCCACAACGCCTGCGTCGCCACTTCCTGCGCGGCAAGGGCTCGAATCACGGGCGCATCCGCGTGCGACCGGCGCTGGCGCGGCGCATCGGCTTTCGCACGCTGAACCTGATCGAGCCGCACTGGGAGCTCGGAGCGCCCTTCGACATCGTGTTCTGCCGCAACGTGATGATCTACTTCGACGCGCCGACGCAGCGCCGCGTGCTCGAGCGGCTGCACGGGGCGCTGGCCGATGGTGGCCTGCTGTACGTGGGCCACTCCGAGAACTTCACGCAGTCGCGCGAGCTGTTCCAGCTGCGCGGCAAGACCGTCTACCGCAAGGTGTGACCCGCATGGCCGCCGCAAGCATCCCCGCACCGCTGGTCGCGCACAGCGCGCGCCTGGCGCAGCTGCGCGCCGCGCCGCGCGCGCCGGGCGAGGCGTCGTTCTTCTTCTGGGACGCCAGCTTCAAGAACGACGCGGTCAAGGTGCTGCCCGGCGAATTCTTCGTCTCCGACCAGGACCTGCTGATCGTCACCACGCTGGGCTCGTGCATCGCCGCGTGCCTGTGGGACCGCGAGCGCCGAATCGGCGGCATGAACCACTTCATGCTGCCCGAGGGCGACGCAGACTCCGGGCGCTATGGCTCGTACGCGATGGAGCTGTTGATCAACCAACTGCTCAAGCGCGGTGCGGCACGCTCGACGCTGGAGGCCAAGGTGTTCGGCGGCGGCGCGGTGATCGCCTCGATGACGAGCATCAACGTCGGCGAGCGCAACACGCAATTCGTGCTCGACTACCTGCGCACCGAGCGCATCCCGGTGGTCAGCAAGGACGTGCTCGACGTCTGTGCTCGCAAGGTGTGCCTGCTGCCGGCGAGCGGCAAGGCACTGGTCAAGCGGCTCGCTCCCACCAACGCAGCCACGCTGGTGGCGCAGGAGCGCGCCGCGGCCGAGAAGGCGGCACCGCAGGCCACCGGCGGCGGCTCGGTCGACCTGTTCTGAAGCGACGACGCGATGGACACGCGAGCGCGCATCCGGGTGGTGGTGGTCGACGACTCCGCGCTGGTGCGCGGGCTGCTCGCCGAGATCATCAACCGGCAGGCCGACATGCAGTGCGTGGGGGCCGCAGCCGACCCCCTGGCCGCGCGCGAGTTGATCCGCGCGATGAACCCCGACGTCATCACGCTCGACGTCGAGATGCCGCGCATGGACGGTATCGACTTCCTGTCGCGCCTGATGCGGTTGCGTCCGACGCCGGTGGTGATGGTCAGCACCCTGACCGAACGCGGGGCCGAAGTGACCTTGCGTGCGCTCGAGCTCGGCGCCGTGGACTTCGTCGCCAAGCCGCGCATTGGCGTGGCCGAAGGCCTGCAGCGTCTGGCCGACGACATCACCGACAAGATCCGCGTCGCCGCGCGCGCCCAGGTGCGCAGGCTCGGCGCGAGCCACACGAGCGATGCGGCCAATCTGAGCGCGGCGCCGGCCGCCCGTGAGCCGATCGGGCGCCTGTCCACCGAGAAGCTGATCTTCATCGGCGCGTCGACCGGGGGCACCGAGGCCACCAAGGCCGTGCTGATGGAATTGCCCGCCGATGCACCTGCGATCCTGATCACGCAGCACATGCCCCCCGGCTTCACCACCAGCTATGCGAAACGGCTCGATTCGCTGTGCCAGATCCGCGTCAAGGAGGCCGTCGACGGCGAACGGCTGCTGCCCGGGCACGCCTACCTGGCACCCGGTGGCTGGCACCTGGCGGTGGAGCGCAACGGGGCCAACTACGTCGCGCGCGTGCGCGACGGCGACGCGGTGAACCGGCACAAGCCATCGGTCGAGGTGCTGTTCGAGTCGGCGGCGCGCGTGGTGGGCCCGAACGCGCTGGCGGTGATGCTCACTGGCATGGGCGCCGACGGGGCGCAGGCGATGCGCGCCATGCGTGACGCAGGCAGCTACAACATCTGCCAGGATGAGGCCAGCTGTGTGGTGTTCGGCATGCCGCGCGAGGCAATCGCCCGCGGCGCCGCCCACGAGGTGCTGCCTCTGTCGCGCGTCGCGGCGGCGCTGCTGACGCGCTTGAAAAGCACCGCAGGCGCCACGATCCATCGCATCTGAGGCGACGTGCGCGCGCGGCGCACTACAGGCTGCGCAGGAAGGTGTCGCGCGTCGCGTCGTGCTGATCGCACCAGCGCTGCGCGTGGTTGATCCACTCCGGCGCGGCGCCGATGTCGCGCAGCACCTTGGGGCTCAGGTCGCGCAGCGCGCGCAGTTCGGCGGCGCGCAGGCGCGCCGCCTGCCAGCGCAGGTGCCAGCGCTCGAGCGTGCACACCACGTGATGGCCGAGCGCGAGCGCGACGTGTCCGAGGCGCGGCGAGGCCGCGCGCGTAGCCGGGAGAGGGTGAGAACAGGTCGTGGCCATGCGACACTCCTTCAACTCTGGTGTGCAGCATATGCTTCCAACTCTCCCCGGTGAATCGACATCTTTTGCCCAAGTTGGTAAGCTTCACTGAACAACACCATGTCACGCCTGCCGCTGCACACGCTGCCCAGCTTTCGCGTGATCGCGCGCACCGGCAACCTGCGGGCGGCCGCCGAAGAGCTGCACCTCACGCACAGCGCGGTCAGCCAGCAGTTGCGCCAGCTCGAGGTCCAGCTCGGCGTCGCGCTGTTCGATCGGCGCGCTCGCCGCATCGTGCTCAATGCCGCCGGCTCGGCGCTGCTGCAGGCCATCGGCCCGGCGCTCGACCAGATCGACGCTGGCGTGCGTGCCGCCACCGCGGCGGCCACCGGTGCGCAGGCGCGCCTGCGCGTCACCGTGCTGCCGTCGTTCGCGCAGCGCTGGCTGCTGCCGCGCATGGGCGACTGGCACGCCCGCCACCCTGACATCGCGCTCGAGCTCGACGCGTCGCAGCAGGTCGTCGACCTGCAGCGCGACGGGTTCCACGCCGCGCTGCGCCAGGGCGGCGGACAGTGGCGCGGATTGCGTGCCGAGCGGCTGATCGATTCGCCGCGCGTGCCGGTGGGCTCGCCGCAGGCCGCTCAGCGCCTGCTCGGGCGCGACGTCGCCGCGCTGGTGCGCGAGCCGCTGCTCGGCGATGCCGACCTGTGGGAGCGCTGGTTCGCGCTGTCAGGTGTGAAGGCGCGCGTCAACCCGGTGGCGGTGTTCAACGACGCCGGGCTGATGCTGCAGGCGGCCGAGCAGAACATCGGCATCGCGCTGTCGCGCGAGGTGCTCGCCGCCGACGCGCTGCGCGAGCGACGGCTGTTCCGCTTGTCTAGCCTGGCGCTGCGCGACGAGACGGTGGACGCGTATTGGCTGGTCTATCCGCCCGCGCTGCACGACTGGCGCCCGCTGGCGTCGCTGCGGCGCTGGTTGCACGAGCAGATCGAGGCGTCGGCGCGCGCCTGGTCGGTGAGCGATGCGTCGCCTCTGGCCAGCCCGGGCGCTGCGGAAGGCCGGCCGGCCCTGCCGCGCAAGACGCGCGGCACGCTCAGTGCGCCGGCAGAAACAGCTGCTGCAGGTCCGACAAGAAGTCGAAGCCGCGCGCGCTCGGGCGCACCCGCGTCGCGTCGCGGTCGATGAGGCCTCGCCGCTCGGCGTGCTGCAGCGCCGGCTCGACACTCGACAGCGACAAGCCGGTGCGCTCGGCGTACAGGTGCGTGGCAAACCCTTCGCGCAGGCGCAGCGCGTTGAGCATGAACTCGAACGGCAGCGCGTCGCGCGCCACCTCGTGCTCGTTGCTCAGCGCGGCGCCTTGCAACGCCTGGGCCATGTAGGTCATCGGCTCGCGCCAGCGCTGCTGCCGCACCACGCGATGCGGGAAACTCAGCTTGCTGTGGGCGCCTGCACCGATGCCGAGGTAGTCGCCGAACTGCCAATAGTTTAGGTTGTGCACGCATTCGCGCCCCGGCCGCGCGAACGCGGACACCTCGTAGCGCGCGAGGCCGGCGCGCGCGGTGCGCTCGACGATCGCGTCGAGCATGTCGCTCGCCAGGTCGTCGTCGGGGCGCGGCGGCGGGTCGAGCGCAAAGCGTGTGTTGGGCTCGATCGTGAGGTGATACACCGACAGGTGCGGCGGCTCGAACGCGAGCGCGGCATCGAGGTCGTGCTGCAGCTGCAGCAGCGTCTGCCCGGGCAGCGCGTACATCAGGTCGAGGTTGAAGCGCTGAAAAGACGCGCTCGCCTCGTGCACCGCCGCGCGTGCCTGGCTGCTATCGTGCACGCGGCCGATGCGCTGCAGCAGCGTGTCGTCAAAGCTCTGCACGCCGATCGACAGCCGATTGATGCCTGCTTGCGCGAAGGCCCGGAACCGGGCGCGCTCGAAGGTGCCGGGGTTGGCCTCGAGCGTGACCTCACACGCCGGCTCCAACGGCAGCAGGCTGCGCACGCTCGACAGCAGCGCGTCGATGCCCTCGGGCGAGAACAGACTCGGCGTGCCGCCGCCGATGAACACGCTGATGATCGGACGCCCCCACACCAGCGGCAGCGCGGCTTCGAGGTCGGCACGCAATGCCTCCAGGTAACGCGCCTCGGGCAGCGCCGCCGGCGCCATCTCGTGCGAGTTGAAATCGCAGTACGGGCACTTGGCGAGGCACCACGGCAGGTGCACGTACAGCGCCAGGGGCGGCAGCACCGGCAGCTGCAGCGTGCCAGGGCGCAGGTGGTGCTCGACGCTGGCCGCGCGCGACGCGGTCACGCCCCGCTCGGTCAGTGGCGCCGGCGCAATGCGCAGCGCAGGTGCCGCGCGCGGCCGCTCAGCCAAGGCGCCACACCTCCTGCATCAGCGAGCGCATCGCGCGCGCCGCCAGCGCGCGGTGGCTGATCTGGTTCTTCACCGACGTCTCGAGCTGCGCGACGCTGCAACCGTGCGTGGGCACCTCCACCACCGGGTCGTAGCCGAAGCCGCCGCTGCCGCGTGGCTCGCGCAGCAGCGCCAGCTCCCAGCGCCCGAGGGCAATCAGCGGCTCGGGGTCGTGCGCATGGCGCAGCGCCACCAGCGTGCTGACGAAACGCGCGCGCCGATCGGGCACGTCGCGCATGCGCTGCAACAACAGCGCCGTGTTGGCAGCATCCTGTCGCGCGCGGCGCTGCTCGCGATCTGCGCCCTCTTCGGGCACCGCCGGCGCGTAGTGGGCCGACGCGACGCCGGGCTCGCCGCCGAGCGCGTCGACGCACAAACCCGAGTCGTCGGCGATCGCCGGCGCGCCCGCCAGTGCGGCCGCGTGGCGCGCCTTGGCCAGTGCGTTCTCGACGAAGGTGCCGTGCGGCTCGTCGGCCTCGGTGATCCGCAGCTCAGACTGCGCCACCAGCTGCACCGGCAGGCCGGCGAACAGGGTCTGCAGCTCGAGCAGCTTCTTCGCATTGTTGGAGGCCAGCACCAGGCGCATCACGCATCCCTTGTCCGACCACCGGGGAGGCTCGCGCTCATCTCAAACCAGCCCGAGTGCCGTGCGCTGCGCAGCGACAAGTTCGCGGATGCCTTTGCCGGCCAGCGCGAGCAGCCGGTCCATCTCGGCGCGAGAGAAGCTCTGGCCCTCGGCCGTGCCCTGCACTTCCACGAAGTCCCCCGCGCCGGTCATCACGACGTTCATGTCGGTGTCGCACGCCGAGTCTTCGACGTACTCCAGGTCGAGCAGTGGCGTGCCCTGCACGATGCCGACCGACACCGCGGCCACCTGGTCGCGCAGCGGTGAGACCTCGATCGCGTGCTTGGCCAGCAGCCAGTTCACCGCGTCGTGGGCCGCGACATAAGCGCCGGTGATCGCGGCGGTGCGTGTGCCGCCATCGGCCTGCAGCACGTCGCAATCGAGCACGATGGTGCGCTCGCCGAGCGCGGCCAGATCGAACACGCAGCGCATCGCGCGGCCGATCAGGCGCTGGATCTCCTGCGTGCGCCCGCTCTGCTTGCCGCGTGCCGCTTCGCGATCACCGCGCGTGTGCGTGGCGCGCGGCAACATGCCGTACTCGGCAGTGACCCAGCCTTCGCCGCTGCCGCGCTTGTGCGGGGGCACCTTGTCGTCGACCGAGGCGGTACACAGCACCTTGGTGTCGCCGAACGACACCAGCACCGACCCCTCGGCATGGCGCGTGTAGCCGCGCTCGATCGTCACCGGGCGCAAGGCATCAGCGGCCCGGCCGCCCGTGCGTGAGTAGTTCATGGTGTGATTGTCGTTCAGTGCGCTCGCGTCGCACCGAATGCGCGGCAACGCCGCTGGCCGCTCAGGACTTCTTCTGCGACGAACGCTTGATCGCTTCGTTGATCTCGCGGATCGAACGCTCGATCTCGGCCTCGTCGAGCTCGTCGACGGGCTGGTTCTCGCCGATCAGGCTGGCCTGGATCGTCGAGGCGAACACCTCTTCGCCGAGGGCCTGCGTCTGCACCTCGGCCGCGCCCTCGCTGTCTTCGGCGGCTTCCCACTCGGCGGTGAGCACGGTGACATTGTCACTCTTGGCGCCACCGGTGCGCAGCGCGAGCTCCACCAGCTCGGGCACTGCGTCGGAGATCGGACGCGCCGCCAGGTGCTCGGTGATCACGGCGTCGCTGACGCTGCCCCACAGGCCGTCGGAGCACAGCAGCACGCGGTCGTGCGGCTGCAGCAACAGCGGCCCGGCGGTGTCGACCACCGGCTTGCCAGGCGAGCCCAGGCAGGTGAACAGCACGTTGCGGTTGAAGCGCTCGCCCACCGGCACCACCTGCGACAGCGTCTCCTGCAGCTCGGAATACGAGTGATCGCGCGTGCGCGCGATCAGCTTGTCACCGCGCACGAAGTACAGCCGCGAGTCGCCGCAGTGCGCCCAGTACGCCGCGTTGCCCTGCATCAGGCAGGCCACCACGGTGGTGCGCGGCGTGTCGATCAGGGCCTTCTCGGTGGCGTAGCGCAGCAGTTGATGATGGCCGGCGATGATCGCCTCGTGCAGAAAGCGAAGCGGCTCGGCGAGCGTCGGCTTGGCGTCGCGCTGGAACAGCGCAGCCAGCGTCTGCAGCGCGATCTGCGAGGCCACCTCGCCTTCCGGATGGCCGCCCATGCCGTCGGCGAGGGCAAACAGCCCCGCATCGCGCGTGTAGCAATAGCCCATGCGGTCTTCGTTCTTCTCGCGGCCACCCTTGCGGCTGACCTGATAGACGGAGAAGCGCATGGTCGAAGGGACTCTGATGGGGTTAGCAGAAGCCGGCCGAGCGGTGGGCCGCTCCCAAGCCGGCCAGCGTCCCCATGGGGGACAGGAGCGGAGCGACGTGGTGCCTCAAGGTTTTGCGCCGGTCTTCAGGTTCTCGAGCTGCAGCTTCAGGCGCTCGCCGAAGCTGAGCTTGGTGTAGCGGCGTTCGGTCTCGCGCGCCAGTTCCTTCTGCAGCGCGAACACGCTCTGCGGCCGCGACAGCGGATCGAGCGACATGCACCACTCTGTCACTTCGATCAGGTTGTCCGAGTACACGTTGCGCAGCCGCGAGAGGCTGAGCGCGAGGCGGTCCTTGTCGATGCGCTGGGGCGCGTCGTTGGGCGGGTAGCCCTGCATGCAGGCGTAGATGCACGCGCCGATCGCGTAGATGTCGGTCCAGGGCCCGAGCGTGCCGTCGCGGCGGTACATCTCGGGCGCCGCAAAGCCCGGCGTGTACATCGGGCGGATGAAGTTGCCTTCCTTGCTCAGCACCTCGCGCGCGGCGCCGAAGTCGAGCATCACCGCCTTGTTGTCGTTGGTGATGAAGATGTTGGCCGGCTTGATGTCGAGGTGCAGCATCTTGTGCTGGTGCACGATGCGCAAGCCGCGCAGGATCTCGTCGAACAGGCTGCGGATCGTCGACTCGCGGAACACCTTGTCGCGCTTCAAGTCGCGCGCGGTGACGATGAAGTCCTGCAGGGTATCGCCCTGCAGGTAGTTCATCACCATGTAGACGGTTTCGTTCTCGCGGAAGAAATTCAGCACCGAGACCACGCTCGGGTGGCTGATCTGCGCGAGCGAACGGCCTTCTTCGAAGAAGCTCTTCAGGCCAAGCCGGTACAGCGGCTGCTTCTCGGGCTTGACGCGCGGCGTCAGTTCGCCAGGTGAGCGCTCGGCCAGCGATGCCGGCAGGTACTCCTTCACCGCGACCAGGTGCCGGCTCTCGTCCTCGGCCAGATAGACGACGCCAAAGCCGCCGGCTGCCAACTTCTTCACTACCTGATAGCCGCCAACCACAGTGCCGGCCGGCAACGGCGCTGGTTTCGGCTTTGACATAATCGAATTTTGCGGCGCGAAGGGCGATGGCAGTTTACAGCATGACCGGTTTCGCGAGCGCCAAAGCGACACCGGCGCCGCACGCGCAAGACAGCACGAGTTCACGCGTAGGCGTGAGCGTGGAACTGCGATCGGTCAATGGTCGCTTCTTCGATCTGTCATTGCGCTTGCCAGACGAACTGCGCAGCCTCGAACCGGTCTTGCGAGACACCGTTGCGTCGGCAGTGCGGCGCGGCAAGATCGAGTTGCGTGTGGTCACACATCGCGAATCCGAACTCGGTTGGCCGATGCCGGCACCCGAGCAGTTGAGCCGGCTGGCGCGGCTGGAGTCCACCGTGCAGGCCTGGCTGCCCGGCGCACGCGCACTCAGCGTGGGCGAGATCCTGCAGTGGAGCCGCCCGAGTGCAGCCAATGACGACCTGCAAGCCTGTGCCGTGCAGGCAACGCGCGATTGCGTGGCGGCGCTGCGCGATGCGCGCGCACGCGAAGGTGCACGGCTGGTGACGGTGCTGCTCGAACGCGTGCAGCAGTTGCGCGCCTTGGCGGCGCAGGCCGCACCGCTCGTGCCGGCGCTCGTGCAACGTCAGCAGCAGCGCTTCATCGAGCGCTTCAACGAGGCGCTGGCGGCCGCCGGTGCCTCCGACACCGAGTCGCCGCGCGAGCGCGCTCTCGGTGAGGCCGCTGCGTACGCGTTGCGCATCGACGTGGCCGAGGAGTTGACGCGCCTGAACGCGCACCTCGACGAAGTGCAGCGCCTGCTCAACACCGGCGGCGAGATCGGCAAGCGGCTCGACTTCCTGGTGCAGGAACTGCACCGCGAGGCCAATACACTGGGCTCGAAGTCGGCCACGCTGGAGCTGACCACCATCGCCGTCGACATGAAGGTGTTGATCGAGCAGGTGCGCGAACAGGTGCAGAACATCGAGTGATCGCCCCGTGGTGCCCGGTTCTGAGCGTTTGTCACGCTGAAGGGTCGGCTTCGCTGCGCAGCCCGTGCAGCAGCGCCCTACACTTTCGGCTGTGAAACAGCCCGCGACGCCGCCCGACGCCCGGATCGAGACGCCGGGCAACCTGTTCGTGGTCGCGGCGCCGAGCGGCGCCGGCAAATCGAGCTTGGTCAATGCACTGCTCGAGCTCGACTCGCACCTCGCGCTGTCGGTGTCGCACACCACGCGTGGCGCGCGCGGTCAGGAGCAGGATGGCCGCGAATATTGGTTCACCGACGAGCCGACGTTTCGCGCGATGGTCGAGCGCGGCGAGTTCTTCGAGTGGGCCTCGGTGCACGGCCACCTCTACGGTACGTCGCGCAAGGGCATCGAATCCCGCCTGGCCGCTGGCGAAGATGTCGTGCTCGAGATCGACTGGCAAGGTGCTCTGCAGATCAAGCGCCTGTTTGCGCATGCCGTGCTGATCTTCATCCTGCCGCCGAGTTGGGATGAGTTGCGCCAGCGCCTGCTGCGCCGGGGCGAAGACGCACCACCGGTGATCGAGACCCGCATGGCCAACGCGCGCATCGAGGTGGCGCAGGCCAAGCACTTCGACTTCGTTATAATCAATGCCCTCTTCGAGAGCGCGCTGTTCGACCTCAAAACGGTCGTGCATTCGCAACGCTTGAAGTTCGCCGCCCAGCGGCGCAACAAGTCCCTGGTGTTCAAGGCGCTCGACTTGCTCTAGTCGGTGCGCCAACAAAGGAAAGCTCGTTCATGGCCCGCATCACCGTCGAAGACTGCCTGCAGAAGGTGCCCAACCGCTTCCAGCTCGTGCTGGCCGCCACCTACCGGGCGCGCATGCTGAGCCAGGGCCACGCACCGAAGATCGAGAGCAAGAACAAGCCGGGCGTCACCGCGCTGCGCGAGATCGCCGCCGGCGAGGTCGGTGTCGAGATGTTGCGCCGCGTGCCGATCTGACAGTCAGCGCACCGAGCTGTGCACACCCAAAGGGCGCCCACGGGCGCCCTTTTGCATCGGTGAAGCCGGCGCGACACGGCGCGGGTGCCTGAGGCCGTCGACACGCGGGCCTCCCGGCGGCAAAGCGCGCCTCGACAGCGATCCGCGCTAAAGTCGGATCATGGGCATTCGTTCGTTCGCCGCCGAACTGCTGCCATCCGCGCTGCAGGGGTTCCAGCGTGTGACCGCCGCGGGGCCCGTCGCCCCGAAGCCCCAGGCCGCATCGTTCGCGGCATTGCTCGACAAGCTGGCGTACCTCGGCAAGCCCGAGCTGAAGCTGATCCGCGAGGCCTACAAGTTCGCCGACGAGGCGCACCTCGGGCAGTTCCGCGCCAGCGGTGAGCCGTACATCACGCACCCGATCGCCGTGGCCGGCCTGGTGGCCGACTGGCGTCTCGACGCGCAGGCCGTGATGGCTGCGCTGATGCACGACGCGATGGAGGACTGCGGCATCACCAAGTCGGAGCTGATCGAGCGTTTCGGTGCGCCGACAGCCGACCTGGTCGATGGCCTGACCAAACTGGACAAGCTGCAGTTCTCCACCCGTGAGCAGGGTCAAGCGGAGTCGTTTCGCAAGATGCTGCTGGCGATGGCGCGCGACGTGCGCGTCATCCTGATCAAGCTGGCCGACCGGCTGCACAACATGCGCACCGTCCAGGCCATTGCCGAAGACCGCCGCCAGCGCATGGCGCGCGAGACCCTCGAGATCTACGCACCGATCGCACACCGGCTCGGCCTGAACCAGACCTACCGCGAGCTGCAGGAGCTGTCGTTCGCGTGTCTCAATCCGTGGCGCCACTCCGCGCTCGAAAAGGCCCTGCAGCGCGCGCGCGGCCATCGGCGCGACATCGTCGCGCGCGTCGAGCAGGAGGTGGTGCGCGCGTTTGGCACCGCCAAGATCAAGGTGCAGGTGGGCGGGCGCGAGAAGACGGTGTTCTCGATCTACCGCAAGATGCGCGAGAAGCACACCAGTTTCGCGCAGGTGAGCGACATCTTCGGCTTTCGCATCGTGGTCGGCACGCTCAACGAGTGCTACCTCGCCCTCGGTGTGTTGCACCAGCTGTACAAGCCGGTACCGGGGCGCTTCAAAGACTACATCGCCATCCCAAAACTCAACGGCTACCAGTCGCTGCACACGACGCTCGTGAGCCCGCTCGGAACCGCTGTGGAGTTCCAGATTCGCACCGCCCCGATGCACGCAGTGGCCGAGTCGGGCATTGCGGCGCACTGGCTGTACAAGACCAAGGACAAGGACACGGACGAGGCGCAGCGCCTGGGCACGATGTGGCTGCAGTCGTTGCTCGACATCCAGGATGAGACGCGCGACGCGGCCGAGTTTCTCGAGCACGTGAAGATCGACCTGGTGCCCGACGAGGTGTACGTCTTCACGCCCCGCAGCAAAATCCTCTCGCTGCCGCGCGGCGCAACGCCGGTGGACTTCGCTTACGCGATCCACTCGGACGTCGGCGACCACACGGTGGCCGCGCGCGTCAACAACGAGCCGGTGGCTCTGCGCACCGAGCTACGCTCGGGCGACGTGGTCGAGGTGGTCACTGCCCCCGGAGCGCGCCCCAACCCGGCGTGGCTCAACTTCGTGCGCACCGGCCGCGCACGCTCGAAGATTCGGCACCACCTGAAGACGATGGAGCTGGAAGAGTCGCGCGCGCTCGGCGAGAAATTGTTGGCGCAGGCTCTGCGCGCCGAAGGCCTGCAGCTGCCGGCTACCAGCGACGACCCCGCCACCAATGCGCTGTGGCAACAACTGCTGCGCTGGAGCGGCAACCGCACGCGCGGCGAACTGCTCACCGACATTGCGATCGGCAAGAAGATCGCCACCATCGTCGCCAAGAGGCTGTCGCACTTCATGGCCGAGCAGGGCACCCGCCCCGACGCGGTGACGCTGACGCTGGGCCGCTACGCCACTGACGACGGCATGCCGCCGCATGCGTTGGTGCTGGTGGACGGCAGCGAGGGCGCGTCGCTGCAGCTGGCCACCTGTTGCCGCCCGATCCCCGGCGACGCGATCGTCGGCTACCTGGGCCGCGGCGAGGCGCTGCTGGTGCATACCGCCGAGTGCCACGTCGCGCGCCGGCTGGCCGACAAAGACCCCGAACGCTGGATGCGGGTGGAGTGGGCCGAGGAGCCGACGCGCACGTTCGAGACCGCGGTGATTGTGCTGGTGCGCAACGGCAAAGGTGTGCTGGCGCAGGTGGCGAGCGCGGTGAGCGCGTCGCAGGCTGACATCACGCACATCGACATGGGCGAAGACCGCGCGTCGGAGACGACCGAGCTGCGTCTGCTGATCACCGTGCGCGATCGCCTGCACCTGGCTGATGTGCTGCGCACGATGCGGCGCTGCCCACCGGTGTTGCGGGTGTGGCGCGTGAAGCCTTGACCATCCGACGCGGCCTGGCGGCCACGTCCCCTCGGGCGCATGGGCGTGCAGTGCCTACTCGGGTTTCGGGTAGCGCACGTCGATCACCTCGATCGTCTCGACGCCGCCTGGCGTCGTCAGCTTGACCTCGTCGCCTTCGCGCGCCTTCAGCAGTGCGCGCGCGATCGGCGAGATCCAACTCACCTCGCCAGCGAGGCTGTCGGCCTCGTCGATGCCCTTGATCGTGATCGTGCGCTCGTCGCCGCGCGCATTGGCGTAGGTGACCGTCGCTCCGAAGAACACCTGGTCGCTGCCGTGGTGCGCCGACGGGTCGGTGACCTCGGCAATGTCCAGCCGCTTGGTCAGGAAGCGGATGCGCCGATCGATCTCGCGCAGCCGCTTCTTGCCGTACAGGTAGTCGCCGTTCTCGGAGCGGTCGCCGTTGGACGCCGCCCACGAGACGACCTCGACCACCTTGGGGCGCTCGTCGTCGATCAGGTGCATCAGCTCGCCGCGCAGGCGCTGATAGCCCTGCACGGTGATGTAGTTCCGCGCGCCAGCCGGCACAGCGGGGGCCGCGGCGTCGCCTTCGTCATCGTCGGCGTCGTCGGTTTCTCGGGTGAAGGCCTTGTTCATGGCTCCCAGATGGTAGCCACGACGCCGGGGCCGCTACAAGCGCACGACCTCGATGCGGCGATTGGTTGCGGCGTACGGATCGGCCGCCTGCCTCGGCACCGACGAGCCCATGCCCACAGCATGCAGCGCGGTGGCATCGACGCCGCGTTCGATCAGATAGGCCTTGATGGCGTCAGCGCGCCGTTGCGTCAGGGTGCGCCGTGCTTCTGGGGGGCCCGACGCATCGGTGTGCACTTCGATGCGCACGGCTTGCGCGCCGTGCTCGCGCAACGCATCGGCCACCGCGTCGAGCGGCCGCATCAATTCGCGCGGCAACTCGGCGGAATCGAGCGCAAACGCATCGGCAGCCAGCACGTAGCGCCGCGGCGCGTGCAATGCACAACCGTCCTGGCCCGCGCCGCATGGGCCGCTGCCGAGCGTCGAATCGATGGCCTGCAGGTCGGGCAGCGCGGCGCCCTTGCGCAGCGCGTCGGCCGCGGAACCCGACAGCACGAGCGCAGCAATCGAGAGCAGCGCCCAAGGCAGGATGTCGATGGGTTGTCGCACGCGGTGGCCTTGGTGGGCGATGGGCGCCGGGGATGGCCGGGCGCGGTGCGGGTTGCACAGGTGTGATCGATGTCACGATCCTAGCGACGCGCCGCCGTGCAACCACCCCGGGGTTGGGGGACGGGCGGACCCGTACCCCGCTGTGCGTGCACTCGGGCGCGTGCCCGCTCAGGCGTCGCGGTAGGCGCCCGGCGCGGCGCCGGTCCACTTGTGAAACGCCCGGTGCAGCGAACGGGCGTCGCCGTACCCCAGAGTGAGCGCCACCTGCTCGATGCTGCGCCGGCTGTCAGCGAGCAGGCGCAGCGCCAGGTCGCGCCGCAACTCGTCGACCACCTGCTGCCAGCCGGTGCCTTCGGCCGCCAGTCTGCGTCGCAACGTCGCCACCGAGACACCCCATTCGGCGGACACCACGTCCACGCTCGGCCAGTCGCCGCCGCGCCGCAGGCGGCCACGGACTCGCTGCGCCCACTGGGACCCGCCCACCTGCTTGAGGAACACCGATGGCGGTGCATTGCGCAGGAACTCGCGCAGCGTGGCGGCGGTGGCCGCATGGCGCGCCGCCAGCAGTCCGGCATCGAACTCCAGCGACGTGCGCGCGGCATCGAAGCGAATGGTCGGTCCGAAGATGCGCCGGTACTCGGCCGCATGGGGCGGCTGCGGCCAGGCAAAGCGCGCCGCGCGGATCGTGATGCGGCGCCCCGCCAGCCAGCACAGCAGGCCCTGCAGCATCACCAGCAGCGTCTCGTCGGCAAAACGGCGCGCCGCCTCGGCTTTGATGCGGTTGTGCAACTCGAGCCGCGCGCGCGCGCCATCGCAGTGCAGCTCGATGCGCACATCGTCGAGAAACGCGCCAAAACCGCGCTGGGCCTCGCGCAGCGCGCTGCCCACCGTGCGATGGCTGAGCAACGCGCGACACAGCAGCGCGAAGCTGCCCACCTTCATGCGCCGCGAGTCGAGCCCGAAGAACTCGTCGTCGAGCTCGCTTGCTACCGCCAGCCACAAGCGGCCGAACGCTTCGGCGTCGACCCGTGCCGCCGGCTGCGCCAGCAGCTGCGGCGCCAGCCCGCAGGCGGCGAGCACGCGCGAGCGTGCCTCCGGGCCCAGCCGCATCACCGCGCCGGCCACGAAGGCGGCCGCCACCGTGTGCGCGCCGGGGCTGCTGGGAGGCATGGCGCCGCATTCTGGCAAATGCGCTCAAAGGGGCGAGCGATTCGGCCATCGCGCAGGTGGATCGGGAGCCCTAGACTGCGGTCTCACCGGCGCGCCCGCGAACGCGCTGGGCCGCGCTGGAGACCGCGATGACCGATCTGTCCGCCGAATTCAAGGCCCTGGCCGAGTACCGGCCCACCTACAAGGTGCGGTTCGTCACCGCCGCCAGCCTGTTCGATGGCCACGACGCCGCGATCAACATCATGCGCCGCATCCTGCAGGGCATGGGCGCCGAGGTGATCCACCTCGGCCACAACCGCTCGGTGGACGAGATCGTCACTGCAGCGCTGCAGGAGGACGTGCAGGGCATCGCGGTGTCGAGCTACCAGGGTGGGCACGTCGAGTACTTCCGCTACATGGTCGACCTGCTGCGCCAACGCGGCGGCGCCGACATCCAGGTGTTCGGCGGCGGCGGCGGGGTGATCGTGCCGGCGGAAATCCGCGAGTTGCAGAACTATGGCGTCGCCCGCATCTACAGCCCGGAAGACGGTCAGCGGATGGGCTTGCAGGGAATGATCGGCGAGATGGTGATGCGCTGCGACAAGGACCTGTCGCCGCACGCTCCAGGCGAGCTGGCCGCACTGCAAGGCCACGGTCAGGCCGCGTGGCGCGCACTGGCCCAGTTGATCACCGCGCTCGAGAACGGCTCCGCCGCCGAGGCACTGGTGAGGGCGATGCGCGGCGAGGCCAAGGCCAGCCAAGTGCCCGTGCTGGGTGTCACCGGCACCGGCGGGGCGGGCAAGTCGTCGTTGACCGACGAGTTGATCCGCCGCCTGCGGCTCGACCAGGAAGACCGCTTGCGCATCGCAGTGATCAGCATCGACCCGTCGCGCCGCAAGAGCGGCGGCGCGCTGCTGGGCGACCGCATCCGCATGAACGCGATCGGGCCGTGGAGCGACGGCGCGCGCGTCTACATGAGAAGCCTCGCGACGCGCGACACGGGCAGCGAGATCAGCGCGGCCCTGCCCGACGTGATCGCAGCGTGCAAGTGCGCCGGCTTCGACCTGGTCGTCGTCGAAACCTCGGGCATCGGCCAGGGCGACGCGGCGATCGTGCCGTTGGTCGACGTGCCGATGTACGTGATGACGCCCGAATACGGTGCCGCCAGCCAGCTCGAGAAGATCGACATGCTCGACTTCGCCGAGTTCGTCGCGATCAACAAGTTCGACCGCAAGGGGGCGCTCGACGCGCTGCGCGATGTCGCCAAGCAGGTGCAGCGCAACCGGCAGGCGTTCAAGCAGGCGCCCGACGCCATGCCGGTGTTCGGCACGATCGCCAGCCGCTTCAACGACGACGGCGTGACCGCGCTGTACCAGGCGATCAAGCCGCGCCTCGCCCAGCTGGGGCTGCCGCTGCAAGACGGCCGCCTGCCGCCGATGAACACGCGCCACAGCACGCATCAGCATCCGATCGTGCCGGCGGCGCGCACGCGTTACCTGGCCGAGATCGCCGACACGGTGCGCGGCTACAAGCGGCGCGCGCGCGAGCAGGCGGCGCTGGCGCGCGAGATTCAGCAACTGCGCGCCAGCCAGCGCATGCTGCGCGAGGAGAACGCCGAGAAGCACCGCGCCCGCGAAGCGCTCGAAGCGCTGGCCGTCGCGCGCGAGGCACGGCTGGCGCAAGATGCCAAGAAGCTGCTCGCGATGTGGCCCGAGATGCGCCAGGCGTACGCGGGCGACGAGTACGTCGTGAAGATCCGCGACAAGGAGATCCGCACGCAACTCGTGCACACCACGCTGTCGGGCAACAAGATCCGCAAGGTGGTGCTGCCGTCGTACGAAGACCATGGCGAGCTGCTGAAGTGGCTGATGCTCGACAACGTACCGGGCAGCTTCCCCTACACCGCCGGCGTCTTCGCGTTCAAGCGCGAGAACGAAGACCCGACGCGCATGTTCGCCGGCGAGGGCGACGCTTTCCGGACCAACCGGCGCTTCAAGCTGGTGAGCGAAGGGCTGCCGGCCAAACGGCTGTCGACCGCGTTCGACTCGGTGACGCTGTACGGCTCCGATCCCGACCCGCGGCCCGACATCTACGGAAAGGTCGGCAACTCCGGCGTCAGCATCGCGACGCTCGACGATCTGAAGGTCCTCTATTCCGGTTTCGACCTGTGCGCGCCGAACACGTCGGTCAGCATGACGATCAACGGGCCGGCGCCGACGATCCTGGCGATGTTCATGAACACCGCGATCGACCAGCAGCTCGACAAGTTCAAGTCCGACAACGGCCGCGAGCCCACCGACACCGAGGCCGGCAAGATTCGCGAGTGGGCGCTGTCGAATGTGCGCGGCACCGTCCAGGCCGACATCCTGAAGGAAGACCAGGGCCAGAACACCTGCATCTTCTCCACCGAGTTCAGCCTGAAAGTGATGGGCGACATCGCCGAGCACTTCGTGCACCACGACGTGCGCAACTTCTATTCGGTGAGCATCAGCGGCTACCACATCGCCGAGGCCGGCGCCAACCCGATCAGCCAGCTGGCGTTCACGCTGTCCAACGGCTTCACGTTCGTCGAAGCGTATCTGGCGCGCGGCATGCACGTCGACGACTTCGCACCCAACCTGAGCTTCTTCTTCTCCAACGGCATGGACCCCGAGTACACCGTGCTGGGCCGCGTTGCGCGCCGCATCTGGGCGGTTGCGATGAAGGAAAAGTACGGCGCCAACGAGCGCAGCCAGAAGCTGAAATACCACGTCCAGACCAGCGGGCGCTCGCTGCACGCGCAGGAGATCGCCTTCAACGACATCCGCACCACGCTGCAGGCGCTGATCGCCATCTACGACAACTGCAACTCGCTGCACACCAATGCCTACGACGAGGCGATCACCACGCCCACTGAAGAGAGCGTGCGACGCGCGATGGCGATCCAGTTGATCATCAACCGCGAGTGGGGCCTGGCAAAGAACGAGAACCCGAACCAGGGCGCCTTCGTGATCGACGAACTGACCGAGCTTGTGGAGGAAGCGGTGCTCGCCGAGTTCGAGCGCATCACCGAGCGCGGCGGCGTGCTGGGCGCGATGGAGACCGGCTATCAGCGCAGCAAGATCCAGGAAGAGAGCCTGCACTACGAGATGCTCAAACACACCGGCGAGCATCCGATAGTCGGTGTCAACACCTTCCGCAACCCGCACGGCGACCCCGTTTCAGAGCACATCGAGCTGGCGCGCTCCACCGAGGACGAGAAGCAGTCGCAGCTGAAGCGCCTGGCCGACTTCCATGCTCGCCATGCCGCCGAGGCACCGGCAATGCTCAAGCGCCTGCAGCAGGCGGTGATCGACGACCGCAACGTCTTTGCGCTGCTGATGGACGCGGTGCGTTGTTGCTCACTTGGTCAAATCACCGCGGCGCTGTTCGAGGTGGGCGGCCAGTACCGGCGCAGCATGTAGGCCGCGCAACCCCTAACAGCGTCATGCCGGCCGGTGGCGCGCCGGCCGCGCGAACTCGATAATTCGTGCCATGTCGCGCCCGGGGGCAACGTCGGCTTCATCGAAGGGGCTGCGTTTGGCGCGCAAAGCGTGGCAGCTGCTGCATCAAGACTCCGCGCGATCGATCGAGTTGGCGCGCGAGGCCTTCCAGGCTTGTCAAACGCACGACGATCGGACCGGCCAGGCCTGGGCGCGGCTGGCCATCGGCTACCACCTGCTGTACTTCGGCACACCCGCCGAGGCCCGAGTGGAGCTGCACGCTGCGCAGGCGCAGTTCGAGGCGCTGGACGACCGCGCCGGCCACATCCTCGCGGGCACCGGGCTGGCGCGCTGCTTGTGGCGCGAAGGCAAGTTCGCGGCGTCGCTCGAGCAGGTGCTGCCGCTGCGCGAGCCAGGCTTGCAAGTGCTGCAACACGAACAGCGCGGCGTGCTGCTCAACACGATTGCAGGCTGCTATTCGGCGCAAGGCCGATCGGAGCAGGCCTTCGCCTACATGTACCAGGCGCTGCGCGACTCCGGGCCCACGCACGGACACGGCTTCGACGCGGTGCTGTACTGCAACCTCGCTCACGAGCTGCAGCAGATCGGCGACTACCACGAGGCGTTGCGCTACCTCGATCAAGGCATCGCGCGCTGCAACGAACTCAGCAACGCGCGCCTGCTGTCGGTGCTGCTGGTCAACCGCATCATCTGCCTGACCGAGCTCGATCGCGCGCAGGAGGCGATGCTCGATGTGCTGCGCGTGCGCCAGCTGCCCATCGGCCCCCAAGGCCGCGGCACGATGGCCACCTCGTTCGAGACGCTGGCCATCGCCGCTTTGCGCGCGGGCGAGCTGCAGGCCGGCCGCGAGCTCGTCGAGTTGGCGTGGGCCGCGCCGCGCGCCGACATCCCCGACGAACACGTCGAGCTGGCGATCGCCTCCGCGCTGCTCGAAGGCCAGCAAGGCCGCTGGGCCGAGGCGCTGCAGCAGCTCGACCGCGTGCTGCCGCTGGTCGGCGCCGAAGACAACGACGCCGCCGAGGGCCTGAGCCTGCGCGTGCGCTGCATGTATTTGCTGCTGCGCTCGGAGATCCACGAGCAGCTGGGCGACACCGCGCAGTCGCTGGCGCACATGCGCCTCTGGCAGCAGCTGCACGTGGCGCGCGCCCACCTTGCCTCGCGCGCGCGCTACCAGGCGGCTGCGTTGCAAACCGAGCTGATGCGCCTGCAGCACAAGCTCGACGAGCAAGCCTCGCAGCGCCGCAGCAGCGAGCGGGCCAAGCTCGAGCTGGAAGCGGCCAACGCACAGCTGTCGCGCAAGATCGGGGAGGTGCAGGCGCTGCAGTCGGCGCTGCAGGAGCAGGCCGTGCGCGACGCGCTGACAGGCCTGTTCAACCGGCGCTACCTCAATGAGACGCTGCCCACCGCACTCGCACTGGCACGACGCGAGCACCAGGCGCTGGCCGTGGCGATCATCGACCTCGATCACTTCAAGTCGGTCAACGACCGTCACGGCCACGGCACCGGCGACACGCTGCTGGCGGCGTTCGGCCGTCTGCTGGCCGAGCACTGCCGCAAGAGCGACGTGGCGTGTCGCTACGGCGGCGAGGAGTTCTGCCTGTTGATGCCGCGCACCGACGCCGTCATCGCGCAGCGCAAGATCGCGCACCTGTTGACGCTGTGGCAGCAGCAACGCTTCGAGATCGGCGGCGAAACGCTGCAGGGGCTCAGCTTCTCCGCCGGCATCTCCGATTCGATGCGCGCGCCGCTGTCGCCGCAGATGCTGCTGCAGGCTGCCGATCAGCAACTGCTTGCCGCCAAGCAGCGTGGGCGCAGCCGCGTGCTGGCCATGGGCATCAGCGAAAGCCCGCAGTCTTGAGGTCCGCGCGCTAGCTGACCTTGTAGGTCATCAGGTGGATGCTGGTCTCCGTGGCACCGATGCCCTTGATGAGCCGCAGCCGCTCGAGCACCTGGCCAAGCTCGGTGAGGTTCGACGAACGGATCTCTGCCAGCAGGTCCCACCGCCCATTGGTGTCGTGCACCGCGGCGACACCGGGCTCGCCGATCAGTGCCGCGATCACCTTGCGCATCTGATTGCCCTCCACCGCGATGCTGGTCCACGCCTTGATCTCGTTGGGTTCGGTGTCGGGCTTCAGGCGCACCGTGTAGCCGGTGATCACGCCGTCGTCCTCGAGCCGCGTGATGCGGTTCTTGACCGTCCCGCGCGACACGCCGAGCTTGTGCGCGAGCGTGGCCACCGTGCTGCGGGCGTTCATGCGCAGCAGGCCGATCAGCCGCTGATCCAGATCGTCCATTGAGCAAAGTGTCAGCAGGCCCTGCCGTTTTGTCAAGAAACTGGACCAATTGCTGCATTGTCGGCGCTTTTCGCTGCCGTGCGGCCTCGAAACAATGGAAGCGCTGCCGTGCCCCACCGATTGCCATGACGATGCTGCTCACCCCCCGCGACGTCGCGCACATTGTGCGCCGGCAGGGGCTCGCGGGCGCGCTGCGGCGCATCGCGCAAGCCATCGAGACCGACTTCAAGCGCTGGCCGGCATTCGACAAGAGCGCGCGCACTGCGAGCCATTCGCGCGACGGGGTCATCGAGCTGATGCCGATCAGCGACGGCGTGCGCTACAGCTTCAAGTACGTCAACGGCCACCCCGGCAACACGCAGCTCGGCCTGGCCACCGTGATGGCATTCGGCGTGCTGGCCGACGTCGCCACCGGGCAGCCCGAATTGCTGAGCGAACTGACGCTCACCACCGCGCTGCGCACCGCGGCCACTTCGGCGCTGGCCGCTCGCTGGCTGGCACGCCCCGACAGCCGCTCGATGGCGCTGATCGGCAACGGCGCGCAAGCGGAGTTCCAGGCGCTCGCGTTCCATGACCTGCTCGGCATCGACGAGGTCCGGCTCTACGACATCGACCGCGCGGCCACCGAGAAGCTGCAGCGCAACCTGCGCCATGTGCGGGCGTTGAAGCTGATCGCCTGCAACAGCACCGCGCAGGCGGTGCGCGGCGCTGACATCGTCACCACCGTCACGGCCGACAAGACGCGCGCTGCGATCCTGAGCGCTGACGTCGTCGAGCCCGGGATGCACATCAACGCGGTCGGCGGCGACTGCCCCGGCAAGACCGAGCTGCACCCCGACGTGCTGCGCGGCGCGCGCGTCGTCGTCGAATACGAACCGCAGACGCGCATCGAGGGCGACATCCAGCAAATGCCGTCGGACTTCGCGGTCACGGAGCTGTGGCGGGTGCTGCAGGGCCGGGCGGCGGGCCGCGAGCACGCGCGCCAAGTCACCGTGTTCGACTCGGTGGGCTTCGCACTCGAAGACTTCTCGGCGCTGCGCTGGCTGCACGAGAGCGCGCTCGAACTCGGCCTCGGTGCCGCGATCGACCTGGTGCCCGAGCTGGACGATCCGAAGGATCTGTTCTCGCTCGTCGCCCCGGCGCCGCGCGCGCGGCCGGTCGCCGCGGCGACAGCCGCTTTTCAATCAATCTGAACTGCAGCTGAATCGGCGCTGCGCTCAGGTGCGCGATGGTTGCGGCCGCCGCCTCGCGCACGCACGTCCATCGGGCGCTGTCGCGCTCGAGACAACCCACCTGTTTCCGATGACCCGGGTTTGTTCGGGGTCGCGAAACCACGGCTTGTTGGGGCCGGTGCCCTCGACCTAGAGTGGCGCTCTCTCACACACAACGATTCGGAGACAAGCATGTCGTTTGCGTTCGCCTTCAGGCGGCTCGCGCTGGCTGCTGTATGCGCCGGCTTCGCAGTCACCGCCAGCGCTGGTGTCTCGGTGCGTTTCAGCAGCACCGATCCGACCGCCACGCCCTTCCCGAGTGATCGCTTCACGACGCGCGACTGGAGCAACAACACGTTCCGGCGCGTCAACCTGCCCTTGCCTGCCGACTGCAGCAGCACCGCCGCCAAGGCCGCCGAATGCGCGGACATCGCGGTGATCAACGAGCTCGACGGCTTCTCGACGCAACCGCGCGTCACGGTGCCGTTCAGCGGTGCGATCGACCCGACCAGCGTCACCAGCGACACCGTGTACTTCGTCAACCTCGGCGACACGCTGAGCCTGCGCGGCTTCGGTCAGCGCGTGGGCATCAACCAGGTGCTGTGGGACCCGGCGACGAACACGCTGGCGGTGCAACCCGACGACCTGCTGCAACAGCACTCGCGCTATCTGCTGGTGGTGACCAACGGCGTGCGCGACGCCAACGGCGAGCGCATCGACGACGGCCGTTTCAGCGAGAACAATGCGCGCGGCAGCCAGGAGTACGACCGCGACCTGCGCGACGGCATGCGCAGCGGCTCGCACCGCAACCGCATCGTCGCAGCGAGCTTGTTCACGACGCAGAGCATCACCGCCGACTTGCAGAAGATCGCGCATCAGATCAAGCGCTCGCGTCCGGCGCCGGTGAACTTCGTGATCGGAACCGACCTCGGCAGCGGTGCCGCGACGCGCGCGGTGTTCGCGCTGCCGGGCATCCAGGCCATCCAGTTCAACCGCCAGAACAGCGTGGCCGGCGCGCTGACGCCCGGTTTCCTGCCGACGCCGGCGCTGTCGGTGGTGCCCGGCTCGGTGGCCACGATCGCCTACGGCCGCTTCAGCTCGGCCGACTATCAGACACCGGGCAAGTTCATTCCAGTCACCGACACGCTGACCGGGGCGCCGGCGCCGCAAGGCAGCAACCAGCTGATCGTGCAGATGTTCCTGCCCGCGGGCCCGAAGCCGGCGGCAGGCTGGCCGGTCGCAATCTTCGGCCACGGCTTCACCGACAGCATGTACGGCGCGCCGTGGACCCAGGCATCGATCTACGCCGCACACGGCATCGCGACGATCTCGATCAACGTGGTCGGGCACGGCGGCGGAGCCGCCGGCATGCTGAACGTGCTGCGCACCGGCAATACCCCGGTGACGGTGCCTGCCGGTGGCCGCGGCATCGACCAGGACGGCAACGGCACGATCGATTCGACAGAGGGCGTCAATGCCAACGGCGCGCGCAACATCATCGGCAGTCGCGACGGCCTGCGCCAGACGGTGGCCGATCTGATGCAGCTGGTGCGTCAGATCGAGGCCGGCATCGACGTTGACGGCGACGGCAGCGTCGATCTCGACGCCAAGCGCATCTACTACGCCGGCCAATCGTTCGGTGGCATCTACGGCACGATCGTTCTCGGTGTCGAGCGTGACATCGAGGCCGGCGTGGTCAACGTGCCGGGCGGCTCGATCACCGAGATTGCTCGCCTGAGCCCGTCGTTCCGCCCGCTCAGTGCGCTGGCGCTGCAGGCGCGCGGGCTGCTGAATCTGCCGCTGGCGCCGCCGCCGGCGTTTCCGCTGCAGTTCAACGAGAACATTCCGTTGCGCAATGAGCCGCCGCGGGTCAACACGGTGCCCGGCGCGATGGCGATCCAGCAGGCGCTCGATCGCTTCCAGTGGGTGCAGCAGGCCGGCAACCCGGTGAGCTATGCACAGCACATCCGCAAGCAGCCGCTGCTCGGCAACGGCGCGAAGCCCGTGATCGTGCAGTTCGCCAAGGGCGACCAGACCGTGCCTAACCCGACTGCCAGCGCACTCATCCGTGCCGGCGACCTGGAGGACCGGGCCACTTACTATCGCAACGACCTCGCGTTCGCGGCCAACGCGGCGACACCGAAGAACCCGCATACGTTCCTCACCAACATCGCCGGCGGCGGACTGGCGCCCAGCGTTGCAATCGGCGCGCAGACGCAGATCGCCACCTTCTTCGCGAGCCGCGGCGTCACGCTGATCGATCCCGATGGCGCGGGGCCCCTGTTCGAGGTGCCCGTGGTGCTGCCGCTGCCTGAAACGTTGAACTTCATCCCGTAGCGGACCGCGGCGCTGTGCCGTCGCGGCGAGCGGCGACGGCACAGCAGTTACCAATGGCCCCCCGGCGTCGGGGGACCGAAGGGTGCAGGTGCGCTCGGATAATGCGGCGCAAATCACACCTGCGCTCATGCAACTCGCTGCCGCTGCCACCTCGTGCGTTCGTCGCGTCGGGCGACTGGCCACCGTCATCGCGCTGCTCGCCACGGCGCTCGGCGCGTCGGCGCAGAACGCCAAGCCCGTCAGGAAGCCGGTCCAAGCGGCCTCAGCGCCCAGCGCGCCGGCCGAGGTGCCGTTCGTCAACGGCCATCGCATCGCGCCTGCACCGGCGTGGGTGATGCCGGTCGACGCGCCCGTCAAGGCTGCAGGCGCTGTCGCGCACGGCCCGAGCTACCGCGTGCTGCTGTCGGACGTGCAGACGCGCCTCGATGCGCCCGGCGAGCAGCAGCAGTACGTACGCTCGCGCCTGGTGGCCACTGAGAGCGCGGCGCTCGCCGAGGTGTCGAAGGCCGAGCTGCACTTCAACCCGGCGTACCAGACGATGACGCTGCACGAGGCCGCGCTGTGGCGCGACGGCGTGCGCCATGATCGCCTGCAAGGCGCACGCATCGAACTGCTGCGCCGGGAGGAGCGTCTCGAGCAAAGCACGCTCACCGGCACGCAGACTCTGCTCGTGGTGCTCAACGACGTGCGCGTCGGCGACGCGGTCGACGTCGCCTACACGCTGCACGGCGCCAACCCGATCTTCAAGGGCCGCTTCGCGGACAACTACCAGCTGACCTTCGGCTCGGTGGCCGACGTCGTCCACGTGCGCGTCGATCATCCGGTGAGTCGTTCGCTGCGCGTCAAGGGCATCCGCGCCGACGTCACGCCGGAGCTCACGCGCGACGGCGAGCGCGAAAGCCTGCGCATCGTGCGCCGCGACGTGCCGATGGTGCGCGGCGAGGACCAGGTGCCGCCCTGGTACAAGGTGTGGCCCTCGGTGCACATCAGCGAATATGGCGATTGGAACGAGGTTGCACACTGGGCCGACGAGTTGTTCGCCGACGGCGCCGACCTCGGCCCGGAGCTGAGCGAGCGCATCGAGGCGTGGCGCGCCAGAGGCCTGCCGCGCGAGCGCCTGGCCGCCGAGGTGCTGGAGGCGGTGCAAGACGAGGTGCGCTACTTCAGCGCCAGCCTCGGCGAGAGCTCGCACCGCCCGAAAGCGCCGGCGCGCACCTATGCCGAGCGGCTCGGCGATTGCAAGGACAAGGTCGCGCTGCTGAACGCGATGCTGCAGCGCCTCGGGTTCGATGCACGGCCGGCGCTGGTGTCGCTGCAGCGCAATCGCGGCATGGCCGACTACCTGCCCGGTCACGACCAGTTCGATCACGTGATCACGCGGCTGCAGCTCGACGGCAAGGTGTACTGGCTCGACCCCACGCTGCAGAAGCAAGGGCGCGGGCTCGACACGCGCGGCCAGGCCAGCTACGGCATGACGCTGGTGGTCGCCCCCCAGACGCAGGCGCTGGCGCGCATCGAGCCGCCGCCCGCGGCGTCGGAGAGCATGGAGGTCGACCAGACGTGGGACTTGTCGGACCTGGCGCGCGCCGCGCAGTTCACGTCGATCGTGCGGCTGCGCGGCATGGCCGCGGAGTCGTGGCGCAATGCCGTGGCCGCTGGCGGCACCGACCGCATTGCCGAAAACCTGGCCGGGGCCTGGGCGCGCCTGATGCCCGGCATCAAGCAGACCGCCGCGCCGCAGGTCCGCGACGACCGTGAAGCCAACCTGTTCGAATTCGAGCTGCGCTACGAGGTGCCCGCCTTCGGCACCTACGAGCGCGGCACGCTGACCGTCGAAGCGCCCGCGATCGAGATCCTCGACACGCTGGTGGGCCCGCGCGAGGGGCGGCGCGAGATGCCATGGCTGTACGACCAGCCGCGCCAGATGCGCCAGCGCGTGCGCGTGATCGCACCGCGGCGCTTCCAGTCGCGCCCGCCGGCGCCGCAGGAAGTGAGCGACAAGCACTTCAGCCTGAGCTCGCGCATGGAGGTCGATGGCAACCGGTTCACACTGCTGCTCGGCTACACGCGCAAGCTCGACGAAGTGCAGCCCGCCGATCTGGCAAGCTACCGCGAGCGCATCCAGTCGGCGCGCCGCCTGAGCGGCACCACGCTGCGCCTGCCGCTGCTCGACGCGGAGCGCCTGCAGGGCGTGTTCACCGACATCGAGCGCCGCGTGCAGCGCCAGTACGGTTCCAACGGCGACGCGCTGCGCGAGATGGTGGTGCGCCAGGAGCTCGAGGTGGCGTTGGCCACCGAGGTGCTGAAGAACGCGGGCGAGCAGTCGCCGCTGGTCGGCCCTGTGCTGGCCAAGCGCGCGATCGCCAACAACATGCTGAACCACTTCGACGCCACGCTGGCCGATGTCGACAAGGCGCTGCCGCTCGGCGCTCAGCCGAGCGAGCTGCTGTACGCGCGCGGCATTGCGCTGCTGTCGCTTGGCCGCATCGATGAAGCCGCTGCCGCGATGCGCAGTGCGCGTGAGCCGGGTGGCCGCACCTTCGTCACCAAGGGCCTCGGCAATGCGCAGTACTACCAGGGGCAGTACGCC
>Ga0207675_100000619_pt1 | contig 34751 bp, 32 predicted proteins | sample KBSSwiS42_FD_184305 | JGI IMG/M metagenome (GOLD analysis project Ga0207675, IMG submission 184305) | Switchgrass rhizosphere microbial communities from Kellogg Biological Station, Michigan, USA - KBS Switchgrass S4-2 (SPAdes) (version 2) | ecosystem: Host-associated > Plants > Roots >...
GGTCGTGCTCAACTTCGGCGTGGTACCGCTCCGCGTAGTCCGCGACCCGGTCGAGCGCGGCGACGACCGCGCCGGACCGGCGCTTGATCGTCGCGGCCAGGCCGACATGGTCGAGGTGGTGGTGTGTGGCGAGGACGAGCTCGATGTCCTCGATGCGCAGCCCCTCGCGTCGCAGCCCGGCCTCGAGCGCCGCCAGCGCGGCGTCGTCGCGCGGGCCGGTGTCGAGCAGCGTGAGTGGGTCCCCGCGCAGGAGCCAGGCGTTCACCGAGCCGATGTGCGCGAGCGGGAGGGCGATGTCGACGACCTTAGACATGAAGTGAGTTCAAGTATGGCATAGAAAGCGCGGGTCGCCAAGCGACCCCGACGACCCCGAACGCCAGACGAGATTGGCACTTGCAAAGCTCACCTCAGGCCAATATGATCTGAAGTCAGTTCAGAATACGAAGAGGAGATGAAGATGAGCACCGAGGTGCACGTGAACGGACGCCGGGCCACGCAGGAGGTCATCCAGTACGAGGCCGCCGACGGCGTGGCGACGATCTGGCTGAACCGGCCCGAGGTCAAGAACTGCGTCAACTGGGAGCTGCTCACGAACCTCGGCGCGGCGCTCGAGCGCGCGGAGGAGGACGACGACGTGCGGGTCGTGCTGATCCGTGGCCGGGGGCACACGTTCTGCGCCGGCGCCGACCTCAACATGCTCGACTCCGAGTTTCTCGGGACGACGAACAACTCGGTGAAGATCGCCCAGGTCTCCGCGCGGACGTTCGATCGCGCGTTCAACCTCGCCAAGCCCACGATCGCTGTCGTCGAGGGCTACGCCGTCGCCGGCGGCTTTGAGCTGATGATCTCCTGCGACTTCTGCATCGCGGCCGACGACGCGAGGATCGGCGACTTCCACATCCGCCGCGCGCTGTTCGGCGGCGCCGGGCCGATCTACCGCCTCCCGCGCTACATCGGCCTGCGCAAGACAAAGGAGCTGCTCTTCACCGGCAAGCTGCTGTCCGGCAAGGAGTGCGAGGACTGGGGTCTCGCGAACGTCTCGGCGCCCGCCGAGGAGCTCGAGCAGGCGATCGCCGACTTCGTCGCGCCGATGAAGGACAAGAGCGCGTTCACGATGCGCATCACGAAGCTCGCGGCGAACCGCGGCCTGGACGGCGACACCGAGACGCTCATCGCGCTCGAGAGCATGACCTGCAACGTCGCCCACCAGTCCGAGGACGCGCGCGAGGGCGTGCAGGCGTTCCTCGAGAAGCGCGACCCCGTCTGGCGCCACCGCTGAGCGCGGCGATGGACTTCGCGTTCGACCCGGCGACACTGGAGCTCCGCGAGCGGCTGCTGCGGTTCATGAACGAGCTCGTGTACCCCGCGGAGCCCCGGTTCCGCGATGAGGTCGCGGGCGCCGGCGACCGGTGGCAGACGCCGCCGGTCGTCGAGGAGCTCAAGGCCCACGCGCGCGAGCGCGGACTGTGGAACCTGTTCCTGCCGCCGATCCACGACCACGGCGCGGGCCTCACGAACGCGCAGTACGCGCCGCTCGCGGAGATCACCGGCCGCAGCCCGTGGATCGCGCCCGAGGCGCTGAACTGCTCGGCACCGGACACCGGGAACATGGAGCTCCTGTCGCTCTTCGGCACGCCGGCGCAGAAGGCGCGCTGGCTCGAGCCGCTCCTCGACGGGACGATCCGCTCGGCGTTCTCGATGACCGAGCCCGACGTCGCCTCCTCGGATGCGACGAACATCGCCACGCGCATCGAGCGCGACGGCGACGACTACGTGATCAACGGGCGCAAGTGGTGGACGTCGGGCGCGATGTCGCCGCGCTGCGAGCTGCTCATCGTCATGGGCGTGACCGACCCGGACGCCGAGCGCCACCGGCGCCAGAGCATGATCCTCGTCCCCAAGGACGCGGCCGGCGTGCGGATCGAGCGCTCGACGAGCATCTTCGGATACGACGACGGTCCCCACGGCGGGCACGCCGAGGTCGTCTACGACGACGTCCGCGTCCCGGCGACGAGCCTGCTCGGCGAGGAGGGCGACGGCTTCCGCCTGGCCCAGGAGCGCCTCGGCCCCGGCCGGATCCACCACGCGATGCGGGCGATCGGGATGGCCGAGCGCGCGCTCGAGATGATGTGCCGGCGCACCGCGTCGCGGTCGGCGTTCGGGCGGCCGATCATCGAGCACGGCGTCGTGCAGCGCTGGATCTCCGAGGCGCGGGTGCGGATCGAGCAGGTCCGCCTGCTCGTCCTCAAGACCGCCTGGCTCATGGACACCGTCGGCAATCGCGGCGCGCGGATCGAGGTGTCGGCGATCAAGGTCGCCGCGCCGGAGGTCGCGACGTGGGTCATCGACCGGGCCATCCAGGCGTACGGCGGCGCCGGCGTGGCGCAGGACCATCTCCTCCCCGAGCTCTACGCGGTGGCCCGGATCCTCCAGATCGCCGACGGCCCCGACGAGGTCCATCACATGGCGATCGCGCGGCGCGAGACGCGCCGTTACCGCGAGGCCGTGGCCGCCTCCGCCTGACCGGCACGCGCGCGGTCCATCGGCAGCCCGGCGACCGCCAGGCAGCGCCTCACGTAGAAGTCGCCGACCTCGGAGAGCTCGAGGCCGCCGCGCGGGCGGTACCAGTGGAAGACGCTGTTGTACAGGCCGAGGATCGCCCGCGTCAGCAGGCGCGCGTCGGCCTCGGGGATCGCGCCCTGCTCCATCCCGCGCGTGAGGAACGTCGCCCACGCGAACTCGAGATCGCGCGTCCGCGTGCGCGCGAGCTGGCGCGCCTCCTCCTCGCGCACGGACGTCCGGTGCACGCCGACGAGGACCTGCTCGGAGACGAGCAGGCGGTTGCGCAGCACCTCGTGCTCGGAGAGGTCGAAGGCGCCGTCGAGCACACCGGTCAGCGCTGCGACGAAGTCGTCGTGCTCGCCGGTGATCCGCTCGAACTTCTCGAGATCGGCCTCCAGCGCCTCGGCCATGATCTCGTAGAGGCAGTGGAGCTTGGACTCGAAGTAGTGATACAGCGCCGTCGAGCCGATGCCGACCGCAGCCGCGACGTCGGCCCACTTCGAGTGCTCGTAGCCCTCGCGGCCGAACTGGTCCGTCGCGACCTCGAGGATCGCCGCGCGCTTGCTCCGCGACGACGTCCGCGGCGCGCTGCGGCGGGCGGTCTGCGACTGGCGGGGTTGCGGCACGGCGTTCCTTCCGGAGTTGAAGTCGAGTTGAGAACGATACCAGCCGCTCCGGTGGCGGTGAGCGGACGGCCGCTGCTGGTGCGCCGAGAGCCTGGGGGCCTTGCACCCGACACGGTGGTCTCATAGAATTGAAGTGACTTCAGGTAAATCAAATCTAGGAACGCAGACATGTACAAGAGTGGAGTCGTCATCGTCACCGGCGCGAGCTCGGGGCTCGGCGAGCAGCTCGCCGTCGCGCTGTCCGGCGCCGGCGCGGTCCCGGTGCTCGCCGCGCGCCGCGCCGACCGCCTCGAGGCGCTGTGCGCCGAGCTGCCGGGCGCGGACGCGATCGCCTGCGACGTCACGGACGCGGCGGACCGCGAGCGGCTGATCGCGACGGTCATCGAGCGCCACGGGCGCCTCGACGGGCTCGTGAACAACGCGGGCGCCGGGGCAACGGGCCCGGCGCTGCAGATGACCACCGAGGCCTTCGCGCACGTGCTCGATCTCAACCTCACGGCGCCGTTCGCCCTGTCGTGCCTGGCCGCGCGCGCGATGCGCGAGACCGGCGGCGGCGCGATCGTCAACGTCGCGTCGGTGATGGGCCTGCGCTCGATCGGCGAGATCCCCGACGCGGCGTACGTGGCGTCGAAGGCGGGGATGATCGGCCTGACGCGCGAGCTCGCGTCGCAGTGGGGCCGCTACGGGATCCGCGTCAACGCCGTCGCGCCCGGCTTCTTCGCCTCGGAGATGACCGCCGAGCTCGGCGACGACCCGGAGGCGTTCCCGGAGTTCCTGCTCGCCCGCACCCCGCTGCGCCGCGGCGGGCGCCCCGGCGAGCTCGACGACGCCGTCCTGTTCCTCCTCGGCGCCGGCAGCAGCTTCGTCACGGGCCACGTGCTCAGCGTCGACGGCGGGATGGCGGTTCGCTAGACACGCGCTAGCCGGCCAGCACGTGCCGCCCCGCCGCCACGAGGGGGGCCACGAGGCGCTGCGCCTCCTCGAAGCCCGACCCGAGCATCGCGCCGCCCGCGGCCCGCGCCGCGATCCCCTGGCAGACGACCGCGAGCTTGAAGAACGCGAATGCCTGGTACCACTCGACGCCCGAGACGTCGAAGCCGGTCCGCGCGGCGTAGCGCTCGACGACCTCCGCCCGCGTCGGGAAGCCCTCCGCGGCGGTCACCGGCGCGACGATCCGCGCCGCGGCGACGACCGGGCCGTCGCCCGGCTCACTCCAGAACGCGAGCAGTGCTCCGAGGTCGGTGAACGGGTCGCCGAGCGTGCTCATCTCCCAGTCGAGCACCGCGACGACGCGCCCCGGGGCCGTCGCATGAAGGACCGTGTTGTCGAGCCGGTAGTCGCCGTGCACGATCGCCGCGGCGCGCTGCTCGGGCAGCGTGCGGACGAGCGCGTCGCGCAGCGCGTCGAGCGCGGGCATGTCGCGCGCCTTCGAGGCCTCCCACTGCTTCGACCACCGCCGCAGCTGGCGTTCCATGAACCCGGCGGGGCGCCCGAAGTCCTCGAGGCCGACCGCGCGCGGGTCGACCGTATGCAGGTCCGCGAGCACGTCGACGAGCGCGGCGCCGACCGCCGCGCGGGCGGCCGGCGTGTCCGCGTAGCCGGCCGGGAGCGCGTTGCGGCAGACGTGGCCGACCACGCGCTCCATGACGTAGAACGGTGCGCCGAGCGGGCCGTCGGCGCCGGCGAAGTGCAGCACGCGCGGCACCGGCACCGCTGTGCCCTCGAGCGCGGTGAGGACGCGGTGCTCGCGGGCCATGTCGTGGGCCGTCGGGAGGATGTGCCCGAGCGGCGGCCGCCGCAGGACGACCTCGCCCGCGTCGGATGCGACGCGGTAGGTGAGGTTCGACTTGCCGCCCGAGATCAGGGCGACGTCGCAGCGCTCCCAGCGCGGGTCGTGCAGCGCCGCCGCGAGCGCCGGACCCACGATCTCGGGCTCGGCGCCGGTGGCGATCGCCTCCAGGCGCTGGCTCGTGGGGTCACCGAACCCGGTCCCGGTGGCTCGCGTCGTGATGGTGTCGCTCCTCATGTCAGCTGACGGGCTCCGGCACCGCGGCGGCGGCGAGCGCCCGGCCGAGCGCGCGCTCGTGGTGGGCGGCGTCGCCGAACTGCCCGTCGCGCACGACGATCCGCCGCAGGAACCGGTGGGCCGGGTGCTCGGCCGTGACCGCGATCCCGCCGAAGACCTGCATCGCGCCGTGCGCGACCTCGCGGGCGGCGCGCCCGACGTAGGCCTTGGCGATCGCGGTCGTCCGCAGCGCCTCGCCGGCGTCCTCGTCGAGCGCGGCCGCGGCGTACAGCACCGACGACCACGAGCTCGCCTGGCGCACGTACATGTCGGCGAGCAGGTGGCGCAGCGCCTGGAAGCTCCCGATCGGGCGGCCGAACTGGCGGCGCTCGCCGGCGTAGCGGACCGCGTCGTCGAGCAGGCGCCCCGCGGCGCCGACGGCCTCGGCGGCGGCGAGCAGGGCGCCGATCGCCGTGAGCCGTGCGATCGCGTGCGCCGCGCCCGCGCCCGTGACGACGTCGCCCTCGCCGACCGCGACCGCCGCCAGGTCGACGGCGTGCATCGGCGCGGTCGGGTCGAACCCCGCCTGCTCCGCGGCGCTCAGTCCGGCCGCGTGCGGCGCGACAACGGCCAGCGCCGGCCCGTCGGGCGCCGCCGCGACGACCGCGATCCGGCCGGCCGCCGCGAGGTGCTCGACGGCGACCTTGCGCCCGGAGAGGGCGGCGTGCTCGAGCGTCGTCCGCGGCGCGGCGCCCCACCCCGAGCCCGGCTCGAGGATCGCGAGCGCGACGGCGTCCTCGCCGCCGCACAGCGCCGGGAGGCCGGAGGACGTGACCGCGTAGCGCACCGCTGCGCTCGCGAGGTACGGCACCGGCGCGAGGTGCTCGCCGAGGGCACGGGCGATCACACACAGCTCGACGGGGCCGAGCCCGTCGTCCGCACCGACCGCGAGGGCGCCGAAGTCGGTCAGACGCCGCCACAGCGTGTCGCGCGCGTCGGCCGTCCCGCTCGGCGCCTCGGGTGCCGGCCGCCACTCGCGGTCGAGCAGCGTTCCGACGGCCTCGCTCAGCCAGGTCTGCTCGTCGCTCAGCTCGAGGTCCATGGGGCTCACTCCGTGGGCAGGCCGAGCACGCGCCCGGCGATGATGTCGCGCTGGATCTGCTGGGTGCCGCCGTAGACGGTGGCCGCGCGCGAGTAGAGGTAGGTCTCGTGCCAAAAGGCGTCCTCGTCGGCGTCGTCTTCCTCGCCGTGCTGCAGCGTCGGCCCGAGGACCTGCAGGGCGGTCGCTGCGAGCCGCTGCTCGGATTCCGCCATGAGCAGCTTCACGCTCGAGCTGTCGGGGCCGACGGCGCCGCCCTGGAGGAACGCCCCGACGGTTCGGTACGCGTGGTGGCGGAGGACCTCGACGCCGATCAGGGCGCGCGCGAGGGCCACCTGCGCCTGCGCGTCGTCGATCAGCGCCGCGCCGTCGACCGTCCGCTCGGCGGCGACGCGTACCGCGCGGTCCAGCCACGTCCGGAGCTTGACCTGGCGCGGAAGCGCGGCGGTCCCGCGCTCGTGGCCGAGCGTGTGCATCGCGATCTTCCAGCCGTCGCCGCGGCCGCCGAGGAGGTTCTCCTTCGGCACCACGACGTCGTCGAGGAACAGCTCGCAGAACTCGGCGTGGCCGGTGATCTGGGTCATCGGGCGAAGCTCGACGCCGGGCGCGCGCATGTCGACGATCAGCATGGAGATGCCCTTGTGCTTCGGCGCGGCGTCGTCGGTGCGCGCGAGCACGCCGCACCACCGCGCGAACTGGCCCCATGACACCCACGTCTTCTGGCCGGACACGACGTAGTGGTCGTCGTGCTCGACGGCGCGCGTGCGCAGCGACGCGAGGTCCGAGCCGGCCTCGGGCTCCGAGAACCCCTGGCACCAGATCTCCTCTGCCGACAGGATCGCCGGGATGTGACGCCGGCGCTGCTCGTCGGTGCCGAAGCGCAGCAGCGACGGCCCGAGCACGTCGAGGCCGACGACACCGACGTACTCGGGCGCGCCGGCGGCGGCGAGCTCCTGGTCGATGACGATCTGCTCGGCGGCCGGGCCCCCGCCGCCCCCGAGCTCGCTCGGCCACGCCCGGCCGACGTACCCGGCTGCGTGGCAGCGCGCCTGCCAGCCGCGCAGCGCATCCATGCGAGCGTCCAGCGCGCGCGGCAGGTCGCGCGGGTCGAGCCCCTCGGCGTCAAGGAAGGCCCGGATCTCCTCCTGGAGCGCGCGCTCGGACGGCGTGGGAGTGAGTCGCATGGCGCGGCACACTACCAAAGTGACGTCACTTCAGCTATTCTTTCATCGCGAAGGCCGGAGCCACCTCGCCGGATCGGCGGCACGCGCCGCCGATCGGGCGGCGCGGACGGCCACGATCGACGAGACTGACCGGGGAGAGGAACTGAGGATGTCCACGCTGCGCTTCCAGCCCGAGGCCGCGCGCTTCTACGCGGAGGGCCACTGGCGCTCCGGCGACCTGTGGGAGGACTTCGCCGAGCGCGCCGCAGCGAGGCCCGGCTCGACGGCGCTCGTGCTCGACGACCGCGCCGTGACGTACGCGGAACTGCGCCGCGCGGCGCTCGCGTTCTCCGCGCGGCTCGCCGCCGCCGGCGTGCAGCCGGGCGACGTCGTCGTCCTGCTCGGGCGCCACTCGATCGAGGCCGCCGTCGCGGTGCTCGGCGGCCTGCACCGCGGCGCCGTGCTCGCGCCGCTGCCGCCGATGTTCAACGCCACCCAGGTCGAGGCGGTGAGCCGGCAGGCCGGCGCCCGCGCGATCGTCGCGTTCGGCGGCGACCGCGAGATCGCCACGTGCGAGCACGTCGCGCAACACGTCGACGCGCTCATCACGCTCCGGGCGGACACGCTCGACGCCCTGCTCACCGAGGACGCGCCGGACGACCGCGCGGCCCGCCACGCCGACGACGTCGCGGTCGTCATCCACTCCTCGGGCACGACGTCGGAGCCGAAGGGCATCGTGCACTCGAGCAACACGCTGCGCTACGCGACCGAGGGCCTGTGCCGGCGCTGGCGGCTGTCCGCGGACGACACGTACCTCGTCGTGTCGGAGTTCGGGTTCGTCGGCGGCCTCGTCTTCGGCTACCTCCCGGTCCTCCTCACCGGCGGCACCGGCGTGCTCGCGAGCCGCTGGGACGCCGAGGACGCGCTGCGCCTGATCGAGCGGCACCGCTGCACGTATGTCCTGTTGATGCCGACGCACGGCGCCGACACGCTGCGGGCCGCCGAGGCCACGGATCGCGACCTGTCCTCCATGCGCGTGCTCGCCGCGCCCGGTCTCACGCCCGAGCGCCGCCTGGCCATGCGGGAGGCCTTCGGCGTCCCGCCGCTCGCCGACTACGGCCTCTCCGAGGTCCCGGGCCACACGGCGCACGAGCTCGACGAGTCCGAGCCGAAAGTGGTCGCGACCGAGGGCCGCCCGTACGACGGGACGGAGATCCGGATCCTCGGCGCCGACGACGCGCCGCTGCCGGCCGGCACCGTCGGCGCGGTCGTCGTCAACGGGCCGAGCCGGTTCCTGTCCTTCCTCGGCAACGACGACCTCACGCGCGCGTCGCTGACGAGCTGGGGCGGCTACCGCACCGGCGACCTCGGCTACCTCGACGAGGACGGGCACCTCGTCTACGTCGGGCGCAGCAAGGACATCATCCGCCGCGGCGGCGTCACGGTCGTGCCGGCGGAGCTCGAGCCCATCCTCCTGCGCCATCCGGCCGTGCACGACGCGGCGGTCGTGCCACTGCCGGACGAGCGCCTCGGCGAGCGGGCGTGCGCCGCGCTCGTCATCAAGCCCGGGCGGCGCGCCCCGACGCTCGCCGAGCTCCAGGCCTTCCTCGAGGCCGAGGGCGTGGCGAAGTACACGTGGCCGGAGTCCATCCAGGTCTTCGACGACTTCCCGCGGACGCCCTCGCTGAAGGTCGTCAAGCGCGAGGTCGTGCGCCAGATCGTGGAGCGCGGGGCGGTCCCGGCGGGCGCGAGCGCGCGCTGACGCCGTGCCCCGGTTCTGCCGCTTGCGCTTCGCCGCCGCGTCCGCGATACTTACCTAACATGAATTCAGATCAACCAGGACGAACTCGGGGTGGGCGCGGCAGTCGCCCGCGCACCGAGGGCGCCAAGCGCGGCGAGATCCTCGCCGCGGCGACGGAGCGCTTCGGCCGGGACGGCTACGAGGACACGAAGTGGGCGGACATCGCCGCCGACGTCGGCGTGGGCCCGACCGCGCTCTACCACTACTTCGAGTCCAAGCAGCACTGCCTGTACGTGATCATGGACCAGGCGCTCGAGGGCTTCCGCGTGCGCTTCGAGGCCCTCACCGGCGACGACGGCGGCGAGGCGGCCGGCGCGCTCGCGGCGGTCATCGGCGACGCGTTCCGCCTCTCCGAGCACGAGGTCCAGCGCAACCGGGTCCTCGTCGCCGAGCAGGGCCTGCTGTCCGGGCGCAGCGGCTCGCCGCGCGAGGAGGAGGCGCGCCAGGCGGCGCGCGCCCGCACCCGCGACCTCGAGTTCGCATGGGCGAGCTTCCTCGCGCGCGCCATGGAGCGCGGCGCGATCCCGGAGAACGATCCGCGCCTGCTGACCCGGGCGATCCTGGGCCTCTACAACAGCATCTGGCACTGGTACCGCCCGAACGGGATCGTCGCCCTCGACCGGGTGGCCGGCTTCTTCACCGAGCGGACGTTCGCGCTCGTCGGCCTGGCGCCGGATGCCCCCGAGCTCGGGAGGGCCGCCGCATGACGTTCTTCGAGCGCTACTTCGCCGCCCTCGACGGGCCCGATCCGCACTCCTCGCTCGACCTCGTCGCGGCGGACGTCGTCTTCTCCATCCAGTGGGCCGCGGGCGACGACCGCAAGAGCCGCCAGTTCACCGGCGGGCGCGAGGAGCTGCGCGGCTTCATCGACGCCGGCGACATGGCCGGCTGGGCCCACCACGTGCTGCACGGCGGAACGGAGGGCGACGTCGAGTTCGCCCTCGGCGAGACGCGCACGGACGCCGGCGAGCGGCTCGGGACGTTCCTCGCGGTCGCGCAGCTCGACGGCGACGGTCGGATGGTGCGCTATATGGTCGCCCGGTCGCCGGCGATCGCCTTCGACACGGGCGCGCGGGTCGATGCCGGCTGACGCCCGGACCGTCGGCGACGGGTTGATCGCCGGGGCGCCGGACGCCCCGGAGCTCGTCGGCTCGCGCTGCCGGCACTGCGGCGTCGTCGCGTTCCCGCGCCAGGGCTCGTGCGCGGCGTGCACGTCGGACGACGTCGAGGAGCGGCGCCTGGGCCGGCGCGGCACGTTGTGGACCTGGACGGTCCAGTGCTTCGCGCCGAAGTCGCCGCCGTACGCCGGCGCGGCCGACGGCTTCGAGCCCTACGGCGTCGGCTACGTCGAGCTGCCGGGCGAGGTGCGCGTGGAGGCGCGGCTCACCGAGGCCGATCCGGCGCGGCTGCGCATCGGGATGCCGATGGAGCTCGTGCTCGTCCCGGCGCCCGGTTCGGACGGCGCGCTGACCTACGCTTTCGCGCCGGCGGAGGATCGATGACGGCGTCCGCCGATGGTGTCGCGGTGGTCGGGGTGGGCATCCATCCGTTCGGCCGCCACCCGGGCGTGTCCGGCCTCGACATGGCCGCGATCGCCGCGCGCGCGGCGCTCCGCGACGCGGGCCTCGGCTGGCGGGACGTCGAGTTCGCCGCCGGCGGCTCCGACGCGGGCGGCAACGCCGACACCACCGTCTCGGTGCTCGGCCTCACCGGCGTGCCGTTCATCAACGTCCGCAACGGCTGCGCGACGGGCGGCTCGGCGCTCGCGACCGCGCACGCGATGCTCGCCTCCGGCGCAGCGGAGACCGCGCTGGTCGTTGGCTTCGACAAGCACCCGCCGGGCGCGTTCGACCCGCGGCCCGAGGACTGGGGGCTCGACCCCTGGTACGGCGAGACCGGCCTGATGCTCACGACGCAGTTCTTCGCGATGAAGATCCAGCGCTACATGGCCGAACACGGCATCAGCGCCTCGACGCTCGCGAAGGTCGCCTCGAAGGCGTTCTCGAACGGCGCGCGGAATCCGAACGCGTGGCGGCGCAGGCCGCTCTCGGAGGATGAGGTGCTCGGCTCGAAGATGGTCAGCCACCCACTCACGCAGTACATGTTCTGCTCGCCGGGCGAGGGCGCCGTCGCGCTCGTGCTCGCGACCGGGCGGCGCGCGCGGGCGCTCGCCCGCACGCCGGTCTGGCTGCGCTCCGTCGCCTTTCGCACGCGCCGCTTCGGCTCGTTCGAGGTCTTCAGCCCGTCGATCCCGCTCGAGTCGGCCCCGTCGCCGACGAGCGAGGCGGCGGCCGCCGCGTTCGGCCAGGCCGGGATCGGCCCCGAGGACGTCGACGTCGCCCAGCTCCAGGACACGGAGTCTGGCGCCGAGGTCATGCACCTCGCGGAGACCGGCCTATGCCAGGACGGCGAGCAGGAGGCGCTCGTCCAGGACGGCGCGACGCGACTCGATGGGCGCCTGCCCGTCAACACCGACGGTGGCTGCCTCGCGAACGGGGAGCCGATCGGCGCCTCCGGCCTGCGCCAGGTGCACGAGGTCGTGCTCCAGCTGCGCGGCGACGCGGGCGAGCGCCAGATCGCCGGACCCGCGCGGGTCGGCTTCACGCAGGTGTACGGCGCGCCGGGCGTGAGCGCATGCGCCGTGCTGAGCCGCTGAGGCGCGGTTCGCCCGTGGGTCGCCCGACCATGCAGGCCGTTCAGCTCGTCGAGTGGCAGCGGCCGGCGGAGCTGCGGGCGGTCGCGCGGCCCGAGCCCGGCCCGGGCGAGGTCCTGCTCGAGGTGCGCGGCGCCGGGCTCTGCCACTCCGACCTGCATCTCGTCCACTGGCCGGCGGGGACGCTCCCGTACGAGCTGCCGTTCACGCTCGGTCACGAGGTCGCGGGCGTCGTCACGGGGCTCGGTGCCGGTGTCGACGGCGTCGAGCTCGGCGATCCGGTGCTCGTCTACGGGCCGTGGGGCTGCGGGGCGTGCCGGCCGTGCAGCCTCGGGGCCGAGCACCTCTGCGAGCGTCCTGACCGCGTCCGCGGACGCGGCGCCGGACTGGGCCGCGACGGCGGCCTCGCGGAGGAGATCGTCGTCCCCTCGGCTCGCCACCTGGTGCCGCTCGGCGACCTCGACCCGCTCGCGGCCGCGCCGCTCGCGGACGCGGGCCTGACCCCTTATCACGCGATCCGCCGGGCGCTGCCGCTGCCGCCGGGCTCGGGCGCGGTCGTCATCGGAGTCGGCGGGCTCGGGCACGTGGCGGTCCAGCTGCTGCGCGCGCTCACCGCATGCCGCGTCATCGCGGTCGACCGCCGCGCGCTCGCCCTCGAGGCGGCCGCTGCCGCCGGGGCGGCGACGACGCTGCTCGCCGACGGCCTGGCGCCGGACGAGGTTCGGCGGGCCGCCGGCGGGCGCGGTGCGGCGCTCGTGCTGGACTTCGTCGGGGTCGACGCGACACTGGCGCTCGCGGCCGGTGCGGTCGCGCCGGGCGGCCACGTGTCGATCGTCGGCGTGGGTGGCGGGTCGTTCCCGATGCGCTTCGGCGCGGTGCCGCCCGAGACACCGGTCGTCTTCTCGAACTGGGGGACGCGCGCTGAGCTCGCCGAGGTCGTCGCGCTCGCGCGGTCGGGCGCCGTCGCGCTCGAGATCGAGCGGGTGCCGCTCGCGGACGTGCCGGCCGCCTACGGGCGGCTCGAGGCCGGCGCGGTCGCGGGTCGCGTCGTCGCGGTGCCGTAGGCCGGCGGTGCCGCGCCGCCGCGGTGCGGTGGCGCGGCGCGCGTGGCCGGGCGCGCGGCGGCTACCAGTCGTTCGGGAAGCTGGCGACGCGCGGATACCCGCGGTCCATCGCGCGCAGCGGGTCCCGGTGGCTCGGGATGCCCGTGGGGTCGGGCTCGGCCGGTGCGGCGACAAGCGACCACCGGACGAGCGCGACCTGACGGCGATGGGCTGAGAGCCTGGACGTCTCGGTGACCTTCGGTGCCTGCATGACTGTCGACCCCCACAAAGCCGGGTTAGAACTGAAGTCACTTCAGGATAAGTGCGCGGGGGCCGGCTGTCAAGGGGTCAGACCGCTGTGACGAGCCCGCCGTTGGGGCTCAGCGTCGCGCCGACGAAGTACGCCGCGTCGTCCGACGCGAGGAACGCCACCGTTGCCGCGATCTCCTCGGGCGTGCCGAGCCGTCCCGCCGGCGTGCGCGCGATCTCCGCGCGCCGGCCGGCGTCGAGCGCGCCCTTGAGCCGACTCGTGTCGACGAAACCGGGCGCGACCGCGTTGACCCGCACGCCCTGGACGATCAGCTCCTTCGCGACGGACCGTGTGAAGCCGAGGATCCCGGCCTTCGCGGCGGAGTAGTGCGGGTGGCCGGCGCAGCCCTCGAGCCCGCAGATCGAGGCCATGTTCACGATCGCGCCGCGCCCGCGCGCCGCCATCGACCGGGCCGCGGCGCGGGTGCCGTAGAACGTCCCGTCGAGGTGAACGGCGAGGATCTGGCGCCATTCCTCGTCGCTGAGCCGGATCAGAGCGTCGAGCGGGGTCTCGACCGCGCCCTGCGCGCGCTCCTCGCGCTGGGCGGCGAGGCGCGGCGCGATGCGCTTGACGTGCGCGACGCCGACGGCGCCCGCGTTGTTCACGAGGATGTCGAGCGGGCCGAGGTCGCGCTCGGCGTCGGCGAGCGCGCGCTCGACCGCGGCGCTGTCGCTCACGTCTGCCGCGACGGCGAGGCCGCCGCCCATCGCCGCGACCGTCTCGCGCGCGCCATCGAGCGCCAGGTCCAGCACGGCCACCATCGCCCCCTCGGCCGCGAAGCGCCGGCAGATGGCGGCGCCGATGCCCGCACCACCTCCCGTCACGACCGCGATGCGGCCCTCGAGTCGTCGGGCTGCGGTGTGGGCCGGGGCGGGGGTGTCGATCGTCGTCATGTCTCTCCTCCTCGCGGTACGGCGGACGTGTTGCCCGCCGCTTGTCATTGTGACAAACTGAAGTCATGTCAGGCAAGCGGCGAGGCGGCAGCGGCGAGGTCCGCGGGCTCATGGGCCGCGAGGTCCAGCCCGTGGCGCATCCGCGCGACGAGCTGCGCCCAGACCACTTCCACGTCGTCGCCGTGCCGGTGCGCGAGCCCGGACCGGGCGAGGTCCTCGTGCGCAACACGTGGACATCGGTCGATCCCGGCCTTCGCGTGCGCCTGCGCGCGACGGGCCCCGACGGCTACTTCGCGGCCTTTCCGCTCCGGGCCGCGATGGACGGGATCATGACCGTCGGCGTCGTCGTCGCCTCGCGCGCGGACGGGTTCGCGCCCGGCGACACCGTCTGGCACGCGGCCGGCTGGCGCGACTACGCCGTCGTCCGCGCGAACGAGCCCGCGCTCGGCGGCCTCGGCACGCTCACGCGCCTGGACACGGCGCTCGCGCCGGCCGAGTGGTACCTGGGGCCGCTCGGCGGGATGGGCCTGACGGCCTACGCCGGGCTCCTCGCCGCCGCGGAGCTGCGCGGCGGCGACGTCGTCTGGGTGTCCGCCGCGGCGGGCGCCGTGGGGAGCCTCGCCGCTCAGTTGGCAAAGCTGCGCGGGCACCGCGTGATCGGGAGCGCCGGGTCCGCCGCGAAGGTCGCGTACCTGCGCGACGAGCTCGGGCTCGACGCGGCGTTCGACCACCGCGCGGCGCCGGTCGCTGCGTCGCTGCGCGCCGCCGCGCCCGACGGCATCGACGTCTACTTCGACAACGTCGGCGGCGCGCATCTCGAGGCGGCGCTCGGCGCGCTGCGCCGGGGCGGGCGGGTCGCCCTGTGCGGGGCCGTCTCGGAGTACGAGCGCGCGAGCGGGGCGCCGGGCCCGCGCAACCTCTTCCAGGCGATCGCGCAAGGTCTGACGCTGCGCGGCTTCCGCGGCAGCGCGCACATGGATCGAATGGCCGAGATGCAGCGCGAGGTCGCAGGCCTCATCCGCGATGGGCGCCTGCGCCACCGCGAGTCGATCGTCGAGGGCCTCGAACAGGCGCCGCAGGCGCTCGCGCGCGTGCTCGCCGGCGCGACGATCGGCAAGACGCTCGTGCGGATCGCGTAGCCGGCTACGCGCCGTGCGAGCCCGCCCACGCAAGATGGCCGCCGTCGACCATGTACACGCCGCCCGTGATGAACGACGCGTCGTCGGAGGCGAGGAAGCACACGAGCTTCGCGACCTCCTCGGGCGTGCCCATGCGATCGAGGATCTGCGGCGCGACGAGTGCGCGCTCGCGCGCGGCGGGATCGGGGCCGCTCGCGATGTGCTCGCGGGCCATCGGCGTCGCGATGACGCCGGGGCAGTAGCAGTTGCAGCGCACGTGCGGCCCGAGGTCGACGGCCGTCTGGCGCGTGAGCTGGAGGACGCCGCCCTTCGTCGCACAGTAGGCCGGGGCGTTCGCGAAGCCCACGTGAGACGACACGGAGGCGGCGTTCACGATGCTCGGGCCGCGCTGCGAGCGCCGCAGGTGCGGCGCCGCGAGCTTCGTCGCCAGCCACGGAGCCCGGAGGTTCACCTCGTAGACGGCGTCCCATACCTCGTCGGGCAGCGTGTCGACCGCGCAGTCCGCGGTGAGCATCGACTCGATGATGCCCGCGTTGTTGACGAGGACGTCGAGGCCGCCGAAGCGCTCGACGGTCTCCGAGACCATCGCCGCGATCGCGTCGCGATCGCGCAGGTCGCAAGCGATCGCGAGCGCCTCCGCGCCGAGGTCCCGCACGAGGTCCGCAGTCTCGGCCGCGGTGTCATCGCGGCGGTCGACGACGGCGATGGCACCCGCGCCGCGCCGCGCCATCTCGACCGCGATCGAACGTCCGAGCCCCTGTCCCGCGCCGGTGACGATGGCGATCTTCTCGTCGAGCATCGTCGTCACGCCGTCGCGTCGACGAAGGGACGGGCCGCGGGGCGGCGGCCGGCGATCGCCTCCGCCGCCGCGCGCCCCTCGGCGATCGCGTGCGCGACTTTTCGCGGGACGAGCGCGTCGCCGACCACCCGCACTGCCGGCCCGCCCGGCACGAGCGCGCGCCAGTCGCGCGCGATGCGCTCTCCGACGACGACGACCGCGTCGGCGGCGAGCTCCTCGGTCGCCCCGGAGAGCACGTTGCGCAGCACCGCGCCGCCGGTGGTCACCGCGTCGAGCGCGGTGAGCGCGCGAACCGCGATCGGCGCGCCGCGCAGGCGGCCGAGGAGCTGCACGCGACCCTCGGGGGGCAGGGTCGCGCCGAACGCCGGGGCGGGCGTGACAACAGTGATCGCCGCACAGCCCGCGCTGACGCCGAGCTCCACCGCGCTCGCGCCCGGCCACCAGCCGAACCCGTCGTCGACGACGACGAGATGCGAGTGCCCCGCGAGCGCCTCCGGCCCGGCGGCGAGCGCCTGCGAGGACGACAGCGCGTGGGCGATGCCGGGCAGCGCCGGCGCCACCTCCGTGCTCCCGACGGCGATCACGACATCGTCGAAGCCCTCGAGGTCGTCGGGCCCCGCGAGGGTGCCGAGGCGCAGCTCGACGTCGCGCGCGCGATCGAGCGCGGCGGCATGGAAGCGCAGCAGCGCCCCCCAGCCGGCCCGGTTGGGCGCGGCCGCGGCGACCGCGAGCTGGCCGCCGATCGTGGCGCGCCCGTCGAACACGACGACCTCGCGCGAGCCCGCCAGCGCGGTCGCGCACTCCAGGCCGGCCGGGCCGGCGCCGACGATCGCCACGCGACCGCCGGCGGTGGCGCCGCCGGCGGATGCGCGCACGACGAGCGGCGCCGCGGGCCGCGGGCCGTCGCGCCCGGGGCCGAGGTCCGGGTTGACCGAGCACAGGAGCACGGGGTCGAACGCGCGGCAGTCCTCGTTGCAGGCGACGCACGGGCGGACCTCCGCCTCGCGCCGCGCGAGCACCTTGCGCGGCATGTCGGGGTCGGCGATGAGCGCCCGCGCGACCCCGACGAGGTCGGCGCCGGCGGCGAGCGCCGCGTCGATCGCGTCGCCCGCCCGGAACGCCTGCGAGACGAGCAGCGGCACCTCCACGAGCGGGCGGATGCGTCCGAGGTGCGGCAGCAGCGGCGGCTCGGCGGTCGCCATGTCGCGCACGTACGTCGTGCGCACGCCCACCGTCAGGTTGACGTAGTCGGCGATCGCGCTCGCGTGCGGCAGCAGCTCGCACAGCCCGTCGAGTGTGAGCCCGGCCTCCTCGCCGCCCTCGGCCGACAGCCGGATGCCGATGCGGGCCTCGGGCGCCGACCCGCGGATCGCCGCGACGATCCGCTCCAGCAGCCCGAGCCGCTCGGAACGCGACGAGGCATCCGGGTTCGTCACCGCGGAGAGCACTTGGGCAAGGAGGTAGCCGTGCGCCGCATGGAGCTCGACGACCTGGAAGCCCGCCTCGACCGCATTGACCGCCGAGACCCGGAAGCCCTCGACGATCGCATCGACCTCGTCGTCCGCCAGCGACCGCGGCCGCGTCGGCTCGCGCGGCGAGCGCACCGGCGACGGGGCGACCGGGTGGTACCAGGTCTCCGCGCCGGTGGTCTCGCGGCCGAGGTGCACGAGCTGGCAGGCGGCGATCGCCCCCTCGGCGCGGATCGCCTCGGCCCGGGCGGCCATGCCCGCGCGCGCCTCCGGGCGCCACGCCTCGGTCGTGATCCGCCGCCGCCACGTCGACTCCGGCGCGGTCACCGTGCCGCCGACGATCAGCATCGCGGCGCCGCCCGCCGCCCGGCGGCGCCAGTACTCGGCGTCACCGGGCAGCGGCACGCCGTCCTCGATGAGGCCGCGCCCGTGCGCGGTGCCGACGATCCGGTTTCGCAGGCGCAGCCCGGCGATGTCGAGCGGCCGGGCGGCGCGGGGAGTCGACGTGGTCATCGCGGGCGGATCAGCCCCCGGGCCCGCGGCCGCCGACGCTCGCCAGGTAGCCCGCCACGTCGACGCGCGCCTCGCCCCAAAGCAGGTCGAGGCGCAGGCGGCCGATCTTCCAGCCGTCGACCTCGCGCCGCAGCTCGACGTCGTAGCGTCCGACGAGCAGCTTCGCGGCGTCCGGGTCGGCTTCGAACACCTGGTGGGACGTGTGGTAGACGAGCGCGGTGGCGCGATCGCCCTCGACGTCGACGTGGTAGACGCTGAGGAAGTGGTGCTGCCACACGACCTCGGCGATCGCCGCGCCGATCCACTCCGCGACGGCCTCGCCGCCGGTCACCGGATCGGCGTTGCCGTACTGCGCGACGAGCTCGTCGGCCAGCAGGCGGCGCAGGCCGGCGACGTCGAAGCGGTCGATCGTCGAGGCGTAGCGGTACAGCGTGTCCGTCACGTCCGCGCGGTCCTGCAGCGCGCGGACGGCCGGATCGGCGCTCACGGTTGCGCTCATCACGCCACCTTCATCCAGAGGCTCTTGGTCTGCGTGAGCTCCTCGATCGACGCCTCGCCGAGGTTGCGACCGTGGCCGGACTGCTTCACGCCGCCGTAGGGCACGGACGGGTAGACCATCTGGTAGGTGTTGACCCAGACGGTCCCGACGCGGAGCGCGCGGCCGGCGCGATGCGCCCGGGCCAGGTCGCTCGTCCAGACCCCCGCGGCCAGCCCGAACTCGGTGTCGTTGGCGATCCCGTAGGCCTCCTCCTCGGTGGAGAAGCTCAGGATCGACATGACGGGGCCGAAGATCTCCTCCTGGGCGATCGTCATGTCGTTGCGCACGCCGGTGAAGACCGTCGGCTCGTGGAAGAAGCCGCGCTCGCCGTGGCGCTCGCCGCCGAGCGCGAGCTCCGCGCCCTCGTCGCGCCCGAGCTGCACGTAGCGCTGGACGCGGGCGAGCTGCTCGGCCGATACGAGCGGGCCCATGTCCACCTCGGGGTCGAACCCGCCGCCGATCCGCATGCCGCGCGAGCGCTCGACGATCATGCTCGTCACCTCGTCGCGGATGCTCTCGTGCACGAGCACGCGCGTCCCGCACGTGCACACCTGGCCCGACGCGCCCCACACGCCCATCGCCGCCGCGGCGGTCGCGGCCTCGAGGTCGGCGTCGGGGAAGATGATCGACGGGCTCTTGCCGCCGAGCTCGAGGGAGACGCGCTTCACGCGCGCCGCAGCCGCGGCCTGGATCGCGCGGCCGGTCGGGCCCGAGCCGGTGAACGTGATCGCATCGACCTCCGGGTGCTCGACGATCGCGGCCCCGACGGACTGACCGGTGCCCTGGACGACGTTGAAGACGCCGGGCGGGATCCCCGCCTCGAGCGCCAGCTCGGCGACGAGCACGGCGCTCATGGGCGTCTGCTCGGCCGGCTTGAGCACAACGCTGTTGCCGGCCGCGAGCGCGAACGTCGCCATCGCCGCGGCGGCCGTCGGCCCGTTCCACGGGACGATCGCCCCGACGACGCCGATCGGCTCGCGCACCTGATAGACGGCGAACTCGTGCGGCACCGCGGGAACGCTCCCCTGGAGCTTCGTGGGCCAGCCGGAGTAGTAGTCGATGCCGTCGACCGCGAACTGGACGATGAAGCCGGCGTAGAGGCGCAGCAGTCCCGAGTCGATCACGTCGAGCTCGGCGAGCTCGTCGGCGTGGTCGGCGAGCAGAGCCGCGAGGCGTCGCAGCCGGCGCTCCTGCTCGAGCGGCGCCAGGAACCGCCAGCGCCCGTCGTCGAAGGCCGCGCGGGCGGACCCGACGGCGCGGTCGACATCGGCGCGCGCGCCGGCCGCCGCGGAGGCGACCTGCTCGCCGGTCGCCGGGTCGACGACCGGCATCGTGGCCTCGTCCCGGGACGGCACGACCTCGCCGTCGATCACGTGGCCGAACAGCGGCCGCGCGAGCGCGCGGGCCGTCGCGGCCGAGACGGGATAGGTGGGGCGTGCGGTCGTGGCGCTCATGGCGTGTCGGCTCTCCTCGTCCTCGGGGCGGCGGGTCCACAGCACGTAGCTGAGTTTACTTCGATTCAGGATATGCGGCCGTCGGCGCGCCTGTCAAGGACGCCCGGTGGGATCTCACGAGTCTGCCCCGCGCGAGCGCCTATGCAGAGACGAAAAATGACTTGACTTCTGCTCGCAAGTGTGGCTACGATCGCCACAGCTGAAGTCAGTTCGGGAAAAACCGTGGTGCGAAGCCCGGGGTCGTCCCGACTCGCCCGGAGGAGAGGAATGCTCGGAGAGATGGAGGTGGCGATCGCCGCCCCCGAGACGCAGCCGGCCGGCCCGCCGCCCGTGCTGCGGCTCGAGCGGCTGTCCAAGACGTTCGGCGGGACGCGCGCGCTGCGCGACGTGACGCTCGAGATCGCGCCCGGCGAGGTCCACGCACTCGTGGGCCAGAACGGGTGCGGCAAGTCGACGCTCATCAAGACCCTCGCCGGCTACCACGCGCCCGACCCGGGCGCGCTCGCGTGGCTCGACGGCGAGCGGTTCGAGCTGTCGGGCGTCGGCGACCGCCACGACCGGCTGCGCTTCGTGCACCAGGACCTCGGGCTCGTCACCGAGCTCAGCGCCGTCGACAACCTGGCCCTGAGCCGCGGTTACGCGCGCACGCGGCTCGGGTCGATCGACTGGGCCCAGCAGGAGCGGACCGCGCGGGCGCTCATCGGGCGGTTCGGCATGGACATCGACGTCCACCGGCCGCTGAAGGAGGCCACGCCGGTCGAGTGCACGGTCGTCGCCATCGCCGCCGCCCTCGAGGGCTGGACCGGCGGCGGCGTCCTCGTCCTCGACGAGCCGACCGCGGTCCTGCCGCACACCGAGGTCGAGCGGCTTCTCGAGATCGTGCGCGAGGTCCGCCGCGGCGGCACGAGCGTCCTCTACGTGTCGCACCGGATGAACGAGATCTTCGACATCGCCGACCGCGTCACGGTCCTGCGCGGCGGCCGCGTCATCGGCACGCGCGACGTCGCCCACCTGACCCCGCAGGCGCTCGCGACGATGATGGTCGGCGAGGACGTCGACCTGTCGGTCCGCCGCGAGGCGCCGAGCACCGCGCGACCCGCCGCGCTCGAGGCGCGCGACGTGCGCGCCGGCGTCCTGCGCGGCGTGAGCCTCGCCGTCGGCGAGGGCGAGGTGCTCGGCATCGCCGGCCTCCCCGGCTCGGGCCGCGAGACCCTGCCCTATGCGCTCGCCGGCGCCTGGCCGGGCCCGGTGAGCGGCGCCATGCGCCTGCCCGCGCAGTCCGACGCGTGGACCGACCTCGCCGAGGACGACACGGCGCGCATCCCCCTCGTCCCGGCCAACCGCACGACCGAGGGCGTGATCGGCGCGTTCAGCGTCAAGGAGAACCTGACGCTGCCGATGCTCGGCCGCCTGCGCGGCCGCGCCGCCCTCGCCCGCCGGCGCGAGGACGACCTCGTCGACGGCTGGATCGACCGCCTCGGGATCCGCGCCGCGGGCTCCGACGCGCCGATCACGACGCTCAGCGGCGGCAACCAGCAGAAGGTCGTCATGGCGCGCTGCCTCGCGCTCGGCTCGCAGGTCCTCGCCCTGTGCGAGCCGACCGCCGGCGTCGACGTCGGCACGCGGATGCAGCTCTACGACCTCGTCGCCGAGCAGGCCCGCGCCGGCGTCGGCGTGCTCGTCTCCTCGTCGGACGAGGGCGACCTCATCGGCATGTGCACGCGCGTGCTCGTCCTCCGCCACGGCGTCGTCGCGACCGAGTTGACCGGCGACCAGATCACCGAACCGAACCTGCTCCACGCGATGGAAGGAAGCTGACATGAGCACCGACACGGCCGCGGCCCACGCCTCGGCATCCGAGCGACACGTCGTGACGCGCCCGCGCGCGGCGCGCCGCACGCCGCAGTGGCGGCGCGCTCTGTCCTTCGGCAACATCGGCGCCGTCTACGTGTGGCTGCTCATCATCCTCGCGTTCACGGTCTGGGTGCCGGGCACGTTCGCGACGCGCACGACGTTCGAGCAGATCCTCAACAACAACGCGGTCACCGGACTCATCGCGCTGAGCGTCGTGATCCCGCTCGCGGCGCGCGTGTTCGACCTGTCCGTGGCCTTCACGATGACGCTCAGCGGCGTCACCGTGGCCCACTTCGCGGCCCAGACCGGCGTCGGCGTCGCGCCGGCGGTCGGGATCGCCCTGGGCGTCGCGCTGCTCATCGGCGTGCTCAACGGATTCGTCGTCGTCGGCCTGGGGGTGGACTCCTTCATCGCCACGCTGGCGACCGGATCGCTCATCAAGGCGTTCATCACGATGGTGACGAACGACCAGTCGATCACCGGCGTCCAGCTGCTGCGCCCGCCGTTCTCGAGCATCGCGCAGACCGACGTCGCCGGCCTGACGCTGCCGGTGCTCTACCTGCTCGTCACCGCGGGGGCGATCTGGTTCGTCCTGGAGCGCACGGCGACCGGGCGGCGGCTCTACGCGACCGGCTTCAACCCCGACGCCGCGCGCCTTCAGCGCGTCGCCACCGATCGGCTGCGCTTCCTGTCGCTGATCACGTCGGCGCTCCTGGCCGGCGTCGCGGGCATCGTGTTCACCTCGGCGATCGGCTCGGGCTCGCCGACCGCCGGCGACCCGTACCTGCTCGCGGCGTACGCGGCCGCCTTCCTGGGCGCGACGCAGCTGCGCGGCGGGCGCTTCAACGCCTGGGGCACCGTCATCGCCGTGCTGCTGCTCGGCACGGGCACGACCGGGCTCTCGCTCGCCTCGACGCCGCAGTGGTCGACGAGCGTGTTCACGGGAATCGTCCTGATCGTCGCCCTCGCCGTGACCTCGGGCCGCGTGCGCGTGCCGCAGCGGATGCGCCGCCGCGCCGTCGCCACCGACTGACCGGCCCCGCCGGAACCACCACCCCACACCACCCTCAACGAGGAGAGAACCCATGACGTCCACCCCCACCCGGTGGTCGCGGGCCGTGCGCGCCGCGATCGTCACCGCCCTGCTCGCCGTCTCCGCCCTCGCGCTCGCCGCCTGCGGCGGCAACAGCGCCAGCAGCGGCAGCTCGTCGAGCACCGGCTCGGCGGGCAGCGCTGGTGTCAGCGCCGCCGACAAGGTCGCCGCGCAGTGGGCCCAGCGCCCGACGCGGATCCCGGTCACCCAGCCGATCGGCAAGCCGATCCCGAGCGGCAAGCGGATCGACTTCATCAACTGCGGCGTCACGTCGTGCACGATCCTGTACAAGAACCTCGTCGCAGCGGCGAAGTCGGTCGGTTGGACGGTCCGGCAGATCAACACCGCGGGCACGCCGGAGAGCGTCCAGGCCGCGTGGAAGCAGGCCGTGAACGACCGTCCCGACGCGGTCATCGCGAGCGGGTTCCCGCGCGCAGTCTTCGCCCAGCAGCTCAAGCAGCTCCAGGCGCTGAAGATCCCGGTGCTCGAGTCCTCGACCGACGACGTCGAGGGCAACGGCATCGACCTCATCCTCAACGGCCCGAAGGACCTGCGGCCGAGCGGCCAGATCCTCGCGTCGTGGATCGCGAAGGACAGCGGCGGCAAGGCGAACACGCTCTACGTCGACCTGCCGAGCTTCGGGATCCTCAAGCCGGTCCGCCAGTTCTTCCAGCAGTACTACGCGCAGTGGTGCAAGGGCTGCAAGAGCCAGACGGTCGACATCCCCGTCACGGCCATCGGCAAGGACGTGCCCGACCGCGTCGTCTCGTACCTGCGCGCGCATCCCGACATCAACTACGTCGCCTACTCGCTGGGCGTGCTGAACGTCGGCGTGCCGGCGGCCCTGCGCCAGGCCGGCCTCGCCAACAAGGTCAAGACGATCGTGACCGTCGGCGACGCCGAGAACTACCAGTACATCGCGTCCGGCCAGTCGCAGGCGGCGATGGCCTTCAGCAACGTCGAGACGCCCTGGGTCTGGGTCGACGCGCTCGCGCGGACGTTCACCGGGCAGTCGATCGCCGTCGACCGAAAGGCGCAGCTGCCGTTCATGCTGATCACCAAGAACAACCTCATCTCCACCTCGAGCGAGTTCCCGATCGTCGCCAGCTACCAGCAGCAGTGGAAGACGCTCTGGGGCAAGGGCTGATCCTCTCCCAGAAACCTGCCCCGGCGCGCCGGCGCCGGCCTCCCATCCCTGGAGGCCGGCGCCGTCCGCGTTCTCAGGCCCTCCGCCTCCGTCACATGACGAGGACGGGCTTGATCGCGATGCCGCTCGCCGCGTCCGCGACGGCGGCGTCGATGTCCTCGAAGTCGTAGGTGCGGATCAGCCTCTCCAGGGGCAGCCGCCCCCCGGCGTGCAGCTCGAGCAGCCGCGGCAGGAACGCCTGCGCGACCGCGTCGCCCTCCACCACGCCGCGGATCGTCTTGCCGCCGCCGATGAGCTCCGTGACGTCGATCGCGACGTCCCGCGGGCCCACGCCGACGAGCGCCAGCATCCCGCGCCGGGCCAGCCCGGCGACCGCCTGGCCGATGACCGCCGGGATCGCCGTCGTGTCGAGGGCGTGCGTGGCTCCCGCGCCGCTGAGCCGGCGGATCGCGTGGACCGGGTCCTCGGTCGCCGGGTCGACGGTGGCGGTCGCTCCGAGCTCCGCGGCGATCCGGCGGCGGCCGGCGACGGGGTCGACGGCGACGATCGCCCCCACGCCGGTCGCCGCGGCCGCCATGACCGCCGACAGGCCGACCGCGCCGGCGCCGAACACGGCCAGCGCGGCGTCGGACCCCGGCCGCAGGACGTTGAGGACCGCCCCGGCGCCGGTCTGCACGCCGCAGCCGAGCGGGGCGGCGACCCCGAGGTCGACGTCGTCGCCGACCACGACCAGATTCGACTCGTAGGCGAGGGCGTGCGACGCGAAGCTCGACTGCCCGAAGAACGATCCGTGCACCGGAACCCCGTCGCGGGCCATGGTCGTCGAGCCGTCGGGCCGCGATCCGCTGGTGTTGAGCGCCGCGAACGCGAGGCAGTACGGCGCGTGACCCGCGGCGCACTCCGGGCACGTCCCGCAGCTGCGGTAGCTCATCAGCACGCGGTCGCCCGGCCCGACCCGGCTCACCGCGGCCCCGACGGCCACCACGACGCCGGCGCCCTCGTGCCCGAGCACGATCGGCGAGCGCTCGGCGGGCCAGCGCGCCCGCACCGTGAGGTCGGTATGGCAGATGCCGGCCGCGGTCAGCGCCACAAGCACCTCGTCGGCGCGCGGCTCGTCGAGCTCCACCTCCGCGAGCTCGAACGGCGTGTCGGCGCCGTGGGAGAGGGCCGCGGTGATCTTCATCTACGCACGATCCGATCACAGCACCCGCATGGCCACATCGCAACCGCGGTGCCGGGTCGGTCCACGATCGTGGGAGTGACGCAGAGACAACAGACGCGTCCCGCGCTGCGGGCGGCGCGCCATTTGACTGGACGGTATGACCAGCTGGTGTAACGTCGATCCAGTGACAAGACACGATGATGGACCGGACGGCAAGGCCCTCTCGCTCCGCGACGAGCAGAAGCGGCTGACCCGCCGGCGGCTCATCGACGGCGCGCTGGCCGCCTTCGAGCGCAAGGGCTACGCCTCGACGACGATCGACGACATCGTCGCGGAGGCCAATGCCAGCCGGGCGACGTTCTACCTGCACTTCAAGAGCAAGGCCGAGGTCGTGCTCGTCGTCACCGAGACGCTCGGCCGGCGCTGGCGCGAGCTGTTCGTCGAGCTCACGTCGGGAGGCCGCCTCTCGCGCGCGCAGCTGCACGTGTGGCTCGACGGAATGGTCCAGAACTACGAGACGAACCGCGCGAGCCTCGACGCGATGGACCAGGCCGCAGCGATCGAGCCCGAGGTGGCCGCGGTGCGGCTGGCGAGCATCCGCGAGACGGTCGGCGTCATGGCCGACTCGATCCGGCGCTGGTACGGCGACGACGAGGACGACGCCCGCATCCGCGCGGCGCTCCTCCTCGCGCAGATGGACCGCTTCCTGCAGCTGTGGATCGTCCGCGGGCTGCCGTTCGAGCGGGAGCGCGCGGTCGCGATGCTGGCCGATCAGTGGCTCTCGGTGCTGGCGCCCAGGGGCCGCAGCCGCTCGCGAACGTAGCGACGCCGCAAGACAGCTTGCATGATCGCTAGACGGTACGTATAGTTACCGTACGCCGCGCACAGCGGAAACCGAGCACCGCACGACAGGGGAGACCGTTGGGCGCGACCGCCGCCATCGCCGGCCTCGGCATCACCGACATGGGCAAGGTCTACGGCCGCACCGCGACCGACTTCGCGGCCGACGCGCTCGCGCTCGCGCTCGACGACGCCGGCCTCGAGGCCGCGGACGTCGACGGCCTGCTCGTCAACGCCAACCACTCCGACGAGATGGCCCCGACGTTGCAGTTCTCGCTCGGCCTCACGGACCTCACGCTGGTGAGCGCGATGAGCGCCTTCGGGTCGACGGCCGGCGCGATGCTCCAGTACGCCGCGCAGGCGATCCAGAGCGGGCAGGCGAACGTGGTGGCATGCGTCTACGCCGACGCGCCGCTGACCGAAGGCGGGTCGATCTCCCGATCGGCCTACGGCGGACAGCGCGCCATCGCCCCGGGCTTCGCCGGGCTGCGGCTGGCCTACGGCGACTACGGCCCCGCCAACTCGATGTACGCGCTGGCCCTGCGGCGGCACATGCACCTGTTCGGCACCACCCACGACCAGCTCGGGACCATCGCGGTCGGGCAGCGCGAGTGGGCGCTGAAGAACCCGCGCGCCCAGATGCGCAGGCCGATGACGATCGCCGACTACCACGCGTCGCGCTGGGTCGTCGAGCCGCTGCACCTCTACGACTGCTGCCTGGTGTCGAACGGCGGCGTCGCGGTGATCGTGACATCGGCCGAGCGCTCGCGCGGCCTGCGCCAGCCGCCGGTGTACCTGCGCGGCTTCGGCCAGTGCGCGCCCGGGGATCCGGCGCGGTCCGGGCGCGAGCCGGCGATCCACACGGGCGCGACGAGGTCCGGCGAGCTCGCGCTGCGCCAGGCGGGCATCGAGCTCGCCGACGTCGACGTCCTCGAGCTCTACGACTGCTACACGTACACCGTCCTCGTCACCCTCGAGGACTACGGCTTCTGCGCGAAGGGCGAGGGCGGCGCGTTCGTCGCCGACGGCCGGCTCGGGCCCGGCGGCGAGCTGCCCTGCAACACCGGCGGCGGCCAGCTCTCCTCGTACTACATGTGGGGCTTCACGCCGCTCTCGGAGGGCGTGATCCAGGCCCGCGGCCACGGCGGCGGGCGCCAGGTCGAGGACCACGGCCACGTGCTCGTCTCCGGAAACGGCGGCGCCCTGAACTTCCACTCGACCACGATCCTCAGCCCGTACGACGCATAGGGAGTGCCGATGACGACGACCGCCGCGCCGGCCAAGCCGGTGCCCATCCCCGACGAGGCGAGCGCGCCGTTCTTCGCCGGCGCCCGCGACGGCCGGCTCATGCTGCTGCGCTGCCGCCGCTGCGCGACGTTCATGTCGCCGACCGCGTATCTCGGCGTCCCCGTCCGGCCGCGCTGCGTCGCCTGCTACGCGGGCGACCTGGAATGGGCGCCGTCGACGGGCCGGGCGACGCTCTACAGCTTCGCGCTCGTGCACCAGATCTACGACGAGGCGTTCGCCGCCGACGTGCCCTACAACATCGCCGTCGTCGAGACCGACGAGGGCGTCCGCCTCACCGCACAGGTCGTCGACTGCCCGAACGAGGCGCTCGCGATCGGCATGGCGCTCGACGTCACGTTCGAGCGGCTGAGCGACGAGGTCGCCATCCCCAAGTTCCGGCCGCGGCCATGACCTACGACCATGTCGTCTACGAGAAGCGCGGCCACGTCGCGTACGTGACGCTCAACCGGCCCGAGCGGATGAACGCGCTCGACGCCCAGTCGCACGCCGAGCTGATCGAGGTCTTCGACGACTTCGCGGCCGACGACGGCGCCTGGGTCGCGATCCTCACCGGAGCCGGCGACCGCGCCTTCTGCGCCGGCAACGACCTGAAGGCGACGGCGGACGCGTCGGCTCGCGGCGAGCGGCGGGTCGATCCGGGCGCGCGCTTCGGCGCGATCACGCGCGGCTACCGCTGCCCGAAGCCGCTGATCGCGGCCGTCAACGGCGTCGCGGCCGGCGGCGGATTCGAGATCGCGCTCGCGTGCGACATCGTCGTCGCCGCCGACGGCGCGCGGTTCGGCCTCCCCGAGCCGCGCGTCGGGCTCATCGCGGGCGCCGGGGGCATCCACCGCCTCGCGCGGCAGATCCCGCTCAAGCAGGCGATGGGCATGCTGCTCACCGGACGGCTCGTCCCCGCCGCCGAAGGCCTTCGACTCGGCTTCGTCAACGAGGTCGTCCCGGCGACCGAACTGATCGCGGCCGCCGAGCGCTGGGCGAGCGAGATCCTCGAATGCTCGCCGCTCCTCGTCCAGCTCACCAAGGAGGCGGCCCACGACGGGCTCGGGCGGCCCGTCGAGGACGCGATGGCGCGCGACTGGGAGGAGCGCATCCCTCGGCTGCTCGCCTCCCAGGACTACGTCGAGGGTCCGAGGGCGTTCTCGGAGAAGCGCCGGCCGGCCTGGACCGGGAGGTGATCCCGTGAGCCTGAAGCTCGGCCTCAACACGGGCTACTGGGCCTCCGGGCCGCCGTCGCCGGCGGCGCTCGCGGCCGTGAAGGAGGCCGAGCGCCTCGGCTTCGACTCGATCTGGACCTCGGAGGCCTACGGCTCCGACGCGCTGACGCCGCTGGCGTGGTGGGGCGCCCAGACCGAGCGGGTCAGGCTCGGCACGGCGATCATGCAGATGAGCGCGCGCCGTCCGGCCGCCGCGGCGATGGCCGCGATGACGATGGACCACCTGAGCGGCGGGCGCTTCGTGCTCGGGCTCGGCGTGTCGGGCCCGCAGGTCGTCGAGGGCTGGTACGGCGAGCCGTTCGCGAAGCCGCTCGCGCGCACGCGCGAGTACGTCGGGATCGTGCGCGACGCGGTCGCCCGGCGGGCGCCCGTCGCCTCCGACGGCCCCCACTACCCGCTCCCCGTGAGCGGCCGCGAGGGGATCACGGGGCTCGGCAAGCCACTGAAGTCGACGCTTCACCCGCTGCGCGAGCACCTCCCGATCTGCCTGGGCGCCGAGGGGCCGAAGAACATCGCGCTCACGGCCGAGATCGCCGACGGCTGGCTCGCGCTGTTCTACTCCCCCCATCACGACGCCGAGCTCTACCGCCCGTGCCTCGAGGAGGGCTTCGCCCGCCGCGAGCGCCCGCACGACGACTTCGAGATCCACGCCTCGATCCCGTTCATCGTCCACGACGACGTCGAGCAGGCGGCAGACATGATCCGCCCGCGGTTCGCCCTCTACTTCGGCGGGATGGGGGCCCGGAGCATGAACTTCCATCGCGAGGTGCCGGTCCGGATGGGCTACGAGGCCGAGGCCCGCCGGATCCAGGAGCTCTACCTGGAAGGCAGGAAGGACGAGGCCGCGGCGGCCGTCCCGACGAAGCTGATCGAGCAGCTCGCGCTCATCGGCCCCGCCGACAAGATCCGCCACGACCTCGAGGCGTGGCGCGAGTCGAGCGTCACGTCGCTGCTCATCGCGGGCCCGCCCGAGCTGCTGCGGCAGGCCGCCGAGCTCGTCCTCGGCTAGGCGCGCATGCACGATTGCGAGCACCTCGAACGCCCGACGCCCCTCGACGGCGTTCGCGTCGTCGAGATGGCCGACGGCGCCGGCGAGGTGTGCGGGCGGATCCTCGCCGACCTCGGCGCGGACGTCATCCGGGTCGAGCCGCCCGGCGGCGCGGCGTCGCGCCGCAGCGAGCCGCTGCACGCGGGCGTCAGCCTGCGCCACGCCGTGCAGAACGCCGGCAAGCGCAGCGTCGTCGTCGACCCGAGCGGCGAGGACGGTCGCGAGCGGCTGCTCGGCCTGCTGGACCGCGCCGACGTCTGGATCGAGTCGGCCCGGCCCGGTTCGCTCGCGGCGCTCGGCCTCGGCGCCGAGCGCGTCCGCGCCCGGAACCCCACCCTGGTCGTGCTCTCGATCACCGACTTCGGCCAGACCGGGCCCTACCGCGACTGGGTCGCGACCGACTGGACGCTGCTCGCGATGGGCGGCGTGCTCAGCCGGTCGGGCCTGCCCGGCCGCGAGCCGCTCGTCCCGCCCGGCGAGATGGCGCTGCAGGTCACGGCCGCGCAGGCGGCGTGGGCGGTCCTCGCGGCGTACTGGAACCGCCTCGAGTCCGGCCACGGCGACACCATCGACTTCTCGCTGTTCGAGGCGACGGTCCAGGTGATCGATCCGGCGATGGGGACCGTGGGCACGGCCCAGGTGGCCGGCTACGAGGAGACTCGGGACCGCCCGGCGCCCGGCCCGTACCCGATCTTCCGCTGCCGCGACGGCCACGTGCGGATCGTGCTCCTGGCGCCGCGCCAGTGGCACGCGATGCGCGCGTGGCTGGGCGAGCCGGAGGACCTCCAGGACGCCGAGCTCGAGACGATCGCGGGGCGCGCCCGCGCGTCCGGCCGGCTCCACACGGCGTTCGAGGACCACTTCCGCGATCGCGGCAAGTACGAGCTGACCCTCGACGGCCAGGCGCGCGGCGTGCCGATCGCACCGGTCCTGACGACCGCCGACGTGCTCGCGGCCGAGCACTTCCGCGCCCGCGGCGCGATCGCTCGCAGGGAGCTCGCGCGCGGGATCGTCGCCGACGCGCCGACGGGCTTCGCCGAGATCGACGGCCGCCGCGTGCGCGCCGCTCGCCGGGCGCCCGACCTCGGCGAGCACGACGACGAGGTGTTCGCCGAGCCCTCCCGCGCGCCGCACCCGGTGGCGCCCGACGGTCCCGGCCCCCGGCGACCGCTCGAGGGGCTGCGCGTGCTCGACTTCGGGGTGATCGTGCTCGGCGCCGAGGCGGCGCGCCTGTTCTGCGACCTGGGCGCCGACGTGATCAAGATCGAGAGCCGGGCGTTTCCCGACGGCGCTCGCGTCTCACCCGTGCACTTCGCGATCGGCCATCGCGGCAGCCGCAGCGTCGGCGTGAACCTGCGCACCCCGGAGGGCGTCGACGTGATCCGCCGCCTGGTCGCACAGTCCGACGTGGTGCTCGCCAACTTCAAGCCGGGCACGATGGACAGGCTGGGCCTCGGCACACGGGCCCTCCGGGAGATCAACCCGGGGATCGTCGTCGTGCAGAGCAGCGCGGTCGGCGCCACCGGCCCGTGGAGCACCTGGATGGGCTACGGCCCGCTCGTGCGCTGCGCGGCCGGCATAACGAGCCTCTGGCGCTACCCCGACGACGAGGCGGGCTTCAGCGACAGCACGACGATCCACCCCGACCACTTCGCGGCCCGGATCAGCGCCGTCAGCGCCCTCGCCGCCCTCGTCGGCCGCCGGCGCTCGGGGCGCGGCGCGGAGATCGCGACGTCCCAGGCCGAGACGCTCCTCGTGCAGACCGGCGCGCTGCTCGTCGAGGAAGCCCTGCGTCCCGGCGCGATAGTGGCCACGGGCAACGCCGGCCGCCACGCCGCGCCGTGGGGCGTCTACCCGTGCGCGGGCGATGACGAGTGGTGTGTCGTGACGGTCCGCGACGACGGCGACTGGCGGCGCCTTCGCGGCGCGCTCGGCGACCCGCGATGGGCCGCCGACCCCGAGCTTGCGTGCGCCGCCGGGCGCATCGCGCGACGCGCCGAGATCGACGCGCGCCTGGCGGCGTGGACGCGGGATCGGTCGCCCCGCGCGCTGACGGCGATCCTCCAGGCCGCGGGCGTCCCGGCGGGCTTCATGCAGCGGCCCGCCGAGCTCGAGCACGATCCGCACCTCGAGGCGCGCGACGTCTTCCGGACGTTCGCCATGCCCGACGGCTCGCCGCGGACGATCGAGAACGCGCCGTTCCGCGCCGAGCGCATCCCCCGTCCGCGTGACGCCGCGGCGCCCGAGCCCGGCGAGCACACGCGCGAGGTGTGCGCGGAGCTCCTCGGCATGGCCCCCGACGACGTCGACCGGCTCGTCGCGAGCGGTGTGCTCGAGGAGCCGGCGGCCGCGGGGCACGTGGCGGTGCCCCGCTGACCGCCGCCCGCCTCAGTCCTCGAGCAGCGCGATCGCCTGCTCGGGGCAGGTGCCGGCGGCGTCCTCGGCCGCCACGCGCTGGTCGGCGGGCACGTCGATCGTCTCGCCGCGGACCGTGACGTAGCCCTCGTCGTCGAACGTGAGCAGGTCGGGCGCGACCTGGTAGCAGCGGCCGTGGCCCATGCAGCCGGCGCCGTCGATCGCGAGCCTCATCGGGTCGCCTCCCACACGAGCGGGAGGTGCGTCAGGGTCATCATCGCGCCGCCGCCGCGCTCGACGAGCGCCTCGCCGGCGGCGACGTCGAAGTCCGGGATGAGCCGCAGCCACTCGCGCACCGCGAGTTGCATCTCCCGGCGGGCGAGGTGCGCGCCGAGGCAGCGGTGCGGGCCGTTCGCGAAGCCCATGTGGTGGTTGCGCTTGCGGTCGATCACGAACTCGTCCGCCCGCTCGTACGCGCGCGGGTCGCGGTTGGCGCCCGACACGAGCCCGTAGACCATGTCGCCCTTGCGGAGGCTCGCGCCGTGGAACTCGACGTCGCGCGTCACCTTGCGCCCGTCGCCGAAGATGATCGTGTAGTACCGGAGGACCTCCTCGACGGCCGATGGGATCAGCTCCGGGTCGTCCACGAGCGCCCGGCGGTGCTCGGGGTGGGCGGCGAGGTGCCGGAACATGTAGCCGAGCTCGGCGCGCGTCGTGTCCAGTCCGGCGAGGACGAGGACGGTCAGCATGTCCAGCATCTCGGCGTCCGTGAGGGGACGCCCGTCGTAGGTCGCGTGGAGCAGGTGGGCGGCGAGGTCGCCCGCCCGCGGCTCGGGCTCGCCGCGGCGCTCCTCCAGGGCGGCGACCCAGTATTCGCGGATGCCCGCGAGCGCCGCGGCCATGGCCGCGACGCCGTCGGGATCGCCGCCGAAGCCGGCGAAGAAGTCCTCGACCCACGGAACGAAGATGTCCGCGTCGGCGGGGTCGATCCCGATCATGCTCAGGAACGCCTCGGTGGGGAAGCGCAGCGCGAACCCGGTGACGAAGTCGCACCCTCCGGTCGGCGCCACGTCCTCGACGAGGCGGCGGCAGAGGTCGCGCAGCCGCGGCTCGGCGCCGTCCACGGCGCGGGGCGCGAACCACGGGTTGAGGATGCGCCGGTACTGGATGTGGTCGGGCGGGTCGACCTGCGTCGGCACGAACCGGTAGATCGGGTCCGGCTCCCACGGCGTGATCGAGGCGCTCGAGAACAGGTCCGGGTTCTTGTACATGTCGCGGACCGCGTCGTAGCGCGTGAACACCCAGTAGCCCTGCGCGAAGGTGTTGAAGTAGAGCGGGCTCGACTCGCGCAGCTCGTCGGCCTGCTCCCAGTGGCATCCCGCGGCCTGCGCGCGCGAGAAGTCCCGGTGCATCACCGGGCAGCCGCCCAGCTCGCGGTCGACCGCGGCCGGGGGGAGGGTGTCGGTCATTGCGCTCTCCTCGAGGTAGAACTGACGTGAGTTCGATTAGACTACTCCCGATGCTGTGCCAGCGCCACCGTTGCATACGCGGCTTCTGGCTACTAAGCTGATGTCATGTCGTCACGAGTCGCAGTGCCCCTCCGCGTCGCCGTCGTCGGGTCCGGGCCGTCCGGGTTCTACGCCGCCGGCTTCCTCCTCGCCTGCGAGGACCGCGCGATCGAGGTCGACATGCTCGAGCGGCTGCCGACGCCCTGGGGCCTCGTGCGCTCGGGCGTCGCGCCCGACCACCCGAAGATCAAGTCGGTCACCCGCGTCTACGAGAAGATCGCCGCGCATCCGCGGTTCCGCTGGTACGGCAACCTCGAGGTCGGGCGGGACGTCACGCGCGACGACCTCGTCGCCCGCTACGACGCCGTCGTCTATGCGGTCGGCGCGGAGGTCGGGCGGCCGCTCGGCGTCCCGGGCGCCGAGCTGCCGGGCGTCGCGCCCGCGACCGACTTCGTCGGGTGGTACAACGGCCACCCCGACCACCGCGACCATGAGTTCGACCTGTCGGTCGAGCGCGCCGTCGTCGTCGGCAACGGCAACGTGGCGCTCGACGTCGCGCGCATGCTCTCGCTCTCGCACGACGAGCTGCGAACGACGGACATCGCCGACCATGCGCTGCACGCGCTCCGCGACAGCCGGATCCGCCACGTCACGCTCCTCGGCCGCCGCGGGCCTTTGCAGGCCGCGTTCACGACGCCCGAACTGCGCGAGCTCGGGGAGCTCGCGCGCGCGGCCGTCCACGTCGACGCGGCCGACCTCCGGCTCGACGGCGGAAGCCGGGCCGCCCTCGACGACGGCGCCTCGCCGACGACCCGGCGGAACATGGACCTGCTGCGGCAGTTCGCCGCCCGCGGGCGCGACCCCGGCCGGCCCGCCACGATCGCTCTTCGCTTCCTGCGCTCGCCGGTCGCGATCGAAGGCGACGGCCGCGCCGAGGCGGTCGTCGCGGCCGTCAACGAACTCGTCGCCGACGAGGACGGGACGCTCGTCGCGCGGCCGACCGGCCGCACGGACCGGCTGCCGGCCGGCCTCGTGCTCGGATCGATCGGCCACCGCGGCCGGCCGCTCGCGGGCCTGCCGTTCGACTCCGCGCGCGGCGTGGTCCCGAACGACGAGGGTCGCGTCACCGGGGGCACCCGGGAGTACGTCACAGGG
>Ga0207675_100000620_pt1 | contig 34741 bp, 26 predicted proteins | sample KBSSwiS42_FD_184305 | JGI IMG/M metagenome (GOLD analysis project Ga0207675, IMG submission 184305) | Switchgrass rhizosphere microbial communities from Kellogg Biological Station, Michigan, USA - KBS Switchgrass S4-2 (SPAdes) (version 2) | ecosystem: Host-associated > Plants > Roots >...
CGAGGCGATCGTCGACCAGCGCTTGTGGGATGCGGTGCAGCGCACGCTGGCCGCGAACCGGGTCGAGTGGCGGACCGGCGTCCGGGCAGGGCGTCCGAGCCTGCTGGCCGGACTCGTCTACGACGACGCCGGCGAGCGGATGACGCCGTCGCATGCCAACAAGAAGGGGACGCGCTATCGCTACTACGTCTCCAAGAGCCTGATCCGCGGCACGCGGTCCAGCGCGCCGCGCGGCCGTCGGGTGCCGGCCGGCGATCTAAATAATCCGCCAGCAGTTCCCAAAGAAGGGGAAAGCCGCCCAGCGCGAGGGTTCCCACGAATCGCAACCCGACCACGGAAAGGATGGCGAGCGCGATGAGGATCAGAACTTCTGCTCGCACCCTGACTTCAATGCCTGTCATCTTATTGGAGGCTTTGATGAAGAGGGTCCTGAATATAAAACTTAGGGTGAGTCCGAGTAGCGCGACATAAGCGAGGAAGAACGGACCCAGAATGCGGCGCGCGGTTGGGGAAAAGGTAGGGAGCCATTCCACGACGATGTTTTTTGCTGCTGGCCCGGCTGCGTCACGGGCGACTTCGGGAACGGCGACCTCGGACTTCCCGAGAAGCGCGGGGGCAAGGCGCGTCACGAATCCCCACAAGCTGGCCAGAAGCTCGCCGCGCCAGGGGGTGAGCACCACCGCGAGAATGCCGACGCCGAGAACTATGGCGGGGACACGCCAGTTACGCTTTGCAACAATGGCTTCGATTAAAAAAGCCGCCGCGATCAATAGTCCCAGCACAAATCCGCCGTGAAGATGGGTCCAAAGGATTTGCATAACTGCCAGCGCGATCGGAACCACTATTCGCGAGCGTCCCTCGCGCCATCGGAGCCAGAGGAGGATGGCGGTTGGAGCGAGCAGGTCGGATGTGAGTGAAGGTCGGTGCAGAAAGCGAATTTGCGCCACGGAAAGAACGAGTAATCCCAGGACGGTAAAAGCGATTGGATGGCGACCGGCATGACGCGTCCAGGCAATTGCAGTAACGACGCCGGTGACCATGGCGCAAGTCACCACGCATACCGCAGCAAGGCCTCCGGCAGCGTAGACGAGCTGAAACAGTATCCCCCACAGCCAGGTGCGGTTGATCCACGCTATCCCCGGGGACGTGAAGGTGAACACGTCATGGTCGAGCAACGCCTTGTGCTCGAGCATCCACTTCCCCGACGCGAGATTCCACCAGAGATCCGGGGATTGCACGGTCTTGAGCGTCATCGCGGCGGTGAGGAGGACGAGGCTATAGACGGGCAGCATTCGCCAGCGCATAAGCGGGGGATTATCGCGCCTTGGCTTCAGGTTGGCACCTGGTCGTGGAGAAGGCGGGAACCGGGGTAGGTTTAAGTGCTCTGATAGATGTGGATGGGTTTGGAATGGTAATCGGAGACTACGGGGGTCAATGTATAGTACTCGTTATGGTGCGCGGACTTCCCCTAACCACGCCATCCCTTCTAATTCGTCCGCTGGTTGTGGCGGATGCTTCCCAGATCTTTCTCTTGAGTGGTGAGGAGGCATACCGAACGTGGCTGCCGAGCCAAATTCTAGAAGATGAGTCCCAGGCCCGTTCGGTGGTCGAGTTTCTGATCAGCAAACACTCGGATCCAGGTAATCCTAAGCTTGGTCCTTACGTTCTTGCCATCGAACATCGAGCCGATCGGGCATTGATTGGTCATGTTGGGTTCAGCCCGTTTGAAGACGATGTTGAGGTTGGGTTTGCAATTGGAGAGAGATATCAGAGGCGTGGTCTAGCCACCGAGGCTGTTGCCGCTGCCTCGCGGTGGGTACTAGATATGTTTGCGCTAGAAAGAATACTTGGAGTTGCATCGGCAGGGAACAACGCGTCCATTTCCACGTTGGTTCGTGCGGGATTCATTCCCCAGAACGAGCGCATCATGTCATTTCAGGGCGCGGAACAGCTAGTCGCTGTGTATGCACTGATGAGATAGATCGCTTCAGGAGGGTTTGCGGGCGAGCGCCGATTCCCAATTCCGCGTGACCGTGATTCCCGGCACTCGGGTTTTTAACTTTTGGTTTATCAGGAAGCGCTCCCCATCGGCAGTCACCGACCAGCGGCGCACGCTCCAGCCATGCTCCGACAGGTTGGCATGAAAAAGCTTAGTTGGCCTGCCCGCCACGAAATCGGTGCCTGGCGTCACGGTGACCGCGATCAAGTCATTGACGGGATCTTGGTAGATGATCTCTCGGCCGTTCTTGCTCCAGGCGGCCGTCGTTCCTCCTCCCACCGACACGCGCCACTTGCGGAGCCCGTCAGGAAAGGATCTCACATAGATTTCTGGGCGACCGGTCTCGTCCGAGCCGTACGCGAGCCAGCGGCCATCGGGTGAGATGGTGGGCGCGAATTCGATACTCGGCGACGCGCAAAACCGGCGCGGTGGCTGCGTACCTTGTATGTCGCGAATCGCGACGTCCCAATCCCAGGTCGATCCCTTCGACAAGATCGTGGCGAGCCACTTTCCATCAGGCGAAATGCTCATTGGGCCTTCGTTTCCCGAATTCCCGAAACTGAGCGTGTCTTCAGGACCAACCCCGGACGCGGATATGCCGTAGATGAGGTAGTTTCCACCCTGGCGATCCGAGGAATAGTAGATGCGCGATCCATCCGAAGACCATACCGGTCCGGTTTCCTGAGACCGGTCGAAGGTGAGTCGCGTAGAGGTTCCGCGCTCGAGATCGCGCACCCAAAGATCATCCTGACCGATAACAGGGTCTTCGATGGCAACGGCAACCCGGTGAGCGTCGGGCGACAGGGCGATTTCGCGGTACCGATTCGGCTCGCCCACTCGACTGATTTGATTGCCGGCCCGATCCCTCCACCACAGCTCACTCACGGTTCCCGAGGCATTGATCACCGCCAAGGAGCCTCCGCCGGCGCTGAATAGATTGGAACTTTGTAGTGGGAGATCCTCCGCAAGTAGGAACGGATCTCCAGTCAACGCTCCCCGGCCGATGTCCAGAGTCTGGGTGACTAGGGACGTGCCGCTGAAATAGAGCACGTGGTTGGGTGGGGCAAAATCGATGTCTGAATTGCAGGGTCCCAGCTCTTTGACTTCGAACGAGCCGAGCCGTCCGAGCATGATGGTTTGCGTAATCTGGTCGCGAACTTGACGGTAAGCAACGAACAGGAATTGCTGTCCGTCAGGTAGGAAGCGGGGGGATAGATGCTGGAAATCCCCAAGAGTCCGATTGATACGGCTGGCAGGGCGCACAGTCCCATCCGCCAGCGAAACGACGATCAGTGAGTCGTTGCGACCGCTATCCAGAAGAATCATGCCCGAGGATCCCCAAGATCCATCCCACCGATTGGTGCTCACATCCGCGATCGTTACTGGGGCGCCACCGCGGACTGAGACGCGCGCCAGTTTTCCGTACCTCGAGATGAAGGCAATGTTTTCGTTATCCGGGGACCAAATGACCGGCGCCTGGGTTAGTTCGGTGCCTGGGATCGGTCGGGCTTCTAGAGAGCTCATTTCTCGCAACCAGATACGGGACATTCCGGAAGAATCGGAAGCCGAAAACGACAAAATGCGACCATCCGGAGAGAGGCGTGGTGCGCCCATGCCGATCTGCCCCTCAGGAAATCCAACCGAGAAACGCAGGCGATCGTGATCTCCGGAAGGCCGATGGAATGCGAGCGTGGCAAAGATTGAAAGGCCGACCAGTGCCAATCCGGCAACAGTCAAACCGGCTTTCCTCCGCCAATCTAGTCGGGCTTTCTCGACTGTAGGTTCGTCTTTGCCTGCGGCTATCCATTGGAGCTGTAGCTTCACGTCGTGGGCGCTCTGGATACGCTCGTCGGGATCTTTCGCCAGGCATGCACGAACGAGGTGGTCGAGAGAGGCGGGAGTCAACGGCGCGAGCTGAGAAATTGGTGCTGGCTCACTCGACATGATGGAGGAGATGAGACTCGCCTGGCTCTTGCCCACGAAGGCCGGCTTCCCCGTCGCCATCTCATAGAGCACGCACCCGAGCGCCCATAGATCGGAGCGGGCGTCGGCCTCCTTGCCCTCGAGTTGCTCGGGGGACATGTATCGGAACGTGCCGAGGATCGTGCCCTTCGCGGTGACCGGTTCACCGTCGGAAGCCGGGAGTGTCGGCGCCATCGTTTCCGCCGCGTCCGTCCATCCTGATCGCCGTGCCAGGCCGAAATCCATCAGCTTTGCGCCATTCTTCGCGATCATGATATTGCCCGGCTTCAGATCGCGATGAATTATTCCGCTGCGATGGGCGCGATCCAACGCGTCCGCGATCTGCGACCCAAGCCGCACAACTTGTTCCAGTGGGAGCGCACCGCGCGCGAGCCGGGCCGAAAGCGTTTCGCCTTCGATTCTTTCCAGGACCAGAAAATCGACGCCGTTTTCTCGGCCTATGTCATATAGGGAGCAAATATGTGGATGATTCAAGGAGGAAATGGCGCGCGCTTCGCGTTCGAAACGCGCCCGCGCTTCAGGCGTGTCGGCGAGGTGGGGAGGAAGAACCTTGATGGCGACTTCGCGGGCTAGGCGCGTATCCCGGGAAAGATAAACTTCGCCCATGCCGCCGGCGCCCAGCTTTGAAAGGATCTCGTAGGGGCCGAGCCGAGTGCCTGCGTTCAAGGTCATGAGCCCGGAATCTTAGCATTGTTTCGGGTTGCAGAGCGGGGGGCCTCAACCGGATTTGCGGGCGATGATGTGCAACACAGTTGGTGTCAGCATCACCGCGCTGGGATCCTTCGAACGTTCTTCCATGACACGAACGGCCGCTTCAGCTTCGGCCCGAGTCATGGAGCCCAGCTCTACCTGGCGTGAAGCATTTACCGCCACGAAACGCGCCGGCCATTGCCACATGAAGTCTCGGGGGCGAATCGCGAATTGAATTGCTTCGACATGCTCGATCGCAAAGCCATGCGCGGGGAGAAGTGCCGGCAACTCCAAGGCAATGTCCGGCTCGCCGCCCGAGGCGCGCCAGGTGGTCACCACCGCATCGACGAAGCGATCCAGTTCGGGAGCGTGCGGCGCGAACTGCCAGGTCCGGTAATTGGAATACTCCTGGATCATGATCGCGCCTCCGGGTTTGAGAGCGCGAGCCATCTTGGCCACGATATCGGCCGGGTCATTTACAAACGCCAGCACCCAACGGCACCAAATGAAGTCGGCAAGTCCTTGGGGCCATACGTCACAGCTAAGATCGCCTTCGATTAATTGAATTTGCGTAAGCCCACGGCGTGTAGCTTCTTTCTTGAGATGGCCAAGAAAACGCTCTGAGCGTTCCATCGCGATGACGCGGCCTTCATCGCCTGTGATCTCGGCAAGGTCCAGGCTCGCGAACCCAGGCCCGGCTCCGGAGTCGATGACCACGGATCCTCGCGAGACGCCGGCACGTTCCCAAAGCGATAGCGCTGCGCGCCGCCAAACTTGGTGCTGGAGACCCAGACGTTCTATCTCGGCATCGTGGGTGCCCAGGACATAATCCCTATCGGGCATTTTGTTCATGTGTTATCCGCCATCCTGCTCACGTTATCACAGGTCGCGCGTCGTAGTCCGTGATGCTTACGACCTCGCGGGGCTCAGGCGGCTCGGGTTGCCAATTCACTCAATGTTGAAAGCGGCGGCAAATCGACGATGCTCGCCGGTGATATCGGTGTTCCGTTCGTTTCACTACGTAGTGCCAAATAACTCTCACATTTCCATATCAGACTGATGCTCCTTGATATACCCTGAGGCCACGTCGGGAATCGATCAGGCAGACCTGTGCTGAGTTCGCTTGAAATCATCTTGAATCCGAGACGCTCAGCCTGCCGCGCAAGGAGGCTTCGATGTTCGTTCGTTTGTCGCGTATAGTTGTTTTGCTCTCATTAAGTTTGGTTTCTTCCGCCATTGCCCAGGCCCCTCCGGACTCAGCTGCGACACAGACGCCTCCAGCGACTCCCGCATTAGCAGTGCCGGACTCAGCGGCGGTATCGGCCCCCCCGGCGACTCCTCCTCCGGCAGCCGCCGGGCAGGCGGACCATGCGGCCGCGGTGAAGCAGTCGCTGGAGCAAAGCATGGTCGCTTTGCGCCAGTACCAGTGGATCGAGACCACCGTGGTGTCCATGAAGGGCGAGGAGAAATCGCGGACCCAGCAGAACTGCGTTTACGGCGCCGATGGCAAGGTCGTGAAGACTCCCCTCGTGGCTGCGGCTCAAGATGAAGAAAAGAAGAAGAAGGGGCTGAGAGGTAAGATCGTCGAGAACAAAAAGGAAGATATTTCCGAAGCGACGAAAGAAGCGATTGCCTTGGTCAAGCAGTATGTGCCGCCCGATCCCGCCCGCATCCAGGCGGCCAAGGAAGCAGGACGTTTGGCGGTGACGCCGCCCGACGCGGCAGGGAAACTCCGTATGGTGATCAGGGACTACTTGAAACCGGGGGACTCGCTCACGCTCGACGTGAACGCCGCTTCAGACCGCATATCCGGTCTAACCGTGGCCACCTTCACCGGAAAAGACAAAGACCCCGTCGGGCTCAAGGTCTCGTTCGGAGCTTTTGACGACGGAACGGTCTATCCGGCCAATGTGCAGTTGGACATCGCGTCGCAGAAGATGGCCATCGCGATCGAGAACACCGGTTACAAGAAGGTCGCAGGCTAAAACCTTTCGCCGAAGCGGAGAGGATGGGAACCCGATGAAGTGGCTTACGCTCATTCTCCTTATCCTCTCGGTTTCCAACCCGGCCGCCGCAGCCGATCTCGTCCTCTTGGTGCGCCATGCCGAAAAAGCCGACGTGGCCGCCGACAACATGCTTGCCAAGGATCCGGGACTCTCGCCCGCCGGCCTCAAACGCGCCGAGTCGCTGGCATCCATATTGAAGGATGCGAAGCTCAAGGCTGTGTTCTCAACCGACTACAAACGCACGAGAATGACCGCGGAGCCAGTTGCCAAGCAGTTCGGGCTGACGATCCAGTTGTACGACCCGAAGAATGTGGCCGACTTAGTTTCTCGCCTGAAAGCTACAGCGGGAGCAGCGCTGGTAGTTGGCCATTCAAACACGATCCCGGAAGTGTTGAAGGCTCTGGGGATCCAAGAAGAGGTGACGATCCCTGAGACCGAGTTCGACCACCTCTTTATCGTTGATCGGGCCAACAGTGCGGATCCGACATTCATCCAACTGCGATATTAGTCGTGCCCGCCATCCGCTCCGCGCAAATCGTTGTGCCCTGTAACGATCTTCAGTCGGCGCTGGATTTCTTTGTAGATCAGCTTGGCTTCCGGTTGGATCTGATCTTCCCCGCCGATGCGCCTGCGACTGCCGTGGTTTCGGGAAACGGTGTGACATTGCGCCTAGTGGCAAACAGCGATGCTTCTCTGGTGGGCCTTCGTCTAATGGTTGATGCATCCGCGCTGCCGAACGATGCACCGAGGGAACAGCGGGCTCCTAACGGAATGAAAATCGAATGGACGGATGCGAACCCTCCCCTTGAAGTTCCGGAGGGCGAGCAGGAGTTCGTCATCACTCGGGTCGGCGGGAGTCATACATGGGGTACTGGGCGAGCGAACATGCAGTATCGCGATCTCATTCCCAGTCGCCTTGGCGGGCGCTTTGTCGCTTCGCACATCCGCATTACGGAGGGTGGGCCCGTTCCGGATTACGTTCACTATCACCGGGTGCGTTTTCAAATGATCTTCTGCAAGGCGGGCTGGGTGAAGGTCGTGTACGAAGATCAGGGGCCGCCATTTGTGATGGAGGCCGGCGACTGTGTCCTTCAGCCACCCGAAATCCGCCATCGCGTATTGGAGGCATCGCCCCGGCTTGAGGTGATCGAGATCGGCTGCCCGGCGATGCACGAGACCATTGTCGAGCATGATCTGCCGTTGCCCAACGATGCATTCAATCCGGACCGGTTGTTCAGTGGGCAGCGTTTCGTGCGACATGTCGCGACGCACGCGAAATGGTCGGAATGCGGAACCCCTGGGTATGAGGCACGGGACATCGGTATTGCATCGGCAACCGATGGCCTCGCCGGCGTGCGCGTCGTTCGCAGCTCAGGCGAACATGCGGAAGCCATTCGCCACCACGGCGAGCTTCTGTTCTTGTTCGTCCTCAGTGGAGAGCTTGTTCTTCGCAACGACGAACTTGGCACTCATGGCTTGGGGAAAGATGAGAGCTGTGTGATTCCCGCGGGCATTGAATTCGAATTGAAGGCAAAGCCAGGATTGGAGATGCTGGAGGTCGCATTGCCTGCAGATCAGAGCCAGCTATGAAGTTTCAAGGCCGCACTCCCCCGATCGAAGTTTACGTAGAGGAAATCGAAGACTACATCCGTCTACTGTAAGGACCAAGAACAGGGCAGTTCAGAAGGAAGGACGCATGTTGTTCGGACGGCGACGCGTAGTGTCGTTATCACGTTGGGTGCACATCGCGATTCTGCTCGTGCTCTTATCAGGATGCGGAAGCGACTCGGAGGCGCCCGCGCCAGCTCCAACCTGGCGGCTGGAGCAAGATGGTCGTAGTGGCTATGCCGTGTGGGGGAGCTCGGCACATGACGTATTCGCGGTGGGAGAGGAAGGCTTGATCCGCCACTACGACGGCACCACCTGGAGTGTTCAGACCAGCCGGACGATCAAGACCCTCGAGGGCGTGTGGGGGAGCTCGGCGAACGACGTGTTCGCGGTGGGGGATGGCGCCATTCTGCACTACGACGGCACTACGTGGGGGTTCCAGACCAGCGGTGCGACCAATGCTCTCAATAACGTGTGGGGGAGTTCGGGGAGCGATGTGTTCACGGTGGGAGATGGCGGCACCATCCTCCACTACAACGGCACCACTTGGAGTCACCAAACCAGCGGAACGACTAACTTCCTTTTGGGCCTGTGGGGAAGCTCGGCAACCGACGTGTTTGCGGTTGGGGCGAGTGGCACCATTCTTCACTACAATGGCACTGCTTGGGATACGCAGATTAGTGGGACCACCACAAACTTCGCGAGCGTATGGGGGAGTTCGTCGAGCGACGTATTCGCGGTGGGATATGGCGGCACCATCTTGCACTACGATGGCACCTCCTGGAGTCCTCAGACCAGCGGAACGACTACCGTTCTCACGGATGTGTGGGAGAGTTCGGCGAATGATGTGTTCGCGGTGGGATGGGACGGGACCGTTCTCCATTACAACGGCACCGCCTGGAGTCCGCAAACCAGCGGGTCGACCACCGACCTCTTAGGGCTGTGGGGGAGTTCTGGGAACGATGTATTCGCTGTCGGAAACTGGGACAGTGCCATCCTCCACTACAACGGCGCTGCCTGGAGTTCCCAGAACGATTGGGCGACTGATCACTTTCTCTCCGGTGTATGGGGGAGCTCGGAGAGCGACATGTTTGCGGTTGGGTCGGACGGCACTGTTCTTCACTACAACGGCAATACCTGGAGTCCCCAAGCCAGTGGAACGACCCAGGGGCTTGATGCTGTGTGGGGGAGTTCAGGAACAGACGTATTCGCGGTGGGGGATGGCGGCACCATCGTCCACTATAACGGCATCGTTTGGAGCGCACAGGCCAATGTAGCAATCGCCAGTCTTCACAGCCTGTGGGGAAGCTCGGCGAGCGACGTGTTCGCGGTGGGACTAAGCGGTGCAATCTTCCACTACAACGGTGCCGATTGGACTCCTCAGACCAGCGGTGTATCCGGCAACCTCTACGACGTGTGGGGGAGCTCGGCGAGCGACGTGTTCGCGGTGGGAGAAGACGGCATTCTTCACTACAACGGCACCACCTGGAGTCCCCAGGCCAGCGGGACGACCAGCATCCTCTTGAGCGTGTGGGGAAATTCGGCAAGCGACGTGTTCGCGGCAGGACGTGATGGCACCATCCTTCACTACAATGGCACCACCTGGAGCCCTCAAACCAGTGGAACGACCGGTGTCATCATCAGCATATGGGGTAGTTCGAGTAGCGATGTGTTTGCGGTGACAAGCCGGCCCAACATCCTTCACTACAATGGCACGGCGTGGAATTTTCAGAACAGCGGGACGATGAACTTCCTCAAAAGCGTGTGGGGTAGTTCGGGGAACAACGTATTTGCGGTAGGTTGGTACGGCACCATCCTTCACTATAGTCCTTAGCTCGATTATCAATGGACCCGTTTCGGCTCGAAGCCGCGGTCGGGTGATCGTTCGCGCCGGCCAGAATTGACCGGCCTAATACCCCCGATCCGACATTCATGCCTGAACTCGACGGGATTCGGGGCGCGCTCGTGATTTGTGACTTGACCGAGGGGGATGAAGAGGAATATACACGCCTCAGTGAGCGCCTTTTGCATCACTCTTGCTGCACTACTATGTGTCTTATCAGTCTTTGAAAAGACCGTTCCCAGAAGACTGGTGTTTGTCTTCGGGGGTTTGTTCTCCCTTGGAATTGGTCTAGTTGATCTTCTCGTCAAGACCGGGATGGACCCGAATAAAGTGCTAGTTCCTCTAGCGCTGTTTGGTGCTGTCGGGTTGGTAATCCTGTTTCGATTGGACCTTACGAAGCCTGGCCAGGAGGAAAAAGAGGATAAGCACGGCAAGACACGAGCGTTGGTTTATTTCTGCTTAGCCGTGTTTTTCATTGCTGCAGACTTTCTGACGGAGAAGAGCCTCAGGATGTTTTGGATTCTCTTTCTGGTCCTTGGTGTGTGGGAGTTTACAAACCTTCGGAGAATCAATAAGCGTCGTCAAGAAAGAGAAGATTTACCCAAGTCTGTTAGCTAGTCAGTCCCCTTCTTCTCTCAGAAGAAGGGGATGAAGTCTCTCTTGATCGACAAGACCCCTCTGGGGTGCAGGTTAGGAAAGATTGGGCCAGAGCCTCGGCCTGAAATCTGCTAAACTCCTCTGCCGCTTTAAGGGGCGCCATACCCAAGTGGCTAAGGGGACGGTCTGCAAAACCGTTATGCGGCGGTTCAAATCCGCCTGGCGCCTCCACTTTTAACTGCAAGAATTGCAACGTAAGTCACGGTCCGGTCGAAACTTCTCGGCCGGGCCGCAAAGGCAGCGGAGGCCCATTATCCGGAATGGAAAAAACGGGACAAGCAAAGTAAGAAAGGGAAGGGATCAAGTCGTAGCTAGTTCCGGAAATGTCTTCCAAGACATTGGCGTTTCCCATCCCGAGGAGGCTCTTTACAAAGCTGACCTTGCAGCAAAAATTGCTGAAATCATCGATGATCGTGGACTGACTCAGCAAAAAGCTGCTGCAGTTCTCGGCATTGACCAGCCTGGTGTATCAAAGCTATTAAGGGGGCAGCTACCTGGGGGCCTGAGCCGTTGGGGAGTGTTCCACAAAAGTCGGCTCGGCTGTTTCTGACAGCCGAGCCGACCTGTCGAGACCAAAGCGCAACGCGCGCCTTCCCCCAGGTCTCAACGCATCAAGTACGCGGCTTTTGCTTCGCTCGTCTAAAGACCCCCTCAATCCCAACTACCTGGGCGCGAACGAGGAAGTTGGATTGAGTTAAGATGCATGCGTGTTCTGGGTTCTGATCGCCATCCAGCTTTGCGTAATTGCCGCGCCGGCAACCCGCCCAAACCCGGCAAATCCCCCAGACCTGGCAAACCCCGCCAACCCCGCCGCGACACCGCCTCCATATGCGGCGACCCGGCCCCTTACCGAGCCCGAACTGTTTGGAAATGGTCTCATCTCGACCGGAGAGTTCGAATCACATCCTGGGTTTACCCCTGACGGACGCACCCTTTATTTCGTACGAAGCACGCCGAACTTCACGGATTGGAAAATCTATGTGACGCACTACCAGGATGGCGCCTGGACGTCACCCATCCTTGCCGCATTTTCGGGCAAGTACCGGGACGCGGATCCATATGTCACCTCGGATGGGAAGCACCTCTACTTCATCTCCGACCGCCCTGTGAGTGATCAGCCAAAAGAAGACATGGACATTTGGATCATGGATCTGAACGATCAGGGGGAATGGGGAGCCCCCAGAAACTTGGGCGCACCGGTCAACTCGAGCGGCAACGAGTGGTATCCGAAGCTCTCTGCCAGTGGGGCGTTGTACTTTGGTTCCGATCGACCCGGCGGGCACGGAAAGACCGACATGTACCGGTCCGCCTTCGCAAACGGTGCATTCACGGAGCCTATGAACCTGGGCCCATCCATCAACACTGCTGCTGACGAATACGAGGGCTGCATCGCGCCCGACGAGAGCTTTCTCGTCTTCATGGCCTCGGGACGCCCCGATGACAAGGGCGGCGGTGATCTTTACCTGAGCCGCAACGTGGATGGCGGATGGTCACCCGCCAAAGCGCTCGATCAGCGATTCAACCGCCGCGGATTGGAAATCTCGCCTTATTTGTCTCCGGATGGACGCTACTTTTTCTTCTCGAGCATGCGTCGCGCCGAGGGGATCCAGCCCGGTGAACGGCCGAACCGTGCTCAGAATGGCCTCGGTGACATCTATCAAATAGACATCCAGGTCATAAACGAGATCAAAGCGAACGATTAATCTTCGGCTCCGTTTTCGAGCAGATGCAGGGCCGATTCGATCGCGCTCTTGGGTCCTACTAACGCCAGCACATCTCCGGTTTTCAGAACCTCCTTGCCATCGGGCACCAACACCACGTCCTCTCCGCGCGAGATCGCGATGATGGTCGCGCCGGTACGGCCGCGCAAATTGATGCTGGCGAGCCGCTGTCCGGCGAACGGGGAGCGGCCATCCACGCTGTAAGACACCGGCTCTCCTAGTCCAGGCAGCAAGCGGTAGGCGCGCTCCAGTGCACGTTGTGCCTCTCCGGCGTCTTCGACTCGCTTTCGGCCAATCGTCTCTACGATGCCCTGCGCGGCAGCCCGCACGTGTCCTTGAAGATCCCCTGCGGCATGCCACAGAACCGCGGCCAGGATGCTCAGCCCAAGCACGAGAAGGCCGAAGCCGACGCCCATCGGCAAGAAGGGTTGAGTGATCGCCACCAACGGCGCTCCGACCACGAGCAACGTGGTGAGCTGGATCGCGACCACAAACACTTTTCGCGGTGCCGCGGCCAAATCCAGCCTCGCGTGCTCGGGTTTGGGGAATACACGCATGGAAAGCAACTGACCCAGAATCCGGCCGTTTCGAACGATGCCGACCAGAAACGGGATGGATAGAAGGAGTGCCCCAGCCACAATCATCAACTGTCCGTACTTCGGGCGTATGTCCAATCGACTCGCGATCTCAGTTCCCAAGGGCGTGCTGGCAATTGAAACGCCGATGGCGAGCGCGGCGATCACGCTCGCGTCGATAGCCACCGCGCGCGCCGCTCGCCGTAGCGGAATTTGCGATCCCGATGCGGCCCCAATGCCTTCCACCCATGTGCCGTACAGCACGGCAAAGGTTTGAATGGAGCGAGGCAATTTGCGATCGATCCAGGATGCGACCGAGCCGGCGGACCGAATGAGCAGGGGGGTAGTGAGCGTGGTGACGGCCGACACCGCAATCATGATCGGGTAAAACCAGGACGGCACGGCGTTCTTCGATACCGCGGCGCCGGCAATGATGAACGAGAACTCTCCAACTTGAGCCATGCTCATGCCGGTTTGCACCGCGGTCCGAGCGCCCGCGCCGCTCAAGAAGGTAGCCGTCGTAACGAAGACGATTTTTCCGACCATGACCAGAGAAGTAAGCACCAGCACCACGCGCCAATGCTCTGCCACTTGGGCGGGCACGAGCATCATCCCCACCGAAACGAAAAAAATGGCCGCAAACATGTCGCGAACCGGTTCGACGAGCCGTTCGACATGGTGTCCCTCTCCCGATTCGGACACAAACGATCCCGCCAGAAAGGCGCCCAAGGCCACCGAGTAACCGATGCGGTCCACCAGGAGCGCGAAGATGAAGCAGATTCCGATGCAGGTCACCAACGTGATTTCCGGCCGTCCCAGCTTGACTACGAACCGCACGATGCGTGGCACGACCAGAAATCCCACGATCAAGAAGGCCACCAGCACGCTCACGAGTCGCACGATGGTGACGCCGATGGCCCCTGTCGCGGGTCCGGCGCCTGGGGATGCGGGTGTCAACAGGGTGAGCAATACAATCGCGATCAAGTCTTCGATGATGAGGATGCCGAAGACGAGCTGGGTGAAGCGTCCCCTCGTATTCTGGTCCGCAAACGTCTTGGCGATGATGGTCGTGCTCGAGATGGCAACTGCCGACCCAAGATAGAAGCTGGCCAGCACACTCCACCCGAAGAGTCGCCCGGTTTCATAGCCACACCAGATCATGAAGCTCGCTTCGAGGACGGCCACGATCAGCACGGACCAGCCGGTTTGCACGAGACGGCGAATGCTGAATTCCAGGCCTAGGAAGAACATGAGGAGGATGATGCCCAGTTCGGAGAGCGTTAAAACGGTGTCTTCGTGGGCGACAAGGGGGACGGGGACATGCGGACCAATGATGACCCCGGCCAGGATGTAGCCGAAAATGAGCGGCTGCCGGAGGCGCTCGCACACGATCGTGGTAATCGCGGCCACCCCCATGACGAGCGCTAGATTTCTCAGAAATTCATTAGTCTCGTGCATGGCCACGATAGTCGTTCATACCGCGCGTTTTCGTCGAGCCCGGCCGGATTCAAAACAACAAGGGCGCCGCCCTCATGTCGAGGACGGCGCCCTTTCGTAGAGACGTACGTTGTTCTCTAATGCACGGATCTAGTTTGCCGAGTTGAACCCCCCCACCGTGGTGATCGAATCGCAGACCTGCGTGCTCTGTCCGTCGACAACCAGCCCCGACAAGCAAAGCTCGCTGTCCCCCTCTTGAATGTTGAGCTGATCGATCTTGAACTGCAGCACCAGGTCCGGAATGCCGTCATGGTTCACGTCCTGGACTCGGGTGTGCATCGGCTTCGCTGCGTTCGACGAGCCTTCTGCAGACAGTCCAAGACCGGACACGGTAACGCTGTTCACGTCGAAACCCTCAACCCCGAGCACGGCTACGGTCAGCATGCCATGGGACCTGGGATTCACGAAGTTGCGAGAATTGCCCGGACGAACATCGAGCCGTGGTCCTTGACCGTTGCCACCGCCTCCGCCGCCCTGGGTCCTCGGAGCGCGGATTTCCACGGCCAAGAACCCCGAATTGTCGCTGCAGTCACAGTCATGGAAGCTGAAGCTGAGCGGCTGGCCGGTGCCTTGAATCGTGGTCACATAGGTATGGTTGGTCCGGAACGTGCCCCAATCGGTCTGTCCCAACTGCGAACCGTTGACGATAAGGCCAATGTCGGTAGCGGTGCTGTCGGTACCCGTGCTGTCGCAGGTATTCACCAGCGAAGAAGGCACGTTGCTGAAATTCGCAAACTCGGCATCCGCCATGACCCCGTTTCCGGTATTGACCGTTCCGGAAACGCGGAGTTGATAGGTCACTCCGCTCTGCAGCACCGTGCTCGACGTCGTGCTGTCGCAGTTCGCCGGCACCTGCAGGGTTTCGACGGTCTGGAAGTTACCCGAAGGCAGCGGCGTTTCGGTGGCCCGCGAAATCAACACGGTCAAGCTCCCCGAGTTATCCGAGTAATCGCAGTCATGGAAATCGAAGCTCAAGGGCTGGCCGGTGCCTATGATGTCGTAGGTGTAGGTGTGCGTATTGCTGAACGCGCCCCAGTTCGGAGACTTCTGATTGTCGACCGTCGCATCGTTGATCGATAGACCCACGTCGACGGCGGCGCCGGAGCTATCCGAGCTGTCGCAGGACGCACTCGAGGTCGGTACGGTGCTGAAATCCGTGAACTCGGCATCCGCTTGCATGCCATTTCCTGTATTCACGGTTCCGGTGACGCGGATTCTGTACAGAACGCCGGATTGAAGCGCATTGGTCGAGGTAGTGGTCTCCCCGGTCGCCGGAACCTGTATCGTCTCGACCGGTGTGTAGGTCGTCTGATCGTTCAGCAGGGTCCGTTCCGGCGAGGTAACCGGATCTTCGCCGCAACCCGCAAATAAGAGCGCGGCAAAGGGGACAAAACAAGAAACAATAAAGAGACGTTTCATGTCGTTCTCCGTTGGATGGATTGGATGATTTTGGAAATGAATGATGAATGGAGGGACAATCAACCCATATCTCCAGGCCAGTATCGAGGCAGCTGACTTGAGGGATTACACCCGGCGCGGTGAGAACGATTCCCGATTTTGAAACAAAAACGCACCGACCCGCGGTATCATACGTTTGGTTCTCAACATGAGTTCAGATATTAGCTCGACTTTTCATATAGAACGCGCCCGCGCCGAACATGTGCCGCTCATTCTTGCCTTCATTCGCGAGCTGGCGGAGTACGAACGTTTGTCTCACCAAGTGGTCGCCACGGAAGCAGCCCTGGAGCAAGAGCTTTTTAGCCCGAACCCGGTGGCGGAAGTGTTGATTGGGTTCGAAGGGTCACATCCAGTTGGATTCGCATTGTACTTTCATAATTTCTCAACATTCTTGGGCCAGAGAGGGATCTACCTCGAGGACTTGTTCGTGCGCCCCGAGGCCCGCGGCAAAGGATATGGCAAGGCCTTGCTTCGCGAGCTGGCCCGCATTGCCGTGGAGCGTCGGGCCGGCCGGCTGGAGTGGGCCGTGCTCGACTGGAACGCTCCGTCAATTGCGTTTTACGAAGGCTTGGGTGCGGACCTGATGCGTGAGTGGAAGCTCTTCCGTCTTACGGGTAATGCTCTCCAGCATCTAGCTGAACAGCCGTGACGTCGCGCATCCCCGACTTCAAAGTGATTGCAGCTAATCAACGATCAAGCTTGAGTGCGCATGACGTTGATGGTTTTTTCGAACGCGCTCGTGACTTCGGACCCCTATGGATGACGTTGAATGAACGCGGCGCGTTGCTGTTTCCACACGTCGGCATCGCCGTTGGCGGTCATCAGATCGCCGCCGTCGTCGACGCGGTTCTCGCTTCGAACGTTGACGCGGTCATCGCATTGGGAGTCCTGCACGCCCGCACCGAAGAGCTGGAAACAGCTCGAGTCCGGGTGGCGAACGGGGGAGACCCGTCGCGAGAGGCATGTTGGGGCATCCAGGGCCCAGGCCTCGCCCGGCGCAAGGACTGGGAACAGGAGTTCTCGCTCGATCACTTCTGTTTTCTTTGGGAGGAGGCCGGGAAGACGCGCCAACGTTCGATGCCGGAGCTCGTCATGCGGTTTCCATATCTGGCCGGCGGTCATCCTGAACGGCTTCCCGGCATCGATGAGCTGGAATCCATCCTCCGCACGCGCCGGACGGCGGTGATCGCAACCGGGGATCTCTTTCACCACGGGATTGCGTATGGGACCACTCCCGAGGGAGCCCGCTCCCCGGAAGGGGGGGGTCTCGATCTCGCGCGTGTTGCGATCACGCGTGGGCTCAACATCTTGGCTCTAGGGCAGTACGCCGCTTACAACCGCCACAGTGTCGAAACGAAGAGCGATGCCCGGGACGTGGGTCAGGTGGTGCGTCACCTGATCGGGCCCTTCGACGGACGGATTCTGGACTTGGTAGCCGAGGACATGACGGGTCCCTACCAACAGCCTGCCCCCTCATGGGTGGCCGGTGCCTTGGTCAGTTTTCAACCCCCGGCTTAAAAAAGTGGGGAGAAATCCTGAATACGTTGCCCCGCAATCATTAGGCTAGTTGGGGCGTCCCCCGAGTCAAGTAGGAGTCAATAGCTCCTGGGGATAAATGACTCGTGGAGACGTTACCTAACCGATACGCGTCCGAAGCCCCCGAACCCTTGGAGTCGGCTTGGGCGGGTGACCGTGGACCTCGCGTCCGGCCTCTTCCCCCCGGGCAGGGTGCGAAACCTCTGATATCATTTGGTGGTTACGTTGCTAATGGCAGCGCCGGAACTATGACCACTCCCCTGATTGTGGGCGCCAAGCTGGTTCGGCCCCGTCAGCAGGATGTCCTCCCCCGGGCTCGGCTGGTGGATCGTCTGGCCCGCGGCGTGCCCGACCACCCTCTCACGCTTCTTACGGCCGGACCCGGTTACGGCAAGACCACTCTCTTGGCGAGCTTTGCCGAAACCTATCCCGCGGGCGTGGTGTGGTACAGCCTCGGTCCCGAAGATGCCGATTTCACCGTTTTCCTATGGCATCTTGTCGCCGCGCTGACTGGATTCAGCCGGCGCTTTGGACGTTCGCTCCGCGCGTACGTTGCCGAAGGCAACGTGAGCCCGTCCACGGCCGCGGGAGCGTTGCTCAACGATGTGTCGCGGTTCAGAAGTCCGATCGCGGTGGTGTTCGATGATTTCCATGTCGTCGGACACGTCCCCGCATTCGTGGAGTTCTGGACGTCCGTGCTCGATAACTTGAAGAGCCCGGTGCGCTTCGTGATGGCGTCGCGCGTATCGCCCGCGCTTCCGATCGGCAAGTTGCGCGCCCGGCGTCAGCTCCTGGAGCTTGGACCGGAAGATCTGGCGTTCACGCGCGAAGAGCTGCGTTCGCTTTTGTCTTCGGTGTATGAGCGGCAACCCAGCGAGACCACGCTAGAACTGATTGCGCAGACCACCGAAGGTTGGGTAGCCGCAGTGCAGCTTGTTCTCGCTGCGGATGCGCGCGGGACCGGACTCGAAATTCCGGCCGCGCTTCGCCGCGCCACATCGCCGGGTTCGGGGCTCCACGATTACTTGGCCGAAGAAGTACTGAATCGGCAGCCAGCTCCATTACGGGAAGCCATGCTGCGCACCGCCATTTTCGATGAGCTCGACTCCGAGATCGTTGGCGCCACTCTGGGCGCGCAGGATGTTGACAGCCTGCTCCAGGAGCTTATCACCCGACGGCTGCTCGTTGCGCTCGAAAGTGCCGAAGGCAACGTGTTCCGTTATCACACGCTCCTGCTCGAGTTCCTACGCCGCCGTTTGAAGAACGAAGTATCGCCGGCCGAACGCGAAGCCTTGCATCAACGCGCCGCGGCGGAGTACGGGCGGCGCGGGGATTTGGTTCGCGCGGCGCAGCAGCTTGCCGCCTCGGGGAATCCCGCTCTCCTGGCCGAGTTCCTGCGGGACAACGCGCTCAAGCTGGTCGATCAAGGTCATTACCAGGCGCTTTTGTCGTGGTTCGGAAGCCTGCCCCCCGATCGTCTGGATGCCGAGCCGTGGTTGCGCTTGCGGTTAGGGGATGTCCGTCACTATCTCGGCGATTTGCCGGGAGCGGAGCTTGAGTACGAGCGCGCGCAGGCGCATTTCCGCGAAGCGGAGAATATGGAGGGAGAGGGCTGGGCGACGTTGGGCCTCTGCCGCATCTGGAACCTGCGTGGTCAATCCGAGCAAGCGATTCAATCCGGAGAGGCGGCGCTGGAACGCGTGCGCACCCAAGATGTGAACATCTCCGGTTCCGAGCTCAGGGTCCGTCTTCTGCAAGTGCTTTCCGGAGCGCGTTTCTATCAAGCGCAATATCGCGAGGCGTTACACCTGCTGGATGAAATGGACGGCTGTGCCCGCGGGGATCCGGAGCGACAAGCCGCGGTGTGGAACAACCGTGCGGTGGTTTGGGCAAGCCAGGGGAATTACCCGGCTGCCGCACGCGCATTCGAGCGCGGACTCGAGCGGCCCGGCGCGCGCCGGTCTCCGCGGGCTTCCCTGCATCTCGCCAATCTCGCCCTTCTGCTCGACCACATGGGAGACACCGAGCGAGCGCGCGCGCTGTTCGGTGAAGCGTTGGAGCTCGCCAAACGTTTTCACAACAAGAGCCAGATGCTCACCTGCCTGGTGGGGTTGGCCCGGCTCCATTATCGGCTGCGCAACACCGAGCAAGCGCTCGAGTATCTGCACGAGACCGATACGTTGAATGCCGATCTGAAATTGCCCTTCATCCAGGCCGAGGCGCTTGCGTTGCGCGCGCGCATACTCGCCGAGGCGGGCCAATTTGCGGCGGCGCGCTCGTGTTTGTCCCAAGCTCTCGCCGTCTGCGGTGCGTCGCGCCGCGATGCCAATTGGCTTCAGTACCGCATCGAAGCGGCGGTCGTGGAGCTCATGGCGGGACGGAGCAAGATCGCATATCAGGCGTTAGCCGAGCTCCTGCCCATGGCCATGGAGTCGGAGTCTATGTTTCCGCGCACCATGCTCCTCTTCCATTTGGGTGAGGCGGAACGTCGATTGGGGATCTCTGAGGCGGAGCACCGCCTCGGTGAATCGTTCCGCCTTGCCCGTCAAATGGGATACGACGCCGCGCTTCGGGTGGAGCTGTCGCGCAACATCGATCCTTGCCTGTTGCTCCTGGAGGCGGGAATCGAGAGTGAGTATGCGATGCGTCTCGTCGCCGGCATTGGTCTCGCCGTCGAGCCGGCTTTTCTTCCGTACGTTGGCGACGACACGTTGCCGGAACCGTCAACGCGCGCGCTTCTGGCGCTGTTTGGGGAAATTGGGGGTCCGACCAGCCATCGCGCCTTACGTGAATCGAAATGGCTGGAGCGGCCCGAGCTCAATCGGCAAACCCGAAACGCGCTCCGCCACATCGAGCGCCGCCATCCCGAGCTGGCTCCTCTGCAAACCGCCACCCAGGGTCTCCGGTTGAAGACGCTCGGCAGCCTCAAGCTCATCGGGGCGACTGGGGAAATCCCCCATGCATCGTGGCGGTCGCAACGCGCCTTGTCCTTGTTCGTGTATCTCGCCGTAAAAGGAAATCGTGGCGTGTCCAAGGAACGGCTCCTCGATTTGTTTTGGCCCGCGGGCCAGAAGAAACGGGCTATCAAGAACTTCCATCCCACCCTGACCTATGTGCGGCAAGCGCTCCGGGATCACGTGCGGGGGCCGGTCATCGTGGCGGAGGAGGGGCTATACCGGCTGGATCCGTCGCTTCAATGCACGTTGGATTTGCGAGAGTTCGAGGGCGCCCTCACTCAAGCCAAGCGACAGAGGGCCCGTGCGGAGCGAATGCGGGCGCTCGAGGATGCGTTGCGTTTGTACGATGGGGAGTTCCTGGGTGACCGATACGAATCATGGGCCGAGGATCTCCGTGCACAGATTGCGCTCCAGCACGAGGAGCTTTTAGTCGATCTTGCATCGCTTTATTTCGAAGAAAAGAAGTATTCTATAGCTCTACAGCTTTACTCGAAGCTCCTGGAACGGAACCCGTTCCGGGAGGAAATCCACTGCAAGGCAATGATGTGTCACCACTATACCGGTGACCGCCACGCAGTACGGGAGCAGTTCGACCGCCTTAAAAACCTGCTCCGGGAGGAGTTGGGCGTCGAGCCCCTCCCTGACACCGCGACCCTGTATGCAACGCTGATGAGCCGAACATGAACCGTTTCGGGGGCCTTATTCTCTTCATCTCTGTGCTTGGCGGGCTCTTACCCCGTCTTGCCAGCGCCACGCCCTGGGTATGGGACCAGGATCAAGACGGGATCGACGACCGCCTGGCCGCAGTGGCGCAACATGGCATCGATTGGGCATTCGAGAACTTCGATCACGACGGGCGCCTGCGATTCGAAGTCGGTGTCGTGGATTCGGTGCTTCAGTACGGTGCCTACGTTCGGTACATAAGTACCCCCACCTCCGCTGACAGTCTTGACGCTGTGCTTCTTGGCGCGCAGGTGGTCTCGGTCATGAAGAGCGTTCCCTACATTCGTCTTCGTGCGCTTTATCCCACGTTGCTCCTCTTACGCGCGCGTCCCCGCGTCGAGCGTGTGGAAGCGGTGAGCCTTATGTATCCGCTCAACTGGCGTTCCGAGCGCGCCCTCGGCGTGCGTGCGGGTCGCGGCGGTCCGTTCCCGACATTGGAGGGGACGACCTCGCTCACCGGAGCAGGGGTCGTAGTTGGCGTGCTCGATACCGGCATCAATGACGCGCCCAACGGTTTGTATCCGGGACACGAAGACGTGAGCGGGAAAGTGGTCGGTGGTGCGGTTTATGACGGCCCGGGTCCGAGTGGATACACGGCCTGGTCGCAATCCGTGAATCCGGCCCAAAGCTCTCCCGGACTGAGTGGGTACCACGCCACGCACGTGGCGGGGTCCGTGGCCGGCGCAAGCCGGACCCGCATGGTTGGTGGCGTGGCTCCCGGAACACGGCTCGTGGACGTGAAGGTGCTGGGTGATCAAGGCGCCGGTTCCGGAGTGGCGGAAGGCTTGGAGTGGTGCATACAGAATCGGAACCGGGACTGGGGTGGGGGAGTGTCCGGCATTGACGTGCTGAATTTGTCCTTCTCGGGCACGGATGTTTCGGATGGTTCTGATTGCATTTGCGCGATGGTGAATGCGGCTGCCGCGCAAGGCCTGATCGTGGTCGCTTCGGCAGGTAATCACGCAGATTGCGGGGAGTTGTCGAGTCCCGGCGCGGCGGATGGCGCGATTACGGTCGGCGCTTATGATCCGGGAACAGATCCCGGTATTGCTGACGATCAACTGGCTTCGTTTACCGCCTATGGGCCTAGGTTAGACGACTCGGATCTCACGCACGCCGACGAAGAGAAGCCTGACGTCGTTGCCCCGGGGGTCGATGTCGTTTCGGCCTACGGATCACCCAGCTCGTCGGGGCACAGCTACACCCTAGCGAGCGGCACCAGCATGTCGGCCGCCTTCGTCACCGGAATCATCGCGCTTCTCTTGCAGGAAAACCCTTCGTTGACTCCTGACGCCGTCAAGACGTTGCTTCATGACACGGCGCGACATCGGTTCACCAGCGGGCTTCCATGTGGCACAACCAATCCATTCGCAATCGACGCGCGTTATCACACGGGGTGGGGATTCGGCGAAGTGGACGCGTTTGCGGCCTACACGGAGATCCATCAACCGAATCAAACCCAGTTCGTTCAGCTTTCCGCGACCTGGAATGCGGGTCTGAACGGCGTGGATGTGTCGTGGAGTACGCAACGCGAAAAGAACATTTCCGGGTTCGAGGTGCAACGAGCGCCGGATGTGAGCGGCGCTCCGGGAACGTTCGTTGCCGTGGGGAGCGAGCCGGCATTGGGGTCGGCAACGCTGGTCCCGGTGAACCGCACCACCTACGTGTTCAGCGACGCGGCCCCCCCGGCAACGCTCTGGTGGTATCGCATCAAGACGTCGGGAGGCAACACGTTCTCGCCTTCGGTCCAGGTTCGTAGCGAGGCCCCTTCGTCAGTGGCAAGCGTCGAGCTGGATCACAACACCGCCGAAACAGATCTTGCATTGACGTTGGGTACCGGAGTTCCACAAAGCGCTCCGGCATGGCAACAAGCCGTGAATCTCTCTTTCAGCATCGATGCTCTGACCGTATCGGGATCTGCGGACCTTCTTCGTTACCGGTTCAGTGTGCCGACCTTCGGCCAGAACGCGTTGCCGCCGGGACCGCAGAGCCCTTGGTGGATCCGTGCCGTCGACAACGGCAACGCACAACGCTCCGGTTTCCTTCGCGACTTTTCGATGACCGTAGGGAACGTTACCTACGAGACCGATTCGACAACTCCCAAAGCGACCGTTGAGAGCGGCGCCGCGTCGTTGTGGATTCCGGACCCCGCTTCGGTGGGGATTCCAGGCGACTCGAATCCGGAATCGCGGTTATTGGCTTTTCCCAACCCCTTCCGTGCCACAACCGCTTTCGCTGTCGGGAACGTGAACGGCTTCGTTCGCGTCACCATTCACGACGTGACCGGTCGGGAAGTGCGACAGCTTTGGCGTGGAGACGGAGCCCCGAGGCAGCTTATTTGGGACGGACGAGATGCCCTGGGTACGCATGTTCCCGCCGGAACCTATTTCTTGAGAGTTCAGGAAAGCAGCCAAGTCCGGGCATTGCGGCTTATCCGTATTCCGTAGCCATATCTCAGTATTTGTTTTTGGTCCCGGCTGTCATAAAATAGCGACGTCCTCTTGGTCCCTCCCTCAGCTCGTGGCCAAGACGGAAGGGCGGCCCATGCGTTACCAGAACGGAGCAAGCTTCGGGCTCCGGCCGTTTTTTTCCACCGCCGCCCTCTTTATTTTGTTCGAACTCTTTGTTTTGTTCGGTTGTGGCTCCGAGCACGAAAACATTCCTCCTACGGTTGCGCTGGATCCAAAGCTGGAGAACGGCGACAACGTTCACTCCCGTCTCACCGTGAACTGGACGGGATCCGATCGGGACGGCCGCATCGATCATTACGAATACGTGCTCGATCCGCCGCCCGCATTCACCGAAGAAGAAATCACGAATGGCGGTCCAGGAATCAGCTCGGTGCGAATGCCCGGCGCCAATGGCTCGCCGACGGTAACCCGGGTCAGTAAAGTCGTGAATGGTGCCACTATGTCGTTCGACTGGGTTCATACGAACGAGACGTCGCATCAATTCCTGGTCTCATCCTCTGAGCCCGATTCGAATAGCACGGTTAGATTTATCGGTTTCCACGCACTTTACCTACGGGCAATCGACAACGACGGAGCCGCCTCATCTCCCGAACATGTTGCCTTCAACTCCGCCACCCTGGCTCCGGTGTCGCGGATTGTGAGCCCGAAAGTGGATCCGGACGACTATATTCTCGATGTTTGTTCGCAACTGAAATTTAGCTGGAAGAGCATGGATCGGGAGGGAGCGGTATCGCATTACCTTTACAAGCTTCTCCCGATCGATGGGAATCAATTGAGTACGGACGTATTCTTCGTGGACTCCACGGAATGGGTGGGGACGGGGGAGACGGAATTCACGGCCGGCTTCAGTCTCCCCCCGAGCGCTTACATCTTCGCCGTCCGAGCGGTGGACGCGAGCGGGGCGGCAGAGCCGTATGTGGAGTGGAACAGAAATGCGGTGAGAATGTACGTATTTCCTTTCGCTCCGCGCGTGACGATCAGTCTTTCCGACCATGTTATTTGTTCTTCTCCGCCCAACCCGTGCCTCACCGAGATGCCGGCCAATGTTCCGTTTCGCCTGAAATGGTGGACCACTTCATCGGGTCAATGCGCGATCGATGGTTATAGCTGGGGTCTCGACCTCGTCTCGACCGAGGACACGGACCGGGGTTGGTCGTCCTGGGGACAGGACTTCGAGAGCCCGGTCTTGTCATTGTCGCCCGGATCTCACACATTTTCGGTGCGAGCGCGCAATGTTGCAGGATATGTAGGACTTGTCACCGTCACCTTGCACGCGCTCGCGTTCGCTCCCGACCGTGAGGCCTTGTACGTGGACGATTCGTTCGACAACTTGGCCCCGAGGGATAGCGAGCATGACGCGTTCTGGCATTTGATGATCGACAACTATTCGGCTTACTCGGGGATAGCTCGCGGTGAGTTCGAGGAGTTGTCAGTCCATGGCGAGGGGGATCGCGGCAATCTGCAACCTGCCGTGCCAACCTTGAGCGTGCTTTTTCGTTATAAGGTGCTCATCTGGGATAATCTCGGTTCCGGGTACAACTCGGATAGCGCACTCATACGTTGTACGGCCTTATCGGATCGTCTCGCCTTATACCTGCGCGCCGGGGGTAAGCTCTGGCTTAATGGTCGCATGCCGTTGCCGCCACAACTCCGGATCCCAATCTGCAGGGAGCGGATTTGGCCTATCCTAAAACAGAACTCGGACCAGGGAACTTCGCTTGGGACTTCCTGAAGCTTCATTCCAGCAACATCAATAACGATAAAGGCACCAAGAACGCGAACTTGTTTCATTCCGCGCGGTGGATTCCCGGGGTTCCGGCCATTTACGACACGATGTCGGTGGATCTCAACAAGCTCAACCTGTTCCAAAAGGCGGCCGGTGGCTACTCGCACGCGGACGCGGTGTTTGGACCCATCGATGCGGAAGCCGAGCCTGGCTTCGAGGGGGACGTTGACTCCTTGTATGCCTACTGCGCAGTCGGCGGGAGCGCGTCTCCCTACGATGGCAAACTCTGCGCCTTGCGCTGGCATGACGCTGCCCCGAAACCCCTTCACGGCCGCACCCAGTGGTTCGGTTTCGAGCTGTATTTCATGCACGACGACCAGGCCCAAAAGACCTTCAATCAATCGCTCGACTGGTTTCGGGCGGGGCCCTGAACGCCTATAGGTGTTAAAGAACCTGCCGATCCCAAGGACGACATCCGACTCTACTTTGGTAGAATGCTGCGAGCCCGGGGGGACGGGCGATGTCAACCTCGAGGACGCCGATGAAACTGCTCCGTAACCTCCTTTGGCTCGGTCTCTTAACCCTCGGTCTGGGTGCGTTTGGCCTTTCCAGGGCCGCCACCTCGGCTCCCGGCCAGACGAAGGCGCTTCTTCTCATCACCACCTCACAGGACGGCGAAACCGCCCCCTGCGGGTGACACGCCAAAGCCGCAGGCGGCCTCGCCCGGAGGGCGACGGTCCTCAAAGATGAGCGTGCTAAGGGTCTTCCCACCGTCCTCGTAGACGCGGGTAACTTTTCCGCCGTTCTGAAACCTGAGCCCTGGGAAAAAACCGGCTTCATCTTCGACATGATGTCAGAGCTCCACTATGACGCGGTTACCCCAGGTGAGCGCGAGCTGCGCCCCGGCATTGCGGTGCTCAAAGAGCTCTACGAAAAACACCCCGAAATTCGTGTCGTGTCGGCCAACATCGAAGATAAGTCCGGCCGTCATGTATTCCCCGAGTACACGATCATCGAGCGGGGAGGGGTGCGCTTCGGAATTACCGGCACGACCGGTGCGGTGTATTACGACACGAACAAGAAGCAAAACCTTCTGGCCAAAGACGATTTCACGTTCGAGAACTCGGAAGCCGCGTTGAATCGCGTGGTGCCGCAACTTCGGGCGAAGAGCGACGTGGTTATCGTGCTCATGCACGAGTCGGTCGAAGACGCCATGAAGATGCTGCCCAAGATTCCCGGGATCGACGTAGCGGTTGCCGGCAACGAGCCCGGGATCATCCCCGCGCCGGAGCAAATCGGGGGAGCGTTGTTCGTGCGTCCAGGAAGCCGCGGTCAGTACGTGTTCGAGCTACCGATCACCATCGATACCAGGGCCAAGAAAATCGTGGAGTTTGCTGGAGAAGGCAAATATCTCGACGAGAAAGTGGCGAAGGACCCCGCTCTGGACGTCGTGGTCTCGAAGTGGGAAAACGATTTCAAAGCCAAGTACACGCCACCTCAGCCTCAGAAGCCCGCGCCGCCGGCCCAACCTCAGCCCAGCACGAGCACTCCGGGACACTAACGCGGCGTATACATCGAGCGGAGCTTCCCCCAACTGACGCTTTGAATGGGCGTCTGGGGTGAGAAGCGCTGAATGCGCTGATTGTCAGAATCCGAGACGAACACATCCCCGTTTGGAGCCACGCAAGAGTGAAACGGGGTCGAGAACTGTCCTTGCCCCGTTCCGTAGCTGCCCCATTGGCTCAAAAACACCCCGCTCGACGTGAACTTCTGAAGGCGATTGTTGCCGGTATCGGTCACGTAAACGTTGCCAAGGAAATCCACCGCCGCGCCGTCAGGGAAATTGAACAGGCCCTGCAGCGAGCCCGAAGACCCCCATTTCCCCACGAAGGCGCCGGCGTTGGTGAACTTCTGGATGCGCTTACGGTTGGTGTCGCACACGTAAACGTTACCGGTCGCATCGGCGGCCACGCCGAGAGGTGTATCGAACTGACCATCGCCCGTGCCTTGAGATCCCCACTTAAGCGCGAACGCGCCGCTTTCGGAGAACTTCTGAATGCGGTGATTGAATGAGTCAGCCACGTAAACCGTGCCTTGGCCATCGGTGGCAATCCCGAACGGGTTGGCGAACTGTCCGTCTCCCGTTCCCGACGCGCCCCATTTGAGCAAGTAACCGCCTGACGCGGTGAACTTCTGGACACGGCGGTTGCCGGTCTCGAGGACGAAGATGTCTCCCGACTGGCCGACCGCGAGGTCCTGCGGATTATTGAGCTGCCCATCGCCCGCGCCCAGCCCTCCCCACTTGGTGATAAACGTGCCGGTGGGGCTGAATTTTTGGACCCTATGGTTTCCGGAGTCGGCCACGTACACGTTCCCCCCCGCATCGACGGCGATGCCCTTGGGGGTAGAAAACTGGCCGTCCCCCGAGCCACCCGTGCCCCAGAAGAGCACGTACACCGGGGGCGCCTCGGCTCGGGCCGCGCTCGGTTGCGCCAAATGACCCAGCATCAAGAGGGAAAACGGAAGTGTGTTTCGAAATGAGGGAGAGGATCGACGTTCCATGCCCTGTTTTCGGCATGGCTAAAGGCGAGCTTACTCGGAGTGAGAGTCGGGGCGCGGTTCGCTGGGAGACAGGGAGTTCTGCCGTTGCAGACGGAACTGTGTATACGGGTTGGGAGGCTCAGGCCGTTTCATGAGCCGCCGCCACAACCGGTTCATTTCTTCTTTGAGTACGGCCTTGAGCAAGGTCCACATCGTCACTACCTCAATTCGCGAGAGCCGCCACGGTCTCCGCGAGATCTTCCCCGGCTCGCCCCAGGCGCCGTCATCAATACGACGCGCCGTGAAGGAACATTCCCAGGCTGTTTTCTCATCGTCACTTCCGCGACCGGACTTATCCGGATGTGTTGGTCCGGCTGACCACGGGGGGAGATCGCTCAAGCGCCCGAGGGGGGTGGCCAACTCGCCTCCCGGCCTCTAGAGTCCACGCCGGTCAAAGCGGCACATCATGCAACGACAAAACGTTCCCGATCTACAAATAGTTCCCGTTCGAAGCTTGATCCTTCACGAAGACGTGGAGCCTCACCGCGTGCAAGGGATCATGGAGCGGTTTCGCCGCGAAGCCACGCTCCGCAATCCGCCCATCGTGGGTCAAAACGGAGCCAAGCGCCGACTCATCGTCCTCGATGGAGCCAGCCGTGTCACCGCAGCCCGGCGTCTCGGCTACCCGCACTTGCTTGCCCAAGTCCTGCCCTATCCCTCTCCGGAGATCGGACTCGATGTGTGGCATCACGTCGTGGTCGGGATGAGCTGGCAGGTGTTGGTTCAGCGTGCCTCGGAGATTCCTGGCGCACGGGTCAGCATCACCAACTGGACGAAGGCGCGGACCATGCTCGAATCGCGGAAAGCGCTCGCGTGCCTGCGGGCCCCCGGGCAACGTTCCGCAGTGCTGTGTCTGGCTAACCCGAAGCGGACCGGATTGTGGCCGCTTCGCGAGCTCACGCACTTGTACGCTACGGATCCTGGCCTTCACCGTGTGCGCGAAGATCACCTCGTCTTTCCCAAGGAGTGGCTGGGGGAGGAGCGCGTGCTCGTCGTTTTCCCACGCTTTCGACAGGACGAGATCGTGCGCATCGCGCTTCGGCTGAAGGATCGGCTTCCGATGGGCATCACGCGTCACACCGTGCCCAATCGCGCGTTGCGCGTGCACTATCCGCTCGAGTGGCTCGAAGCCAACCGATCGATCGTGGAGAAGCGCCGTCATCTGGCGCAGTTCCTCGAAGAGCGGTGGGCCGCCGGCCGCATCCGCCACTACCCCGAATCGACCACGTTGTATGACGAATAGCTAGCGCCGGCGGGCTTGGTCGAGGCTGTTGGCGTCGATGCGAGCGCCTTCGAGGTTCGTGCCTCGCAAGTCGGCCCCCTCCAAAACGGCACCCTCCAAACCCGCGCCGGATAGGTCGGCACCGCGGAGATCGGCGCCCGTTAGATCCGCACCTTCGAACAATGAACGACGGAGCCGCGCGCCGCTCAGGTTCGCACCGGCCAGAGATACGCCGGTGAAATCGGCGGCAATGGCGGTCAGCCCGCGCAAGTCACTGCTGTCGAGATCGGAATCACGCCAGTCGGATTCCGAGGCGATGGCGCGACAAAGACGCACGCCGTTGCCATCCACTCCGCGCGCGAACACTTTCTTGAGATGGGCTCCCGCCATCCCTGCACCGGTGAGAACGCTGCCCTCCAGGCGCGCGCCTTCGAGATAAGCGCCGGTCATGTTCGCCTCGGCAAGATCCGCGCGGCTCAAATCGGCCCCATCTAGAATCGCGCGCACCAGCCGGGCTTGCGCCATACCTGCGCGAAGAAAAACGGCCCCGGCGAGATAGGCGCGGTGCGCGCGCACGCGTCCCAGATCGGCCTCGGTGAAATCCGCTTGGCCCGCGTCCGCATCGACGAGACGAGCCGCATAAAGAAGTGACCGTGAGAGTCGTGCGCCGCGAAGCACGGCCCGGTCGAGATGGGCCTCGGCGAGATTGGCGCCAACCAGCTCCAGCCCGGAAAGATCTGCTCCGCAGAGCCACAAGTGAGCAAGGCCCGCATCGTCGGTTGCACGGCGAACGATCGAGTCGCGAAACGCGACCGGATCGGGATGGTGCTCCCAACAGCTCGCGATACCGCTCAACGCGTTACCGCGACAACCCGGTGTGCTGCAGAGCGCGGCAAGACTGCTCATGCGTGTCTCCCGTCCCGGGTCGGGTCAGAGCGCCGCGAACGCGATGCTAGAGGCCGTCTACCCGGACTTCTTGAATGAGGTCGCCCATCTGGATCTTGTCCACGACATCCATCCCCGACAGGACTTCCCCAAAGATCGTGTACTTTCCGTTCAAGTGCGGCTGGGGAGAATGCGTGATGAAGAACTGGCTGCCCCCGGTGTCCTTACCCGAGAGGGCCATTCCGACCATGCCTTCCTTGTAGCGAAGCGGGTTGTATTCGCAACGAATCGCGTAACCCGGTCCGCCCCAGCCATCCCCCCTCGGATCGCCCCCCTGAATCACGAAATCGGCCACGACTCGGTGAAAGCTGAGTCCGTTGTAGTAACCGCGGCGGGCGAGCGCGACAAAATTCGCTACCGTCCCCGGCGCTTCCTGTCCATACAGCGCAATCTTGATCGCGCCGCGATTGGTGACCAGGGTTGCGGTGGGCTTTTTCTTGGCGTCGGCGAGCTTAAGGGCCAAATCGACATCGAATTCCTTGGGCACCTCGTGCTTGACCTGGGTTGCGGCGTCCACCGTCTGTCCGGTGATTTGGGTGAGAGCGCCCGCCGCCGCCTTGGCCACGTTCAAGTCGGAGTCATGGCGTGCTTTTTCGAGCACCGCCATGGTTCGGGTGCTGTCCTCGGCAGAAAGCGTCCCCACCGGATCGTCATCCGGCTTGGCGGTGAGGATCGCACCGAACGCATGCAGAATGTCCACCATCACTTCCGTATCGACGGGGCTCTGGAGCCGGTCATACGCAGCCAAGAGTCCGGGTAACGCCGCATAATCGTGACGCTGACCGGCGCCATTTGCGGCCCCGCTCAGCACCGCCGGATCGCTCGAGTCCAAATAGCCTCGGATCATTTCCACCGCGTACTTCTGCGGGCACGAAACCAGCGCATTCACCACCGTTGCGGCCACGTGAGGCGATTCATCCTTCGCCATCGTCTCCATGAGGAGGAGGGATTGCGGTGAGGCGAGCTGTCCCAATCCTTCGGCTGCGGCGGCGCGGATGCGCCAGTCGGTGTCCTTGATTGCATCCTTCACCTGCAGCACCGCGCCGTCACCCATGCCGGCGATCTGTGCTTTCACCACCGCGGCCCGAATGCGCCAATCGCTCGAGTGTTCCAGGTCGTCGAGCCGTCCCGCACCCACGCCCGAGCCCATCTTGCCCAGGCTTTCGATGGCGGCCAATTTCACGTGATCGCTGGGATCTTCCAAGAGAATGCTCGCCTGACCGGCATAAAATGCTTGATTGATCGCGCCCAGCGCGCGCAAGGCTTCCACACGGACGCGCCAGTCAGGATGCTCCAAGAGCGGGAGCACCAACTCGGCAAGATCACGGTTCTTGACCGCAGCCGTGGCCCGCGCGGAGTAGATGAGCGTCATAGTGTCTTTTTGCTTCAGTGATCGACGCAATCCCGTGGTGGCATCCTTCACCTTCCCGCGCTGCACTGCGAACGCAGCGTGCCAGCGCACCTCGGGGTCAGGATTGCTGAGCGCTTCGCGAAGCGCGCCCGCGGCAGGGTCGATGCTCACCGAACGCGATCCCATGACCCCCAACGCCAAACCGGCCTCACGCGCTAATCCGACATCGGTTCCTTGCAGCAGTCCGGCGAGCTTCATCACCGCCGCGCTGTCCGAACCACATTTGCCAAGCGCCTCAACCAGGCGAGCCTTCACCGCGGGGGAGGATTCGCGATCGAACGCCGACGTGATCGTGGTTACCGCAGTGGGATCGAAGAGCTGGCCCACATCGAAGGCCGCTTCGAGTCGCACCGCTTCTTGCTTGTCATCGAGTCCCTTGGCCATGGTCGAAAGGAGGCTCACGTCTTGGATGCGTCCCAGCGCGCGGAGCGCGCGAGCGCGCACTTCGGCTTCCTTGTCCCCCGCGTACTTGGCGAGCACGCCGTCATCTCCGGTTCGCGACTGTTCGTGCAGAAGGATGTCTTTCAGGACCTCCTTCGACATGCCGGCGCGGGCGGACGTGGCGCTTGCTAAAGACACCAAGAGGAAGCCAAGGACCAGGCGTGAGTGGCGCATGCGGGTGGGTTTCCTTTTATCCGAACGATTCGAAATGGATCGCAATGGTTCAAACGGGTTCAAGGGCGAGTAGAAGCGGGAAAGTCTAAACTAGGCCGAGGGTGGCCTTCCACGACCTTGTGGGTCCCCCAAATGCCCCGGAGACTGCCCCCGGGAAGCCGGAAAAGCATACCCCATGATCAACCAGGAAATTTCCCAGCTCTTAGGCGAGATCGCCGACGCGCTGGAGTTCAAGGATGAGAACCGTTTCCGCGTTCTGGCCTACCGGCGAGGGGCCGAAGCCTTGGCCGATCTGGACGAGGACGTGACGGTGCTCTTGAGCGAAAAGCGGCTTACCGAGGTGGCCGGGATTGGCAAGGGGCTGGCCCAAGACATTGCGGAATACCTCGCCCAGCACCGCATGACCGCCCATGAAAAAGCAATGGAAGGCATCCCGCCCCGGCTTTTGGGACTCTTGAAATTGAGCGGTCTGGGGCCGAAGCGGTTGGCGCGGTTGCATCTCGAGCTTGGCGTTTCGGACCTGTGGACGCTCAAGGATGCCATCGACAGTGGCCGGCTGGCCGCCATGAGCGGATTCGGCGCAAAGACCGCCGAGAATCTCTTGCGGTCGGTGGAGCGGTTGGCGATTACCCAAGAGCGCATCCCCATGGCGGAAGCATTGCGGTTGACGCAAACCGTGCTCGAAGATCTCGGGTCGCGGATGGCGCTTCACGGAGCGACCTTTGCCGGATCGTTTCGGCGCGGTCGTGAAACGTGCGGCGATCTGGATCTGCTCGTGCCATCGGTTGAGGGCGCGAAAGTGGTGCAAGCGTTCACACAACTCGTGGGCGTGGAACGCGTGCTGGCGTCGGGAGACACGCGAGGAAGCGTGCTCATCGACGGACGGCAAGTGGACCTTCGCGTCGTGCCACCCGAGTCGTTCGGAGCCGCGCTTTGCTACTTCACGGGGAGCAAGGACCACAACGTTCGTTTGCGTGAGATCGCGAAAAAGCGCGGGCTCAAGATCAACGAGTACGGCGTGTTTCGTGATGACGAGAATCTGGGGGGACTAAAGGAAGAAGACGTATACAGGGCGATCGACCTTCCGTGGATTCCCCCTGAAATCCGTGAAGACCGAGGCGAGATCGAAGCCGCCCGGGAAGGGCGATTACCGGATCTCGTGTGCCGCGAGGACGTGGTGGGCGATTTCCACGTGCACACGTCGTCGGGCGACGGGGGAGCGGACGTGTTGGCGATGATCCGGAAAGCGGCGGAACTGGGCTATCGCGTGATCGCGATCACCGATCATGCATGCTCGAACGTCTATCCCAAGGGGCTGACGGTGGAGGCCTGGCGCGAGCAGCGGAAGGCGATTGAAGCCGCGCGTTCGGCAGTACCAGGCGTGCAGGTTCTTCACGGAATGGAAGTCGACATTGGGCTGGACGGCTCCATCGATTTACCGGCGGAGATTGGAGGGGAGGTTGAGTGGGTCGCCGCAGGAATTCACGCGGGGTTCGAAGATCGCGTGACCGAGCGCATCCTTACTGCTATGGACAACCCGGACGTGGACGTCATCGTGCATCCGACTGGCCGCATCGTGCACAAGCGCGAAGGGTATGCGGGGCTCGAGCTGGAACGTTTATTCAGCAAAGCCAAGGACACGAACACCGCGTTAGAGCTCAACGCATTCCCCGATCGTCTCGACTTGCCGGCGGACGTGGCGCGCCGGGCCGCGGAGAATGGCGTGCGCTTGATGTTTGGTTCGGACGCAAGATCGCCGGAAGAAATGGAACACATGGAGATCGGGATTCGCACCGCGCGGAGAGCGTGGATTACGCGCGATCAAGGGCGCACCCAGTTACCGGTGCGCCGGAAGAGATCCTTGGCCTAAAAATCAAGAATGAAGGGTGGTGCAGCGGCGAGCGATGGGTTGGAGCGAAAGATTGAATCCGAAAGCAAAGGTCGCCGGTGGGGGTGACCGGCGACCCGTTTCTTTTGTTATTCCGGGTGAAGCGTATTAACGATTCTTGTATTCCACAGCTTGGCTCAATCGCCCCAAGGCGATGGCTCCTAGCGCCAGCCCAAGATCACGCAGCGCGATGTCATAGTAGCCGGGGACTAGCAGCAAGTTCACGATGATCCCCAGGAGCCATGCCGCCACGACGTACGCGAAGATGCGCGGCCGCAGGGCCACGCCGATACCGGCGATGATCTCGATGACGCCCACCACCAGCATGAACGCGTGACCGTTACCGCCTACGAGATTGTTGACGGTGGGGGACAGGTACTGGTCCCAGTTCACGAGCAGATGAAAAAACTTATCGAGCCCGGCAACAATCGGCGCAACAGTAAAGCCGAGGCGCAGAATCTGATATGCCTGGTAGCTCGGTTTCGACGCGCTGATGCTTTCGGTATTTAGAGAAGCTACTCCTACTGAACTACTTAATGCCTGTGCCATCTTCCTCGTTCTCCTTAATAAAAATTACGTTTGACTGCTGGGGATCTTCAAAATACTCCT
>Ga0207675_100000622_pt1 | contig 34726 bp, 23 predicted proteins | sample KBSSwiS42_FD_184305 | JGI IMG/M metagenome (GOLD analysis project Ga0207675, IMG submission 184305) | Switchgrass rhizosphere microbial communities from Kellogg Biological Station, Michigan, USA - KBS Switchgrass S4-2 (SPAdes) (version 2) | ecosystem: Host-associated > Plants > Roots >...
GAGCTCGGCATCACGCGGCCCTCCTTCAGCTGGGGCCAGAACAACATCGCGCCGCAGTTCTTCCCGCGCGACACCGAGACGTTGAGCGACGCGCTCTACGTCAACCTGTCGGCGCACGATCTCAAGTTCGGCGGCGAGCTGTCGCGCGTAGTCTTCCCGTTCGAGGCGCACTTCAACGAGAAAGGCGTCTTCGCGTTCAACACCGACGCGCCGTTCAACGCCGCGAACCCGGCGACGTGGCCCTTCTCGATGACGATTCAGAAGCCGGGCTTCTATCGCTACCAGACCTACACGATCGGGATGTTCGCGCAGGACGACTGGCGCGTCGCCAACCGGGTTCGGCTGAACCTCGGCGTCCGCTACGACCTCGACACCAACATGCGGCTGAACAGCTTCTTCGAGGGGCTGATCGGCGATCCGCGCTTCCCCGGCATCGAGCGGTTCATCAGCAAGGATCGGGGGCTGGCGACCAACAACCTGCAGCCGCGCATCGGCGCCACGTGGGACACCCGCGGCGACGGCACCTTCGTCGTCCGCGGCGGCTTCGGCTTGTACATCACGCGCAACCGGCCGTGGTTCGACGCGACGGTGCAGGATCAGACGATCGGCGGCGCCGTGATCATCCAGGATCCCCAGCGCCTGCGCTTCTTCCCCGACGTCAACGCCGTGCTCGGCGGCCTGAGCCTCGACGCCTACCTCGCCCAGGGCGGTGTGCGATCGCTGCTGATGCTCCCCGACGACTTCCGCCTGCCCCGCTCGTACAACACCACCGGCGGCTTCGCCTGGCAGATCAACCACGCCACCGCGTTCACCGCCGACTACGTCCACGGCTACGGCACCGAGCAGCTCGGCGCCACCGATCGCAACCTGCCGGTGAACGGCGCGATCAGCGCCACCAACCCGCGGCCGGTGCCGAACTTCAGCCGCGTGACGATGGTCGAGAACTACACCAACAGCTGGTACGACGCGCTGGAGACGCAGCTGCGGACGCGGGTGCGCGGCGCCAACAACCTGCAGGTCTCCTACACGCTGTCGAAGAGCTGGCTCGACGGCGTCGATTTCTACAGCACCGTGCGCGGCACCCAGCGCGCGCCGCAGGAAACCGGCTACAACACCACCGATACGCGGCACAACCTGACCGCGTCGGCGTCCACCAACCTGCCGTGGAATTTCCAGGTGAGCGGGATCCTGAAGCTGGTGAGCGGCTTCCCCATCGGCCGAGTACAGGCCGGCGTCGATCTCGACGGCGACGGCAATACCGCCGGGGATCGCCCTGTCGGACTGCCGCCGCGCCTCGGCCGCGGCGACGTCGAGGCGGAGCTGGCGATCGTCAACGCCTTCCGCGCCGCGCGCGGCCTGACGCCGATCGACCGTTCGCTGCTCGAGCTGAACATGACGCGGATCATGGACCTGCGGCTGACCAAGGGGATCGAGCTCGGCGCCTCGCGCCGGCTCGAGCTGTTCCTCGAGATGTTCAACGTCCCGAACTTCGTCGACCTCACCGGCGGCAACAACACCATGAACGCCGCGGCCTTCCTGGTGCGCACCGCCGCTCGCGACCCGCGCCAGCTCCAGTGGGGCGCTCGCTTCGTGTTCTGAGCAGGGGGTAGGGATTAGGGATTAGTCTGGGCTAGGGAATAGTGATCAGGGAACAGGGAGTAGCTCAATCGGGAAAGGCGCAGGCCAATCCCTGTTCACTATTCCCTGCTAATCCCTAGTCCCCATTCCCTAATCCCTGACAGGGAGGCCTCGCATGGTTCGCAAGATACTCATGGTCGCGGTCGCAGCGTTCGCGATGTGGCCGATGCGCGCGACGCTGCAGCAGCCGGCGCCGGGCAACGCCGCGTCCAACCCGGCGTTGAAGTGGAACGAAGATCAGATCAAGCAGGCGGTCTCGGTCGCGCGCGTCGGCCGCCGGTTGAAGCCGAAGGCGTGGCCGAACGGCGCGCGCGTCGCCGTCTCGCTGTCGTTCGATATCGACAACGAGTATCTGACCCGGCCGCAGCTCCTGCCGGGCCCGCTGTCGCAGGGCGAGTACGGCGCGGTGCAGGGACTGCCCCGCGTCCTCGCGCTGATGGACAGCCAGCAGATTCCGGCTTCCTTCTACGTGCCGGCGTCGAGCTTCATCAACCACCCGGGGATGGTGAAGGAGATCCAGGCCTCGGGGCGCCACGAGATCGGCCTGCACGGCTGGATTCACGAGAACCTTGCCGCGATCGACAACGCCGCCGAAGAAGAGCGGCTGCTGACGCAGTCGATCGAGTACCTGACGAAGGCGATGGGCAAGCGTCCGGTGGGCATCCGCGCGCCGTCGTGGGCGCTCAGCCGCTACTCGCTCGGCCAGTTCGCCAAGGCCGGCCTGCTCTACGACAGCAGCCTGATGGGTGCCGACGATCCCTACGAGGTGATGATCAACGGCCAGAACACCGGCCTGATCGAGCTGCCGATCGAGTGGATCCTCGACGATGCGCCGTACTTCGGGTCGAGCGGGGCGCTGCCGTCGCCGGAGATGATCTTCAAGGTCTACCGCGACGAGTTCGACGTCGCCTACAAGGAGCGCGGGCTCTTCGTCCTCACGATGCACCCGCACGTGGTCGGCCACCGGTCGCGGATGGTGGAGCTCGAGAAGCTGGTCACCTACATCAAGTCGAAGCCGGGCGTCTGGTTCGCGACCGGCGAGCAGATCGCGCGCTACCTCAAGGAGCAGAACAGCGGAACGCGCTGAATCGGTTCGACGCGCGCGCCGGCCGGGGGCGGAGCAAGCTCCGCCCCTACGGCGTGATACGATGAGCGCAATTCCATCCCCCAAAAGAATTGTCTTCACGTGGCGCGCTGACGCCTTCCCGGCAGTCTTCCAGATCGATGATGACGGCGATGGTCTGCGCCGGCGCCGTCACCGCGCAGTTCGTCGGCGGCAAGGCGACGCGCGACGCGCTGTTCCTCGCCTCGCTGGACTACACCGCCCTGCCGACGATGGTGATGGCGACCTCGATCGTCTCGATCCTGCTGGTGGCGGCGAACTCGCGCGCGTCGCGCCGGATCCAGCCGGCGGTGCTGGTGCCGGTCTGCTTCGCCGCCAGCGCGGTGCTGTTTCTGGTCGAGTGGATGCTGACCGAGCGCGCGCGCGGGCTCGCCGCGGTGCTCGTCTACCTGCACATCTCGGGGGTCGGGCCGCTGCTCGGGTCGGGGTTCTGGCTGATCTCGAGCGAGCGCTTCGATCCGCGAACGGCCAAGCGCCGCTTCGGCCAGATCGCGGCAGCCGGCACGCTCGGCGGCCTGCTCAGCGCCGTCCTGGCCGAGCGCGTCGCCGCGCTGGTCGGCGCGGCGGCGATGCTGCCGGTGCTCGCGATTTTTCACATCATCAGCGCCTGGCAGGTGCGCGCGCTGGCGGTGGAATCGCGCGGCGTGCCGGGCCCGGGCGCGATCGAGACCTTCCGCAACCCGACGGCGGCGCCGACCCGCTCGGGGCTGCGCGTCATTGCCGAAGCGCCCTACCTGCGGTATCTCGCCGTGCTGGTCCTGCTCGGCACCACCGGCGCGGCGCTGCTCGACTATCTCTTCAAGGTGCGCGCGGTCGAGACCTTCGGCCGCGGCGACAACCTGCTGCGCTTCTTCGCGGTCTACTACGCGGCCACCAGCCTGATCACCTTCGTGATTCAGATGTCGTCGAGCCGCTTCATGCTCGAGCGCTTCGGCCTGGCGCTGACGGCGAGCACGCCGTCGCTGGCGCTGTTCTCCGGCGGGTTCTTCGGCCTGCTGTCGCCCGGGTTCGGCGCGATCGCGATGGCGCGCGGCGCCGAGTCGGTGTTTCGCGGGTCGTTGTTCCGTGCCGGGTATGAACTGTTCTACACGCCGATTGCCGCCGCCGAGAAGCGCGCGGCGAAATCGATCATCGACGTTGCCTTCGATCGGCTCGGCGACGCGGTCGGCGGCGGCATGGTACGCGGCGCCTTGCTGCTGGCGCCGGCGACCCAGTCGCCGGTAATCGTGTCACTGGCGATGGCCTGCTCGGCCTTCGCCATGCTCGCGGCCAGCCGCTTGAACCGCGGCTACATCTCGACGCTGGAAAAGAGCCTGCTCAATCGCGCCGTCGAGCTCGACCTGTCGGATGTCGAGGACGCCACCAGCCGCACGCTGATGCTGCGCACGCTCGGCGTGACCCGATCGGACTTCGGGCTGCGCGTGCCGCCGCAGGCGGAGACGGCGGCGCGTCCGGTCACCTCCACCGCGGTGGCCGCGCTCGATCCCGACATGCAGGCGATCCTGCACCTGCGCTCGCGCAACGTCGACCAGGTGACCCGCGTCCTACGTAACGAGGACGGCCTGAGCGCGGCGCTCGTCCCGCACGTCATCCCGCTGCTCGCCTGGCATCCGGTCGCCGCCGATGCGGTGTTCGCGCTGCGCAAGGTGGCCGAGGAGCGGGTCGGCCTGCTGATCGACGCGCTGATCGATCCGAACCAGGACTTCACGGTGCGCCGCCGGCTGGCGCGCGTGTTCTCGGTGTGCGTCTCGCAGCGCGCGGCCGACGGGCTGATGCTGGGCCTCGACGACCTGCGCTTCGAGGTGCGCTTCCAGTGCGGCCACTCGCTCGCCTCGGTGGTCGAGAAGAACCCGCGCGTCACCGTCGATCGCGACCGCATCTTCGCGGTGGTGATGCGCGAGGCGGCGGTCGGCCGGCCGGTCTGGGAAAGCCGCCGCCTGCTCGATGAGCTCGACGTGCAGGACGAGGTCTCGTTCGTCGACGAATTCGTGCGCGATCGCGCCGGCCAGAGCCTGGCCCACGTCTTCACGCTGCTGTCGATCGTGCTGCCGCGGGAACCGCTGATGATCTCGTTTCGCAGCCTGTATACTGACGATCAAAACCTGCAGGGGACCGCGCTCGAGTACCTCGAAGGCGTGCTGCCTGCGCCGATCCGCGACCGTCTGTGGCCCTTCCTCGAGGATCGCCGGCCGATGGCGCGATCGACGCGGGCGCGCGAAGAGATCCTCGCCGATCTGCTGCGGTCGAACCATTCGATCATGCTCAACCTCGAGGAACTGCGGCGGCGCGCCGGGATCGACCCGCCGACCCCCGGCGGCGCGTAGCCGCGCTGGGACAAGAGATGGCTGCTCCCGAACCGAAACGCATCGAGCCGCGTCAGGCGACGCCGGCGCCGGGCGAGGAAGTCCGCTCGACCGGCCGGCTGCCCGACACGATGCTCGACGAGCAGGTCGAGCGCTTCGCCGTCTTCAGCGGCCTGGTGGCGGGTGTCTGGGCGCTGACGCTGGTCGTTCACGGCGTCGTCTATCCCGTGACGGTCGGCGTCGTCCTGCCGCGGCGCTTCATCGCGATCGAAGCGTTCGCCGCCGTCACCTCGCTGGCCGTGTTCCTCTACGTCCGCTTCGGGCCGCATACCTGCCAGAGGAAAGTGCACACCGGTCCCTGGTTCATGGTGCTGAACGCGGTGTTCATCGCGATGATCAATACCTGGGCGACCCAGCCGACCACCACCACGCTCGGGAAGCTGTCGTGGACGACCATCGCCATCCTGGTCTCGGCGATGATCGTGCCCACCTCGCCGCGGCGCATGTTCGCGGCGTCGCTCGTCGCCGCCTCGATGGAACCGCTCGGCGTCTGGCTCGCGCATCTGCGCGGCGTGCCGGTTCCCTCGCCGCTCAATACGTTCGTGCTGCTCCTCCCCAACTACATCTGCGCGGTGATCGCCGTCGTGCCCTCGCACGTGATGCAGGGGGTGGGACGCCGGCTGCGCGCGGCGCAGGAGCTGGGCAGCTACCAGCTGGTGGAGCTGCTCGGGCGCGGCGGCATGGGCGAGGTGTGGCGCGCGCAGCATCGGCTGCTGGCGCGCGGCGCCGCGATCAAGCTGATCCGCCCCGAGGTGCTCGGCGCCGGCGGCGGCGCCGAAGGCCGGGTGCTGATGAAGCGCTTCGAGCGCGAGGCGCAGGCGACGGCGGCGCTCAGCTCGCCGCACACGATCCGCATCTTCGACTTCGGCATCACCCGCGAAGGCACGTTCTACTACGTGATGGAGCTGCTGGCCGGGCGCGATCTCGAATCGATGGTGCGCGAGTTCGGGCCGGTGCCGGCCAACCGCGCGATCCACCTGCTGCGCCAGGCGGCGCATTCGCTCGCCGACGCGCACGCCCGCGGCCTGGTGCACCGCGACGTCAAGCCGGCGAATATCTACGTCTGCCGGATGGGGCTCGAGTACGACTTCGTCAAGGTGCTCGACTTCGGCCTGGTGAAGGTGAACAGCCGCGCCGGCAGGCCCGGCACGCAGGAAACGATGCTCACCGCCACCCACACCACCACCGGCACGCCGGCCTTCATGGCGCCCGAGATCATCCTCGGGCAGAACGACGTCGACCGGCGCGCCGACGTCTACGCGCTCGGCTGCGTCGCCTATTACCTCCTCACCGGCCAGCTGGTGTTCGAGGCCGAGACGCCGATGCAGATGTTCCTGCATCACGTGCAGACGCCGCCGACGCCGCCCTCGCAGCGCACCGAGCTGCCGATCCCGCGCGACCTCGAGCAGCTGGTGATGTCGTGCCTCGAGAAGGATCCGAACCGCCGGCCGCAGGACGCCGAGCAGCTGTTCGACCTGGCGTGCGGCTGCTGCACCGTCGACGTGTGGACCAATCAGATGGCCAGGACCTGGTGGGAGACGCACCTGATGGAGTTGACCGGCCCGCTGACGCTGGCCGAGCCGCGCCCCGAAGACATCACCCGCGCCGTGCTGATTCAGGAGTGAGGATCAACCGATGACCGACGCCGCCGTGGCGCTGCAACGGAGCGACGACAAGTCGTGGCTCGACCGGCTGCTGTCGCTCTTCACCGATGTGCACGCCGGCGAGGCGACCACCGCCGTGCTGATGCTCGTCAACATCTTCCTGCTGCTGGTCTGCTACTCGATCATCAAGATCGTCCGCGAGCCGCTGATCCTGCTGGGCGGCGGCGCCGAAGTCCGCTCCTACACGGCCGCCGGCCAGGCGCTGGTGTTGATGGGATTCGTCCCTTTCTACGGCTGGTTTGCCTCGCGCGTCGATCGCATCCGGCTGCTGGTCGGGGTGACCCTGTTCTTCGTCATCAACATCGAGCTGTTCGCGCTCGCCGTCGCCGCCCGCGTGCCGTACGTCGGCGTCGCGTTCTTCATCTGGGTCGGGATCTTCAACATCTCGCTGATCGCGCAGTTCTGGTCGTTTGCCAACGACATCTACACCAAGGAAGCGGGCGATCGCCTGTTCCCGACGATCATGATCGGCATGACCGCCGGCGCGCCGCTCGGCTCGCTGATTGCCGGCGAGCTCTTCGGCCTCGGCTTCACCCCGCAGCTGATCCTGCAGATCTCGGCGGCGCTGCTGCTGGCGACGCTCGGCCTCTATCTCGTCGTCAACCGGCGCGAAACGCGCCGCAAGGCGGCGCCGAAGGCGCCGCTCGCCGCCGCCGGCGGCTTCGAGCTGGTCTTCCGCAGCCCGTACCTGCGGCTCGTCGCCCTCCTGATCGTGCTGCTCAACGTCGTCAACACGACCGGCGAGTACTTGATCGCTCGGCTGCTCTCCAGCCATGCGGCGGCGCTGGCGGCGGCGACCCCCGGCTTCAACACCCAGGCCTACATCGGCGCCTATGTCGGCAGCTATCAGTTCTGGGTCAACGTCGTCGCGCTGGTGCTGCAGGCGTTCGTCGCCTCGAGGCTGGTGAAGTACTTCGGGCTGCGCGGCGCGCTGCTCGCGCTGCCGCTGATCGCGCTCGGCGGCTACTCGTTGATTGCCGCCGGCGCCGGCTTCGCGATCGTGCGCTGGGTCAAGACGGCGGAGAACGCCACCGACTATTCGATCATGAACACGGCGCGGCAGCTGATCTGGCTGCCGACCACGCGCGAGGAAAAATACAAGGCGAAGCAGGCGATCGATACCTTCTTCACCCGCGGCGGCGACGTGGTGTCGGCCGCGGTCGTCTACTTCGGCGCGATGCGCATGGGCGTCGCCGGGTTTGCGGCGGTCAACGTGGTGCTGGTCTTCGTCTGGCTCGCGGTCGCGCTGCGGATTCTGCAGCATCACCGCGCGATCGCGCGGCTCGCCGAAGCCGCCTGACTCTGAGACTCAGAGAGCTCTGAGACTCTGAGCATCGCTAGACGCGGACGATGACCGGCCGGATTCCCCACGGGCCCGGTTTCGGCGTCGGGCTGCTGCCGGGCAGGTCGTACGAAGTCGGCGACGATGCCGCGAGCGGGCTGCCGAAGAGAATCACCAGGATCAATCCGACCATCATGGTGACCAGCGCCCACGCGGCGGCGCGGCCGGTCGCCTTCATCACGGCCGAAAACTGTAAACGAGTTTCGGTTTTCATCTCGGTGATTCTAGTAGCAAGTGCCGCGCCGCTGTATTCGTCAGTCGACGCTCCGTGAAGCATCGAATCCGTCAGCGGGAAACCGATTTCGGAACTGGCGTACGGGCGATCTGTTCCGGATCGCAGCAGCATGTTCGTGCGCGGTGCAACGATGCGACACGATGAACGCAATGACAATTCCGAGGCGTGACAAAAGTCTTCCTGGTGGAAGACTTCTTCGCCGGCGGCGTCCCGAAAAGCCCCGCCAATCCGGCTCTGCCGTGGTCGCCGGTTTGCAGCATCACCGGCGAGGCCGTTCGCTGACAATTCTGATCGGTTACCATTGCACGCGCGCTCGCGCGGGGCGAGGCGCAAACCGGGACCAATGATGCATTCTGTGCAGAATGACCTGTTCCTGATCTCCACCACCATCGCGAAGCCGGCGGCACGACGGCCGCGCGCGTCGCTGATGCCGTCGCGTCAAGCGACCAACGTCGACGTCGACGTCAAGGGCGTCGACGATCCCCTGCTGCTGGCGCAAATCTCCAGCGCGATGCCCCATCTGTTCGATCACCTGGTTGGCACCTGGGCGGTGGAAGTGCGGCCGTCCGACGACTACGGCCGCTGGCTGCTCGGACTGCACGGCGCGTTCGGGCGCCATGTCTGGTCGTTCACCTCGGCGCCGCCGGATCTGCCGGCGATGATCGCGGCCAAGCTCTCCGGGTTCTTCCGCGCCGCCGCCGCGGCGTACCGGGCGCCGTCTATTCACTGAGGCTCTGAGTCTCAGAGGTGTCGATGGCTGCGCCCAGGCGGCATCTCTCGATGCTGCGCTCGTACACGGCCGCGGACGCGTTCACGATCGCCAACGCGACCTGCGGCACCATCTGCATCTTCCTCTGCCTCGACTACCTGGCCGAGGACAACCGCCGGCTGCTGTGGATGGCCTTCCTGCTGCTGCCGCTGGCATTGGTCTGCGACGTCGTCGATGGCTACGTCGCGCGGCTCGACGCCCGCCGCCAGTCGGTGCTCGGCGCCGACCTCGATTCGCTGTCGGACGTGATCTCGTTCGGGGTCGCGCCGGCAGTGCTCGGCTACACGCTTGGCCTGCGCGGCGGCTGGGACACCCTCTGCCTCACCTACTTCGTCGTCTGCGGCGCGAGCCGGCTGGCGCGCTTCAACGTCACCGCCGCGGCGCTGGCCGATGCCGAGACCGGCAAGGTGAAGTACTTCGAGGGCACGCCGATCCCGACCAGCATCGCCATCGTCTTGCTGCTCGGCCTGGCGTTCAGGCTCGGGCGCTACGAGGAGGCCTTCTGGTTCGGCGCCACGCGCATCGGGCCGGCGGTGCTGCATCCGCTGGCGCTGGTCTACGTCGCCAGCGGCAGCGCGATGATCAGCGCGACGCTGCGGGTGCCGAAGCCGTAGCCGCGCCGCCCGCGAACGTCGACAGCCGTTCCAGCAGCGCACCCGCCGCTTTCTTCTCCACCTTGGTCGCGCGTGCCGCGTAGCGCCGCAGCACGAACGCCGCGGTGTCGTAGGCCGACGCCCACATCGACGCTGCGGCGACACGCTTGTGAAGATCGTCATACCCGCGCTCGAGCGTCTCGCGCGCGGCGGTGAGCTTGCGCCCCTCTGCAAGGGTCGAGTAGAGCTGCAGCTCCACCTGACCGACGACGCTCCAGAAGTCGGGGTCCGAGCCGGTTTTGGCGTCGAGGCTGCGGCTCGTCGCCTCGGCGATTGAACGGTCAATCCCCTTCCATCCGCGGCGCCCGAGGTTCAGCGCCAGCTCCGCGGCGAGATAGTTGAGGCCCGGATAGAACAGGTTCGGCGACTGCGTCTCGCGGCCGATCACGGCGGCGCGCTGGTAGTGCCGCATCATCGCGGCGATCGCCGCGCGCTCCTCGGCGGCACGGCCCGCCGCCGCGGCGATGAGCGCCATGCGCTTGAACGCCGAGCCGCGCAGGCTCTCGCGCTCCATCGTCGGCTGCAACTCGCCGAGCTTGTCGAGCATGGCGATCGCGTCCCGGATTTTCGATCGCGCCGCGGTCAACGATTTCTTCAAGGCGCGCTCGGCAGCCGCGAGCGCCTGGCGGGCGGCGCCGCGGCCCTTGCGATCCGCCGCGCGGCGTCCCCGCGCGCCTTCCTTCAACCGCGCCGCGGCGGCGTCGCGTTCCTTCCGGGCCCGCTCGACGGTGTCGCTCGCCAGCCGGATCCGCAGGTTGACGAGCTGCTCGGCCGCCTTCATCGGCGCAGTGCCATCGTCGGCGGCGACGGCGCGCTCGTACCAGCGAATCGCCGCCTCGAGGTCGACCCCGGCCACGAACGCGCCGCCGAAGGCATCGGCGATCTCGCCGATCCCGCCCCATCGCTCGCCGAAGCGCTGCTCGAGCGCACGAACGCGTTCGAGCTGACCCTCGGCCGGACGGCCCTGGAACCTGGTCTGGACCACGATCGTGTCCAGCGCAAGCTTCAAGGCGGCAGATGAAGCGATCGCGGCGAACTCGTCCTCGGATTTCGACGGCGCCACGTCCGCATCGGCCCGTTCGCGGCGCAGCACCCAGTCCGGATCGCCGTAGCACTGATAGGCGGCCCAGGTGTTGTTGGCCGGGTTGTAGGCGGCCTCGCGCGCCTCCGCCACCGCGGTGATGAAGCGGCCGCCGCGCAGGAGCACGCTGTAGAAAGTCCGCGCGAACGTGGCCGCGTCGTCGTCGTCGACCGCCCAGCCGGCGGCGACGACGCATTTGACGCCGACCTTGATCAACTGCTCGGCGACGCCGGAGGCGAATTGCGCGCGGTCGTATCCGTCGATGGTCAGCATCTGGTCGAGACTGCGCGCCGCCAGATGGCAGCAGTTCACGAACACCAGCTCGGGCACCACGCGCATCGTGGCGATTTCGTCCGGGCCGAGGAACGTGCCGTTGGAGAGGACCACGCCGCCGGCGGTGCCGTTTTCGCTCGGCAGCTCGCCGTGGCCGGCGATGTGGACGATGCGCCATGGACGCTCGAACAGGGCGTCGATCACGGTCCGGGCGTTGGGCCCCGGCTGATCGTCGCTGTCGCTGAGCAACGCCCGGACCCGCTCGCGTTCGAGCGCGCCCGGGGCCACCAGGCATTCGTGTACCCGCAGCGCCTCGTTGCGCGCGCCGAGCAGGCGCGGGTAGCGCGGCGGACATTCCGGCTCCCCGACCACGAGCACGCTGGAGCTGGGGTCGGCGTCCCGCACTTCCGCGCGGAACTCCGTGGTGCGTAGCTTGCGCAGCAGCTTGGCGCGAATCGCCCACGGGCGATGCTCCGGGTTCTGCTCCTCCTGATCGGTGTCGAGCAGTTCCCACGGGATGCCGGCCGTGCCGGTCTCGAGCTCGATCTGCAGCTCGCCGCTGCCGGCGAGAAACGGCTCCATCTCCGCCGGCACCAGCAGCTTGAAGAGGGTGCGGCCAATCTGGTCGTTCGACTGCGCGTTCGACGCGTTCGCGACCAGATCGCGCAGCAGCGGCCCCTGCGTTCGCTGCGCGCGCACCTCGCTGCGCGCCCGCCGCGTGTCGAGCGTGTACTTGATCTTCGTCTCCCCCTTCTCGCCGCGCTCGGTCTCGGCGGTGATGAAGTCGTACTCGACGCCGCGGTATCCGATTTCGAGCGGGCGCACGAGCGGCCCGATGCCGATGGCGACCTCGTCGGTCACCTGGTAACGATCGGGCCTCGCCGCCGACTGCATCTTCAGCGAGCGCCACGCCTCGGTCGCCCGGTCCAGGTACAGCTCAATCAGGCGCAGGTGACCGACGCGCGGCCATTGCAGGCCATTGCCGCCGGCGCCGGCCGCGAGCAGCTCGTTCGCTTCGTGCACGCCCTGGGCGATCCGCTGCGCCGCCTGGCCGGCCGTGATCCCCGTGCCGCCGCTGGCGAGCAGCGTCGCGGCCAGGTCGAACAGGCCGGGAGCCCGCTTCTCTTCCTCGCGCGTGCGCTGCGCCCAGGCGATCACGGCCTGGCGGACCGAGCGCACCAGTTCGGCGGCGTTCAGCTTTCCTTCCTCGCCGAGGCCGACGACAATCACCGCCTTCGGCCGCGGCATGCGCCGCGGGCTCTCGGGATCGAATCGCGTGTTGACGAAGATCTGGTGGGTTCCGGGCCCGAGCGGATACAGCCCCATGTCGAGCGAATGCTTCATCGCCCCGCCGATCAGATCGTTCATCACCTTCTCGGTGCCGGTCAGGCGCGTGGCGCGATAGTGCCCGAGGAGGATTGGCGCTTCCTCGAAGGTGAGGTCGCCGTTGACGACGGTGATTTTCAGCGGGTGCCCGTTGGGGCGCGCGCTGGTGGAGGGCGCGGGCGATGGCGATGCGGCGGCGCGGCCGCGCGGGCGTTCCGCCCTGGCCACGCGCGCCCCAGCCACGGGCACCGCTTCAGCCGTGACGCGTTCGCGCAACAGCCGGTGATCGGGCAGCAACTTCGATGGATCCAACCGGCGCAGCCCCTGCGCCTCGCCGGCCAGCGCGCGCACCAGGAAGTCGGCGGTCTCGGGACGATTGAAGAAACTGACGTGCGTGACCGGATCGCCCGCGATGTTGCCGCCCGGCCCGAAGCAGCCGATGCGCGCCGCCTCGATGTGCGGGGAGCCAGGCTGATCGATCCGCCAGCCACCCTCGGACGGCACCACGAGATCGTTGGCCGAGCCGAAGAACTGATCGACGCCGGTGTCGACCATCCGAAGCAGGACCTCGCCGGTGGGGTTGTAGTTGGCGACCAGCGCCGAGTAGGCGCCTTCCGGCGGCCCCGGCGGGGTTTGCAGGCCGGCGATCGACTCGCCGGCGCTATCCATCGCGTGCAGACCCGGGATGTCGCCCGAGGCGTGCCGCGCCAGCCACACCAGGCCGTTGGCAACGAACGCCGCGCCGGTGGTGAACGGGTTGTCCGGAAACAGCTCGATCAAATTCGCCAGCCAGCCGACCGTGTCGGACCAGCGCTGCGGTGTGGCCAGCGGCGTCCCTTCGTTGGGGGACGCCACCAGCACCGCGTGCCCGAGCGTGAACCGCTCGCCGAGTGGCCCGAAGGCGCCGGCGCGTTCGACCAGATTGCGAAGGACGAGCCCGCCCCTCGAGTGCGTGATGACGTCGAACGTCGTCGCGTGCGCCGGCAGCGCTTCGAGCAGCATGCGTGCGTTTTCTTCCGGCGTGCGGCTGAGGCTGAAGTGATCGAACGCGTACACGCGCTCTCCGTACCGCTCTTTCACGCGCTCGAAGAAGTTCGATGATCCCAGCGCGCCATACGCGCCCGCGGCGTTCGAGAACGTGCCGTGGATGAACAGCAGCGACCGATCTGAAGTCGACGGCCTTCCCGGGACGAGCGCGCCGCTGCGCAGCGTCTCCGCCGTCACCTTCAGCCACCCTTCCTTGAGACCACGCCGCGCCCACGTGTTCTTCTCGAAGGCTGCCACGAGCTTCGGCAAGAGGAGGCTCACGGCCTTGTCGGCGCCGGCCTTGCCAACCTTGACCACGATCACCTTGATCGCGTCGGCGACGACGCCGCGGCGTCCGGTGGCGACATCGGCCGAGCGCACGGTGATGACGAACCGCAGCTGATTCGGCTGGCGCCCGCCGCGGCTGGTCGACTCGACCGGCAGGTGAAAGGTCAGCGCCCCGGACGGGTGCCGGATGGCGACGATCGCGGTCTCGCCCGATTCGAGGCTGCAGGAGAAGTCGAGCGCGCCCGGACCGCCGGGGCGTCCGCGCGTCGCGGGCCTGGGCTGGGCGATGAACTCGTCGGCGACCTCGGATTCGTCGGTCAGGAAATCGGCCGGCAGAGCTGCCGACGCGCGCGACGCGCCGCGCAGCCGTCCGCGAGTGGCTGACGCGGGCTGAACGGACCAGTCAGAGGAGTTGAGCTGAACCATCGGCATAAGGGGTCTCTGCGGTGAAACGCGAGCGTACCGCGTCGTCATCATCCGCTCAAGGCGGGCGATCGCACGAACCGTGCAATCGAGGCTGGCCCGCGTGGTGCTGCTCACGCTACAGTCGCTGACCGACTGACTCGAGTGTCATCGGGCGGAGGAGCGTGGATGGCGAAGCGTGGACAATCGAAACAACGGAAGAGCGGACCGGCGAAGAAAGGCGGCGCGAAGCGCGCCGGCGGCGGTGCGCGGCGCACGCGCAGCCGCGCCGCGAAGACCTGGTCGACGCGGCCGAAGTCGCTGTCGCTGCACATCGGGCTGAACACGGTGAGCCCGGCGCACTACGGCGGCTGGAGCGGCGAGCTGACGGCGTGCGAGTTCGACGCCAACGACATGACGGCGCTTGCGAAAGCGAGCCGCATCAAGCCGACGGTGCTGCTGACGCGACGGGCGACGCGCGCCAACGTGCTGGCGGCGATCCGCAGCGCCGCGCGAACCCTCAAGTCGGGCGATCTGTTTTTTCTCACCTACTCCGGCCACGGCGGGCAGGTCCCCGACATCACCGGCGAGGAGCAGGACAAGAAGGACGAAACGTGGTGCCTCTATGACGGCGAGCTGATCGACGACGAGCTGTATCTCGAGTTGAGCAAGTTCGCGGAAGGCGTTCGTGTCCTCGTGCTCTCCGACAGCTGCCACAGCGGCACGGTGACCCGCGCGCCGATGCCCGAGCCCGACGCCGTCCGGCCGCCGGGACGCTCGAAGATGATGCCGCCGGCGGTGGCGATGCGAACCTATCGCGAGCACCAGGCGTTCTACGACAAGCTGCAGAAGGCGGTCGCGTCCGCAGCGGGCAACTCGCTGGCGCTCGACCCCGACGCGGCGCTCGCCGCCGGCCGGATCGCGGTCAGCGGCCGCCTGACGACGATTGCCGGCGACTGCAAGGCGTCGGTGGTCCTGATCTCGGGCTGCCAGGACAACCAGACGTCGATGGACGGCGATCACAACGGCGCCTTCACCGAGCAGCTGCTGCAGGTGTGGAACCACGGCGCCTACCGCGGCAGCTACGCGAAGTTTCATGCGGCGATTCGCGCGCGGATGCCGGCGACGCAGAGCCCGAACTTCTTCACGCTCGGGCCGGCGGCCGCCTTCGTCGCGCAGCAGCCGTTCAGCGTGTGAGATCGAGCGGCACCCTGGTCTTGTTCGGGCCGTCGCCGATCAGCAGGGCCAGGGTGTCCACCGTGTCGTCGAAGACGAACACGACCTCGCCGTCGCGGGCGCTGTTGCCCTGGACGATGTCGTTGAGGTTGCTGACCGGCGAGCGCGGCACGCCGTCCACCTCCAGGCGAAAGGTGTGGTCCCAGAAGTTCACCGGGTAGGCGCGTTCGTTCATGGCGCGCACGCTCACGTGCAACTCGACCCGTTCCATGTTGCGGCGCCGGATGCTCGCCGAGAGGATGTGATAGACGACGTTGTCCGCGCGCACCTGCGAATGGACTGCGAGCGTCATCGGGAAGGGCCCCGGCAACCGTCTCCGCGGCGGGGCGGCCCGCCTCACCGCCGGAACGGCTGTCACGTCGACCGGAATACGCGTCGACTCCGAACCCATGCTCACCTGCAGCAGCGCACGCTTGACCGAGGGCTCGATGTCGAACGCGACGTCCGCCTCCTTCGCGCTGTAACCCTCGACCACTTCGTTCACCAGGTTCACCGGCGCCCTCGGCACATCGTCGACCACCAGGCGAAAGAGCTCGTTCCACAAGTTGGCGGGGCCGCCTCCCAGCGTGGTCATGCGGACGACGAACGTGAGGCGGACACGGCGAGGGTCGGTCCGGTCGGCGGTCGTGGAGAGCACCTCGAACCGGGCGCTCCCGACCGTGACGTCCGTCGATGCTGGCTGCGTCGCCGATGCTGGCTGCGTCGCCGCGGCCGTGCCGCCGGTGCTGGCGCCCCTCGCTGGCTCCCTGGTGGACGCTGCGCCGGGTTGGTCGGGCCGCGACTGCCACGGGCGCAACCAGGCGAGAACCACAACGAACACGAGGGTGGCGGCGGCGACGAGCGGCCAGAGAACCGATCGCGTCTTGCGGGCGTCCCCGCCGCCGGTGGGTAACGGAGGCGTTGGCATCGTCGCCGGGCTCGCGGCCGGTGCAGCCGCGGGCTGCAGGAGCTTTCGCAGAGCCGCGACGACGACCTGGATGTCCGCATCCCAGCGCGCGTGCCGCAGTTCGACGGCGTTGCGCCAGACGAGCGGCTCGAGATCCGGCGGAAGATCGCGAGCCGCGGGCATCGCCGCGCCGTCGACGAGGACGGGGATCACCGGGATGTCGCGTCGAAGCGCGGAGGCGACCTCGAGGCGGACCAGATCGGCCGCATCCTGCACTCGCGGCGGGTCGCCGCTGCCGCGGCCGCCCAGCCACGACCGGCCGATCACGACCAGCACGGCCGCGCAGTCGCCGACATGCTGCTCGATGGCCTTGCGGAAGTCGATGCCCGGCTCGATGCCGGTGACATCCATGAAGATCGACCGGGCGCCGAAGACTTCGCCGAGATCGTCGGCCAGCCGCCCGGCAAAGCCGGCGCTGTCGTCGCGGCGATAGCTGATGAAGACGCCCGGCATTCGCGCGCCAAGCATATCAGCGGCCCGGCGCGAGGCTGCGCAGTCCGGCGCCGGCGCGCGATCAGCGGCGAAGCGAGCGCGTCATCGCCGAGAACTCGAGCATCTGCGCGGTCAGGTCCATCGGGTACGAGATGGTGACGTCGGTGATCTCGCCGGCCGCGTTCTTCACCGCGTCGAGCTTCGGCATCACGAAGCCGCTGTAAGACGGCAGGTGCAGCTTGTCGACGCGCGCAACCACCTCGTCGCGCAGTTTCGGATCGAAATGCACGCCGTGGGTCTCGAACAGCGTCTTCGCCGCGGCGTAGTCCCCTTCCGCCTTGATCCGCTGCACCTCGGAGAGCAGGCGCCCGGTCCCCTCGCGGAATGCGGCCGCGTCGGTCATCAGGTAGTAGGTCTTGCCGTCGCGCGTCCGCACGTCGATCGCCTTGGTGTTCGCCTTCAGCCAGTTGACGATCATCTGGCGGTTGCGCATGTGATCTTCGGCGATCGTCGTCCCGGTCCGGACGCGGCGGAGCTGCAGCATCGCGTTGCGCGTGTAGCCCTCGTATTCGGCGAGCACGATGTCATTGCGGTCGGCGTCGGGCACCAGGCCGAGCTCGCCCAGCTTCGGATCGGGTAGGAAGTAGAGCGCCACCAGGTCGGCGCGCGCTTCCTCGAGCGCCGAGAAATGCTCCTTCAGCGCCGCCTGCGGCGTGCCGGTGAGCCGCTCGCTGACCTTGCCCGACGCATGGCCGATCACCTCGTGCATGTTGGTGGTCAGCTCCTCGCCGAGGCCGCCCCATTTCGCGCCGCGTTCGGCCTGCTCGGGCGTCCACGCGAATTCGCTGCGATAGGCGGGCAGCGTCGACTTGTCGTAGGCCTCGCTCACGTTCGACAGCGACACCGACTTGCTGCCGTAGCGCTCGCGAATCGCCTGATCGTTCGGCAGGTTGATGCCGACCGGCGTCACCGGGCCCGAGTCGCCGGTCTCGATCACGACGTCGATCGCATTCGCGGTGATCCCCTGCACGCCCTGCTTGCGGTACTTCGCGTCCCACGGCATCCGGTCTTCGAACCACTGGGCGTTCTTCGCCAGCGCCTGGATGCCGGCGGTCTTCTGCCGGTTGACGTGGAAGACCAGCGCCTCCCACGCCCCCTTCATGCCACGCGCGTCGAGGTAGACCTCGATGAAGCCATTGATGGTGTCCACCGGCGAGGATTTGTCCGCCACCCAGGCGATGTCGTAGGCCTCACGATCTGGGGTCTCGCCGGTCTGGTAGAACTTGATCAGGGCGCGCAGCGCCTTCGCGGTCGGCTCCGGTGCGAACTTGATGGCCTCCTCGAGGTGACCGATGACGGCGTTGAGTTGCGGCCCGTACCTGCCGCCGGCCCGATAGACCTCCTCGGTCAGCTTCCCGCCGGTCTTGACCAGGCGCGAGTTGAGCGCATGGCTCTCCTTGAACCCTTCGAGGTCTTTCATCGTGACGCCGGCGTAGAGGTTGTTCGCGCTGGCGCTGAGGATGTCCTTGCCGGCTGGAGGATTCTTGTCGGTGACCTTCGGGTCGACCGACGGGTCGAAGAACATCGGCTGGAGCCGGGCGAGCAGCGCGTCGAGCGTCTCGCCGCCCTTCACGGGGAAGCTCGATCCCGATTCAGCGGCCGCCTTTGCTGCGGCGGCGAACGCCTGCGGCGTGCACGTCAGCACGAACTTCTGCGCCGTCAGGTTGTTGTAGGGCCCGGTGTTGACCCAGAACAACTTCGTGTAGCGCTGGATCTCGCTGAGCGTCGCCGGATCGATCTTCGCGCGGCCCGCCGACGCGACGATCGCTTCGAGGACGTCGCGCATCTCGAGCGCCTGCGCGTGCTTCTGGTCGTAGAAAATGTCGCGGCCGGCAATCGCGGCCTGGTAGAGATGCCAGACCAGCGTTTTGTCCTTCGCCGACAGATCTCGGAAGCCGTCCGCGTACAGCTGCACGACCGCCGCATCGTCGACCCGTTCGAGCAGGTACTTGCGGTCGCCGCCCGACGCCGGTGCCGCTGCGGCAGGCGCCGATGCGGGCGCTGCGGCCTGCTGCGACGGCGGCGCTCCGCCGCATGCCGCCGCCGACACCGCCGTCACCGCGGCAGTCAACCACATCCAGATCGAAACTCGTGCGTGCATGGTCCTGATAGTCTATCGCGAGGAGTTGCGCATGAAGCTGACCGAGCTGTTTCTCTCAGAGCTGGCCCGCGAAGTGGAACGTTCCCGCCGCGCGTTGAAAGAGGTGCCGGCTGGAAAGTACGACTGGAAGCCGCACGACAAGTCGATGCAGTTCGGCTACCTCGCCGACATGGTGGCGACGATCCCGTCCTGGATTGCGATGGAGGTCAAGGAGAACGAGCTCGACGTCGCGCCGGCGCAGCCGCGGATGAAGCCGACGCCGAAAGAGACGAGCGCGGCGCTGGTCGAGGCGCTCGACAAGACCGCCGCCGACGCGCGTGCGGCGCTCGAGGGCACGACCGACGAACATCTGAAAACGCCGTGGCGCCTGCTCGCGCGCGGACAGGTGGTGCAGCAGGCGCCGCGCTACGAGATGATCCGCGACACCATCAATCACTGGGCGCACCACCGCGGCCAGATGACCGTCTACCTGCGGCTGATGGGCGCCAAGGTGCCCGCTATCTACGGCCCGTCGGCCGATGACAAGGAGTTCCGGTAGACCCCGTCACACCGGCGTCTCTTCCGGCGCGTGGGCCGCGTAGAGCAGCGGCTTGGTCCACAGGCTCTCGAGCCCTTCGAGGATGTCCGAGGCCCAGCTGAACACGTTCCGGCCGGCGACGATGCGGCGCATGGCCGCCATCCGGGCGCGGCGTTCGTGCTTCGGCATGTCGAGCGCGCGCGCGAGCACGGCCGCGAAATCGTCGGCGTCGTACGGATTGATGATCAAGGCCTCGCGAAGCTCCTGCGCGGCGCCCGCCAGCGCGCTGAGGACCAGCACGCCGTCCTCGTCGTCGCGCGCGGCGACGAATTCCTTGGCGACCAGGTTCATCCCGTCGTGCAGCGAGCTGACGATGCAGAACTGCGCGAGGCGATACAGCGCGACCAGGCTGACCAGGCCGAGCGCCGATTTGTGGTAGTGCACCGGCGGCGGCAGCCCCGGCAGGCCGTGGCGGGCGTTCAGCGCCGCCGCCTTGCGATCGATCTCGGTCTCGATCGCGCTGTAGCTGCCGAGGCTCGACCGCGACGGCACACCGATCTGCAGAAAGGTGAGCTGCCCGCGCAGCTCCGGCCGCGCGGTGAACAGCCGATCGAGGGCGTCGAGGCGCTCCGGAATTCCCTTGGTGTAATCGAGGCGATCGACGCCGAGGCCGAGAATCGGCGCCTCGAGGCCGAACTCGCGCCGCAGGCGTCCGCTCTCGTCGTCCACGCGCGCCTCGCGGCCGGCAAGCTGGATGCGGTCGTAGTCGACACCGATCGGCACGGCGGTGACGGTGATCGCGCGCGACCCGAAGCGAATCGTCTCGCCGCCGGCATCGATCTCGGCGTCGAGCTCCTCTTCGACCGCCATCACGAAATTGCGGCGATCGCGCTCCAGCTGGAACGCCAGCAGATCGTTGGCGAGCAGCCCTTCGAGCAGCTCGCGCCGCCAGGGACAGATCCGCAGCCGATCGGGATACGGCCACGGGATGTGCCAGAAGAGCGCGGTGCGAGCCGCTGGACGGCGCCGCCGCAGCCGCTGCGCGACCAGCGCGAGGTGGTAGTCCTGGATGAACACCGGCGTGTCGTCGCCGCCGAGCTCTTCGTCGATTGCCGCGGCGAAGCGTGAGTTGACCGCCTGATACGCCGCCCAGTCGTCGGTGCGGAACTGCGGCCGCACGTCGACGAGATGGCAGAGCGGCCAGAGGCCTTCGTTGGCGAACCCGCCGTAGTAGCCGTCGTAGAGCGCTCGATCGAGCCACAGGCGCCGGAGCTGATAGGTCGGCGATCCCGGCGGCACCGCAACCTTGCCGCCGGCATCGGCCACGGCCGCATCGGCGCTGCCGCCGCCGTGCGCGATCCAGACGCCCTGGCGCTCGCGCATCAGGGCGTCGAGCGCCACCGCGACGCCGCCCGTTGCATGCGTGACCTCGATCCGTCCGTCGCGGTCATAGGAGTGGATGTACGGTTCGCGATTGGACACGACGATCAGCGGACGCTGGAGCTCCGCTTCGCGCTCGCCGCTGCGCGTCAGGCCGAGGCGGAAGAGCGCCGGACCGACCAGCTCGTCGATCGCAATCACGGCGACCAGCAGCGCCTGGATCCGCGCGCCCCAGCCCGGGAACTCGATCGCCAGCACCGAGACGAGCCCGAGGGTGATGCCCGCCTGCGAGATCAGCCCGGTCCACGCATACGCGCCGACGCTGCGATCGATGCCGGAGAGGCGGAGCCCCACCGCGAGGCCGAGCGAGATCCAGGCAACTCGCACGAAGACCAGCGCCAGCGCGACCGTGCCGATCGCCGTTACCGCCTGCAGCTGCAGCGAGGCGCCGACGGCGACGAAGAACACGATCAGCACCGGCAGCGCGCCGCGCTGGACGGCGATCTTCAACGTGTCACCCTGCGGTACGGCGATGTTGGAAATCACCATGCCCGCCGCCATCGACGCGAGCAGCGGCTCGAAGCGCTGCGCCGCGCCCGCCTGGCTGAGGACGACGCATGCGCCGAGCAGGACCAGCGTCGTCTCGCGCTCCACGTAGCGGAGGTAGAACGCGAGCAGCGCGCCGGCGAGGCTGCCGAACGCGAGCGCGCCGCCAATCTCCCAGGCCAGCCGCGCCAGCACGCTCGGCTCTGTCCCGCCGTCGCCCAGCGTGACCCGCGCCAGCTGCATCAGCAGGGAAAACAGCACCAGGACGATCAGGTCGGCCGCGACGACGATCGCCAGCACCAGATCGCTCATGCGTCCGCGCGCCCCGGTCTCGGCAACGACGGCTGCGGTCATCGTCGGCGAGAAACTGACCACGACGACGACGAACAGCGCCGCCATCGCAGCCTTGGCCAGGCCGTGCGCGCCCGGTGCAATCGGCAGCAACGGCCACGCGACCCACGCGACGGCGAACAAGCCGATCATCGCCACCGCCAGCGTCGCGGCAATCAGCCGCCCCACGCCGCGGGCGCGGCGCGCGACCCGCTCGAAGTTGAGCGTCAGCCCCGCGATCAGCGCGATCAGCGACGTGGCGACGCCAGTGAGCGATTGCAGCTGCTGCGCCATCACCTCCGTGATGACGTTGCCGAGATACGGCCCGAGCATCACGCCGAACAGCAGGTATCCGGTCAGTTTCGGCAGCCGCAGGCGGCGCAGGATGTCGCCGGCCACGAGCGCCGCAACCAGCGTGAAGCCGAGGGCGAGCGCGGTTGCGGGGCGGTCTGCGGCTCCGCCGGCACCGCTCTGCCGAATCCAGTAGAGCGCTGCGCCGACCAGCGCCACGGAAGCGACGCGGCTCACGCTCGCTCCCGCCGCATCGCCGACACCAGCAGCTCGCCCAGCATCGATCCGATCACCACCACGTCGACGACGAGCCGCGCCGCAGGGCTATTCCACGCCGTGGCCACCGTCAGCGCCAGGGCGACGCTCGCGGCCCCGGGCGGCAGGCAGGAGACGCCAATCGACCAGGGACGCCCGGACGCGCGGCGGCTCATGATCGAGCCCGCTGCCAGCTTTGCCGCCGCCCGGCTCATCGCGTACACGACCGCCAACCCGAGGGCCGCCGTCGAGAAGCGGCATCGTGCGCCGGCCATGATCAGCAGCACGACGATGAGTGGACGCTGCAGCCGTTCCAGATCGCGCGCCAGCCGGTCGCGGCCGACGCGGTCGCCCACGCGCCCGCAGATGCCTGCCACGAACCCGCTGAACAGCGCCGACGCTCCGAGGTAGTCGGCGGCGCCGCCGAGCAGCAGCACCGTTCCCACCGCCAGGACCCGCTGCTCGTTGTCGTCGCTCGTCTGGCCGGCAAGGAGCCATCCGGCCGCGGCGACGACCGCGGCGATGCCGGCAAGTTCCGCGGTCGCCGCTATCGTTCGGGAGGCAGAGTGGTTCGCGGGCCAGGCCACGGCGAAAGCGCCCGCGATGATCGCAACCGCCAGGCCCGCTTCGCTGATACGCGCAGCGAGCGGTGACGAAGCCTGCGCCGCCTCCCGGACGCTGAGAGAAAACGGAATGGCGGCGACGCCGAAGCAGACCGCGGCAATGACCGAGGTGTCGCTCGGCTGCGCCGCGGCTCGCCAGGCGATGAGAAGAGCCGCAGCGACGGCGGCGAAGGTGAGGCCCACGTCGATCGCCACGCTCGTTGGCAGCCCCGGCTCGCGCCGGCGGTCGCCGTGCAGACCGACGCCGGCGAGTGCGCCCATCGCGGCCAGCGCCGCCGAGACCGCCGGCGCGAGAAACGACAGCACCGAGTCGGGCAGGACGTTCAGGCCGCGCGCGCCGAGCGCGACGCCGAGCGCGAGGAGCAGCAGCGTCTGGCGGTCGATCGCGCGCCACGATTCGCGCGTTTCACCGACGTGATCGGGCGCCCTCCCGGCCGGCAGCGTGATCGCAGTCATCTCTTCATCAGCGCCACGAGGTCGTGGCGGCCGCCGCGCGCGAACCCGACCAGCGTCGCCGCGCCGGCCGGCGCGGCGGCGAACGCGCGCGTCACCTCGCCCGGCGACGGTGCGCGAGCCGATCCGAACGTCGTGACGAGATCGCCGGCTCTCAAACCGGCTCGATCCGCCGCGGAGCCCGGTTCGACCGCGACGATCTCGGCGCCGGCTCCTCGGACCGCCCGCATGGTCAGCCCGAGGCCGGTCGTCTCTGCCGGACGGTCGACAGCCACGAGTCCCACTTCGACAACGGCCTGCTGCCGGATCACGCGAAGCGCGATCGCGTCGCCGGGCGCAGCGCGGCCGGCACGCGCCGTCCAGTCGTCCGGCATCGAGACGGCGGTGCCATCGATCGACGCGATGACATCGCCCGGCTGCAACTGCTCCGCTGCCGGCCCGCGCGGATCCACCCAGGCGACGACGATGCCTGGCGCTTCGCCGATGGCGATCGCCAGTGCCGGCGTGAGGGCACGGACCTCGATGCCCAGATAGCCAGCCGCTCTGGTGCCCGCTTGCTGCAGCGTCGCTGCCTCGCGCAGCACGACGTCACCTGGGACGATCGCCGGCACGCCTCGCACGGCGGTGACCAGGCCCGCGAGGGATCCGTCGGCGGTAAACAGGAATGCGCCAGGCTCGGCGTCAGGCTGCGAGCTGATCGTCCACAGCGGAACCGGCCACAGCGCCGTTTCAATCTCGTCGAGGGCGTCGACAAAGAGCGGCCGCAGAGCCGGACCGTCGCGCCCCGCCCGTGCGGCGAAAAGATACCGGGGCTGCTGCAGTTGGCGCGGAGACCACGTCGGCGGCGCCGCGGCGGCGGAAGATGCGGGCGCACGCACGACGGTGAGGCTGGTCGCGTGATTGCGCGCGACGAGCGTTCCGGCCGGCGGTTCGCCGGCAATCAACGCGACCGCGAGGTCGCCGTCGACACGCAGCGCCAGCGATCGATCGCGCGTCTCTGCGACCGGCTGATCGTCGCTGCCGAGCGCAACCAGGTAGGGTGCGATCTGCGCCCGCAGATCGCCGACCGCCGACGCCAGGTTCGCAAAGGCCGGCGGGTGCACCAGCGGCGTCAGGATCGGCGGCACCGGCGCCGGCGCGGGCTCGCGCTCGGGAAAGCGGAAGCGCGACAGCGCGAAGAGCGCGGCGATCGACAGGGCGATGGTCGCAATCAGCATCCGCGTCTCGCGTGAGACGCGCGCGCGCGCCGGGCTGACGGCGCTCATGATCGATGCCGGCTACCGCCCGGTGCACGCCCGGTCGCCGCGCACCTCCTCGACGATGTCGACGATGGCGCGCGCCCAGGCGGCGACGTCGACGCCGCCGCGCGCCGGATCCTCGTCGCCGACGATGACGCGGCGATCGACCAGCTGCAGCAGGTTGTCGTCGGCCATCGCGTCGGCGAGGCCGACGGTGACCACCGCGCCGAAGGCTCGGTGATACAGCGTGCGCAGCAGCGCCACGCCGAGGCTGTTCTCGACCGGCGCGCCGACGTAATCGAAATGCGCGCCGCCGATGCACCGCAGGTGTGACGCCTGCAGCGCATCGAACAGGCGGCCGCGCGCGGCTGCCCGCCGGTCGCGAACGCGGAAACGCTCGCCGTACTCGGGCAGTTTGGCGAGGCGCGCCTGGAGGAGCGACAGGTGGCAGTCGCGGGCGACCTCGTCCACCGACATGTCGCCGAACGCGACCATGTCGACCCGCAGGCGCGCCGCCGTCCGGCGCAGCGCCTGCGCGATTTCCGCATGCGGCCGCCCGAACTCGACCGCCTGGTAGCCGGCGAGATCGCGCGCCTGCGGCACGTCGAAGGGGAAATATCCAGCCGGCACGAACGTGGCGGCGCCGCTCTCGCACACGAACGGGTGATGAATGCCGAGCGCCTGCTGGATGGTCTCGACCTCCGCGCGGGTCTTGCTGGAGCAGAGCACGAGCGACACGGCGGCGCGCCCGAGCGCGGCCAGCGCCCGCGCGGCGTCGCCCACGGCGCGCTGGTCAGGGTCGTAGAACACGCCGTCGACATCGGAGAACACGACAATGGGAAGTTCGGATGCCATGAGTAGTGCGTCCACGATACGGCGGCGCGCACGCCGCCTCCCATCCGGTCGAGCCTGTATTCCGGCGACGGAAACCATGGAGCCGCCTCAGCCGCGGGGCGGCGACGATAAGATGCTGCTGTGGCGCAACCGGACCCTCGCAGCCGGCTGACGATCCGGGCGGCCCTGCTCCTCGGCTTCGGGTTGACCTTCGGCGTCTGGCTGTTCGCCGGCTACTACTTCACCCAGCGGTTCCGCGACGTCGAGCAGCGCGCCGGCTCAATCAACGACCGCTACATGCGGGCGCAGGAGCAGCTGTCGACCGTGCGCGCGCAGGTGCTGCTGGGATCGGTCTACGTGCGCGATGCACTGCTCGATCCGGACCGAACGACGATCACCGCGTACCGCGCACAGCTCGAGCGCACCTACCACGCGGTCGACGCGGCGCTGGGGCAATACGTGCCGGTGATGGATTCACCAGACGAGCGCGAGCGGGTCGCGCATCTGCGCAGCGCGATCGACGAGTTCCGCGACACGATGCTCGAGGTGATTGACGACGACAGCGGCCGATCGTCCGCCGAGGCGCGCGTGCTGCTGCGCACGCGCATCGTGCCGAAGCGCGAGGCGGTGATCCAGGTCTCGGAGGACGTCCAGGCGCTCAACCGCGTCGCGTTCGTCCAGCAGCAGCGCGCCGTCGCCGATGTCTATGGCACGACGCAGCGGCGGCTGTGGGAGAGCCTCGGCATCGCCGTGGCGGCGAGCTTCGGCATCGCGCTGTTCGCGATCCGCCTCGCCGGCCGTCTCGAACGCCGGCTGCGACGCCAGCAGCAGCAGGAGGCGCAGACCAACGAGGAGCTGCAGCGGCTGTCGGCGAAGCTGATCACCGCGCAGGAAGAAGAGCGCCGCAGCATCGCCCGCGAGCTGCACGACGAGGTGGGCCAGGTGCTGACCGCGATCAAGGTCGAGCTCGCCGTCGCCCAGCGAGCGCTCGAGGCGCACGGCGTGGCGCCGCAAGCGCTCGCCGACGCGCGCTCGATCACCGAGAGCGCGCTGACGACGGTGCGCGACTTGTCGCACCTGCTGCACCCGGCGCTGCTCGACGACCTCGGCCTGCCGGCCGCGGTCGAGTGGTACCTGCGCGGCTTCGGCGCCCGCCACGACGTCCGCGCCGAGCTGCTGCACGATCGCATGGACGAGCGCTTCACGCCCGACATCGAAGCCTCGATCTACCGCATCGTCCAGGAGGCGTTGACCAATGTCGCCAAGCACGCGCGGGCGACGACCTGCCGCGTCTACCTGCAGCGGCTGCCGCACACGATTCTGATCACGGTCGAGGACAACGGCGCCGGGTTCGATCCCGACGCCGCCGGCGCGCCGACGCACCGGCCCGGGATCGGCCTGATCGGCATCCGCGAGCGCGTGGCGCAGCTGCGCGGCACGGTGCGGCTCGAGAGCGCACCGGGCAACGGCACGCGCCTCACCGTCGAGCTGCCGGCGCGGGTGCGCCCGGCCGCCGACGAGGCGCAGGGCGAGACCGCGGTGCGCGCCGGCGAGGCGCCGGGCCAGCTGGTTGCCGATGCGTAAGCTGTCGATCGTCCTCGGCGACGATCACACGCTCCTCCGCCAGGGGCTGCGGAAGATCCTCGAAGAGCGCCCCGATTGGGAGGTCGTCGCCGAGGCGGGCGACGGCCGCGATGCGGTGCGCCAGATCCTCGCGACCACGCCCGACGTCGCGATCCTCGACATCGGCATGCCGCTGTTGAACGGCATCGAGGCCACGCGCCAGGTCGTGCGGCGCCTGCCGGAGTGCCGCGTCCTGATCCTCAGCATGCACGCCGACGAGGCCTACATCATCCAGGCGTTGAAGGCCGGCGCGAAGGGCTACATGCTGAAGGACTCGGCCGACTCGGACCTGATTCGCGGCGTCGCCGCGATTGCCGCCGGCAAGTCGTTCTTCAGCCCGGCGGCCGCCAAGGTGATGCTCGACGACTACCTGCGCCACCTCGCGGAGAAGGGGATCGCCGATCGCTACGAGTCGCTCTCGGAGCGCGAGCGCGAGATCTTCCAGCTGGTGGCCGAAGGCCGCAGCAACAAAGAGGTCGCCGAGCTGCTCTCGGTCAGCCCGGCCACCGTCGAAACCCACCGCGCGCACATCCTGCAGAAGCTCGATGTGCACAACACCGCGGAGCTGGTGCTCTATGCGGTGCGGCGCGGCGTGATCTCCTGAACCCGGACGCGCCGCGGCGACGCCGGCCGCGCGCCCCAGATCGGCGGCGCGAACTGGCTGCACCGCAGCGGCGGCACCGGCTCGATGCGCGGCAGCTTCGGTTGAGGGCTCCCCTTCTTCACCAGGCGATCAGGCAACGTAATCGAGCTCCGCGACCGGCTCGGCGACGAGCGAGTCGGCCATCAACGCGTCGAGGCTGAGCGCACCGGCGCCGGAGTGCCCGACCTGCAGCGCGCCGGCCAGCAGCCCGAGGTTGCGGGCGAACAGCATCAGCTCGCGCTGAAACGTCGCCGCGTCCGCAGCCGACCAGAAGTTGTGCATCATCAGCGTCACCGGCACGAGAAACACCACGAGCAGGCCGGCGCCGACCTTGGCCTGATACCCGAAGAGCAGGCTCAACCCGCCGGCCAGCGCGATCAGACCGGAGATTGGCACCAGCAGGCTCGCCAGCGGCACGCCGTGGTGCGCTGCCGAGGCGATCGTGTCGGGCGTGAAATGCCCGGCCGACGCGATGATGAAGGTGACCGCGAGCAGCTGCCGCGCGGCGAGCGCCAGATAGCGCATGTTCATGAATCCTCCTTCGACCGCCCGTCGCGCGATTGACACAGCTGCGGCAACCGCCGCCAGCTGACTCTTTCGTCACGTCATCGTGAACTCGCCGCCGGACTGACAGCAGGTGATGGCGCAAGCGAAATGCCACGGGCGCGATGGCTCGCGCGCATCGCGGTACTGCGCGCGCAAATCGTGCGTGCGCTCGCGCGCACTCGCTTGGCGCTCGGTGACGGCGGCGCGCGATCAAAGTGTGTGAAGCGGCGCCGGGCGGCGGCGCGAGAACGCCTGCACGCCACGCGCGCGTGCGACGCCTTTCGACGTATTGCGCGCCGTAGTTACGCTTTTGAACGATGATGCTGAGACCGGGAGTTCTGGTGAGCACACCGCCGAGCGCGTCCATGCACGTTCGAGTTCGTCGACGGATCCGTGAGGCTCTGCCCGCGCCGCTGTCGTCGCTGGGGCGCGATGTGTGGCTGCTCTACCTCACTCGTTTCCTCCGTCTGTTCGCCTACGGGCTGCTGTCGGTCGTGCTCGTCTTCTATCTCGTTGGCCTCGGGTTGAGCGAGGTGCAGACCGGCATGGTGCTGACGCTGACGCTGGCCGGCGACACTGTGGTGTCGCTGTATCTGACGACGCAAGCGGATCGCATCGGCCGGCGGCGGATGCTGGTCGCCGGCGCGCTGCTGATGACGGCAGCGGGGCTGGTCTTTGCCGGCACCAGCAACCTCACCCTGCTCGTCGCCGCGGGCATCGTCGGCGTGATCAGCCCGAGCGGCGGCGAGGTGGGGCCCTTTCTGCCGATCGAGCAGGCCGCGCTGACCCATGTCGTGCCGGCCGCCGCGCGAACAGAAGTGTTCGCGTGGTACACCCTGGCCGGTTCGATGGGCACGGCCACCGGCGCGCTCGCCGGCGGCGTCCTCACCGAAGCGCTGCAACAGCGCGCGGTGACGCCGCTCGCGAGCTACCGCACGATGGTCGTCGTCTACGCCGCGCTCGGCATCGTCCTCGCGGTCCTGTTCACGCGCTTGTCGCGCGCGAGCGAAGCGGCAGCCGGCGAGCGGACGGGCGCACAAGATGCCCTGGTTCGATTGTTCGGCCTCGGCGCGTCCCGGCGCATCGTCGCCAAGCTGGCGGCGCTCTTTGCGCTCGATGCGTTTGGCGGCGGCTTCGTCATCCAGAGCTTCGCCGCCTACTGGTTCTACCTGCGCTACGGCGTCCAGCCGGCGGCGCTCGGCGCAATTTTCTTCTGGGCGAACGTGTTCGGCGGCGTGTCGGCGCTGGTGGCCTCGAGGCTGGCGGCGCGCTTCGGCCTGATCAACACCATGGTCGGCACGCATCTGCCGTCGAACGTGCTGCTGATTCTCGTGCCGCTGATGCCGAGCCTGCCGCTGGCGGTGACGCTGCTGCTCGTCCGCTTCAGCATCAGCCAGATGGACGTCCCGACGCGGCAGTCCTACCTGATGGCGGTGGTGCGGCCCGAGGAGCGATCGGCGGCCGGCGGGGTCGCCGGCGTGGCGAGAACCATCGGCGCCTCGGCAAGCCCGGTGATCGCCGGGTTCTTCTTCGCGCGACCATCGCTCATCAACGCGCCGTTCTTCGTCGCCGGCGCGCTGAAGATTGCCTACGATCTGGCGTTGTATCGGGAATTCGTGAGCGTGCGCCCGCCCGAGGAGGCGGGCTACTTGCGAGGCGGGAGCGACGAGCGGCGCGCGTGACCAGCACGCGGCGGTTCGGTCATGACGTCGTCGTCCGATGACGGCGTGTCAACAGCGGGCGCGCCGTCGGCGCCCCCGCCCTCCAGCCACTTCATGCGAAGGTCGGCGGCTTGATGCTTCGCGGGGTCGCTCTGGCGACGGCCGCCGCGCCTCGATACCCGGCGATCCGACGCTCCGTCTCGCCTCTCGCGCATGACGGCTCATCAAGCAAACCGGGTTCCGTCGCGCGCGATCTCATGCACCGAGGAGGTGCGCTCTTTCATCGCCTTTCGCCGCTGCGCGCGAACGATCACGATAGACGCCGACTGGCGGGCGGATCGCGGCGAACGCACTCACTCTGCATTGCAATGCTTCGCCGGTGCATTACGAAATCCGGAACCGTTTTCGCTCGCTGTAAGCGCGCAACCCTGCACGGCGCGCCGCAATCGATTGGCTTCACTACGCTCCGCTGTGAACCTTACTCTCGAGCTCTTTACCTGCCGACCAGGAAGCCGCGCCATGAGAAGCCGGCCCGCAGCCCCTGGCGCTGACGGCGCTCGGCGGAGAGACCGGGCGGCAGAATCACGCCGTCCTCGAACCGGTCGCCGGCGATGAAGTACTGCGCGTCGAAGGTGCCTCGCCTGCCGACCATCACGCTCAATCCGCCGCCGGCGCTCCAGTTTTCGTAGCCGTTCCCCGTCGCGGCCGACAGGCCGACGGTGCCGGTCGACAGCGACGCCCACGACGAGACGGCGACCCGGCGCTGCAGCGTGCCCGACAGCCCGAGGTTGACGACGTTGGCGAGCACCGGCTCGGCGAAGCCTTCGAGCAGCTGCACGCTGCGGTTGGCGCCGATGCGCGCGTTCCAGGTGCGGCCGAGCAGGCGCGTGAGCGCGGCGTCGCCGGTCAACCGAAACGCCAGCCCCTCGTCCTGCGGCGTGATCGACGATCCCGAACCGAAGCTCACCGTCGTCCTTCCCGACGCGGTCACCGGGCGGCTGTAATCCAGGCCGAGATCGAGATCGTGCTCGCGCAGCCTGACCGCGTTGAACGCCGAGTCGGCGAAGCGGTAGGTGTAGCCGGTGCGCAGCGCGGCAAAGCGCGAGACACGGCGGCTCAACCTGGCGCCGGCGCTCTGCGTGATCATGTCGAGATTCGATCGGCCGAAGGTGGTGCTGCGGCGGTTGTACATCGCCGAGAGCGCGACCCGCTCGCTGAGCGTCTTGTTCCAGTCGACGTCGGTGGTCGCGGCGATGGTCGAGAGATCGGTGTTGGCGAGGTCGCCGTGCGACTGCGCCGCGTCGGAGAGCGGCATCAGGGTCAGCTGCGTCATGCCGCCGAATTGGTAGTACGGCGTGTAGCCGACGCTCTGGCTCGCGTGGAACTGCTGCCGCGCGCCGGCGGCGGTGAACGCGACGCTCCCCTGCTGCCGCATCGGCGTGAACGCCTCGCGCGCGTGCCGGACGACCGACTGCCCGCTGACGGCAACGGTCGCGCGGCCGGAGCGATGCTGATACGTGAGCGATGCGTCGGCGTCGGCGTAGGGGCCGACCGCCTGAGGATCGACGCCGCTCTCGAGCGCCGTCTCGCTGCTGCCGCCGAAGAGCGACACGGCCAGCATCAGCGATTGCGGCGGCTGCGCCGGCGCGCGGCGACTCGACGCCGGCGTTGGCTCGGACGACGTTTGCGCCGCCGCGGCGGTCGCGAACAGGAACGGGATCAGCGCCGCGGCAACGCGGCCGGCGGCAAATCCTGGATGACGATCGGGGCTCGTGCACACATGACGCAAGTCGGCGTACCCTCCGCCGTCGCACACATCCGGTGCGCGGCCGCGGAACGAGGTACGGCGGTCACGGCGCAGCGACTGAAAATGAACGGCAACCCGGAGGGTGCAAGCGCGCCGCCAGCCTCGGTCTGTGCGGAGGCGACTGCAGGGCGCTCGAAAGCCGGAGGCTTCCGACGAAGTCTGCCCCTGGGCCGACTAAAGATCGCCGGCGACGCGGACTAAAGTCTGCCGCCGGGCAGCCGCGGCCGGCGGCACTTATACTGCTGCGAGCCGCCATGCCCGACCAGAGCCAGCCCGCTGCCACCTATGCCAGCTACCTGAAGATCGACGATCTCCTCATGCTCCAGCAGCCCCGATCCTCGGGACCGGAGCACGACGAGACGCTGTTCATCATCATCCACCAGGTCTACGAGCTCTGGTTCAAGGAGCTGCTGCACGAGTTCGATCACGTGATGCGGCTGCTCGAAGCGGACGAGCCGCACCGCTCGCAGCACACGCTGAAGCGCATCCTCACCATCCTCAAGGTGATGGTGGCCCAGCTCGACATCCTCGAAACGATGACGCCGCTCGAGTTCCTCAGCTTCCGCGAGCGGCTCGATGCGGCGAGCGGCTTCCAGTCCGACCAGTTCCGGCAGATCGAGTTCCTGCTGGGCATGAAGTCGGCACACGCGATCGAGCGCTTCGCCGCCGGCGGCCGCGCGCGCACCGCGCTCGAGGCGCGCTACCGCGCGGCGACGCTGTGGGATGCGTTCCTCCGCTATCTGTCTCGCGAGCGGTATCCGGTGCCGCCGTCACAGCTGTCGCGCGACGTGGTGGCGCCGGTCGAGCCGTCGCCCGAGGTGCAGGCGATCCTGGTCGACGTCTACCGCAAGGACCCGAAGAACGCGGAGCTCTGCGAGCGGCTGGTCGACCTGGACGAGGGCATCCAGGAGTGGCGCTACCGCCACGTGAAGATGGTGGAGCGGACGATCGGCGTCCGCCGCGGTACCGGCGGCTCCGCGGGGGCGGCGTATTTGCGCGAGACCGTGGGCCACGCGCTGTTCCCCGATTTGTGGGCGATACGCTCCCAGTTGTAGCCGCGTCGCGGTAATCTGCAGACTGAATTAACCACAAAGCACACAAAGACTCAGAGACTGATCAGCGTTCGGCGCGCCGAGTTATATCGTTCCCTCTGAGTCTCTGTGCTCTCCGTGGTTCATACCTGCTTCGAACTAACTGGACGGCGTGTTATCTGGCACCACTGCTGTCGCTTCGATCTCCACTTGCGCGCGATCTTCGACAAGCCCTGCAACCTGTAGCAGCGTCATCGCCGGATAATGCCGGCCGATGACGGCCTGGTACACCTGACCCACCTCTTTCGTGCGCGTCATGTACTGCCGCTTGTCGGTGATGTACCACGTCAGTCGCACGAGATGCTCTGGCCTCGCGCCCGCCTCGGCCAGCACGTCGACGACATTGCGAAGCGCCTGCTCGACCTGCGCGACGAAGTCGTCACTCTCGAACTCCTGCCGCATGTTCCAGCCGACCTGCCCCGCGACGAACACCTGCCGCCCTCTCGCGGCGACGCCGTTTGCGTAGCCGCGCGTCGGCGCCCAGCCTTTCGGATGCAGTAGCTGCAGGAGGCCGTCCACGTGTTTCATTTTTTCAGCTTGTAGCGCTGGATCTTGCCGGTCTGCGTCCTCGGCAGCGCGCCGAGGAACTTCACCGAGCGTGGGTACTTGTACGGCGCGATCGTCGCCTTCACGTGCTCCTGCAGCCGCTTCGCGCAGGCCTCGTCAGGGATGACGCCAGGCTTCAGCACCACGTGCGCCTGGACGATCTGTCCGCGCTCCTCGTCGGGCGCGCCGACCACCGCGCACTCGGCCACCTCCGGGTGCGTCAGCAGCGCCGCCTCGACTTCCGGCCCGGCGATGTTGTACCCCGACGAGATGATCATGTCGTCGGCGCGGGCGACGAAGTGAAAGACCCCCTGCGGATCTCGCCGGAAATCGTCGCCGGTCAGGTTCCATCCGCCGCGCACGTACGCGCGCTGCCGCTGGTCGTCGAGGTAGCGGCAGCCGGTCGGGCCCCGCACGGCGAGATGGCCGACCGTTCCGTCCGGCACGGCGTTGAGATCGTCGTCCACGACCTGCGCTTCGTAGCCGGCAATCGGCCGCCCGGTAGCGCCGGGCGCGGCGTCGCCGATGCGGTTGCTGATGAAGATGTGCAGCATCTCGGTCGTGCCGATGCCGTCGAGAATCGGCTTGCCGGTGCGCCGCGTCCACTCCTCGAACACCGCCGCCGGCAGCGTCTCGCCGGCGGCGACCGCCATGCGCAGCGACGACAGGTCGGCGCCTTCGTCCATCGCCGACATCATCGCCCGGTAGGCGGTGGGCGAGGTGAAGCTGATCGTCGCCTTGTAGGTCTCGATGATCTCGATCATGTTCGCCGGCGACGCGTTCTCCAGCAGCGTCGCCGTGGCGCCGAAGCGCAGCGGGAAGATCGCCAGCCCGCCGAGCCCGAAGGTGAAGGCCAGCGGCGGCGAGCCGACGAAGACGTCGTCGGGGGTCACCTGCAGCACCTCCCGGGCATACCCGTCGGCGATGATCAGGAGGTCGCGATGAAAATGCGCGGTCGCCTTCGGCTGCCCGGTGGTGCCGGAGGTGAACCCGAGCAGCGCGACATCGTCGCGGCCGGTGCGCACCGCATCGAACCGCACCGGCTTGTTCAGCGCCACGCGATCGAGCTCGGCGTCGTGGTTCGAGGTGCCGTCGAAACCGACCACGCTGCGGAGGTGGCCGTTCGTTTTCGCGACCGCCACCAGCTCGTCGGCCATGCGGCTGTCGCACAGCGCGAACGCGATCTCCGCCTTGTCGACGATCGTCGTCAGCTCGCCCGCGCGCAGCTGCGGCATCGTGTTGACCGCCACGGCGCCGGCCTTGGTCACCGCCAGCCACGCCGCCACCATCGCCGGGTTGTTGCCCGATCGAATCAGCACGCGGTTGCCCGGCTTGACGGCGAAGTCTTCGACCAGCGCGTGGGCCAGGCGATTGGTCCAGTCGG
>Ga0207675_100000623_pt1 | contig 34705 bp, 33 predicted proteins | sample KBSSwiS42_FD_184305 | JGI IMG/M metagenome (GOLD analysis project Ga0207675, IMG submission 184305) | Switchgrass rhizosphere microbial communities from Kellogg Biological Station, Michigan, USA - KBS Switchgrass S4-2 (SPAdes) (version 2) | ecosystem: Host-associated > Plants > Roots >...
GGGCGTGCCGACGTTCGCGGCTATCGCCCGCTGGTAGATCCACGCGGCGCTCGCCGCGTCCTGGATCGCGACGCCGGTAGAATCGAACACCGTGACTTCCTCGGGGTTCGTGCGGCCGCGCTTGCGACCGACGACAAGGTCGCCGAGCTCCGCATGAACATCGGCGGAAGTGACCAGGCCGGCATCGATCGCGTGATGGAGATCGCCCATGACCACGCACTGGGCGAGCGCATCGACGACGATCTTCGAGGTGGCCATGAGCTCGGGAGTCAACTCGTTCTTGTCCGGATTGTCGGCGCCTACCGCGGCAATGAAAGTTCCGGCATTGACCAATGCCTTGGTCAGGAACGGCGTTTGCGCGCCCGTCGCGGTCACGATGATGTCGCTCGGTCGAGTGGCGTCGCACGCATCCCGTACAGCGGTCACCTCGAGTCCCAGTGCTTCCTGCATCGCGCGCGCGAATTGGTGCGCCTTTTCCGGCTCGAGGTCCCACGCCAACACGCGTCTGACCGACGTGACACCAGCGAGCGCTTTCAGCTGCGCACGCCCTTGCTCGCCGCACCCGCAGATCGCAATGGAATTCGCGTCCTTGCGCGCGAGGTACCGCGCTGCCAGCGCAGTGGCGGCGGCGGTCCTGTGCAGAGTTATTTCAATGGAATCCATGACGGCAAGCAGGGATCCATCGGCCGCATCGAAAAGCAGCACGACACCCTGTATCGTCGGCAACCGGTTACGCCGTGGATTGCCCGGAAAGTTCCCGTTCACCTTCACGGCGACATAGGCGCGATCGAGCATCACGAGCGCGCCTTTGCCGTGGAAGCCACCGTTCGCGACCGGAATGTGCATCGGCATCGGTACGGAAGCTCTGCCGTTGGCGTAACTGCGAAAGCCGGCCTCCACGGCAGCCAGATACGCGGCTGGATCCATCAGACCGGCAACCTCGCTTCGTCGAAGGATCAGTGCCGATGCGGGGGCGAGGGTCAAGGCACACCTCCTGCAGGTGCGCTTCGATCCGGATTGGCTCGGCGCAATCGGAGTTCCCGCAATTCATTCCGGAGGGCAAACCGCTTAACAGTTTGCGCATTTGCGGCTGCGCTCGCGAGCCGTGAAGCGCGACGCTTGCGAAGCGGCCGTAAGAAACAGGGTTTTGAGGCTGCATCCAACATTCATGCTCCCCCACGGGCAGGTCACCCAGGGCAAGGGAGCAGAGCTTGGACGCGGCGGGCGTCTTGCGAGACGGGGAGTCTGCTGATAATCCCCGCACGACAGAAAGTACCAGCAAAGTGTAGCCGACTTCCAGCGCGGCTTCAAGGCGCGGAAAGCCAAAGTCCGCAGGTTGACCGCTAACGTGATATCGGATCAATCTGTAGGCTCGTGACGAAATTGGCTGGGACGCAGCGGGAGAAGCATGTCGGCCTCCAAGTCCATCCAGATCATCTTGGCCAGGCAATTGGCAAGTTGCGTGGCCATGCCCATCCTCCTCGTGGACGCTGCGGGAACGTTGATTTTCTATAACGAACCGGCCGAGGCGATCCTGAATCAGCGCTTCGAAGAAACGGGTGAAATCCCCGTCGAAGAGTGGAACAGATTGGTCGCCGTTACCGACGAGGAGCGCCACCCGATCCCGCCCGAGAATTGGCCGATGAGAGTGGCGCGTCTGCAGCGCCGGCCCATTTCCCGGAGGATATGGCTACGCAGAGGGGGCAGCGAATGGCGGCATTTGCAGGTCACCGCGGTTCCACTCGTCGGCGAGGGCGAAGAGATGCTGGGAGTGATGAATATCTTCTGGGAGATATGAGATGGAGGTGTCCTTGTGGGGCACGCGCGGCTCGCTCGCCACGCCCGGCCCCGAAACGGCCCGCTACGGGGGCAACACATCGTGCGTCTCCGTGCGTGGGTGCGAGGGAACGGTCCTTGTCCTCGACGCGGGGACGGGCATCCGCCGCATGGCGACGACCATCGACGCTTCGGCCCGATGCGTGAATGTTCTTCTTACCCATCTCCACATGGATCACATCCAGGGATTGGGATTCTTCGCACCGTTGTACTGCCCTGACGTCGACGTCCATATCTGGGGGCCGGCAAGCACCCAGCTGAGCTTGCGGGCGCGCCTCATGCGGTATCTGTCGCCGCCACTGTTCCCGGTCAGTCTCCGCGAGTTGCCGTGCTGCCTGCATCTGCACGAGGTGCCTTGCGGTGACGTGGAGATCGGCGAATTCCGTGTCACCTCTGCGCTGGTGTGCCATCCTGGACCCACAGTGGGGTACCGAATTTGCGACACGGCCGGAAGCGTATTGACATACTTGCCCGACCACGAGCCCGCGCTGGGCGCACGTGCCTTTCCGTCACTGCCGCGCGCGTGGACCTCTGGGGGCGTGCTCGCCGAAGCATCCGATCTGCTGATTCACGACAGCCAATACACCACGCATGAGTATCCCGGCCATGTCGGCTGGGGGCATAGTTCGCTCAGGCATATGCTGGACTTCGGAACGTTGGTGGAATCGAAGCACCTGGTGCCATTTCATCACGACCCGGGTCACTCCGACCTCGATCTCGATCGTCTGATCGCCGAGGCGATCGACGACGCAAAGCCTGCCTATCGAGTCACACCAGGACGGGAGGGCATGACGTTTGCCCTGTAAGACCGGTCCGCGTCCACCATCGACTTAGCTCTCACGCAGAACCACGCGCGGGAGTTCGTGCCTTCGCCGAACGATCCGAGCGCGATAGGTACACGGCACAAAACCTGCGATTTGCCGATTGAGCGACCGACGCCCGTTGAACAGCGACGACTAGGCCTCGAGCTGGTTTGGGTCTCCGGAAACTATCACTCGGGCCTGGTCGGCCGACCTGATTTCATCGGCTGCGTTGTAGTGCCCCGGCGACGTGAGGTTCCTCAACTCATTCGCGAGCGACTGCACTCGCCGCAGTGCCGAGCGCAGCGCGGCGCTCAATCCGCCTATGAGCAGACAAATGAATACAAACGATCCAAACCTCACGGCCTCGTTGGGGTCCGATAACAAAAATGTGTGGGTCGGAGGAATGTAGAAATACAGCGCAATGCATCCGCTGATTGCGGTGGCGACCAAGGCAGGACCGTAGCCACCCATCCATCCACTGATGGCGACGGCAATGAAAAAAGTGACGAACACGGTCGTTCCCGGCAAGATCGGATCGACCAGCGCGCGAACCGCCCACGCTGCAAGTGCGGCTACGACCGCGACGACGTAGGAGACAGCCGGTTCTCGAAATAGGTGACGCGCCGATTCATCATGCGGCACGCTCGGGATATCTCCGTCGCCTTCGAGTGCCGGTGCTTGTCCGTCAAACCAACGGGCAAGAGCGTAGATCCCGGCGGCCGGGATGCCAAATGCCAGGCTTGCGATATACACAACCCGAATCAGGGATTCAGCGGAGGTTGTCCACCCGATCGCGGTCATCACCGTCAGGACCGCCAGTGCCGACAGGATGCCTGCAGCCCAGTAGAGACAGATGACGAAGCGATCCGTTACCACGTGAGCCATTGAAACTCTCCAACGCGCACGGAATGGCGTCTATGAGAATCCTAGCCCGCGCGGGCGATTTCGACGAACTTGGTTCGGGAGCGTACATACCGCCACCGGCCTCCATCAAAAGCGCAAGCGCTGATCTTTCCGAAGTGATCTCTGCGAGACCGAGCGCGGAGCTGGAACGGCGGATCTCCCCCGGGCCATTTTCCAATGCGCAAATGCTAAATCTATGATAAGATTCGCGAATGTGCCATTCGGCGCTGCGGCCTGCTAATCCGCAGGTCCCTGGTTCGAGCCCAGGTCGGGAGCCAATCCCTTCAAGTACTTAGCGATCGGCAGACGGTCCCTTGGTGTACCGTCAGACCGCGTTCTGCGTCTATTCGCCAGATCGATGCTCTTCTCTTTTTCCGCAACCGAGGACATGCGCCGTGATCGAAATTCTGAACTGCCTGAAGAAGTATGGCCAACGGCTCGATCTGGAGATCGCCAAAGAGATGGGCTTGCCGCTCGCAACGGTTCGCCAGCGGCTCACCGGCCTTGCGGCGACGGGTGCCGTCATCACGTGCAGCTTGACCCGCTTTGAAAATGGCAAGCAGATCGACGCGTGGCAGTGCCGCGTGTCAGGTTATGTCCCGCCTTTGGCCCCCGGCCGAAAGGCAAAAGCGACGATGTAGCACGCCGGCCGCGGCGCGACCTGTTTGTTCAAGCAATGACAGGTCGTTGAAAATCGCGCACTCACCTCACTCTCGGCCTCATTTCGAGCGCAGCGCGAAATCTGCTGCTTCACGAAATCAGCGGGTTGCGAAAAACAGATTCCTCGTCGCTTCACTCCCCGGAATGAAGCCGGGGAATTTCAACAACCTGCTAAGCAATGGCGCGCAGATCCTTGCGCAGGATCTTGCCGACGGTGGACTTCGGCAGCGCGTCGAGGAAGCGCACCTGCTTCGGGACCTTGTAGCTCGACAGATCGAGCCTGCAGTGCGCGACGATCTGCTCGTCGGTCACGCTGGCGCCCGCGGCCCTCACCACGAAGAGCCTCACTGCTTCGCCGGTCTTCTCGTCGGGCACGCCCACGCATGCGCATTCCGCCACGCCCGGGCAGGTAGCCGCCACGGCTTCGACCTCGTTGGGATAGACGTTGAAGCCTGATACCAGGACCATGTCCTTCTTGCGGTCCACGATCTTGAGATAGCCCGCGGCGTCGAAGACGCCGATATCGCCGGTGCGGAAGTATCCGTCGGAGGTGAAGGCCGCGGCATTGGCTTCGGGCTTTTCCCAGTAGCCGCGCATCACCTGCGGGCCTCTTGCGCAGACTTCCCCGGCGTTCCCGATGGCCGTTTCGGCCCCGTCGTCGTCGAGGAGTTTGATATCGGTCGACGGGAGCGGCAAGCCCACGGTCGCCGAGAACCCGCTTCGATCGGGTGGATTGAGCGTAAGCACGGGCGAGGTCTCGGAAAGGCCGTACCCCTCGATGATGTCGCGGCCGGTCAGCGTTTTCCACCGTGCGGACGTGACGGGCATCACGGCGGCGCCGCCGCCGATCGCGTAGCGCAGCCGCGAGAAATCCACCTCCTTGATGCGCGGGTGCGCGAGCAGGCCGCCGTAAAGGGAGTTCACGCCGGTGAAGAACGTGCAGCGCGCCTGCTGGAGGATCTCCACGAATCCATCCATGTCGCGCGGATTGGTGACGAGCCAGTTCTCGGCGCCGCGCGAGAACCCGCAGATGAAGTTCACCATCAGCGCGAAGATGTGGTACAGCGGCAGTGCCGTGACGACCACGGCCTCTCCCGGCGGCAGCGCGTCGTACAGGAACGCCTTGAACTGTTCGGTGTTGGCGACGAGGTTGCGGTGGCTCAGCGCGGCGCCTTTCGACAGCCCCGTGGTTCCCCCCGTGTATTGCAGAAAGAGCAAATCATTGCCTTCGAGGGGGACGGGCGTGAATTCGAGGTTCGCGCCGTCGGCGAGCGCCTCGGAGAAGGCGATCGTGCTTGCGAGCCTCGGGTCCACCGATGGACGCGGAAGCGTCGCCGACGTGGCGTCGGCAGGCGCCACGGTGATCACCGTCTTGACGGCGGTTCTGGCGACGATTTCGGCAAGCGTCGGCGTCGCTCCGGCGAAGATGATGATCGTCTCCACGCCGGCGTCGTTCAACTGATGCTCGAGCTCGCGAGGCGTGTAAAGCGGATTTACGTTCACCTGCGCGGCCCCGGCGCGCAGGATGCCGATCATCGCGACCGGAAAGGCCGGAATGTTCGGCATCATGACCGCGATGCGCTCCCCCTTCTTTACCGCGAGCCGTTGCTGCAGATACGCGGCAAAGTCGCGTGAGAGACGATCGGTGTCCGCGTAGGTGAGCGTCTGGCCGAAGCAGCGGAATGCGGCCTTGCCGGCAAATCGTCGCATGGCCTCTTCCAGCATCTCCACCACGGAGCTGTAGGCATCGGGATCGATCTCGTGGGAAATGTTCCCGCCGTAGGTGGCCATCCAGGGTCGCGCGGACATCGTCTTCTCCTTCGCGATGGGTCAGGCTACCCAGACAGTCTTGATGTTTACGAACTCCTTAATGCCGTAACCCGAGAGCTCTCGTCCGTAGCCGCTCTCCTTGATCCCGCCGAAGGGGAGCCGCGGATCGGATCGCACCGCGTCGTTGACGAACACGCAGCCGCTTTCGATCAGCTCGGCGGCAATCCGCTCGCCACGGCTGCTGTCACGCGTGATCACTGCGGCGCCAAGGCCAAAGGACGAATCGTTCGCAGCCGCGATGGCTTCCTCCTCGTTCTTCACGGGGATGATCGCTGCCACAGGCCCGAACAGCTCCTCATCGTACGCCGGCATTCCCGCGCGAACGTCGGTCAATACCGTTGGCGGATAATAAGCGCCACGTCCCTCCGGGATCACGCCGCCGAGGAGGCAGCGCGCGCCCTTCGCGACGCTCGCCTCGACTTGCCGATGCAATGTGTCGCGCAAGTCCCGCCGTGCCAGCGGGCCGACCCGCGTGTCCTCTTTGAACGGATCGCCGACCCTGGCAGCGGCCATCTGCTCGACGAAGCGATCCTCGAAGTCATGCCGAATTGCGTCGACGACGATGAAGCGCTTGCCGGCGATGCAGCTCTGTCCCGAATTGATCAGCCTTGCCTTGGTGCACACGGTCGCGGCAAATTCCGGATCGGCGTCCTCCAGCACGAGGTACGGATCGCTCCCGCCGAGCTCGAGAACGGTTTTCTTCAGCAGTCCGCCCGCCTGGCGTGCGATGGCGCGACCGGCGGCTCCGCTGCCGGTAAGGGTCGCCGCGCGTATCAGCGGATGCTCGATCACGGTCTCGACGCGCCCGCTGCCGATCAGCAGCGTGCGAAACAGGTTCGCCGGAAAGCCTGCGCGCCGGAAGATGTCTTCGATCGCGAGCGCGCAGCCAGGTACATTCGAGGCGTGCTTCAGCACGGCGCCGTTGCCGGCCATCAAGCCGGGCGCTGCGAAGCGGAATACCTGCCAGAAGGGAAAATTCCATGGCATGACGGCCAGGACCACGCCGAGCGGATTGAACGCCACGAAACTGTTGCCGGCCTCGGTCTTGATCGGCTCCCGCGCGAGAAATCGCGCCGCATTCTCTGCGTAGAAGTCGCACGTGAGCGCACATTTTTGCGCTTCCGCGACCCCATCGCGCACCGGCTTGCCCATCTCCCGTGCCATGAGATGCGCAAGCTCGCTCGCCTCGGCGCGGAGGATCTCGGCCGCTCTGCGCATCGGTGTGGCGCGTTCGGGAAATGGAATGCGACGCCATGCGAGAAAGGCTTCGTTGACCTCGCCGATGATCTGGCCGACGCTCGCCGGTGTCATCTCGTCATAGGTCGCGAGCACTTCGTCCGTCGCGGGGTTGACGGCTTCGATGGTCATGGCAGGCTCCGTAACGTGGGCGTGCTCATCGCGGTGACTTGGCTGTTCTCTCGAACGGCAAGACCAAAGTCGGCCTACTTTAGCGCATTCGCAGCCCTACCTTGCCCAACAGGTGCCCCTGCGCGATGCGGTCGTGCCGGCGCTTTCCAAGTTCCCACTACGTCACTTCGCAACCTCTTCCAGCTACCGGCCGCGTAACCTGCGTGACATGAGCGACCGCGATCTGATGGCGATCCATTCCTACCTGCGCCACCTCGGACCGGCGGGCGAACCGGCTCCGGCATTCGTGCCGGCGGACATCGAGCCCAGGACGCCGGTCGTGAGCTTCGGTGGACCGGCGCAGTAAACTGTCCCGCAGACGCGGCAGCATCTCGAGGACATCACGGCCGCCGCGCCGCCACCACCCAACCGTTGAGAGCTTTCCATGAACCTGAACTTGCGCGCTGCATCGCCTGACGACGCGGCATCGGCCGGCGAGATTGCTTACACGGCCTTCAAGACCATTGCCGAGCGCCACGGCTTTCCGCCGGACTTCCCGAGCGCCGAGGTCGCCACCGGCCTGATCGGTTACCTGGTATCGCGCGCCGATGTGTACTCGCTCATGGCCGAGCTCGACGGGCGCATCGTCGGCAGCAACTTCCTGTGGGAGGAGAATGAAGTGGCTGGCGTCGGGCCGATCACGGTGGACCCCGCGGTGCAGAACAGTCGCATCGGCCGCCGCTTGATGGAGGCGGTGATCGAGCGGGCGCGCGTCCAGGAGATCGCTGCCGTGCGCCTGGTGCAGGCCGCCTACCACGGGCGCTCGCTGTCGTTGTACACGCGACTTGGCTTCGTCGTGCGCGAACCGTTGTCGTTGATGCAGGGACCGGCATTGCGCTCGCGCGTCGACGGCACAGCGGTCCGCGTCGCGACCGACGCCGACCTGGATGCCGCCAACGCGCTGTGCCAGCGCATTCACGGTCACACGCGCGCCGGCGAGCTGCGCGTTGCACTTGGACAGGGTACTGCGAGCGTGGTCGAGCGCGATGGCAGGCTCACCGGCTACACCACCGGGATCGGCTTCTTTGGCCACGCAGTCGGCGAGACGATGCAGGATGTGGAGGCGCTGATCGGCGCCGCCGACGCGTTCGCCGGACCGGGCTTCCTCGTGCCGACACGCGATGCGCCGCTCATGCGCTGGTGCTTGCAATCCGGGCTGCGCGTCGTGCAACCGATGACGCTGATGACGATGGGGCCGTACACCGAACCGCGCGGAGCGTTCCTGCCGTCGATCCTGTATTGACGACTGGAACGCCAGCGCGGTGCGTGCGCCAATGTGGTATGGCCCTGGTTACGCTTTCGGGGGAATGTTCACGTTGAAGTGAAAGACGTTTTCCGGGTCAAATTTCGCCTTGATCGACTGGAGACGCTTGATGTTCGGGCCGTAGGCTGCCGCCAGGACACGGTCGCCGAGGTCATCCTGGTCCAGATAGTTGAGGTAGCGGCTTGGCCCGACGAAGGGCGCGAGCGCTGCATAGGAGTCGCGCGCCCACGCGCTGCCTTTCGCATCGCCGGCCGCGTCCATCCATTGCGACAACACCAGGACGTTGAAGCCGCTCGCGCGTAGTGCGTAGGCCGTGTCCGTCGGCGGAACGCGCGTCGCGGCGCCATGGAAGTTCTCGATCACGATCTGTCCCATCGGCGAAGGGCACCGCATGAAGCTCTCGACGAGCGTGTCAATCGCGTCGTCGGCGAGCTTCTCGCAGAAATGCGACTTCCAGTAGTTGCGGGCACCCTGCGGGTACGACGCGTCGAGCATGGCGTTGAGCTGCGCATAGGGAATCGGTCCCAACGCGTCCATTGCCGGCTGGCCGAATGACTTGATCGGCTTGACCGCCTTTTCGGCCGCATTGCTGTTGCCGAAGTGGCCCGCCAGAATCGCGACGAGCTTTGTCGCGGCATCGGGTCCGGTAATGAGCGCCGCGGCCAGCATCTGGTCATCGGGGGCTTCCGCCGCCAGGTCGCGAAAGAGCCGCAGCACGTCGCGGGCGCGCTCGACCGGCCAGGCCACGAGGCCGCCGGTCACCAGGGGCCCCACTTCGTGCAAGCGGAATTCGAAGGACGACGCGACACCGAAGTTGCCGCCGCCACCGCGAACCGCCCAGAACAGGTCGGAGTGCTCGTCCGGCGAGGCACGAACGACGCGGCCGTCGGCCAGCACCATCTCGACGCTGAGCAGATTGTCGAGCGCCATTCCGTGCTTCGGCATGAGCCAGCCGAGCCCGCCGCCGAGCGTGAGGCCGCCCACACCGGTGGTCGACACGATGCCGCCGGTCGTGGCGAGTCCGTGCACCTGTGTTTCACGATTGAACTGTCCCCACAGCGTGCCGCCCGCGGCACGCGCTGTCCGCGCTTTGGCGTCGACGTGCACATACTTCATGGGCGACAAGTCGATCATCAGCCCCGCGTCGACCGTCGACCGCCCGCCGACGTTGTGACCACCGCCGCGGACCGCGATTTCGAGCCCCTGTTCGCGGGCGAGGCGGACGGCAAGCGCGATATCGGCGGTGCCGCGACATTGGGCGATGAGCGCCGGCCGCTTGTTCACGAAGCCGTTGTGAACCCGCCGCGCGACTTCCCACTCGGAGTCGACCGGCAGCAGGAGACGGCCGCTGAAATTGCTCGAAAGCTCGGTAACGCTGGATGAAAGATCAGACATGGAACCACTCCTCACGCAATTGGAAGAATTCGGGACCTGCATAGACGCCGATGCTGCCCATCTCGCACTGCCCCATCACGCAGCGAGCTTGCGCTGAACACGGCCGGATACGAGCTCCTGTCCACGCACGAACCGCGCGATCCGTCCCGCTACCACGGTGGGGTGGGTCATCGGCCCCATGTGGCCCATCCCGGGCATCGACTCGAAGGTCGCGCTTGGCGACGCGAACCGCAACAGCTCGCCGATCCGCCGAATCGGCGCGCGCATTTCGCTTCCGAACAACATGAGCGCCGGCGTGCGCAGCAAACAGTAATCGGAGAGCGGGGCCCCGCTCGCGAGCGCTGTGAACTGCGCTGCGATGACACCCATGCACTTCGCGATGCCAGCTTGCTGCCCGACCGACAGCGCTCGCCACGCACCGTCGCCGCCGCTCCAGTAATCGACGAAGCGGGCGGCGGCGCCCGCGATGTTGCCGCACCGCAACCGGCGGCGCAGGTCACCCGCGAGCTCAATGACTTCGGACGTGGGCCTCCGCCGGCCATGATAATCGAACAATAGCCGGAACACGACGGGCTCGTAGACGGCAACGCTCGCCACGCTTTCGGGGTGGTAGAGCGCCAGGCGCAGTGCCACCGCGCCGCCATACGAGTGACCAACGAGATGGACACCCCCAGGAACACCCGCGGCGAGACGGGCAATCCGGTCAGCATCGGCGGCGACGATATCGTCGTCGAAGCCGTGCCACGCCGGGCCACTGCCATGACCGTGGAGATCAGGCGTCAGCACCCGGAATTCGGGTTCGAGTTGCGCGCGCAGGGCAATCCATTGCCCACCGGTGCTTCCGCTCGAGTGCAGACCGATGACCGTTGCCCTTCCCGCAGTTTGTGGGATCGATTCCCTGTCCATCACTTCCTCCATAGCGTCCACTCGTCAGCAACCGCGCGCTCGACCTGGCGCGTATGAAAAGTCCCGGCGGCGCTCATGTCGGCAGAACGCCAATGCGACGCCAGCGTTTTTGCCATCGTCCGAAGTGATGCACTTGCCTCACCAAGGAACGTTGCAATACCCCGGGTAAGCGCAGACAGCGAAATCGGTGGCGCGGGCGCGAGCGCAATGCGCCTGCCGGGCTCGCCGTCCGCCAGCGCAATTTCGACCGCACGCGGCGGTGCGACACCGTGCGGAAGCTCGAGGACGACGCGCGCGGGCCTGTGCGCGAGCACGATCGCCAAGCCGGTTTGGGCCAGCACGACGGCGTCGTCCGGAAGCAGCACATGGTCGTCCGGGCTGTTCTCTTCGGTAATCCAGAGCACACCGCTGGCTGCACGGATTCGCGCTCCCGCACCATCGTGGATACGAAGCACGTTGCCGCGATCGAGCGCGATCGGTTTGACGATCGGGGATGCCGACATGCCCGCGTCAACAGTGACGCGTTGTGCCGTCGACGACGTACTGAACCCCGGCATGCCGATGTTGACGCGTGATGTCACGATCAGACCTCCTCGCTTGTCGAGGCGATGATCGGCGCAAGGGCCGCACCGATCCGCTCGCCCTGGGCCGCTGTGATCATCCCGTTCAGCAAGTTGCCGAACCGCGGAATCTGCACGCCCGAGACGATGTACTGCCAGCGATACGCGGCAAGGACCGTGCCCTTGATGGCCTCGACGTCGACCGCCGTCATCGGTCGGCCGCAGATTTCGACGAAGTAGTGGGTGTCGGCGGCGGATTGCGCTTGCACGATTCCATCGACGGCACCGACGAGCGCGATCAGGTCGTCGACCGCCGCATCGCGCGCCTCTGGCGCAACCTTGCCGTTCTCGCGCACCCATTCGAGCTCGTCCAGGATGGCGTGCTGCGATTCCTCTTTCCAGTGGAACAGGAACACGTCCTTGAACAGCGGCGAAAGTTCGCTGTCCGGCTCAATGCTCGCCCGGTAGTGGGCCTGCGTGAACAGTTCGATCATGCAGGTCAGCGCGAGCACCGACCACGTCGACTTGCTCAGCACGGCCGCCGCGACGTCGTTGGGTTGCGGCACGAACGAATACCCCGCCGGCATCCCGGCGCCGATCATCCTCTCGATCCGGCGAAACAGCTCCTGGTGCTTCAGTTCTTCGTCCGTGAAGCGCACCAGCGCCTCGAGCGCAATCTGGTCGCCCAGCCAGTAGTCGCGGCTTACTTCGAGGATCTTGGCGCCGATGTAGCGCTCGACCAGGCCGAAGATGTTGGCGTACGACCGCCCCTGGACTTGCGACAGCATGCGCCGCTCGTCGGCGCTCAGGAATGACAGCCGATCAACAAACGACAGGCCATCGGGCAGGAACTTCTTGGTGAAGTCGAATTCGCGATCGCGGATCACGTCGCGGTCGATGTCCCAGCGAACGCGCTTGGACACTTGGATGCACTTGGCGTAACGCGCGGTATCGGCGTGGGGTTGCAGCATGGGTTGCGGCACTTGCATGGACCTTCTCCTCGAGGTGTGCGTGGGTGGTACGACGGCATCGCCAAAACCGCTGGCCGCGAGCGCGTGACGCGCCCAGGCGTCGCTCTCGTCGGTGGCAATGGCATGCGAAACGTCTTGTGTATTCATGGCTGTGCTCGTTCGCGTCCAATCCGATGAAGCTGATAAGGCCGACTCGTGCTTGTCGTGCTCATGCACTTGAAATGTCGGCAGCAGGTATTGCAGTGGAGTCTAGTGGCCGAGCGCGGCAGCGAAATTTCATCAGCGAGCCGATTTTGTTTCGTTTGTTTCCAGCGCCCGGACACGTCCACGTTGCGGGTATTCACCGCGGCGCAGTCACAAAAACAAACCCCGCCGAGGCGGGGTTTGTGTCAGTGAGCGATTGTTTCAGCGGTCACTTCCGCTCGATGACGACCTCGAGATACTCGCTCGGCAGTACCAGCGTTTCATCGCCCGAGCGGTTGCGGCTCTCCATGAGGTCCAGCAAGTCGCGGTTGAAGGCAGCCTGCTTCTCGGCATCGAGCGCGCCGAACGTCTTGTTCATCGGACCGTAATAGGTGCGGAAGACCTCGATCCAATGCGCCGGCGAGCGGTAGCGGAAGACGAACTCGCGGCTGGTCGTGCGGATCTCCTGCGCGGTCTTGCCGAAGAGCTCCTCGAGCCTTGTCTTCGTCCCCCACAGTGCCGGCGACCTGACACCGGGCGCGGGCGGGACGTCATTGCCGATCGTCTTGAACAGTTGTCCGATGAAGCTGTCGGGCGTCCAGTTCGCCAGGCCGATTTGGCCGCCGGGCTTGCAGACGCGCGCGAGCTCGCTCGCCGCCTTGTCCTGGTTCGCGGTGAACATGACGCCAAAGGTGGACATCACCGCGTCGAACGATGCGTCTGGGAAGGGCAGGTTTTCGGCGTCGGCTTCCTGGAACCTGATCGCATGACCCTCGGCCTGCGCGCGCATGCGGCCAGCCTCGAGCAGCGCTGACACGTAGTCGGTGGAGGTCACGTCGCACCAGCGGCGCGCTGCTGCCAGCGTGGCGTTACCGTTGCCGGCGGCGACATCGAGCACGCGGCTGCCTGCGCGCAGGTCGAGCGCTTCGCACAGGTTCTCGCCGACGATCTGCAGCGTGGTCCCCACGACGGCATAGTTGCCCGTGGACCAGGCGGCTTGCTGGCGGGTCTTGACCGCGGCGAGATCGATGACGGCCGGGGAGGCGGGAATGACTGCGGACATGGCATTACTCCAATCGGTGTGGATGGGTTGCGTGAGCACAAGAACGCACTGGCTGCATTCGCTACTGTCGCCGAATGCTTTCGTGTGCGCGTGCCGGGTGCTTCGCTGCCGTCGCAGCCGACGCAGGCGTCAGCGACCGGCCCATCGCAAACGCGGCGACGCCCGGTGCCACCGGAAAATACAGAACCTCCGCGACTGCCAGGCAGATCGCCAGGACGATCGCGAGCAGCATTGGCGCGGTGTGGACCAGAAGTCCTGCTTGCTTGGAGCTGATGAGCCGATCTGATTCCATAGTTGCCAACAACCTGTCGTTGTCTTCCGCGCACGGGGCACGGGTTGCGAAAGCGGAAGCCGGCGACCGACCCTCGGCGACCTTGCCGGGACCGGGCGCGCAGGCGCAGCGTTGCGTCGGCACGCACAGTCTGATTGCAGTAACGAAGCCAACTGCGTCGATGTGTTGCACTTTGAATCTCCAGAAAGCCGGGTGTGCGATGAAGTCTATCGGGACGGCATGGCAGGGTAATTTCACCGGCCGTACCGATTTGTTTCATGTGTTGACTTACCTTCGCCGAAGGTACTCGCCAGCGAGGCGGGCGCAGTTCATCCGTACGCCGGCACTGCGGGACACTGTATCGGGCGCGTGTGGTAGAGCGACTACAGCGGGAAGCCGATTTTGTTTCATTTGTTTCAGGCGCCCCGCGACGCGCCGAATCACATTGCGAAACGCTTTATTCTTGGCGCTCGACAGAGTTGGCCCGATGGACAGGATGGCTCGCTTCGGCGGCTATCCTCGATGCCGGGCCGAACCGGGGTCCCTTTTGATCGGCCATCCTTGGAAAGCGAGTTCCCTTGACCTCCCCATCGCGACTCGATAGTTGTACGATCAGAGCCTCCGCGCACCGCGGGTTCGATCGTTCGCCCCATGAGGAATCGCGAAGAAGTGGAACAGCGCCCGTGAATCAGAAAACCACCATCCTGATCGTCGACGACGAGGCGGACGTGCGCGAGGTATTGGAGGAATACTTCGTCTCCCACGGGTACGCGGTCATTGGTGCCGAAAGCGCCGGCGCCGCGAAGGCGGCCGCCGGAAAGCACGTCATCGACCTGGCGCTGGTCGACATCCACATGCCCGGCGAGGATGGCCTCAGTCTCGCGCGGCACCTGCGGGAGCGTTACGCGAAGATCGCGATCGTCATGCTGACGTCCGCTGCGACAGTCGTGGATCGGATCGTGGGCCTCGAGATGGGCGCCGACGATTACGTCCCCAAGCCTTTCGACCCGCGTGAGCTGCTGGCCCGCGTCAAGAGCGTGCTTCGGCGCACTTCGTCCGCCGGCCGCGCCGACCTCGGCGCCGAACGCGTGCGGATCGGTCGCTGCGTGCTCGACCTCGCCGCGCATCGGCTCACCGACGAGAAGGGGGCAGAGGTGGCGATGTCGCCGCTCGAGTTCGATCTGCTGAAGGCGCTGGCGGAACACCCGAACCGGGCTCTTTCGCGTGAACGCATCCTGAATCTCAAGCAGCAAGGCGATTGGGATCCATTCGACCGCAGCGTGGATCTGCGCATCATGCGGCTGCGCAAGAAAGTCGAGCCCGATCCCGAGCATCCGAGATTCATCCGCACCATACGCAACGAGGGCTACATCTTCGTACCCGACGGAGAGTGAGCATCGAATGAACACATACCTGCGCACGACAAGATATCTGTGCGTTCTTGCCTGCGCCGCGCTGCTGCTCCCGCTGACCGGCTGCATGCGCGAACCGGAAACCGCCGTTCGCATTGGCACCAACGTCTGGATCGGAAGCGAACCGCTCTACCTCGCGCGGGAGCTGGGTCGCCTGGATCCGGCGGCCGTTCAGCTCGTCGAGTATCCATCGGCGAGCGAAGTGCTTCGCGCCTTTCGCAACCAGGCGATCGACGGGATGGTCATCAGCCTGGATGAATTGTTCGGGCTTGCCGCGGATGGGCTGCAGCCGCGGATCATCCTGGTGGTGGACGTGTCGCACGGGGCGGACGTGGTCGTAGGCCGCCGCGGCATGCGCACGATGCACGACCTCAAGGGCAAATCGGTCGCGGTGGAAAGCAGCGCCCTGGGCGCCTTCGTGCTGAGCCGGGCTTTGGCCCTCAATGGCATGCAGGCGGGCGACGTCAATGTCGTACACCTGGAGTCGAACGAACAGCCGAACGCGTTCGAAAAGGGCCAGGTCGATGGCGCCGTTACGTTCGATCCTTATCGCGCCCAGTTCCTTCGCGCCGGGGCCAAGACTCTATTCGACAGTACGCAGATCCCGGGCGAAATTGTCGATCTCGTGGCGGTGCGCGCGACCGTTCTCGAAAGGCGTCCCAAGGCAATACAGGCGCTGCTCACCGGGTGGTTCGGCGCGATCGACTACATGAAGCGCGAGCCCGCGGACGCCGCGCGCCGCATGGGCGTCCGCCAGCAGACGACCGGCGAGCAGTTCCTCGAGGCCCAGAAAGGGCTCCACGTCCCCTCCCGCGAAGAAAATCTTCAGATGCTCGGCGGGGCGAAACCGGAGTTGGCGGTGACCGGACGCCAACTCATGGCCCTGATGGTGGAGGCGAAGTTGCTTCGCACCGGGATTGACATCGAGGGCATCCTGGCGCCGGGTCCGCTGGCGGACTTGCCGAGATGAGCAGCACGGGGCCGCCCGCGGGAGCGAATCCGGTCCCTCTGGCGGGGAATGCCGCGGCGGCGCCGTCATCGGTCAAGCGCCCGATGCGCATGCGACTGCCAGCGTCGCTCAAGGTCACGGTTCCGCTCATTCTGCTGGGCTTTGCCGCGATCCTGAGCTCGGTGAACATCCTCTATCACGTGCCCCAGGCCGAACGTGCGGCGGAGGAAGACAGCCGCAAACGGTTGGCGCAGGAGCTGTCCCGCTTGCAAAGCACGCTGGAGTATCTCGTGCTCAAGGGCGACCCGGCGGCGGCGCAGCACGAGATCGCGGTGCTGGCGCACAACCACGAGGTCCTTGTCGCGGCGCTGACGGACGAGCGGAACGCAGTCATCACTGCGACACAACGTGCCTGGGTGGGACGGCCAATCGCGGACGTTCTGCCGCAGTTCGATCTCGATCAAGTGGCCGGGGCCATTCGCGAACGCCGTGCAGGAATGACGGTCGACCCGAACGGCAACGAGTTGCTCGGTTACGCTGGCATCCTGCTGGGAAGCGAGCGTGCGGAACTGCGTCCCTCTCGGACCGGCAGCCTGTTCCTTGCCTGGGATCTCAAGCAGTACAAGGCGGAAGCGCGCGCGCTGGTGCTTCAGCAATCGCTGTACTGGGCCGGATGGGTGACGGCGCTTGCGCTGGCCATGTGGCTCGTCTTTCACTTCCTGCTGACGCGGCGCACCGCGCGACTGGTCCACGCAGCCGAACAGCTCGAGGCCGGGAATCTCGCTGCCCGCAGTGGCCTGAGAGGAGACGACGAGCTCGGCCGGATGAGTCGCGCGTTCGATGCGATGGCGCTCGCCATTTCCACCGACATCGACGAGCGCAAGCGCACCGATGAGGCGCTGCGGGTATCGGAGGCAAGCTACCGGGCGATCTTCGACGCCGCCGAAGATGCCATTTTCGTCATTGACATCGACACCGCTGGCATCGTGGATGCCAACCCGCGCGCCTGTGCCGCGTTTGGCTATAGCCGCGAGGAGTTCCGGCACATCGATCTCGGCACGCTCGGGTCCGGTGTTCACCCCTATACGCAGCAAGGGGCGATGGAGCTGTTCGCACGTGCGGTGGCCGGCGAGCAGCTGCAGGTCGAATGGCACGGCAAGAACAAGGATGGCGTGTTGCGCTGGCAGGAGGTGTTCGGCAAGCGCGTGACCATCGGCGGACAGGATCGAATCCTGGCGCTCGCGCGCGACATCACCGACCGCAAGATGGCCGAAGAAGCGTTACTGGCGAGCGAAGAGCAGTATCGCTCCATGTTCAATGCATCGATCGACGGCCTGGCGTTGTGGAACGCCTCGGGCGAGATCGTGGATACCAATCCCGCCCTGTGGCGGATGTACGGCTACAGTGACGACGAGTTTTCCGCATTGCCGCCAGGCAACTGGAGGTGCCCGTCTTATCAGCCCGAGTTTTTGCGAGCGGTCGCCGCCGGCGAATCGCTCCACGCGGAAGTGACGGAGCTGCGCAAGGACGGCTCCGCGCTCGAAATCGAGGTGCACGGGATCCCGATGCAGTATCAGGGGAAGCCGCACGTATTGACCATTGCACGCGACATCACCGATAAGAAGCGCTCCGCCGAAGAGCTGGCGCGACAGCGCGAAACGCTCTACCAGCGCGAAAAGCTTGCGGCGCTCGGCTCGCTGCTGGCAGGGGTCGCGCATGAGCTCAACAATCCGCTATCCGTCGTGGTGGCGCGGGCGGTATTGCTCGAGGAACAAGGGGACATGGCGACCCAGGCCGCGGCGCTCAAGATCCGCACCGCTGCCGAGCGCTGCGCGCGCATCGTGCGCACCTTCCTCGCCATGGCGCGACAGCAGCAGCCCGAGCGTGGCCCGGTGGCGATCAACGATGTCGTGTCGGCGGCGCTCGACATCACCGGCTACGCCGTTCGCACGAGCAGCATCGAGGTCGTGCTGGATCTCGCCAAGGATATTCCGCTCATCCTCGCCGATGCCGACCAGCTCCACCAGGTGTTGCTCAACCTGATCATCAACGCGCAACAGTCGCTGCAGGACCAGCCCGCACCTCGCCGGATCCGTGTGACCAGCCGCTTCGACCGGAGTGCTGACGTGCTCCGTATCAGCGTTGCGGACAACGGGCCCGGCATTCCGGCGCATCTTCGAGCGCGGGTGTTCGAGCCTTATTTCACCACCAAGCCCATAGGCGTCGGCCTGGGGGTTGGGTTGGCGGTGAGCCTGGGCATCGTCGAAGCCCATGGCGGGACGCTCACCGTCGATTGTCCGGCTGAGGGAGGAGCAGTCTTTGTCATTGCGCTACCGGTCGGCGACGTTGATGCGACCGGCGTCGAAGCCGGGCCGACTTCGAAGGCGAATGCGAGCCGGCGTTCGATACTCATCGTCGATGACGAGGCGGAGATCCGCGAGACCCTCGCGGAGATCCTGGGTGGCGCGCTGCATCGCGTGGTCACCGCCGGTTCCGGACGCGAAGCGTTGGACCGGATGGCGGCGGAGCGCTACGACGTGATTCTCACGGATATCCGCATGCCCGATCTTGATGGGCGCGCGCTCTATGCGGAGATCGAAGGGCGGTGGCCCGGGTTAGCCCAGCGCGTCGTGTTCGTCACCGGGGACACGCTGACTTCGGCATTGCGCGAATTCGTCTCCGAGAGCGGGCGTCCGGTGATCGAGAAACCTTTCCTGCCGGGCGAGGTTCGGCGCGTCGTCGCCGAGCTCGTGACCACCGGCAAAGCAGCACCCGGGAATTGAGCGCATCTCGATCTGTGCGAGTCAGGGCGCAACAAACGAAACAAAAATGACCGCCTGCTGAAGTCGCGCTGCCGTAGCCGTTCATTAAGCTTCAATGCATCCGTGGGCGCACCGTCGTTGGGTGTTTGCCGTCCCGGGAATTGAAGGATTCGAACATGAACGGCTACAAGACCTCCACACCTCGCGCCGCACTGGGAGTGGCCGCGGTGGCGATGACCGCGATCACCATGAGCGCGTTGATCGTGCTGCCAGCGGAGCTCGGCGCGGTTAGCGCAGCCCCGGACATGCGGGACGCGGCAAACGCAGCGACGAGCTCGCGCACCGACGTCGTCCTCCGTCCGGCGCGTGCCGACACACCCGACATCCATCGCGACGCGCGCATCGCCGTCAACTGCACGGCGCTCGAGATCCAGGCATCGCCGAAGAAACCACACAAATTGAGCTCGCGCAGCTGAACAGCATCTGGCTCCCACGCAAACATTCTCATATGGCCACATTGCGCGACTCCGCCGGACTGATCACGTCGACCGGCGACGCGGCTTCGCTCGAACACTTCGAGCAGGCGCTCGCGAGCCTTTTCCGCTCGGACGGAAACGCGCTGCCGGTCATTGAACGCGCGCTCGAGCACGATCCGATATTTGCCGCCGGCCACTGCCTGCGCGCCGGCGCGCTCGTGCTGAGCGGCGGCGATACGCATGCGGCGGCACTCGCCGCATCGGTCGCCGCGATCGAAGGCAACTCCGGCGCGAACGAGCGCGAACGCAGGCATGCCGCCGCCGCGCGCCGCTGGCTCGGTGGCAGCGTAGTGCGCGCATCCCGTCTGTATGGCGAGCTGCTCCGCGACTATCCTCGCGACCGGCTGGCGCTTTTGGTAACGCACGGCCTCGATTTCCGCCTCGGCCGGCGCAAGCTGCTGCGTGACCGTATCGCCCGGGTCCTGCCGTATTGGAATGCGAGCGACCGCGAGTATGGCTACGTGCTCGGCATGCATGCGTTCGGGCTCGAGGAGACTGGCAACTACGATCTGGCGATGGCGGAGGCACACCGTTCACTCGCGCTCGTCCCCGACAACGCGGCGGCGATCCACGTGATCGCGCACGTACTCGAGATGAGAGGACCGCCCGACAAGGGTATCGCCTGGCTGCGGGAGACGCAGCCGATCTGGATCGGCAATGCCGGGTTTCGCATCCATCTCGCGTGGCATCTGGCGCTTTTTCAGATCGACGCCGACGGGGCGAAGGATGCGCTTTCCACGTACGATGACTTGATCGCGCCGCGGCTCGATGGCGGCAACAACGGTCTCGTCGATGCCTCCGCGCTGCTGTGGCGGCTTCAACTCCACGGATCAGGATCGCAGTGGCGGTGGCGCGAGGTCACGGGTCTCTGGACGCGCCGGCGCAGCATCGGCAACCGCGCCTTCGATCTCGTGCACGCCGTGATGGCATTCGCGGCGTCGAAGCAGCTCGGCCGCGCGCGCCAATTGGCGACGCGGCTGAAGAATGACCCGATGCTCCGTGCGCGCAGCGGGAGCGAGGAACTGGCGCTGGCGGAGCCCCTGATCGCGGCTTTCATGTCGTTCGCACGCGGCGATTATGCCGCCGCCGTCGAGCAGATTTCGGCGGTCAAGGCCGCGGCCGATCGATGCGGCGGCAGCGTTGCGCAGTGCGACCTGATTCATCTCACGCTGCTGGAGGCGGCGCTGCGCGGACACCGGCAGCGTCTTGCCCGCGCGCTGGCCGACGAGAGAGCCGTTCGCAAGCCAGCGAGCCGCCTCAATCGCTGGCTCAAGGCCCGCGCGTGGACCCTGGGGACGGGCGAGCTGGCCGGGCGGGCATCAGGCGTGAGGAGAGCGGCGCCGGCGTCCGTTCATGCATACCGAAGCGACATCTTTGCGACGACGAGCCCAGTGCTTGCCGGACCGAGCTGAGCTTGAGCCGTGACGTCCTGATGGGATCGCCGCGATCGTGAGCGGCACCGATGGCGGCGCGTAAGCCGCGGTCCGCTTGTGCGGAGACCGCGGCCGTGGTCGGCAGCTTGCGGTTGACGTTACTTGTAAAAAAAGTAGTCGGCTGTATAAGGAACAAATGCCAGATGGCCGACATCGGTCGACGAGGTGCAGCCCGTCGACGGCGCGCTCCCTCCAGAGGTGTTCAGCCGCTGGATGAAGGTCGTCGAGCTCAGTGTGTTGCCACCGGTCGGTCCCTCTTCGGTCCCTGCTACCCGAAGCAGGAGCCAGGCAATGGCACCCACCGCAACGAATTTGGGGTCGGACGAGGACTCGCCTGGCCGCACCTGGCCCCATACCGTGCTCGCATCCCGGGAGTCCTGCCACGTGGCGCGAATCGTGCCACCCTCGGACGGGTTGGGGCTGAAGTAGTGGGTCGTGAGTTCCCTATCGTCGCTGCCGTTGAACAGAGTGGCCTGCGGCGTGAAGAGCACGAACTTGACGCCAGTGCCTGAAGGCAGGCAGACGTAATCCTGGGTGCCGACCGCGTGACCCACGAGGAACGCCTTGCTTCCCGCTGGCACCTGAATGTTGGAGGGCACGGGCGGCGGATTGACTTCGTCGGCGTGAGCGGGATGCGACAGCGAGACCGTGAACGCTGCGGCGAGGGCAGTGGCGCACGCGATGGGCAGGATGCGACGCGTGTTCCGATTCGCCGGTGCAATGCAATTCTTCATGCCATTCTCCTTTCACGCCTTGTGCACGGGTCGTGCGGGCTGACGTTTCAATCTCCCGAAGCGGAGATTCCCGTTCAGCGTAGCGGTCAGGTGCGTCCGGAGAATTTCACTGCGAGGCCAATTTTGTTTCGTCTGTTTCACGCGCCCCGGGAGTTGACCTCGCGGCGCATGCGGACAACGGGAATGGCCCTCAAGCGCTACCGCTCAGACCTGCTTGGCCTGATTCGCCACCGGCAACTTGCGCACGCGCATGCCTGTCGCCGCATGGATCGCATTGGTCACCGCCGGTGTGATCGCCGAGGTTCCGGCCTCGCCCATCCCTCCGGGCGGCTCGGTGCTGTTCACGATGTAGACCTCGATGGCAGGCGTCTCGCTCATCCGCAGCATCTGGTAATCGTGGAAATTGCTTTGCTCGACGCGACCGCCCTTCAGCGTGATCTCGCCATGCAGCGCCGCCGTGATGCCGAAGATGACCGCGCTCTGGATCTGCGCCCGGACGGTATCGGGATTGACGACGGTGCCGCAATCGACCGCGCAGACGACGCGGCGGACACGAACCGCTCCATCCTTCGCCACCTCGACTTCGGCCACCTGCGCCAAGTAGGTCGCGAAGACGAACTGGACGGACACGCCACGACCGACCCGTTCGGGCAACGGCCGTCCCCAGCCAGCCTTTTCCGCAGCGAGCTCCAGCACGGCCTTGGCGCGGGGCGACTTGTCGAGGAGGGCCCGCCGATAAGCGACCGGATCCTGTTTCGCCGCTACCGCCAGTTCGTCGATGAAGCTTTCGGTCACGAAGACGTTGTGCGACGGTCCGACGCTGCGCCAGAACGCCGTCGGAATGCCCGGGGGTTCTACCCGCACATATTCGACATGCACGTTCGGGAGCGCATAGACCAGATCGATCGCGCCCTCGGTCGTGTCCGGGTCGAGACCATTGTTGAATCCCGGGGGCAGCCATCTCGCGATGATCGAGGAGCCCGCGAAGCGGTTGTTCCAGGCCACCGGCATTCCGTTGCCATCGAGACCAGCGGATAGCCGGTCGAAAAAACAGGGCCGGTACATGTCGTGCTGGATATCTTCCTCGCGGGTCCAGACGACCTTCACGGGCCCCTCGACTTGCATGGCGATCTGCACGGCGCGGGTGACGCCGTCGATCTCGAGGCGGCGACCGAAGCCGCCGCCGATCAGGTGGTTGTGAACCACGACCTTGTCCAACGGCAGTCCGGTGGTTTTCGCGGCGGTGGCCTGGACTCGCGCGAGCGCCTGGTTGCCGACCCAGATTTCGCAGCCGTCCTTGCGGACATGAACCGTGCAGTTCATCGGCTCCATGGTCGCGTGCGCGAGGAACGGAACCTGGTAGATCGCTTCGACCTTAGTGGCGGCGCCTGCCAGCGCCTTGTCGGCATCGCCGATGTTCTGCGCGACTGCCCCCGACTTGAGCGTCGCCTTTTCGAGCTCGGCCACGATCTGCCGCGTGTCGAGGTTGGCGTGCGGACCGTCGTCCCATTCGATCACCAGCGCCGCCAGCCCTTTCTTTGCAGCGCCCATATGGTCGGCCACGACTGCGACGGCGTCGTCGAGCCGAACGATCTGACGCACGCCCTTGACAGCTTTGGCCTTCGCGTCGTCGACACTCTTCACGCGACCGCCGAAGACGGGCGATTGGGCAAGGGTCGCAATCTTCACGCCCGGCGGCCGCGCGTCGATGCCATAGATGGCCGTGCCGTTGACCTTCGACGGGGTGTCGAGTCGCTTGGCGGGGGTGCCGATGAGCTTGAAATCCTCCGGCCGCTTGAGCGCGACGTTTGCGGGCACCGGCATGCGGGCCGCGTCGGCGGCGAGATCGCCGTACTTGAGCTTTCTCCCAGTCGGCGCGTGAATCACCACTCCGCTCAGTGCGCGGCAGGACGCCGGATCGACATTCCAGCGTTTTGCCGCCGCCGACACCAGCATGGTTCTCGCGGTCGCCCCGGCTTGGCGCAGCGGCTGCCACGCCCCACGTACCGCATTCGAGTTGCCCGTCGCCTGCACGCCAAGCAAGGGATTGGCATAGAGCTTTTCGTCGGGCGGAGCATGTTCCACCCGCACCTGCGAGAGACTCACTTCCAGCTCTTCGGCGATCAGCATCGGGATGGACGTGTAGGTGCCCTGGCCCATCTCGACATAGGGCATCGTCAAGACAATCTGCCCATCGGCTCCAATGCGGACGAAGGCGTTGGGCGTGAAGGGCGGGCTTGCGACGTTTTGAGCGGCATCAGCAGTTCCGATGGAAGGGCCCGTCGTGAAGCCGATGAGGAGACCTCCGCCCACCGCCGCGCTCACGCTCAGGAAGCGGCGACGGGAGAGATCCACGCCGTCACTTTCGACGACGTCGATAATCCGATTGGAAGTCACGTCACGCTCCCTTCTTGCCGCTCGTCACACCCTGCGCCGCGCGCTTGATTCCCTCACGGATGCGCACATAGGTTCCACAGCGACAGACGTTTCCCGACATCGCGGCGTCGATGTCGGCGTCGCTCGGCTTCGGCTTGGCGGTGAGCAGCGCCGCAGCTGCCATGATCTGGCCCGACTGGCAATAGCCGCACTGCGGCACGTCCAGCTCGATCCAGGCCTGCTGAATCTTCTTGCCGGCCGCTGTGGCACCAATGGCCTCAATGGTCGTGATCCGCTTGCCGGCCGCGGCAGCGATCGGCGTGACGCACGAGCGCGCCGGCTTGCCATCGAGATGGATCGTGCAGGCGCCACACAGTGCGAGGCCGCAGCCGAACTTGGTGCCGGTCATGCCGAGCACGTCGCGCAGCACCCAGAGAACGGGCGTGTCGTCGTCGACATCGACGCTGCGCGGGACTCCGTTGACGTTGATATTGACGGCCATCGTCACCTCCAGCGTTTCTGCTTATTCGATGATCGGAATCGTCTACGACCTGCGCATGTCAAGCGCGCGCGATGACGTGACAATCGTCATATTGCTGTTCGCTAGCGAGGTTGCGCCACGGCGGTCTGCGGCAGCGAGCATTGCCACATGCCTCGCACCTTTCCCCCATTCGGGATATGTCGCTTTTTCGAAGTGGCGGCCCAGCTAGCGCAGGTCGCCCAAAAGCCGCCGCAAAATCAAGGAGCTATAGGCCCAGGCAACAAAAGCCTTGACAATAATTGCCTAGGCATATATATTGTGGCCATGGGTACTGACACAACCACGAGAAAAGAGATCTACGACCTCAAGTCGTACGATCCCCAGCGCAGCATCGGCGGCCTGCTCGGCCGCGTGAAGATCGCGATGGGTGCGGCGGTGGACGCGGAGCTCGCGCCCCTGGATATCACGGCCGCCCAATACGTCATCCTGATGTCGATTGCCCTCAAGGAAGCGGATTCCGCGTCCGAGTTGTGCAAGGGCATCTCGTACGACCCCGGCGCGATGACGCGGATGCTCGACCGGCTCGAGCGCAGGGGTCTCGTGCGCCGCGTTGCGCACCCGAACGACCGGCGCGCATTCAATCTCGAGCTGACGGCCGAAGGCAAGGCGGTCTATCCCAAGCTTCGGGCGTCGGTGATGAAGGTGCTCAACCGCTTCCTGGGCGGGTTCAGCCAGAAGGAAGCCCAGCAGCTGGAAAGCTTTCTGCAGCGGATGCTGGAGAACGCCTGATTTTTTTTGCGAACATTGTTGCCTAGGCATTTAGTGCCAGGGCAGGAATATGGAAACGACATGAAACCAAGGATTTCAATTCTCGACCGCGCGTTTGCCTACAAGCCTTCCTATGCGACGGCGATTGCCGATACGTGGCGCCGTTTCGGCTGGCGACCGGTGCAGCGGAATGCGCAGGATCCGCAAACGCAGCCTCGCCCATTCGGCCAGCTGCCTGGCACGTGGCGGAGCGAACACGCAACGAGCAAGGGCGGCTCGCGATGAGAGCGGTCGAACGGATTATTGGCCAGTTCCGCTCGCTGGGCCCGTATCTGGCCATCGAGCTGGTCTTGCCCGGCGGCTCGATCGTGGCGTTGCTGCTCTGGACCTATCGAAACAGAGACGCGGCGCGCCAAACGGCGGCGCGCATTGCGAACGCTTCCTACGCGCTGTGGGCTTCGTTCACCGTGGCGTTGCTCGCCACGGGTGTGCGCGAGCATGCAAAGCCGCATTGCCCCGGCCGGTGAACGCGAACTTCGAGACCTTTTTCAGGCGCGGCGACATCGCTGCGTCGAATGCCGGTCGATGTGAACGACCTGCCTGCTGCCCGGGTCCAAGTATCGCGCCCTTCGGCAGGCGTGGTTCCGCAATCTTGTGGCGAGAGGTCGAAATGAAGACTGCGAAGCACTCCAGACTGTTACCGCGCCGGCGCGGCGGGCCGGCAGACGCCACGACGTCCACCATGGAGCTCGCGTCGGTACCCGCCATCATCGCGAGCGCGTTTGGCCAGCTCGATGTCGAGCGGCGCGCCCGCCTGCTGGGCCGCTTGCTCGGATCGGTTGGCCCCCTGGCGCTGGTGGTCGTCGGCGGTGGCGCCTTCGCCAAGTATCTGCACAACGCGAGATGGCCGGACGTCCCGATATCGTTCGAAGACGCCGCGCGCGCGACGTCGGGCCAGGTGCATGACCTCGTGCGCTATGTCGAGCAAAGCAATCCGCACCTTGTCGATTGGCTGCTGGCCGCGCTTTTGCAGGATGGGATGACGATGACAGCGCTTGGCGCTTCGGTTGCGGCGATCGCGATCCGGCGCCTCTCGGGCCGCCGCGGCTGGAGGCCGCAATCCTTTATCAGGAAGTGAAACCGAACCGCGGGGTCTGGCACGACAGCCGTCAAGACCACTTTGCCTCTTGCTTATCGAGGAACGCGTCGATCCCGTTGCGCATCTCGGGCGAGCCGACGCCGAGAACGGCCTTTTCCGTGGCCGCGGCCATTCCCTGCTGGTAGGTGAGCGTCTCGCATTCCCTGACAAATTGCTTCGATCGGCGAATGGCGGCAGCGCTCCCGCGGAAGAGATGCTGGAGGACGTCGTCGAGCTCGCGCGCAAGCTGATCGATGGGCACGGCGCGGCTGAGGATACCGAGCCGCAACGCCTCGGCGGCGCCGATCTTGCGTCCGGTGAGCAGGAGATCCAGCATCGCCTTCTGATTCATCATGTTCAGCATGGTCGGCACCGCGCCGTAGGGCGTGATGCCATGGTGAACTTCCGGATAACCGAACATCGCGCCTTCCTCGGCCAGCGCGATGTCGCTCCAGCTGACCAGCATCGTGGCGATGCCGAACGCATACTTCTCGACGACGCTGATGACCGGATGCGGAGAATAGTAGATCACCTCGTTCATCTTCTGCAGGTAGCCGTACATCCTTTCCACGGCGTCGCGCTCTCCGCTCTGCAGTGCCTTCACGTCGCCTAGCTCGCGGCCCGCGCAGAACACGCCGCCGCGGCCGCGGATGACGATTGCGCGGCAGCTGCCGTCATCCGCGAGACGAGGCATTTCCTCGCACAGGCCGATGATCATCGAATTGCTCAGTGCGTTGAGATGCGCCGGATTGTCGAGCCAGACCGTGGCCACGCCCTGATCGCCACGTTCGACCTGAATTTCGCTCACGCCAGATTCCTCCTTCGGAAAACATAGCACAGTCGTCGACGGCGCGACCGGGGAGACGTCGCCGCTGGCAGTAAAATGTGTGAATGTTCTCCGCCCCAATCTACTGCCGGCGGTCTGCGTCCGCAACGAAATGCGCCGTAGGCAAAGCGGCGATCCTGTTGCAACTGGCTTCAGTTGCGGGATTGGGACACGCAACAGAATCCTCGCCGCTACTGGCGGATACGGATTCAGTGAGGGCTGTCTCATATTGATCCGCGCATTTCAGGCACACGTAACTTGTCGGACGCGGCCGAGGGTGCAAGAATCCTCGTCAGGGCCATTGCACACGACACGAAAACCGCTGAGGAGCCCGTCATGTGGATAACCGCACTCTGTCGGGCCGCCGTGCTCGCGTTCGCGGCATTCGCGTTCTCTGGAGAGAGCCTCGCGCAGGGCGCGCCGTTCCCGGATCGCCCGGTCAGGTTCGTCGTCCCATACGGGCCGGGCGGGACGGTCGATCCAACGGCGCGAACGCTTGCCGCACGCGCCTCCGAGATCCTTGGTCAGCCCGTCGTCGTCGAGAACAAGGCGGGAGCCGCCGGATCGATCGGGACCGACGCCGTCGTTCGGGCGCCGGCCGACGGCTACACGGTTCTGATCCACACCAACGTCGTCGCGAGCGAGCCGGCGCTGAAGCCGACGCTCTCGTATAACTTCCTGAAGGACCTGACACCGCTGGTCACCATCGACGAGACGCCGTTCGTGTTGCTCGTGCATCCGTCGCTTCCCGTCAAGTCGGTGAAGGAGCTGGTCGACTACGCGAAGGAACGTCCAGGCAAGCTCAACTACGGCGCTTCGGGCGTCGCGTCGTCGGGACATCTGCGTGGCGAGCAGTTCAAGCTGGAGACGGGGACCAAGATGGAATTCGTTCCCTACATCGATGGTGGATCAACGCTGCGCGGACTGCTGACCAACGAGATCCAGGTCGCATTCGACACGCTCCCTGGTTCCATCGGCATGATCCAGGGCGGCAAGATCCGGATCCTTGCCGTCGGAAGCCCCGGGCGGTGGTTTCTCGTGCCGGAGGTGCCGACGATGAAGGAGGCCGGCTATCCCGGCCTGGTCAGCCAATGGATCGCCGCGTACGTGCGTGCCGACACGCCGCCGGCCATCATCGACAAGCTCGCGCGGACGTTGAAAGAAGCGACCAACGATCCGAAGGTCAAGGAACAATATCGAAATCTGGGCTTCGAGACCGTCGGCGACGGTCCGCAGGAGACCCTGAAGCGACTGAAGGACGAGACCGAGATGTGGCGCAAGACCATCGAGACGGCCGCCATCAAGATCAACTAGGGAAAGGAACCAGGATGCTCGGCGGCTACATCAGCGACCTTGAGAAAGGCGACGTGTTCAAGCCGGTCGAATACGTCATCACCGCGTTCATGTGCAGCGAGTACGCGCACGGCACCGAGGAGACGAGCGAGCTCTTCCACTCCGCGCGCAATCGAGCGGGGCGGCAATTCCGGCCGCCGACGATGATTCACGTCGACAAGATGCGCATCCTCGAGGCGAATTGCGACAAGGAGAGGCGCATCGCCGGCATGAAGGGACCGGATGCGCGCGTCCATTACGAATATCACGCCAGGCATCACAGCGCGGCGCAGGTCGGCGAGAAGGTCATCGTGACCGGCCACATCGTCGACAAGTATGTCAAGCGCGGCCGACCCTATCTCTGGTATTACCTCGAGGTTCGCACGGCGGACGGGCGCCTGGTCACCACCTATAACGATCTGACCGTGCTCCGGTACAAGACCGAAGGAGCGCAATGATGAGCGGCCAACCAGGCTTCAACGTCGGCGACGAGCTCGTCGGGCCGGTTCGCGCCATCACGGCACAGCGGATCGAATGGTACGACAGCGCGATGCTGTCCGCCGCCACCAACGAGCTGCGACAGGTCGGGTCCAATATCCACACCGACCCTGAATTCGCGCGCAGCGAGGGCTTCCCCACGGCCAACGCCGACGGGATGATCATGACGAACTGGTGCTCGGAGATGCTGCTGCGGACGTTCGGAATGGACTACCTCGAGCGCGGTGAATTGCGCACCAAGTACATCAAGCCGGTGAACCTCGGCGTGCACTTGCATGTGCGGGGCCGCATCAGGGAAGCGATGAAGCAGCCGAGCGGCAGCACGCTCTACACGATCGATGTGTGGTGCGAGGACGAGCACGGCACCAAGCTGGTGGACGGCGATGCCAAAGTCGACGTCGCCCGCGGCTAGGAAGGGCTTCCGCCACTCGCCCAGCAAGGAAACGCCGGTGGCCACGCACACCACCGACGCGTTCGTGGACATCCGGCCGATTCTGGACCCGCGGTCGATCGCCGTGGTCGGCGCGTCCGATCAGCCTGGAAACCTGGGCGGCGAAACGGTGCGGCGCCTGCGCAAATTCAACTATCCAGGACGGGTATCGCCGGTCGGCCGCACGGCGGCGACGGTCGCCGGGTTGCCGGGCGTCACCAGCATTTCCGAATTGCCCGAGGCCCCCGAGCTCGTGATCCTCGCGATTCCGGCGAATGGCCTGATGGCGGCCATCCGCGAATGCGCCGACTTTGGCGTTCGCCATGGGATCGCGTACGCGGGGGGACTGGCGGAAGCGGGAGGCGAAGGCGCCGAATTGCAGTCCGCGCTGGTTGCCTTGTGTCGCGAGAAGCGGTTCGTGCTCTGCGGCCCGAACTGCGTCGGCGTGATCAACGCGACGACGCCGGTCGCGGCAACGTTCTCCACCGCGCTCCAGGAAATGGACGCGCTGCGTCCCGGCGCCATCTCCATGGTGTGCCAGAGCGGCGGCATCGCGACGACGGCCTTCTCCATGGTGCAGCAGGCCGGATTCGGCTTTCGCTATCTCGTGAGCAGCGGCAACGAAGCGGTCGTCGACTTCGCCGATTGCCTGTATGCGTTCGCGCAGGATCCGGGCACGCACATCATCGGCGGTTATCTCGAAGGCATCACCGACGGCGCGAAATTCATACGCGCGCTCGAAGAGGCGCGGAAGCGCGGCAAGCCCGTCGTGCTGATCAAGGCCGGCATGACGGGTGCCACCGCGCGCGCCGCGCAGGCGCACACCGGCGCGCTGGTGGGCGAGGATCGTGTCGTCGACGCCGTCCTCACGGAAATGGGCGTGATGCGCGTCCATTCGGTCGAGGAGCTCGTCGACCTCGCGCTGATGCTTGCCGGTAACCGGGACAAGGGCGCTGCCGCTCCCGGCGTGGGCGTGATCACGTTCGGCGGCGGCAACGGCGTTCTCGCGGTCGACCAATGCGCGCAAGCCGGCCTGACCACGCCCGCCTTGAGTCCCGAATGCGTCGAGCGGCTGCGTCCGCTCCTCGTCTCGGTGGCGAGCGCGGCCAATCCGCTCGATCTCACGCCGACCACCGCGTTTCGCGCCGAAGCCATGGCGCAGCTCCCGCAGGCGCTCGACAACATCGCCGTGGAACCGGAAATCGGGTCGCTGCTGTTCATCGTTGGCTCGATGGCCGCCAAGGCCGCCGAGATCTCCGCCGTCATTGGCGGACTCGCCGAGCGCGCGCAAAAACCCGTCTGCGTGAGCTGGCCATCGCCGCCGCACGCGGTGCCGGCTCGCCTGGCCGAGCGGGGCATCTACGCGTTTCTCGATCCGGCGCGGGGCATCAGGGCGCTTTCCAGGATGGTCGAGCACAAGGCCGCTATGCATCGGCCGGCGCGGGCGGAAACGATGGACATCAAGGCGTTCGATTGGGCGGCGTTCGTTCCGGGGAAGGAGCACGCGATCGTTCCCGAGCACACGTGCCATCGCATTCTCTCCGCGGCGGGGCTCGCGGTCGCGGCAGGCGAATTCGTCGAGGACGAAGTGGCGGCAGTGCGCGCAGCCGAAGCGATCGGACTGCCGGTCGTGCTGAAGGGCATCACGCCGCGGATCACGCATCGCGCCAAGGCCGGGCTCGTTGTGATCGATCTGCGCTCGGAAGCCGAGGTGCGCGCCGCCTATCGTCACCTCGTCGCGCGAGCCGCAGAGCTCGCAGCACCGCTTGACGGCGTGCTGGTGCAGAAGATGCATCCGCGCGGCACGGAACTGCTCGTCACCGCGTTTCGCGATCCGGCGTTCGGTGTGATGGTGAGCTGCGGCAGCGGCGGCGTGCTCACCGAGCTCGCCGACGACGTGGTCACCGAGCGCGCTCCGGTGGGCATCGCGCTCGCTGCGCACATGCTCGAGCGACTGCGGAACAGGCCCCATGCGACGGATGCCGAGGGATTGCTCGCGACCGATGCTGCTGCACGGTTCGTCGCCCGCTTCGCCGAGCTCGCGCTGACTGCCCCGTGGGGCCGCTTCGTCTTCGAGGTGAATCCGGTGCTGTGGCGTCGCGACGACGCGGTGGCCGTGGACGGCTTGCTGGTGATTGGCTAGCGCAGCTTCCAGACCGGCGGGCGTTTCTCCTTGAACGCGCGCGCGCCTTCGGCGCCGTCTTCGGTTTCGGCGATCTCCTGGTCGAGATGACGCGCGTACGCCGAAAGCGATGCCGGAAACGTCGCGGTCAGCCGGTAGAGACGGATCGCGGCCTGCACCGCGAGCGGAGAGCCAAGGCAAACCATCTCGGCGAGCTGCTCGGCCGCGGGGATCAGCTGGTCTCGCGGCACCACCTTGTTGACGATCGCCTGCTGCAGGCATTCCTGGGCGCTCAGGCGGCCATTGCACAACGTCAGGTAGGCCGCTGTCGTGCGCGGCAACGCGGCGTACATCTCGTGCGGCGCGCCCAGGCGCCCGACGTTGGTGTGCTGGTCGCCGATCCAGGCTTCCTCCGCCATCACGCGCAACTGACATTGCAGGATGATGTTCAGCCCCACGCCGACCGCGAAGCCGTTGATCGCGGCAATGAGGGGCTTTTCCAGGTTCACGTCCTGCGGCTGTCCGCCGCCGCCCCAATGAAACAGCGGATTGTTCGGATCCTCGTGCGGCGTGCGCTTGCCCTGCGCCTGGTACTGGGCGAGAAACTTGACGTCGCGGCCGGCGCAGAACGCCTGCCCGGTGCCGGTCACGATGCCGACATAGATGCCGGGATCGAGGCCGATGTCGCGCCAGCATGAACGCATCTCGGCGTATGCATACGAGTGCAGCGCGTTGCGCACGTCGGGTCGATTGAGGGTCACATAGGCGACATGCCCCTTCTTTTCGTAGAGGACGTGCTCCAGGTTGCGCGGCGCCGTGGATGGGTCGTACGGTGACTCGTAGCGTGCCATGTGATCCTCCTGACGGTGCGTTATCGTGGCGACCGAAGCCGCTTCGTTGCCAGCCTCGAACCGAGCTTCTTTCCTCGCCTCGGTACTCGCGACAAAGTCTCGCCTCTGCTGCCAGATTTGGCAACCGGGAACGCAACACCGTCCGCCCTCATGCGTGTCTTGAGGGCCGTTGACAGCAACGCGCAAAAGTTTCAGACGTAATTCGCCGCCGTGGCCGTGAAACGCGCGCGTAACCCTCCGCCTCGAAAGTGCAGTCATGGTCCAACTGTGAGCGGAGGTTCCAATGAAACGCTCGGTACGCGGTGTGAAGTCGCTGGTTGCCCTTCTCATATTGTTCGCTGGCATGACGGGCATGGCGCGCGCGGCCGATCTGTCGCAAGCCGTCATCCTGGTGGCCTCCGAGCGTCTTGCGGGCTCGCTCTACGAAGAGACCGTGGTGCTGGCGGCGCCGTTGCCGCAGGGCGGACACATGGGCTTTGTGGTCAATCGTCCAACCAGTGTGAAGCTGGAAAACCTGTTTCCCGAGCAAGCGTCCACGCACAACGTGGTCGAGCCGGTGTACGCCGGCGGCCCCGCGTTGTCCCGTGGCGTTTTCGCCGTGACGCGCAACGCGCCCGCTAACGGCGACAGCGTCGTGCCGCTGATGCCGGGGCTCGTGGTGGCGATCGATGGCGACACCGTCGACCGCATCATCGAGACGACGCCCAACGATGCGCGTTACTTTGTCGGATTGATGATCTGGGCGCCGGAAGAGCTCGACGAGGAGATCGAACAAGGCGCATGGAACGTGCGTCCCGCGGACGTGGACACCGTGCTGCGGGCCGGCTCTCCCGGGCTTTGGAAATCACTGAGTGGAACCAGGGTCTAGGCGGCGCGAGCGGGAACCGCCCCAAGGAGACACGATGCAGCTCAACCTTCGTCCATTGATTTTCCCGATTGCGGCAGTATTTTCATTTGCCGTCGCGGCGGGCGTGATCTCGATGGCCGCCACTCTCGATGAGGCTCCGTTCCTGGGCGAGAACCATGCCGCCATGACGAAAATGATGACGGCGATGGACGTCAAGCCCACCGGCAACGTCGATACCGACTTCGTCGCGATGATGATCCCGCATCACCAGGGCGCGATCGACATGGCGCAGGCCGAATTGCGCTACGGGCGCAACGAGCAGCTGCGGCGTCTCGCCCAGGAGATCATCGTCACTCAGCAGCAGGAGATCGTGGCGATGCGGCTGGCGCTCGGGGAACCGTCTGCCCCATCCGCGCCGTCTCTGGATCAACTGTCGTCGACCGATGCGGACAATGCGCAATCGACGTCGACGTCGACGCACGCGGCGCACATGAACTAGGGTCCTTCGATCATGAAAGCGTCATTCATCGTCATCGCATTGCTCGCCGCCACCGCGCTCTTCCACGTCCAATCCGCGCGGGGCGGACAAGCGCCGGGGTCGGCATCCGATCCGGACGTGCCGATCAGCCATCGCGATCGCGTCTACGCCGCGGAGCAGTTCTCGAACACGGTGTCCGTCACCGATCCGGCCGACAACAAGCTTCTCGGGGTCATCCGGCTCGGCGATCCGACGCCGGGCAACCTGAGTCCGCTCTATCGCGGTCAATTGCTGGTGCACGGCATGGGCTTCTCGCCGGATCATCGGACCATCGCGGTCGTCTCGATCGGCTCCAATTCAGTGACGTTCATCGACACCGCCACCAATGCGGTGAAGCACACGACCTACGTCGGGCGCTCGCCGCACGAGGCGTTCTTCACGCCGGATGGCACCGAAGTCTGGGTCACCGTGCGCGGCGAGAACTATGTGTCGGTCCTCGACAGCGCGACCTTCGACGAGAAGGCCCGCATCATCGTGCCGGGCGGGCCGGGGATGCAGATCTTCTCGCCCGACGGGAAATACGGCTATGTGTGCTCGTCGTTCAATCCGGAAACGGTCGTGATCACCGTCGTCGACCATAGAATCGTCGGGCGCATACCGCAGATGAGTCCGTTTTGTCC
>Ga0207675_100000624_pt1 | contig 34698 bp, 34 predicted proteins | sample KBSSwiS42_FD_184305 | JGI IMG/M metagenome (GOLD analysis project Ga0207675, IMG submission 184305) | Switchgrass rhizosphere microbial communities from Kellogg Biological Station, Michigan, USA - KBS Switchgrass S4-2 (SPAdes) (version 2) | ecosystem: Host-associated > Plants > Roots >...
GCGCCTGAAGACGCGGCGCGGCGCGCAAGCGGCCTACACCTCGGGCGGCGAGCAGCAGATGTGCGCCATCGGCCGCGCCCTGATGGCCAACCCGAAGGTGGTTCTGCTCGATGAGCCGTCGATGGGGCTGGCACCGCAGATCGTGCAGGAGGTGTTCGAGATCGTGCGCGATCTCAACACCAAGGAGCGCGTCACCTTCCTGCTGGCCGAGCAGAACACCAACATGGCACTGCGCTATGCCGACTACGGGTACATCCTCGAAAACGGCCGCGTCGTGATGGACGGCGAGGCGGCCGCGCTGCGCGAGAACGAGGACGTCAAGGAGTTCTACCTCGGCATGGGCGGGGTCGATCGCAAGAGCTTCCGCGACGTCAAGAGCTACAAGCGCCGCAAGCGCTGGCTGGCATGACGATCTCCCACCCCCGATGCGGCTTGGCGGCCGCCTCCCCCTCAAGGGGGCCACACCAGCGGACCGGCGGAGCCGGATCCGCGGTGTGCGCTTGGCGATCGGATGTCCGCCGTCGGCGCTGCCATGCCAGATGACGACTGGGGCTTCGCGCCACCACCCTTCAACGCCGAGCAGGCGCTGCTGCAGCTCCAGCGCGCGATGCGCGATTGCAAACTTGCGGCGCGCGGCAAGGGCTTCGAGCTGCGCGGCAAGGCGGTGGTCGAGCTCGAGCGCCAGGGCGACGCGATCGCCGCGCGCGTGGTGCGCAAGCTCGCGCTGACGCCCGAATGGGACGCCTTCACCGTGAAGTCGGCGGCCGAGCAGCGCAAATTGATCGACGAAGTGAAGAAGCGGCTCGCCCGCTGGCTCGACGAGGATTGACCGGAGGTGTGATGCCGTATCCCCAGGCCGCCGCACGCGGCTCCGCCGATTCACCGTACGACGCGCTCGAATCGCGCGAGCCCGCGCAGCGCGAGCGCGACATGCTGGCTGCGTTGCCGGCGCTGGTGCGCCGCGCGCAAGGCACCGCCGCGGGTGCCGAGCGCCTCGGTCGAGTGGACGCCGAGGCGATCACGTCGCGCCAGGCGTTCGCGCGCCTGCCGGTGCTGCGCAAGAGCGAGCTGCACGAGCGCCAGAAGGCCGGCCGAGCCGCCACGCCATGGGATCCGCTGGGCGGCGCCTCGGCGATCGGCTGGCGCGGCATGGTGGCGGCACAGGGTGCGCGCCGCGTGTTCCAGTCGCCCGGGCCGATCTACGAGCCCGAGGGCCTGCACAGCGATCCGTTCCGGATGGCCCGCGCGATCTGGGCCGCCGGCTTTCGCGCCGGCGACCTGATCCACTGCAGCTTCAGCTACCACCTCACGCCGGCCGGCGCGATGATGGAAACCGGCGCGCACACGATCGGCTGCACCACATTCGCCGGCGGCGTCGGCAACACCGAACTGCAGCTGCAGGCGATCATCGACCTGCGCCCGCACGGCTACATCGGCACGCCGAGCTTCCTGAAGATCCTGGTCGAGAAGGCGGCCGACAGCGGCACCTCGATCGCGTCGATCCGCAAGGCCCTGGTCAGCGGCGAGGCGTTTCCGCCCAGCCTGCGCGACTGGTTGGGCGAGCGCGGCATCGAGGGCTACCAGGCCTACGCCACCGCCGACGTCGGCCTGATCGCCTACGAAACCGTGGCGCGCGAGGGCTTGGTGGTCGACGAGGGCGTGCTGCTCGAAATCGTGCGGCCCGGCACCGACGATCCGGTGCCCGATGGCGAAGTGGGTGAGGTGGTCGTCACGGTGCTGGCCAGCGATTACCCGCTGCTGCGCTTCGGCACCGGCGATCTGTCGGCAGTGCTGCCGGGGCCGTGCCCGAGCGGCCGCACCCAGCTGCGCATCAAGGGCTGGATGGGGCGCGCCGACCAGACCACCAAGATGCGCGGCATGCTGGTGCACCCGAGCCAGGTGGCCGACATCGTGCGCCGCCATGCCGAGATCGTGCGTGCGCGCCTGGTGGTCGAAGGCGAGATGGCGAGCGACCGCCTCACCTTCAAGGCCGAGGTGTCGGCGCGTCCCGAAGGGCTGTCCGATGCGATCGCTGCCAGCGTGCGCGATGTCACCAAGCTGCGCGCCGACGTGGTGCTGACTGCAGCCGGCACCCTGCCGAACGACGGCAAGGTGATCGAGGACGCACGCGACTACAGGTAGCCCCGAAGGTCCTTGTCGGCCGCTTCCTCGAGAAGGGCCGCGCGCGGAACGGCCAAGCCGGATCCGAGGTGTTCGCTTGCGCAAACACGTGGGTCGCGCGCGGCCTGTTGCCGGCGCTGTTGCGCGAAGCCCTACGACTCGCCCTTGACTCCCGCTTCCTTCACCACCTTGGCCCACTTGGCGCGCTCTTCGCGCATGAAGGCGTCGAACTTCTCGGCCGTGCCGCCGCCGTCTTCGGCGCCGTAGGTGTCCATGCGCTCCTGCACGTCGGCCATCGCGAGCACCGCGTTGACGTCGGCGTTGACCTTCTGTGCGATCGGGCGCGGCAGCTTGCCGGGGCCGACCAGGCCGTACCAGGTGGTGGCCTCGAAGCCGGGGTAGCCCTCTTCCTGCATCGTCGGCACCGTGGGGTGCCCTTTGGCGCGCTTGGTGCGCGTCTGCGCGATCGCGATCACGCGGCCGTTCTTCACGTGCGGCGTGGCCGCGGTCATGGTGTCGAAGCTGTACTGGATCTGCCCGCCGATCAAGTCGGTGAGCAGCGGGCCCGAGCCCTTGTACGGCACATGCAGCGCATCGACCTTGGCGCGCAGCTTGAACATCTCGAGCGCCAGGTGCTGCGCCGAGCCCGCGCCGGCCGAGCCGAAGCTCACGCCACCGGGCTGCGCCTTGCACAGCGCGACGATGTCCTTCACTGTCTTGGCTGGCGCGTTGGGGTTGGCGATCAGCAGATTGGGCGTGACCCCCACCAGCACGATCGACACGAAGTCGCGGTCGAGGTCGTAGCGCAGCTTGGGTTGCAGGCTCGGTGCCAGCGCGTGGCTGTTGATGTGCGCCATCAGCAGCGTCGAGCCGTCGCTCGGCTGCGTGGACACGTACTCGGCCGCCAGCACGCCCGCCACGCCGGCCTTGTTCTCGACCACCACCTGCTGGCCCCACATCTGCGTGAGCTTCACCGACAGCACGCGCGCCAGCGCGTCGGTGCCGCCGCCCGGCGGAAAGCCCACGATGATGCGCACCGGCCCGTAGGGCCACGCTTGCGCGCGCAGCGCGGGTGCGGCGATCACGCCCGCTGCGGCGCCGGCGGCGCGCAGGATCGAACGACGTTGCATCTCTGAAGACTCCTGACTGCGAAATCGGGTGGCCGCGCTGTGCGTCAGGCCGCGGCGCGCAGCACCGCGGGTTGCGGGTGTGCGGCGAAATAGTCCATCAAAGCCTGCGTGCCGCCGCCCGCCAGCGCCACGCCGTGCAACTTGAGCCCCATCTCGACGCCGGCCAAGGTCGCGACCAGCGTCAGGTCGTTGCTGTCGCCGAGGTGGCCGATGCGAAACATGCGGCCCTTGACCTTGCCCAGGCCCGTGCCGAGCGAGAGATCGAAGCGGTGGTGGATCAACTGGCGCAGCGCATCGGCGTCGACGCCCGGCGGCGTGATGACGCCGGTGAGCACCGGCGAATACACCGCGGCGTCGGCGCACTGGATCGGCAGCCCCCATGCGCGCACCGCAGTGCGCACGCCCTCGCCCCAGCGCTGGTGGCGCGCCAGCACCGCATCGAGCCCCTGCTCGAGCAGCATGTCCAGCGCCTCGCTCAGGCCGTACAACAGGTTGGTGTTCGGCGTGTAGGGCCAGTACCCGCCCTTGTTCATCTCGACGATCTCGTCCCAGGCCCAGAACGAGCGCGGCAGCAACGCCCGCTTCGAGGCCTCTAGGGCCTTGGGCGACAGCGCATTGAAGCTGATGCCCGGCGGCAGCATCAGGCCTTTCTGCGAGCCGCTGATCGAGACGTCGATGCCCCACTCGTCGTGCCGGAAGTCGGCGCACGCCAGCCCCGAGATGGTGTCGACCATCAGCAGCGCCGGGTGGCCCGCGGCGTCGATGGCGCGACGCACCGCGGCGATGTCGGAAGTGACCCCGGTCGACGTCTCGTTGTGCACGACGCACACCGCCTTGATGCGATGGGCGGCGTCGTTGCGCAGGCGCTGCTCGATCAGATCGGCCTGCACGCCGCGCCGCCAGCCGTTGGGCAGCCCGGTGGCGTCGACGCCGGGCACCGAGAGGAACTCGGGCTGCAGCCCGAGGCGCAGCGCCATCTTTTGCCACAGCGTGGCGAAGTGGCCGGTCTCGAACATCAGCACCGCGTCGCCCGGGCTCATCGTGTTGGCGAGCGCGGCCTCCCAGGCGCCGGTGCCCGACGCCGGATAGATCGCCACCGGATGGCGGGTGCGGAACACCTGCTGAAGGCCGTTGATCACCTTGAGCCCGAGACGCGCGAACTCCGGGCCGCGGTGATCGATGGTGGGCAGGCTCATCGCCCGCAGGATGCGATCGGGCACCGGGCTCGGACCCGGTATCTGCAGGAAGTGGCGGCCGCTGGGGTGGTGGTCGAGCGCGATCATGGCGGTGCGGCGCGCGGCGCCGGTCAATGCAGGCAAGCGCATTTTTTGCATACAAAATCGTGCTGTCAAGCCAGGGTCTGCGAGCATCCCCTCGGAGATGAACCTGTAGCTGTCGCTTGCCGCAGGCCACTTTTGCATACAAAATCGAATCCACGGTCTTGCCATGGCTGACGTCATTCCGATCCGCACCCCGGTGCTGCACGAGCAGGTGGCGCGCAAGCTGCGCGCCATGCTGGTCGAAGGCCGCATCGCGGCCGGCGCCAAGCTCAACGAGCGCGAGCTGTCCGAGCGGCTGCAGGTCTCGCGCACGCCGTTGCGCGAAGCGATCAGGCAGCTCGCAGCCGAGGGCCTGGTGGCGCTGCTGCCACACCGCGGCGCGGTGGCGATCCATCTCGACGAGGCCGAGGTGCAGCACAGCTTCGAATTGATGGCCGCGCTCGAGGGCCTGTCGGGCGAGCTGGCGGCGCAGCGCATCACCGACGCCGAGCTGCAGGCGATTCGCGCGCTGCACTTCGAGATGATGGCCGCGTTCACGCGCCGCGACCTCAGTGCGTACTACCGCCTCAACGCCCAGATTCACGCGGCGATCAACGCCGCCGCCAAGAATCCGGTGCTGACGCGCACCTACACGCAGACCAACGCCCGATTGCAGGCGTTGCGCTTTCGCTCCAACTTCGACGAGCGCAAGTGGAAGCGCGCGGTCAAGGAGCACTCGCAGATGATCGATGCGCTGGCCGCGCACGATGCACCCGCGTTGCGCCAGCTGCTGATCACGCACCTGAACAACAAGCGCGACGTGGTGCTCGAGATGATGCGCGCCGGCACGCTGGCGATGACGTCGAAGGCGTAGCGGCAATGAAGCTCGACGAGCCCTCGCAGCTGGCGCCCGCCACCGACACCAGCATCGCCCTGTCGGCGCAGCTGCGGGCCCACACGCGCGGCGAGGTGCTGTTCGATGCGGCTGCGCGCGGGCGCTATGCGACCGACGCCTCGATCTACCAGGTGGTGCCGGTGGGCGTGTTCGTGCCCACCGACGATGCCGACGTGCGCCATGCGCTGCAGATCGCGCGCGAGCTGAAGGTGCCGGTGCTGCCGCGCGGCGCCGGCACCAGCCAGTGCGGACAGACCGTCGGGGCGTGCCTGGTGATCGATTGCAGCAAGCACCTGCGCAGCCTGCTGGCGCTCGACGTCGATGCCGGCACCGTGCGCGTGCAGCCCGGCCTGGTGCTCGACGACCTGAACGCGCAACTCAAGGGCCATGGCCTGTGGTTCCCGGTCGACGTGTCGACCAGCGCCCAGGCCACGCTTGGCGGCATGGCCGGCAACAACTCGTGCGGGTCGCGCTCGATCGCCTACGGCAACATGGTGCACAACGTGCTGGGGCTGCATCTGCGGCTGGCCGACGGAGCGGCCTTGCATGCCGGCCCGCTGCCGTCGCTGGTGGGGCGCGCGGCCGACGCTGCGCGCTTCGTGCGCGGCCTGGCCGACGCCTGCCGCGACGACATCGAGACGCTGTGGCCGCGCGTGATGCGGCGCGTGGCCGGCTACAACCTCGACATCTTCCATCCCCAGAGCGAGCGGCCGTACACCGGCGACGGCTCGGTGAACCTGGCGCACCTGTTCGTCGGCGCCGAGGGCACGCTCGGCTTCACCGAGGCGCTCGACCTGCAGTTGAGCGCGCTGCCGCGCGCCAAGGTGCTCGGTGTCGTCAACTTCACGAGCTTCCATCGTGCGATGGACTGCGCCCAGCACATCGTCACGCTGGGGCCCAGTGCGGTGGAGCTTGTGGATCGCACGATGATCGAGCTGGCGCGCACCAACCCGGCCTTCAGGCCGATCATCGAGGACGCGCTGATCGGCGCGCCCGAAGCGATCCTGCTGGTCGAGTTCAGCGGCGACGACCGCACCGCGCTGCGCGCGCGGCTGCACGGGCTGGTCGAGCTGATGGGCGACCTCGGCTTGCCGGACAGTGTGGTCGAGATGCCCGACGACGCGCCGCAAAAGGCGCTGTGGGAGGTGCGCAAGGCGGGCCTGAACATCATGATGAGCCTGAAGGGCGACGGCAAGCCGGTGAGCTTCATCGAAGACTGCGCGGTGCCGCTGCAGCACCTGGCCGAGTACACCGCCGCGCTCACCGACGTGTTCACGCGACACGGCACGCGCGGCACCTGGTACGCGCACGCGTCGGTCGGCACGCTGCACGTGCGGCCGATTCTCGACATGCGGCAGTCCGGGCCCGATGGGGGCGCCGCCAAGATGCGTGCCATCGCCGAGGAGGCCTCGGTGCTGGTGCGCAAGTTCAAGGGCGCCTACAGCGGCGAGCACGGCGACGGGCTGTGCCGCGGCGAGTGGATCCGCTGGCAGTTCGGCCCCAAGCTCAACGAGGCGTTTCGCGCCATCAAGCACCACCTCGACCCGGAGAACCTGTTCTGCCCGAATCGCATCGTCGACCCGCCGCGCATGGACGACGCCTCGCTGTTCCGCTTTGCGCCGGGCTATCGCACGATCGCGATCCAGCCGGCGTTCGACTGGTCGGCGTGGAACGTGCAGAACGATGCCGCGACCGAGGCGATCGGCGCGCCGGGCAGCGGCGGCGACCCGAGCGGCGGCTTCGCCAAGGCGGTCGAGATGTGCAACAACAACGGCCACTGCCGCAAGTTCGACGCCGGCACGATGTGCCCGAGCTACCGCGTGACGCGCGACGAGCAGCACCTGACGCGCGGACGCGCCAACACCCTGCGGCTGGCCGTCTCGGGGCAGCTCGGCCCCGACGCTCTGACCGGCGAGGCGGTGCACGACGCGCTCGACCTGTGCGTGGGCTGCAAGGGCTGCAAGCGCGAGTGCCCCACCGGCGTCGACATGGCGCGCATGAAGCTCGAGGTGCTGGCGCAGCGCCACGCGCGCTTCGGCCACAGCGCGAAAGACCTGTTGATCGGCCGCCTGCCCGACTACGCGCCGCTGGCCAGCACGCTGCCGTGGCTGGCCAACCTGCGCAACCGCTCGCCCACGCTGGCGCGCTGGGCCGAGCGCCAGTTCGGCCTGTCGGCCCGGCGCCGCCTGCCCGAGTGGCGGCGCGACACCTTCACGCGCCGCGCGCACACGCTGCGACTGGCCACGCGCGAGGCCCTGGTCGCCGCGCACGCCACCGGCGCTAACGCCGCGGTGCTGTGGACCGACACCTTCAACGACCACTTCGAGCCGCACAACGCGCGGGCCGCGCTGCAGGTGTTGCACGCCGCAGGCTACACGGTGCACGCCCCGCCGGGTGCACCGTGCTGTGGTCGCACCCACCTGGCGGCCGGCCAGACCGCGCTGGCACGCCGCAAGGCGCGCGCTCTGATCGATGCGCTGCTGCCGTTTGCGCGGCGCGGCATTGCGATCGTGGGACTCGAGCCCTCTTGCCTGCTGACGCTGCGCGACGAGTACCTTGCGATGGGTCTGGGCGATGCGGCGCGCACGGTCGCCGCACACGCGCTGCTGTTCGAGGAGTTCGTCGTGCGCGAGTCGCGTGCCGGCCGCTTCGCGCCCGAGTGGCACGACGCCGAGCAGCCGATGCTGGTGCACGGGCACTGCCATCAGAAGGCGTTCGGCCTGATGGGCGACGTGCTGGCCGCGCTGCGGCTGATTCCGAGCGCCCAGGTGTCGCTGATCGACAGCTCGTGCTGTGGCATGGCGGGCAGCTTCGGCTATGAAGCGGCGCACCTCGAGGCGTCGATGCGCATGGCGGAGCTGTCGCTGCTGCCCGCGGTGCGCGCCGCGAGCGATGCGATCATCGTCGCCGACGGCACCAGCTGTCGCCACCAGATCGCCGATGGTGCAGCGCGGCAGGCACTGCACGTGGCGCAGGTGATGGCGCTGCATCTGGCGGACTGACAACAGCCTGACCAGGTGAGGCGACGGGCGCAAAAAAGTTCTTCTCGCGACCTCCGTAGTTTCCGAGTTGTTCGGCCCATGAGGGCCGCCTACGATCGCCGGCAACGCGCGCAGCGCGCTGAACCCACTCATCCCACTCTGTAGGAGACTCGCATGAAAGCCCGCTGGTGGCTCCTGGCCACGCTGTTCGCCGCATCGAGCGCACTGGCCGACTACCCTGACAGGCCGGTCACGATCGTGGTGCCGTTCGCTGCCGGCGGACCCACCGACAAGGTGGCACGCGACCTCGGCGAAGTGCTGCGCAAGGGCTTGAACAACCAGACCGTGATCATCGAGAACGTCGGCGGCGCCGGCGGCACGCTGGGCGCGGGCAAGGTCGCGAAAGCCGCACCCGATGGCTACACGCTGCTGCTGCACCACATCGGCATGGCGACCTCGCCGGCGCTGTACCGCAACCTGCCCTACAAGACGCTGGAGGACTTCGAGTACGTCGGCCTGATCAACGAGGTGCCGATGACGGTGGTGGGCCGCTCGACGCTGCCGGCCAGCACCTTCGCCGAGTTGCGCAAGTGGCTCGATGCCAACAAGGGCAAGATCAACCTCGCCAACGCCGGGCTCGGCGCGGCGTCGCACCTGTGCGGTCTGCTGTTCCAGCAGAGCCTGGGCATCGACATGCAGACCGTGCCGTACAAGGGCACCGCGCCGGCGATGAACGATCTGCTCGGCGGCCAGGTCGATCTGATGTGCGACCAGACCACCAACACCACCGGACAGATCGAGGGCGGCAAGATCAAGGCGTTCGCGGTCACCACGACCAAGCGCCTCACGATCCCGTCGCTGGCCACGCTCCCCACGCTCGACGAATCGGGCCTGAAGGGCTTCAACGTCACGATCTGGCACGGTCTGTACGCGCCCAAGGGCACGCCCAAGCCGGTGCTCGAGAAGGTCAACGCCGCGTTGCGCAGCGCGCTGAAGGACGCCGACTTCATCAAGCGCGAAGAAGCACTGGGCGCCGTCGTCGTCACCGATGGCCGCGTCGGCCAGGCCGAGCACAAGAAGTTCGTCGAGGCCGAGATCGCGAAGTGGGGCCCGGTGATCAAGGCCGCCGGTCAATACGCGGATTGACATGGACCACGCCCGATGCGCCGCCGGCGCTTCCCCCTCAAAGGGGCAGCACCGGCGGACCGGCGTAGCCGGATCCGCGGTGTTCATGGGGGGATGCGCCGCTGAGGCGGCGCAGATTTGCACTGCGCGCTGCTGAAGGCATCCGCGATGTCCATCGAGGAAGACCATCTGCGCGACTGGCTCGCGCGCACGCGTCGCGGCGAGTGGTCGCGGCGACGATTCGTCGATGCGGTGAGCACGCTCGGCGTGGGCACGCCGCTGGCTCTGCAACTGCTCGCGCACGCCGGCCTCGCGCAGGCGCAAGCGCCGTTTCGCTACGCGCCCACGCGGCGCGGTGGCGGCGGGCCGCTGCGCATCCTGTCGTGGCAGGGCGCGACCATCCTCAATTCGCACTTCAGCGCCGGCAGCAAGGACGCGCTGGCCTCACGCTTGTTCTACGAGCCGCTGGCCACCTTCGACATCGACGGCTCGCTCTATCCCGTGCTCGCCGCCGAGATCCCGAGCCTCGCCAACGGCGGCGTCGCACGCGACGGGCTCTCGGTGACGTGGAAACTCAAGCGCGGTGTCAGCTGGCACGACGGCGAGCCGTTCACCGCCGACGACGTGGTGTTCAGCTGGGATCTGCTGCACGACCCGGCAGCCGCGGCATTCACGTTCGGCACGTATCAGCCGATCAAGCTGGCGCGCAAGATCGACAGCCACACCGTGCGGCTCGAGTACTTCAAGCCGACACCGGCGTGGGCCGATGCCTTCGTCTCCGACCCGGTGCTGCCGCGCAAGCACTTCGCGGCCTACATGGGGACCAAGTCGCGTGATGCGCCGGCCAACCTGAAAGCGATCGGCACCGGGCCGTATCGGCTGGTGGACTTCAAGCCCGGCGACCTGGTGCGCGCGGAAGCCAACGCCGCGTACCACATGCCGAACCGGCCGCATTTCGACGCCATCGAGATCAAGGGCGGCGGTGACTCGGTGTCGGCCGCGCGCGCGGTGCTGCAGACCGGCGAGTACGACCTCGCATGGCTGCTGCAGATCGAGGACGACGTGCTGCAGCGGATGGAAGACGCCGGCCGCGGCCGCGTCAACGTCGCCAATGGCGGCGACATCGAATACATGATGCTCAACCACAGCGACCCGTGGACCGAGGTCGACGGCGAGCGCTCCAGTCCGGCGAGCAAGCACCCGTTCCTGCTCGACCCGGCGGTGCGCAGCGCGCTCGCGCATCTGCTCGACCGCGGCTCGGTGCAGCGTTACGTCTACGGCCGCGCCGGCGTGGCGACGGCAAACTTCCTCAACAACCCGGCAACCTTCGATTCGTCGCGCGCGGCCGAGCCGTTCGACGTCGCGCGCGCCAACGCGCTGCTCGATGCCGCGGGCTGGGTGCGGGGCCGCGACGGCGTGCGTGCCAAGAACGGCCAGCGGTTGAAGATGCTGTTCCAGACCACGATCAACGCGCCGCGGCAGAAGGTGCAGCAGATCTTCAAGCAGGCGGCCCACGCGGCGGGCATCGAGGTCGAGCTGAAGGCGATCGTCGGCACCGTGTTCTTCTCGTCCGACACCGGCAACCCCGACACGCAAGGCAAGTTCCTGGCCGATCTGCAGATGTACACGTCGACCCGCGGTGGACCCGACCCGGGGCGCTTCATGGAGCAGTTCTGCTCGTGGCTGGTTGCGTCCAAGGCCAACAAATGGCTGGGCCGCAACGTCTGCCGCTGGCACAGCGACGAGTTCGACCGCACCTACCGCGCCAGCGAGAGCGAGCTCGATCCGGTCAAGCGCGCCGCGATGCTGATCCGCCTGAACGATCTCGTCTGCGGCGACCACGCGGTGCTGCCGATCGTCGCGCGCTCCAAGCTGACCGCGATGTCGAACAAGCTGCAGGCGCCGATCAGCGGGTGGACCTCCGAGAGCGGCCGCATCTTCGACTGGTACCGCAGCGCATAAGGCGGTGACCTGCTAAGCGATGCGCAACGGAATCGTCACCGGTCCGTCGTTGACGAGTTCGACCTGCATGTCGGCGCCGAACTCGCCCGCCTGCACATCGGGGTGACGCTCGCGCGCCAGGCGCAACACGGTGTCGTACAAGGCGCGGCCAAGGGGCGGCGGCGCAGCGCCCGAGAAGCTCGGCCGGTTGCCGCCGGCGGTGTCGGCGGCCAGCGTGAACTGGCTGACGATCAACAGGCCGCCGTGCACGTCTTGCACGCTGCGGTTCATCTTGCCGGCTTCGTCGCCGAAGATGCGCAGCTTCAACAGCTTGTCCACCAGCCTGGCGGCCTGCGCCTCGCCGTCGGCCGGCTCGGCGCACACGAACACCAGCAGCCCGGCATCGATGCCGCCGCACCGCGTGCCGCCGATCGACACCTGTGCGCGCGCCACGCGCTGGACCAGTGCGATCACGCCCGGCGGCCCGCGCTCACGCCGGCTCCTCGCGGTCGTTGAAGTGGGCCTCGACGTCGGAGGGCAGCAGCTCGATGCGCGCGCGCAGGCCCGGAACGGCCTGCATCAGCGCCTGCTCCACCGACGCGCGCAGCGCGGCTGCGCGGCGCAGCGTCCAGCTGGCCGGCATGTGCATGTGCAGGTCGACGAAGCGACGCTGGCCGGCGCGCCGCGTCACCACGTGGTCGAAGCGGATGGCCTGGTGCGCGAACTCGCGCAGCGTCTCCTGGATCTGGCGCTGCACGTCGGGCTCGAGGGCGCGGTCCATCAGCCCGTCGGTGGCGCCCCAGAGCAGGCGCACCGCCTCGCGCATGATGTTGAGCGCCACCGCGACCGCGATCACCGGGTCAAGCCAAAGCCAGCCGGTGAACGCCACAGCGATCAGCGCCACCACCACGCCGGCCGAGGTCCACACGTCGGTGAACAGGTGGCGCGCATCGGCCTCGAGCGCCACCGAGCGGTGCTCGCGCGCCTTGCGCAGCATCGCCCAGGCCAGCACGCCATTGAGCACCGAGCTGAGCGTCGAGAGCGCAAGCCCGATGCCGAGCGACGGCAGCGGCTGCGGATGGAGGAAGCGGTCGACCGCCGCGACGCAGATCGCCAGCGCCGCCACCAGAATCAGCAGGCCTTCGAAGCCGCTGGAGAAGTACTCGGCCTTGTGGTGGCCATAGGGATGGTCCTGATCGGGTGGCGCGGCCGCCACCGTCACCATCAGCCATGCGAACGCCGCACCGGCTAGATTGACCAGCGACTCCAGCGCGTCGGACAACAGGCCCACCGATCCGGTGAGCCACCAGGCACCGAATTTCAGCGCCATCGTGACGAGCGCCACTGCGACCGACAGTTTCAGGTACGTGCGGACCTGCATGCGCGCATTGTGCTTGGGCGCGGCGCACGCCCGCGCGGCCAGAGATGGCGCAATATCCGTGCGATTGAGTCGCCGCTCGGCAGGGACCACAATCCGCGGGCTGCGAAAACCAAGGAGACGATGGTGGCGCGCCTGAACGTCAATGGCAAGGATCGCGATTTCAACGCCGAGCCCGACACGCCGCTGCTGTGGGTGCTGCGCGAGCAGCTCGCGCTCACCGGCACCAAGTACGGCTGTGGCATCGCGCAGTGCGGCGCCTGCACCGTGCACATCGATGGCGAGGCGGTGCGCTCGTGCGTGCGGCCGGTGTCGACGGTGAGCGCGACGCAGAAGATCGTGACGATCGAAGGGCTCGCACCCAACGCGTCGCATGCGCTGCAGAAGGCGTGGGTCGAGCTCGACGTGCCGCAATGCGGCTTCTGCCAGTCGGGCATGCTGATGGCAGCGGCCGCGCTGCTGAAGAAGAAACCGCAGCCGAGCGACGGTGACATCGACGACGCGATGACCAACATCTGCCGTTGTGGCACCTACAACCGCGTGCGCGCCGCAATCCATGTGGCGGCCAAGTCCAGCAAGGCCTGACGGGGAGAGCACGATGAGTACAACCGCTTCGGTCTCGCGTCGCCGCTTCCTCGGCTCGTCGGCCGCCACCGCCGGCGCACTGGTGGTGGGCTTCCACATTCCCGATTCGCCGCTGGTGAGTACGGCGGCCGCGCAGGGCGCGGCCGGCGAGATCAACGCCTGGGTCGTGATCCGGCCCGACGACACGGTCGTGATCCGTGTCGCGCGCAGCGAGATGGGCCAGGGCACGCTCACCGGCCTCGCGCAACTGGTGGCCGAAGAGCTCGAGTGCGACTGGTCGAAGGTGTCCACGGAATATCCGACGCCGGGGCAGAACGTCGCGCGCAACCGCGTGTGGCAGAACTTCTCCACCGGTGGCAGCCGCGGCATCCGCGAGTCGAACGACTACGTGCGCAAAGGCGGCGCTGCGGCGCGCATGATGCTGGTGAAGGCCGCGGCCGATGGCTGGAGCGTGCCGGCCAGCGAATGCACGGCCGCCAACGGCGTGGTGAGCCACGCGGCGTCGGGCCGCAGCGCGCGCTACGGCGAGCTCGCCGCGGCGGCGGCCAAGCAGACGCCGCCCACCGACATTGCGCTGAAGGACCCGAAGACCTGGAAGATCGCCGGCAAGCCGGTCAAGCGCCTCGACACCGCGCACAAGGTCGATGGCTCGCAGGTCTACGGCATGGACCTGCAACTGCCCGGGCTGCTGAACGCGGCGATCAAGGACTGCCCCGTGTTCGGAGGCAAGGTCAAGTCGTTCGATGCCAGCGCCATCGCGCAGCGGCCCGGCGTCAAGAAAGTGGTGACGGTGGGCGACAGCGCGGTCGCGGTGGTGGCCGACACCTGGTGGCACGCCAAGACCGCACTGGATGCGCTGCAGATCCAGTGGGACGAAGGCGCCAACGCAAGCACCTCGAGCAGCGACGTCGCGCAGATGCTGAAGGCGGGCCTCACCGCCGACGATGCCGCGGCGGCCAACAAGGTGGGTGACGTCAAGGCCGCACTCGCCGGTGCGGCGCGCACGATCGAGGCGGTGTACTCCTATCCACACCAGAACCACGCCTGCATGGAGGTGATGAACGCCACCGCGCGCTGGACGCCCGAGCGCTGCGAGGTGTGGTGCCCCACGCAGAATGGCGAGGCGGCGTTCGCGGCCACCGTGGAGGCGTCGGGGCTCGCCTCGGCGCAGTGTGACGTGCACAAGATCCACCTCGGCGGCGGCTTCGGGCGCCGCGGCATGACCGACTACGTGCGCCAAGCGGTGGCGATCGCCAAGGAGCTGCCCGGCACGCCGATCAAGCTGATCTGGTCGCGCGAGGAAGACATGCTGCACGGGCGCTATCACCCGGTGACGCAGTGCCGCCTGGTCGCCGGTCTCGACAAGGACAACAATCTCACCGCGCTGCACATGCGCCTGTCGGGGCAATCGATCCTGGCCAGCGTGTTTCCGCAGAACGTCAAGAACGGGCTCGACCCGGTGGCGTTCCAGGGCCTGAACCCGCCGGGCCCCGAAGCGTCGATCGGCTACACGGTGCCTAACCTGCTGATCGATCATGCGATGCGCAACCCACCGGTACCGCCCGGCTTCTGGCGGGGCGTCAACCTGAACCACAACACGATCTACCTCGAGTGCTTCATCGACGAGGTCGCGCACGCCACCAAGCAAGATCCGCTGGCGCTGCGCCGCAAGCTGATGGCCAACCACCCGAAGCACCTGGCGGTGCTCAACGAGGTGGCCGAGCGCATCGGCTACGACAAGCCGCCGCCGGCCGGCGTGTACCGCGGCCTGGCGCAGACGATGGGCTTCGGCAGCTACGTGGCGGCGTGCGCCGAGGTGTCGGTGTCGGATGCCGGGGAGCTGAAGATCCATCGCATCGTCGCGGCCACCGATCCGGGCTACGCGGTCAATCCGCAGCAGATCGAGGCGCAGGTCGAAGGCTCGTTCGTCTACGGGTTGTCCGCGGCGCTGTACCAGGAGTGCACGCTGAAGAATGGCCGCATCGAGCAGACCAACTTCGACAGCTACCCGGTGCTGCACATGAAGGAAATGCCGAAAGTCGAAACCTACATCAAGCCGTCGGGCGGCTTCTGGGGCGGCGTCGGCGAGCCGACGATCGCGGTGGCGGCGCCGGCGGTGCTCAACGCGATCTTCGCGGCCACCGGCAAACGGGTGCGTCAATTGCCGCTCAAAGACCAGAGCCTGAAGCGAGCCTGATCGTTGTTGCGTCGAGCCATCTCGGTGGGGTGCAGTGCGCTGGCGGCCATGGGGTCGCTGGCGCCCGCTCATGCGCAGGGCGAGCCCGACCTGCGCGCCAGCTACACCGTGGTGGGCGACGGCATTCCGAAGCCGCTGACCGACGAGACCCCCAACGTCGAGAACGGCCGGCGCATCGTCACCGACCGCCAGCAGGGCCTGTGCGTGCTGTGTCACAGCGGGCCGTTTCCCGAGGCGCGCTTCCAGGGTGACCTCGCCACCAACCTCGCCGGCACCGGTGCGCGCTGGAGCGAGGCGCAGCTGCGCATGCGCCTGGTCGACGCAGCGCGCCTGAACCCGCAGACGATCATGCCGTCGTACTACCGCACCGAGGGGCTCGAGCGCGTGGGCTGGCAGTGGCGCGGCCAACCGGTGCTCAATGCACAGCAGGTCGAGGACGTGGTGGCTTTCCTGCGCACGCTGCGCGACACGCCATGAGCACGACCGCGATCACCGATCCGTCGCGTCGCTGGGTGATCGCCGCCGGGCTCGGTGCCGGCCTGTGCGTGGCGTGGCGTCCCGCGCGTGCCTTCTCCGAAGAGCTCACCAACGCGCTGCGCGGCTTCACCGGCGGCGCGCCGACGCGCGAGGGCAAGGTCAACTTCGACATCGCGCCGCTGGTGGAAAACGGCAACACGGTGCCCGTGACGATCACGGTCGACAACCCGATGACGGCCGACAACCACGTGCAGGCGATCGCGATCTTCAACGAGAAGAACCCGCAGCGCGAGGTGATCGCCTGCAAGCTCACACCGCGCATGGGGCGCGCCACGATCGCCACCCGCATTCGCCTGGCCACCTCTCAGCAGCTGGTGGCGGTGGCCAAGCTGAGCGATGGGTCGTTCTGGACCCACACCGTCGACGTGGTGGTCACGCTGGCCGCCTGCATCGAGTGAGAGTGACGCGATGGCCCGCACGCTGATCCACGCCCCCAAGAGCGCCCGCAAGGGCGAGGTGATGGAGATCCGCACGCTGATCGCGCACCCCATGGAAACCGGGTACCGCGCCGGCGCCGACGGACGCACGCTGCCGCGCGACATCATCCGTCGCTTCAGCTGCCGCTACAACGGCGAGGTGGTGTTCAGCGCCGATCTCTACCCGGCGATCTCGGCCAACCCTTATCTCGCGTTCAACGTGGTCGCCGAAGCCAGCGGCAGCATGAGCTTCACCTGGGAGGGCGACAACGGCTTCGCGCAGACCGAGAGCGCGACGCTCACGGTGACATGACGTTGCGCGCAGCATGGCTGGCGACGGGTGCGCTGGCGTGCGCGGTCGCGTCGGCGCAGAACAGCGGCGAGGCACGCCGCTCGGGCTTCGACACGATGAGCCCGCGCATCCAGGCGATGCAGCGCGACGACCAGCAGAACCCCGGCATGCTGTGGGTGGCCGATGGCGAAGTGCTGTGGAACAAGATCTTCGGCATCAGCTTCTCGTGCGCCAGCTGCCACGGCGACGCGAAGAAATCGATGCGCGGGGTGGCCGCGCACTACCCCGACTGGGACCCGATCGAGAAGAAGCCGGTCGACCTGACGCAACGCATCAATTTGTGCCGCACGCGCCACCAGCTGGTGCTGCCGCTGCCGCCCGAGAGCGAGGAGATGCTGGGCCTGGAGGCCTACGTCGCGAACCAGTCGCGTGGCCTGCCGCTCGCGCCGAGCACCGCGCCGGAGCTGACGGCGGCGCGCGAACGCGGCCGCCAGCTCTACGAGCAGCGCATCGGCCAGCTCAACCTGTCGTGCGCGCTGTGCCATGACAAGCTGCCGGGCCACGTGCTCGCGGGCGCGACGATCCCCCAGGGCCACGTCAACGGCTACCCCACCTATCGGCTCGAGTGGCAAGGCCTGGGGTCGCTGCAGCGGCGACTGCGCAACTGCCTGAGCGGCGTGCGTGCCGAGCCGCCGCCGTTCAACTCCACCGAGATGATCGAGCTCGAGCTGTACCTGGCGCAGCGCAGCGCCGGCCTGAAGATCGAGACGCCGGCCGTGAGGCCCTGACTCAGCGCTCGAGCGGCGGGGTGTCGTACTGGCCCTGCAGCGCGCGCCATACGCGCTCGGCGGTCAGCGGCATCTGCACGCGCTCGGCGTCGCGCCCCTGCCCGGCGTGGTCGAGCGCGTCGATCACCGCGTTGACGGTCACCGGCGTGCCGCCGATGGTGCCGAGCTCGCCCACGCCCTTGGCCCCGAGCGCGTTGGTGGTGCACGGCACCGAGGTGTCGAACTCGGTCTTGAAGTCGCGGAAGCCGTCGACGCGCGGCAGCGCGTAGTCCATGAAGCTCGCGCTGAGCGCCTGGCCGCTGTCGGGGTCATACACCATTTGTTCGCACAGCGCCTGGCCGATGCCCTGCACCGCGCCGCCTTCGACCTGACCGCGCGCGATCTGCGGGCTCACCACGCGGCCGATGTCGTTGACCGACGCATACGCCACCACCTGCACGTGGCCGGTGTCGGGGTCGATCTCCACCTCGCAGACGTGGCACGCGTTGGGCCACGACGGGCCGCCCACCGAACTGGTGGCCTCGACGAAGATGCGCTGGCCCTGCTGCTGGCCGGCAAGCTCGAACAGGCCGATGCCGAGGTCGGTGCCGCCGACCTGGAAGCGCCCGGCCTGGTATTCGATGTCGGCGGCCGGCGCCTCGAGCGCATCTGCGGCCAGCTTGCGCGCCTCGTCGATCGTGCGCTCAGAGGCCACGTGCACGGCCGAGCCGCCGATGAAGAGCGAGCGCGACCCCGCGCTGCCGAACCCGTTGTTCTTGTCGGTGTCGCCCATCACGACGCGGATGCGCTCGATCGGGACCTGGAAGACGTCGACCGCGAGCTGCGCCAGCGACGTCGCGATGCCCTGCCCCATGCCTTGCACCGCCGAGCAGACTTCGATCATGCCGTCGGGCGTCACGGTGACCGTGACGCGCTCTTCGTACGCCATGCCGCTGGTCCACTCGAGGAAGGTGGCGATGCCGCGGCCGCGCAGCTTGCCGGCGCGCCTGGACGCTTCGCGTCGCGCCGCGAAGCCGTGCCAGTCGGCCAGCTTCAACCCCTGGTCGAGGATCCTCTCGAACTGCCCGCAGTCGTACACCTGCGCCATCGGGTTGGTGTACGGGAACTGATCGGGCTTGATCATGTTGCGGCGGCGCAGGTCCGACGGATCGAGCTTCATCTCGCGCGCCGCGGCGTCCATCAGGCGCTCGATGATGTAGATCGCCTCCGGACGGCCGGCGCCGCGGTAGGCGCCGATCGTGTTGGTGTGCGTCATCACGGCCTGCAGGCGCAGGTCGATCGCCTTGATGTCGTAGATGCTGGTGGTGACCCACGGGCCGATCACCAGCGGAATCAGGATGCCGGTGCCGGTGGCGTAGGCGCCGGTGTTGCCCACCGCCTTCACGCGCACCGCCAGCGCCTTGCCGTTGGCATCGAGCGCCATCTCGCAGTGGCTGACGACGTCGCGGCCGTGCACCGCGGACAGAAACTCCTCCAGCCGCTCGGCGCGCCACTTCAACGGCCGCTTCAGCGTGCGCGCGGCATGCGCGAGCGCCAAATCTTCGGGATAGGCGCCGGTCTTCATGCCGAAGCCGCCGCCGACGTCGCCCACCACGACTCGCACGCTCTCGGGTTTGAGGTCGAGCGCATCGCACACGCTGGTGCGCACGCCCGACGGCATCTGGCTCGACAGGCGGATCGTCAGGCGTCCGGTCTTGGCATCGAAATCGGCCAGCACGGTGCGCGGCTCGATCGGCGAAGGCGCGACGCGCTGATTCACGATGTCGACCGCCACCCGCACCACGGCGCGCTCGAAGGCGGCCTGCACCGCGGCGGCGTCGCCGTGCTGCGACACCGCCGCCACGTTGTCGGGCAAGCCCTCGACCACGCGCGGGGCATCGGGCTTCAGCGCCGCCACCGCATCGGTGACGGCGGGCAGTTCTTCGTAGTCCACCACCACCGCGTCGGCCGCCGCGCGCGCGGCGTCGCGGTTGGCCGCCACCACCATCGCCACCGCTTCGCCGACGAAGCGCACGCGCTCGTGCGCCAGCGCGAGGCGCGGCGCCGTGACCACGTCGGAGCCGTCGGCGCGCTTGAACGGCACCACCACCGGCAGCGGCTTGACGCCGGCCTGCACCAGTTGCGCACCGGTGAAGATCGCGTTCACGCCGGGCAGCCGCGCCGCCGCGGCGCTGTCGATCGAGACGATGCGCGCGTGCGCATGCGGCGAGCGCACGAACACCACGTGCAGCTGGCCGGCCGGCGCCACGTCGTCGGTGAACTGCCCCTTGCCGGCGAGCAACGCCGGGTCCTCGACGCGCTGCACCTGCTGGCCGCTGCCGAAGCGGCCGACCTCGACGGCGGGCTGCGCACTCATCGCGTGCCCTCGCCGCGCATTTGCCGGGCGGCCTGCTGCACCGACGCCACGATGTTGACGTAGCCGGTGCAGCGACACAGGTTGCCCTCGAGCGCATCGACGATGTCGGCTTCGCTCGGGTTGCGGTTTTGGCGCAGCAAGCCCGCCGCGCTCATCAGCACGCCGGGTGTGCAGAAGCCGCATTGCAACCCGTGGCAGGCCATGAACGCCTGTTGCAGCGGATGCGGCTGGCCATCCTGCGCCAGGCCCTCGACGGTGGTCACCTCGCGGCCGCCGACCTGCACACCCAGCATCATGCAGCTGCGGTGCGCCTCGCCATCGACCAGCACGGTGCAGGCACCGCATTGACCGGTGTCGCACCCGATGTGCGTGCCGGTGAGCGCCAGCGGGCCGCGGATCACATCGACCAGCAGGTCGTGCGGTTCGGCCTGGACCTCGACGGCACGGCCGTTGATCTTGAATTGAAGCGTCGGCATCCGGTCCCCGTGGCGTTGCGCGTTCGGGGCATCGTAGCCGCTTTCATCGTGCGGCCCGGCGCCGGAGCCGGCAAGCCCGATGACCCGGGCGGGTCACCCTGCGGACTTGCGGCGTGCAGTGCGTGTGGCAGTGGCGTGCGATTTTCGGGTGCAACAGGCCGGTCTGCCGCGTCGCACGGCGCGGCGTGAATCGAGCACCCCCTCCGGTGACAGCCTCAGGCGCCGGCGCGGCGCGCACCACCCAACATCAGGTCTTGCAACCACAGCGCCGATTGCGACAGCATGTCGTTGCGGCGCGACGTGGGTTCGTGGCGCAGGCCGATCGCCACGCGGCCTGTCCACCACACCATGCGGCCCGTGCCCGGCAGCATCACGGGGCCCACATGGCCCGGAGGCACCGGCACCGGCGGCGACGCTTCGTTCAAACGAATGAAGTCGCTGGTGAGTTCGTCGGTCTCTGAATCGGTGAATTGCGACAACATGGCAAGCTCCGGAAAAAGATTGCAACGAATGATTCCGGCAAACCGTGTAACCTGCACTGCCTCAGGTTAGGGGGCGTGTCTCGGGGGGTTGATTTGAACCCGTGGCATACCTTTTGTCACCGCCCCCGGCAATGACACCTGTAATAGCGGCAGCGCCATGCACCACACCCAAGGCAGCAGCGCCGGCGTGATGTCCGCGGTGCGGCCCGGTAACAGTATCTGAGTCAATTCGAGTAACAGCGCCCACACGCTCAATCCAACGCCCAACCCATTTGCGGGGGCACCGATGTCGTGCAACAACACGATCACGACACCGAGCCAAAACAATTGCCACGTGAGCGCCAGCGTGTTGGCGCTCAGCGAGCCCTCCAGCAGCGCCGCAAACGGCATCCAATGAAACACCCCCAGCGATTCGCCGAATTGAAACGGCCTTAGTTCGTCGAAGGTGAACCACAACAGCGCCGTCGACGCGCCCAGCACGGCCGCTGCAGCGCGGGGCAAACGCCATACCTGCCAGCCCACCACCGCACCGCACAACCAGCCCACGGTGCGCGACAGGTTCAGGTACTGATGCTCGAGCACCAGGGTGCCGGCGCCGGCGACCAGCGGCAGCGCGATCAGCAGCGCGCCACGCCGGCGCAACGGCCGCAACAGCATGGCCAGGAGCGCCAGGCTCAGCGCGGCATCGATTGCGGTGGTGGGACGCCAGCGCGGATACAGCAGCAGCGGCTTGAGGGCATCCTTGATGTGCTGCCAATCCAGCCGCGGCACGATCGGCCACCACTGCAACAGCAGCCACAACACGATGAACGTGAGCGGCAGCCGCAGCGCGCGCGCGCTCAGCCGCGGCCCGTGCAGTCGCAGCAGCGGTGCGGCCAGCGCCAACCCGAGCAGCAGGCCGACCGTGTTCCACACCACGTCGGACAGCGCGGCGTCGCGGCGCGGCACGTAGATCTGTGCCACCTGCAGCACGAACGCGAACGCGACGCCGACGCCGAGCACCGCCGCGATGCGTGCGCCCAGCGACGCACGCGACGCACGCAACAGCGCCCAGCCCAGCACGCTGACGGGCACGAACAGCACCACGTTGCCCACCACGTCGCCCAGGCCGGTCCACCACGAGCGCTGGTTGATCATGTGATCCCATCCGTCGGCGAACGAGGTGGGCATTGCGAACTGCCACGGGTACAGCGACCCGTGCGTCACCAGCGCCGCGCACAGCAACGACAGCCAGCGCGTGGCGCGCCGCGTCCGGGCCGCGTGCTCGTCAGGATCGTGGGGACCGTCGCTCATTCAGCCGAGGATCGCGCGGCGCACCGCGGCCAGCGGCGCGTCGTCGCGCAGCCGCCCGCCCTCGACACCGAGATTGCGCCACAACGCCGCGAGATCGGTCGTGACGGCGCTGTCTTTCATCTCGCGGTACAAGTCGGCGAGCGTCGTGCCGCCCACTGCCGCGTCGGCGGTGACCAGCGTGCGCTCCAACGGCCACGCCACCCGATAGTCGCCACCGGCCTGTAGCACGCCCTGTAAGGCTTGCTGCAAGCCGCGCTGGACATCGCTGCGCTGGCGCAGACGCACGTCGGCGAGCAGGCAGAACAGCGCGCCGCCCCAGTACACACGCCCCCAGGTTGGGGTGTGGTCGAGCCCCTGGTCGCCGGCCTGCGGCTGTCCGAGCACCATCTGGCGCATGAAACTCTGCCACACGGTCGCCGCGTCGAGGATGCCCGCGCGGGCGCGCGCCAGCGCTTCGACATAGGTGGCCACGCCCTCGTGAAACCAGCGCTGCGGCTTCGGCACGCGCGGCACGGCCAGGTGCACCATCTCGTGCGCCAGCACCCAGTCGCCGCGGAACTGCGCAGCGCTGGTCTCGCGCCCGAGACGCACCCGCATGTGCAGCGACGGCTCGCCGAAGGTGGCGCCGCTGTCGATGCCGCTGCCATCGGTGCCTTGCAACAGCAGTTCGAGCTGCGGCACCGGAAAGCGCCCGAAGTAGCCGGCGATCGCCTGCGCGCCGTCGGCCACCCACTGGCGCGCGCGCTCGCGTTGGGTCGCGCTGAATCCGGGCGTGAACTGCAGTTCGATCTGCGCGCCCGGCACCGCCTGGTTGACGATCACCGGTTGCTCGTCGTCGGCGCGCGCGCTCAGCCATGCGGCGGCACCGAGTGCGAGAACGCCGCGGCGCGACCACGCCGGCGCGGCACGGCTGTCGATCGGAGCGTGGACGCGGCGCGGCATGGCGGCGCCAGTGTGGCGCAGATCGGCACGGCGCGACGCCGCCCCATCCGGGTGGCGGGCCGCTCGCGTCATCGGAGTCGGCTGGCGAATGCGCGATCATTGGTGGTTGTCGATGCCCGCGCGGCCCTCCGAACCCGGACGCGCCGCACGCACCGACCACCACGGAGGGCTCTCGTCAATGCCGGGTGAATCGATTGTGTCGGCCGTGCCGATGGCGTTGCGCGCGGCCATCACGCAGCTGTGCACGGGCGCGTTGGCGTGTGCGCTCGGGCTGCTCGCGCTGGCCGGTTGCAGCTCGGTGCCGAAGGTCGACCGGCAGGCCAACGCCAGCGAGGCGATCCCGCTGTCGGAGTCGACCACGCTGGGCCGCATCGCCAGCAGCTACCGACCGGCCCCTGACCAATCGGGGTTCCGGCTGATGCCGCTCGGCAAGTTCTCGCTCGACACGCGCGTGCAGCTGGCAAACCGCGCCGAGGTGTCGCTCGACGTGCAGTACTACCACTTCGAGAACGACGAGACCGGGCGCTGGCTGCTGCGCGCGCTGCGCGACGCGGCCAACCGTGGCGTGCGCGTGCGGCTGCTGATCGACGACTTTTACACCAGCGGCAACGACGAGCTGTTCCTCGCCTTCGCGGCGCACCGGAACATCCAGGTGCGCATCTTCAATCCGTTCTTCGTGGCCCGCAACGGCAGCCAGAACACGCGCTTCGTGGCATCGGTGGGCGAGTGGAAGCGCGTCAATCACCGCATGCACAACAAGCTGTTCATCGCCGACGGTGCGATGGCGGTCATCGGCGGCCGCAACGTCGCCAACGAGTACTTCCTGCGCAGCATCCACAACGACAACTTCATCGACGTCGATGCGTTCACGGTGGGCTGGGTGGTGCCGCCGCTGCAGGGGTTGTTCGACCGCTACTGGAACGCCGACGCGGTGTACCCGATCGATGTGGTCATGCACACGCCGCTCACCCCGGAGCTGCTGCGCGCCAAGTTCGAGGATTGGACCGGCCCCGAAATCACGCCGCCGCCCGAGGCGCTGCCAGCCACCGACATCCTCGGCTACGGTCCGATCGCCGAAGACCTCGACGACGGCAAGCTCGGCCTGACGTGGGCCGAGGCCTACGTGTTCGCCGACCACCCCGACAAGCCGTTCGACGGCGAGGCCGGCGGCGAACTGCAGGACACCAGCGTCACCTACAACGTGTTCGAAGCGCTGCGCAAGGCCGAGAGCGAGCTGGTCCTGTCGTCGCCGTACCTGGTGCCGGGCAAGGTCGGCATGGAGCTGCTGCGCGAGCTGCGCAGCCGCAACGTGCACGTGGTGGCGATGACCAATTCGCTCAGCTCCACCGACGAGCCGGTGGTGCACGTCGGCTACAGCAGCTACCGCGAGCCGATGCTGGAACTCGGCGTCGAGCTCTACGAAATCAGTGGCACGCGCGTCAAGAAGAACCGGCGCCTGAACCTGTTCGGCTCGTCGCTCGGGCGGTTGCACGCCAAGCTGGCGGTGGTGGACAAAAAGACCATCTTCGTCGGCTCGATGAATCTCGACCCGCGCTCGGCCACCATCAACACCGAGCTCGGGGCGGTGATCAACAGCCCCGCGCTGGCGCGCGAGATGCTGCGCATCATCGATCTCGACCGCCTGCAAAGCGCCTACCGCGTGCGCCTGCGCAGCAATGGCGGCGGCCTCGAGTGGGTGAGCGTCGACGACGACAAGGAGAGCGTGCTCGACGAGGAGCCCGATTCGTCGATGTGGCAGCGCTTCAAGGCGATGCTGCTGAAGCCGTTCGTGCCCGAGTCGCTGCTGTAGCGGCGTCTCAGGGCACCGTGTGCCCCGGCTAGCGGGCGGCCGATGGCTGGCGGGTTGGCCGGCGGCCACGCCGCCGTGCGGCCATCTCACGGCCCATCTCGTGGCGCTCGCCGGCCTGCAGCCGCGCGCGCGCCTGTGGGTAGATGAGCGACTCCTCCAGCGCCATGTGGTCGTGCGACAGCGCAGTGAAGACCTCGCTCGCCTCGCGCAGGAAGTCGATGTCCCACCACGTCTGGCCGGCCGCCAGCGCCTTCAGGTGCGATGACAGTTCGAGCCAGTCTTCCTCGAGCCAGTTGTGGTCCTGCTGCAGCCGCAGCACCGATTGCACGGTCTCGGGGTCGGCGCCGGCCAGAACCTTCGGAAAGATGTGCCGTTCTTCGTCTTCGTGATGCTCGCGAGCGGTGCCGGAGAAGAACTTCACCACCTCGGCTGCCATGTCGCGCACCCGCTGGCTGTCGCCCTCGACGTGCAACCGCGCCACCAGATCGGTCAATGTCTCGAGCGCGATCAGCGTGTCGCGATGGCACTCATCGAGTATCTCGAATCCGTCCCGCGTCGTATGTCTGCGCGCCGCGCCGCTGTTTGCACTGCTCATCGTGCGCTCCCGACCAACTGCGAGTCAGCATAGAGAGCGCCTGCGCCACCGTCATTGACCTGGCGCAAAGACGGTGCAAGCCGATCAGCGCGACCGATCGTCGCCGAGCATCTGCAGGGTCGTGGCGTCGCGCTCGCCGCTGCAATACTGCCGCAGCAACTGCCCGAACAGCGGCTCGTCGGGCACCGCACGCTCGAACAGCGTCAGGCACGAACGCAGCTTGATTGCATCGATGGCGCCGAAGATCTGCAGCGCGCTGCGCCCGTGCAGCGCCGCCAGCAGCGCGCCGCATTCGCGCAGCCGCGCGCCGAGCAGCGCGTGCCGCGCAAACGCCTGCGCCTCGGCGAGCGAGGCGATGCCGTAGTGGCGCGCGGTGCCGCTGCGGCCCAGCCCCTTGAGCTGCGGAAAGACGAACCACATCCAGTGGCTCGTCTTGAGGCCCGCCGCCAGCTCGGCCTTCACCTGCTCGTACACCGGCTGCTGCGCGGCGACGAAGCGCTGCAGGTCGAACGGGTCGGGATCGTCGCGGGCCATCGGTCTGCAGCGTACTGCGGGGCGCCACGCATTGCACGCCGGCCGTGCCGCCGTACCATCGGTCGCAATCTTGGTGCTGGCAAAGGGCTCGTCGTGCGCGCCTGTCGTCCGCTGCTCGTGGGTGTGGCCGCGACATCGCTCGTCGCGCTGTTCGCGTGCGCCAGCGCGCCAGCGCCTGCGCCCGCACTGCCTGCGCCCACGCCGAGCGACGCCGCCACCGCGCCCGCCGAATCGCAGGCCGCTCAGGCTGCGGCAGCGACGCTGGCCGCCGACGAAGCGCAGAAGATGCGCGCCTTGAGCGGCGACTGCCACGCCGAGTTCTCGGGTGCCTGCTACCCGGTGTGGTTTGGCACCGACCGCAAGCCGATCGACCGCAACAACCCGGCGTTGGGCTTCGGTTCGGAGGCCGACGATCACCTGCACTACGGCAAGCGCATCGTGCGCATTCCGCTGAGCCACCGGCCCGGCGAGCTCGGCTCGCCGCTGTGGCGGCGCCTGCTCACCGGCGTCGACGACCGACTGACGCTCGACCCTGCCACCGTGCTGAGCGAAGACGCGTTCGCGCGCGACGTGCGCGGCTTCCTCGGCTCGCTCGACCCGGCCGACCGCAACGTGCTGGTCTACATCCACGGTTTCAACACCAGCTTCGACGAGGCGGCGCGGCGCGCGGCGCAGCTCGGCTTCGACCTCAAGGTGCCGGGCATCACCGCGTTCTACAGCTGGCCATCGCTGGCGAACATCACCGCTTACGTCGGCGACCTGGCGCGCGTCGAGGCGAGCGAGCAGATGCTGGCCGACTTCCTGGTCAAGACCACCACGCTGGTGGAGCGCGGCAAGGTGCACCTGATCGCGCACAGCATGGGCAACCGAGGGCTGCTGGCGGCGATGCACCGCGCCACCACCCAGGCGGCCCTGCGCACCGGCGTGCGCTTCGGCCAGATCTTTCTGGCCGCACCGGACGTCGACGCGCGCTCGTTCGCGCAGCTGGCGAGCGTCTACCCGCTGGCTGCCGAGCACACCACGCTGTACGTGGCCGACCAGGACAAGGCGCTGCTCGCGCTCGAATGGGCCACTGCCGAGGCGCGCGCCGGCGGCGCGCCGCCGGTGCTGGTGCTGCCCGGCATCGACACCGTGCGGGTGCGCGGCTGGAGCCTGTTCCGCCTCGGGCACAGCTACGTGGCCGAAGACGCCAGCGTGCTGCGCGACATCCGCACCGTGCTGCACTGGCACGAGTCGCCTGAGCGACGCCGCGTGCGCAACGGCCAGCCGCTGCCCGACGACACGCCGGGCGGACACGGCGCGTGGGTGATCGCGCCCTGATTCGAACCGACTGCACCCGCTCGGAACCCGAACGGAAAGCACAGCTCGGAAAGCGCGTACACCGCTGTCGTGCAAGCCTGCGCGCCGGGCGGCATCATCGCGGACTTGGCGCACCCACAAGGAGAACACATGCCTTCTCGTTCACGTTCGCTGGCGCTCGCCGCCGCGCTGGCCACCACCGCATTCGGCGCCACCCAGGCCGCCGCCTTCACGCTGTCGAGTCCCACCGTCAAGCCAGGCAGCACGCTCAGCGATGCCCAGGTGTTCAACGGCTTCGGCTGCACCGGCAAGAACATCTCGCCGGCGCTCAAGTGGAGCGGCGCGCCCGCCAACACGAAGAGCTTCGCGCTCACCGTGTACGACCCGGATGCACCCACCGGCTCGGGCTGGTGGCACTGGGTGGTCTACAACATCCCGGCCACCGCCACCGAGCTGTCCGAGGGTGCCGGCACGGCCGACGGCAAGGGCCTGCCGGCCGGCAGCGCGCAGGGCAACACCGATTTCGGTGCACCCGGCTTCGGCGGCGCCTGCCCGCCGCCGGGCGACAAGCCACACCGCTACATCTTCACCGTCTACGCGCTGAAGGCCGACAAGCTCGACATCCCCGCCGGCGGCACTGCGGCGCTGGTGGGCTTCATGATCAACGCCAACAAGCTGGCGTCGGCCACCTTCACGGCCAAGTACGGGCGCTCCAAGTGAGGATCTGAGGATGGGATCGAGCGCGCGTCGGCACGGCGCGCAGCGTCGCACTCGCGAGGCTCAGGGCCGCGACGCGTCGCGCGTTGGCCCGACCACGTTCTTGCCGGCGTCGATCGGCACCGCGCTGACGCTGCCCGAGCATTCGCCGGTCTGCGTGTAGACCACGCGGCCGCGGTCGACGCACTTGGTGACCGTCTGGCGCGTCGGGTCGACCGGCGCGCGCGCCGGCAACGGCGCCGGCCGGTCGGGCACCTGGCGTGCTTCCGGCGGCGCGGGCGGCGCCGTGTCCTCGGCGGGCGGTTCGACGGCCACCACGGGCGCGCTCGCCGGCTTGGCGGCCGCGCGCGGCGCGCGCGCCGAGAAGTTGGCGAACAGCGGCACCGCCATGAACACCAGCACCACCACGCCGATCCACAGCAGGGGGTTCTCTTTCCAGGTGCGCTCGGGCGGCGCCTCGTCGTCCGCTGCGGGCGGCGGCGTCTGCGCGTGCGGCTCGTAGACCTGGACCGGCTCGGTGGGGCGGTAGTCGTCGGCCATCGCTAGCGCCCGGCGATCTCGAGATCGCGCACCACCGATTCCATCGTTTTGTCAATCACCAGCCAATGCTGATCGTCGAAATAGACCTCGGCCTGCGTGGCGTTCTTGGGCTGCACGCAGCGCACCAGCCCGGGGTTCACCGCGACCTGGGTCTGGCCGCCGTCCATCGGCAGCATCACGAAGTGGACTGTCATTGCGCGCCCTTTCGGCGGGGCAATGCTAATCCCAGTTCGCTACGCGGCGCGCTTCGCCCCGACCAGGGCTGCGGCCATCAACGCCACACCGGTGATCTGCATCACGCTGAGCGTGCGGCCATAGACCAGCCAGTCCATCAGCACGGCGGCTGCCGGATAGACGAACTGCAGGATCGCGATTCGGCTGGCGCTCAGCCGCGCCATGCCGGCGTACAGCACCACGTACGCCAGGCCGGTGTGCACCACGCCCAGCCCGGCGAGCCAGCCCCACGTGGCGCCACCGGACGGCCAGCCGTGCAGCCAGGGCCACGCTGCCAACGCCACCGTGCCGACGATGCACTGCCAGCCGGCGAGCGCGAACGAGCTCGCGCCCTTCACCGATTTCGCGATCAGGGTGACACCGGCGTAGCTCAGCGAGCCGCCAAGGCACATCAGCAGCCCCCACAGGTAGTCGGGCGAGCGCGTCGCGGCGATGGCCGCGCCGTCGAACAGACCGCTGGCGAGCGCCAGGCCGCCGAGCGCCAGCAGCACCGCAGCGAGCTGGCGGCGCGACACCGGCTCGCGCAGCCACCAGGCGCCGAACAGCAACACCCACAGCGGCTGCACGTGGAACACCACGGTGGCCACGCCGATCGACGTGCGCTGGATCGCCGCGAAGAAGAGCGCCCAGTTGGCGATCATCAGCACGCTGGCGGCCAGCGCCGCCGCGAGCGCGGCGCCACGCAGCCGCCACTGCCCGAGCCGCCCGCTCGAGGCGCCCCACGCCAGCAGCGCGAGCAGGCCGAACGCGCAGCGGCACCACACGGTGGTCAACGGGTGCTGGCCGGCCTCCTCGACGAACACGCCGAGCGTGCCCAGCAGCAGGCCGCCGGCCGTCATCAGCGCGACGCCGCGCCGTTCGTCGGCCGCGGGGATCGCACCGGTTGCTGTGGCGGACGGGCGCGACAGCGCTGTGAGGTGCGAGCTCATGCGAACGCACTGTGCACGGGGCGCAACGATTCGACCAGCGCAATACTCTGACGGCTACCATTCGATTTCTGAATATTGAGGCACCCGATGCCCGCCGCCGATCTGCAGCTCGACTGGCTGCGCGCCTTCGTCGCGGTGGTCGACGCGGGCTCGCTCACCGCGGCGGCACCGCACGTGCACCGCTCGCAGTCCGCACTCAGCATGCAGCTGAAGAAGCTCGAAGACGCGGTCGGCCGCGCGGTGCTGACGCGCGGGCCGCGCCATCTGCAGCTGACGCCCAGCGGGCTGGAGCTGCTGGGCTACGCGCGGCGCATGCTCGAGCTGCACGGCGAGGCGCAGGCGGCGCTGAAGGGCGCCGCGATCCGCGGCCAGCTGACGCTCGGCGTGCCCGACGACTACGCGATCGCCTACCTGACGCCCGTGCTGCGCAGCTTCGCCACCCGCCACGCCGGTGTCGAGATCACGCTGGTGTGCGAGCAGTCGACGCTGCTAATCCCGAAGGTCACTCGCGGCGAGATCGACCTCGCGGTGATCTCGCGCGACAAGCCGCAGCGCGGCACGCTGCTGTTCCACGAGCCGCTGGTGTGGGTGGGCGCGGCGCAGCACGAGATCTGGCGGCGCGACCCGCTGCCGATCGCGGTGTACGAGCCCGGCAGCTTGGCGCGCCGCGACGCGCTCGCCGCGCTGGCGCGCCACAGACGCCGCTACCGCATCGTCTACAACAGTTCGAGCCTGGCCGGCCACCTGGCCGCGGTGGAAAGCGGGCTGGCGGTCGCGGTGCTCACCCGCTGCAGCATGCCGGCCGGCCTGCAGTTGCTGCAGCAGCGCCACGGCCTGCCGGCGCTGCCCACCCTGCAAGTGGCGCTGCTGCGCAGCCGCGCGTCGGCCGGTGCGAACGCGGTCGACGCGATGCACGAGCAGATCGAGCGCACGCTGCGCCGGCCGTCGTGACGCGCCGCCCGCACGCAACGCGCCGGCCAAGCCGGACAGCGTCGCGCACAAATAAAGTCTGAACCGGCCACAGCGGGGCGCGCACACAGCCTCACCCCGGCCGCTGCGGCGCGGGATGACTCTGGAGTGAGCGCATGACCACCCTCTCCCTCGTGGGCGCCGTTGGCGCCACCCCCACGCTGCCCGAGCCGGCCGCCGCGCCGCTCGATTCGATGGCCCGGCTCGGCGACGCCCTCGGCGCCGGCAGCGCCGTGCTCGGCGGCGCTGGCGACGCGCTGGCGCTGTTCGGCGCCACGCACGACCTGCATCCGCTGGCCCAGAGCCAGGCATTCGTCGCCCAGGGCGGCGCGCACGCCTCGGGCGCACAGGCCCCAAGCTGCAAGGTGGCCGACGCGGCGAGCCGCGTCTACGACGTGGCCCACACGTCGGCCGCCGAGATCGACGCCCTGAAGAAGAGCTGCGACCCGGCGCAACAGCGCCTGGGCCACACCATCGAGAACGCCAAGGCCTCGTACGGCGACCTGCTCGGCAAGGGCGCGCGCATCGTGGTCACCCTCAACGCGGGCAACGGCGGCGAGCCGGTGATGACCTTGATGGGCCCGGGCTTCGACCCCAAGCTGCCGGCGCGCATCCACACCCACTACCACGGCGACAACGCCACCGTGGGCGACCCGGTGGGCTCCAAGGCGGGCCAGAACTCGCGCATCCGCGAGACGATGGCGCGCGACCCGCAGAGCGTGTTCGTGCTGCCCGAATGCCGCAGCGCGACGCCGGACACCGATTCGCCGACGCACGACAACTACTACCACGCCGACTGGGGCAACGTGAAGAGCCAGGCCGACACCACCGACGCCGCGCTGAAGGCCGCCGGCATCACCAAGGTCGAGAAGGAAACCGTCTCGGTGCATTCGCGCGGCGGCGAGGTGATCCAGAAGCTGATGCACGACGACCCCTCGGGCCGCTCGCTGCGCGCCGACCGGCTCGAGCTGCACGATTCGCTGTACGGCTCACAGGGTGCGGTGGCGGCCTGGGGCCACACCGACAACGGCAAGCGCGTCGACAAGGTGATCTACGTGCACGGCACCAACGAAGCGGGGCGCGACCAGGAGATCGCCAAGGCGTTCAAGGGCGCCTACATCCGCATCGACATCGCGCGTCAGCGGCCGCTCGACGAGCGCAACAACCCGGTGGTCTACGACGGCAAGGCCGCCGCGCGCGACGACCACATCCATGGCCCCAAGGGGCACGAAGGGGTGCGCCAGTTCAACCCGAACGCGCACTACCAGACCACCGGGCGCTTCCTCGGCGTGTGGCCGTTGCCGAATTGACGGCAAACGGCGCGCACCGGTTGGTCAGCGCCGGCGCCGGCGCGCGCGCCGCAGCGGCAGCGCGGGCCGCGGCGCGACCGCGGGGGCGCTGCTGAAGCCGAGTTCGCAGCGCTCCTGGGGCGACTCCGGGCACTGGCGAATCTCGCGCGAGGCTTCGACCGGCAGCGCGCCGGGATAGGCCAGCGCCTGCCACCAGGTGAGCTTGCGGTTCGACGGCAGAAGCGCGCCGTTGGCGCCGGGCAGCAGATAGGTGCAGAACTCGATGGAGCGCATCGGGGCTCTCGGACTTCGCGCCGCGATCGGCGCGTCGGTGGCGATGCGACTGCGGATGCAATTTGCGGGCCTGCACCGGCACCGCTGCGCGATCCGGTTCAGTCGATGCGCAGCACCACGTTGCCGATCGCCTGGCCGCTCTCGACGATCTGGTGCGCGCGCGCGCACTCGGCCAGCGGCAGCCGCTCGGCGATGTTGTGCTGCAGCGCGCCGCGCGCCAGCATCGCCTGCAGCGTGCCGATCGCGCGCGCCCGATCGGCTGCGCTCAGGTTGTAGACGATGAAGCAGCGCAGCGTCGCGTTGCGCACGATGGCCGGAAAGAACGGCAGCGCGAACTCGGCCGCACCGCTGCCATAGACCACGACGTCGCCGCCGGGGGCCAGCGCGTTCAGGTCGGCCGCCAGGTTGGCCGCCGCATCGACCTCGATGACGCGATCGAACCCGGCCTTGTCGGTCAGCACCGCCGCGCGCGCCGCAACGTCTTCGCGCTTGTAGTCGATCGTCGCGTCGGCGCCGGCGTCGCGCGCCAGCCGCGCCTTGGCCTCGCTGCTCACGGTGGCCACCACCTGCGCCGCACCGAGCGCGCTCGCGAATTGCACCGCGTAGTGGCCCACCGCACCGGCGCCACCGGTGACCAGCACGCGCTTGCCGGCCACGCCGTCGGCGACGAGCACCGCGTGCAGCGCGGTGAGCGCGGGGATGCCCAGGCACGCTGCCGCCTCGCCCGCCACGCCGGCAGGCAGCGGCACCGCCTGCGCCGCCGGCAGCACGATCCACTGCGCCGCGGTGCCGTTGGGGCGCTGCCACGCGCCGTTCCACACCCACACGCTCTGGCCGACGCGCGCCGCCGGCACACCGGCACCCACCGCGTCGATCTCGCCCGCGCCGTCGCTGTGCGGCACGATCTGCGCGAACGCGAGCGCCTTGGTGCGCAGCCCGGCGCGCGACTTGACGTCGCTCGGGTTGACGCCCGACCAGCGCAACCGCACGCGCACCTCGCCGGGCCCGGGCTCGGGCGTGGGCAGCTCGACGAACTTCAGCACTTCGGCCGCGGGGCCGGTCTGTGTGTAGGCAATGGCTTTCATGCGCGCACCGATCGTGGAAGACAGATCCGCGCATTTTGCGGAAATGTCGACCAACAGCGCGCACAGGGTCACCCGGCGGCGTCGGTGCGCTGCAGCGCGAGGTCGCTGTCGCCGGGCCGCTGTCGCCGGCGCGACCCCCGCCGGCACCGGGCCAGCGCCCCGGTTGCATCCGGTCGCGCCGCGCTGGTCGCGGCGCGCAGCGCGGCGCACAATGCGCCGCGGCACGAGCCGCTGCACACAAACTCAGGAGGGTCCGATGGATGGCGCACTGACAACCAGCACCGATCCCAACGAGCCGCGCGCCGTCGACGGCGGCCGCGGCGTCGCCTGGTGGACGGACGCCTGGGCGCTGTTCATGAAGAACGCGGTGATGTGGGTCGTGCTCGGCCTGGTGCTGTTCATCATCCTGCTGGTGCTGGCGTTCATCCCGCTGCTCGGCCAGCTGGCGTCGGCGCTGCTGCTGCCGGTGTTCGCCGGCAGCTGGGTGCTGGCGGCGCAAAAGCTCGAAGGCGGCGGCACCCTCGAAGTGGGCGACCTGTTCAGCGCCTTCAAGGGCGAGAAGGTGACGCCGCTGGTGATCGTGGGCGCGCTTTTCCTCGCCATGGTGGTCGTGGTCGTGCTGGTGATGAGCCTGCTCGGCTTCGGCGGGGCGATGGGCATGATGGCCGGCGGCGCGATGGGCAGCGGCAAGGGCATGATGGCGGGCCTGGGCGTCAGCATGTTCGCCATGCTGGTCGGCTTCATCCTGTTCATGCTGGCGAGCATGGCGTTCTGGTTCGCGCCCACGCTGGTGGTCTTGCGCGGCGTCGCCCCGCTCGACTCGCTGCGCCTGAGCTTCGCGGCCAGCCTGAAGAACATCGTGCCCTTCTTCCTGTGGGGCATCATCTACATCATCGCGTCGATCGTCGCGTCGATCCCCTTCATGCTCGGCTGGCTGGTGCTCGGGCCGGTGCTGATGCTGACGTTGTACGTGTCGTACAAGGACGTGTTCGGCGGCTAGGGCTGCGCGGCGGCCTCCTGCCGCCGTGCAACCACCCACCGCGGCACTCAGTTGGTCGTCGTCGGTGCCTTCCACCCGCCGCCGAGGGCGCGGAACACGTTGGCCTGCGCCGTGGTGAGCGCGCGCGCCGCGTCGGCGTTCTGCGCCTGCGCCGTCAGCGCCAGGCGATCGGCATTGATCACGTCCAGGCGGCTCGACTCGCCGCCGTT